>Ga0207650_10001460_pt1 | contig 17016 bp, 14 predicted proteins | sample KBSS63metaG_FD_184325 | JGI IMG/M metagenome (GOLD analysis project Ga0207650, IMG submission 184325) | Switchgrass rhizosphere microbial communities from Kellogg Biological Station, Michigan, USA - KBS S6-3 metaG (SPAdes) (version 2) | ecosystem: Host-associated > Plants > Roots > Rhizosphere...
TTTTGGGCGGCTATCTCGTCGCCTATCTCAACATCGACAAGGTCATCAAGATCATCCGCAAGGAGGACGAGCCGAAGCCGGTGCTGATGCGCACCTTCAAGCTCTCCGACGTGCAGGCCGACGCCATTCTCAACATGCGGCTGCGCAATCTGCGCCGGCTCGAGGAAATCGAAATCCGCGAGGAGGACAAGACGCTGCGCGCCGAAAAGCGCGGCATCGAGGAGCTGTTGCGCTCGGAGAAGGAGCAGTGGAAAATCATCTCCCGCGAAATCCGCGAGGTGCGCGACAAGTTCGGAGCGAAGACACCGCTTGGTAAGCGCCGTACCGGCTTTGCCGAGGCGCCCGCGCATGATGAGGCGGCAATCGAAGAGGCCCTGGTCGAGCGCGAGCCGATCACGGTCGTCGTTTCCGACAAGGGCTGGATCCGCGCGTTGCGCGGCCAGGTCGCCGACCTTTCCAGTCTTGCCTTCAAGGCCGACGACCGGCTCAGGCTCGCATTCTTTGCCGAGACGACATCGAAGCTTCTGATATTTGCCACCAATGGCCGATGCTACACCATCGAAGCGGCCAAGCTGCCCGGCGGCCGCGGCCACGGCGAGCCGATCCGGCTGTTCATCGATCTCGAACAGGAAGCGGACGTGGTTACGGTGTTCCGCCACCAGGGCGGACGCAAGTTCATCGTGGGAAGCAGAGAGGGCAGGGGATTCATCGTCCCCGAGGACGAGTGTCTCGCCAATACGCGCAAGGGCAAGCAGATCCTCAATGTCGCGATGCCCGACGAGGCGCGCGCTTTGGCGGCAGTCGAGGGCGAACTGGTCGCGGCCATCGGCGAGAACCGCAAGATGGTGGTGTTCCCGCTCGAGCAGGTGCCGGAGATGACTCGCGGCCGTGGCGTGCGCCTGCAGCGGCACAAGGACGGCGGCCTGTCTGATATCCGGGTGTTCGAGGCGCAGAAGGGTCTGACCTGGACCGATTCCGCCGGCCGCGTGTTCACGCTCTCGCTCAAGGAGCTCGCCGACTGGCGCGGCAATCGCGGTGACGCCGGCCGCCTGGCGCCCAAGGGTTTTCCAAAGAGCAACAAGTTCGACGGCGGCAACGGCCGGTCGGCGAAGGCGGAGTAGCCGGCCGGCGGGCGCGGACCGCTATGCGGTCAGCCGCGCCAAGTGGCCATCGAGATAGGACGCCAGATGGGCGCTCAAGTCGCGGGCGTCGTCGCCGGCGCCGTCGATCAGGGTCGACTTGCGCCGGCGCAAGAACACGCCGCCCATCAGATACAGGCCGGGCGCGGCAACGACACCGCCGTCATGGCGGAGCAGGCCCTTGCGATCGAGCACCGGCACTTCGAGCCAGGAATAATCGGGCCGGTAGCCGGTGGCCCAGATGATGGTCTTGATCTCGCCGGAGGCGAGGTCCATCCCGAGCGGCGGCGTTTCCTCGACGCGGGTCGGCGGCAGGCGCTGCGGCGGCTCGGTTTGCTCGTCGAGGCCGTTCGCGCGCGCCCATTCGTCGATCAGATCGAGCAGCCGCCCCATCTTGAGATCGGAGAGGGCGCACATGTTGCGCAGCGACCCGGCAAACTGCGCCTTGCCGTTCTCGGTGATGCCGGCGAGGCGGCCGACGAGTTTTACGCCAATTGCGGTCAGCGCGTTGAGGTCGAGTGTCGAGCGATCGGGCGTGCCGGCAAGCTGCAGTGACGGAACGCGCCGCGCGCGGTTGACGTCGTCGACCTGGTCGTAGCGCTCGTCGAGCACGCCGGCCGCGTCCATCCACCATTCCAGATCCTTGCCGCGGTAGAGCCGGGGCGCGCGGATATGCTCGCCCACCGACAGCACCACCGGCCGGCCGGAGCGATGGATTTCGTGTGCGATCTGCGTGCCGCTCGACGAGGCGCCGACAACCATGACGCCGCCGTCGGCGAGCTGGCCGGGATTGCGGTACTGCTGGCCCGTAAGCTGCGCGACCGCGCGCGGCACGCCGTCGGCAAAAGCCGGGCGGGTGGCAATATTGCAGGCGCCGGAAGCAAGGACGAGGGTGCGGCATCGCCAATCGCCCTGATCGGTGCGCACCAAATATCCCGCCTCGGTTGCGCGGACCGACGTCACCCTGGTGTGGGTGCGCACCGGCGCGGCGATCGTCTTCGCATAGCTCGCGATGAATTCGATGACTTGCGGAAGCGCGCGGTAGCCGTCGGGATCGTTGCCCTGGTAGCTGAATCCCGGCAATCGGCTCTGCCAGTTGGGCGTCAGGAGGTGCAGGGAATCCCAGCGCTCGGTGCGCCAAGAGTGCGCCACCTCGCCACGCTCCAGCACAACGTGATCGATCGACCGCTCGGTGAGGCAGCGGCTCATAGCGAGGCCGGCGTGGCCAGCCCCGATGATCACTGCGCTGACGGCACGAATTGGGATTCGCCCCTGTTATGGCGGCCGCGACTTGCGGCTTAGTTCAGCTCACCACCACCGTGACGTTCGTCGGATTGGTGACGATGTCGTAGACCGCGGAGCGCTTCTGCGATTGCGCCACCAGCGCCTCGATGTCTTCGCGCTTGGCGTCGGCGTCGATATCGTAGGTCACCTTGATGCCGCCGAAGCCGTTGCGCACGTCGCTGTCGATGCCGAGGATGCCTTGGATGTCCATGTCGCCTTCGATGGTCGCCTTGACCGAGCGCAACTGAATATTGCGGTGCTGGGCGACTGTGGCGATGCCGGCGGTGAGGCAGCTTGCCAAGCCGACGAGCACATACTCGACCGGCGTGGCGCCGTGGTCCTCGGAGGCAAAAATCTCCGGATGATCGGCATCGAAGGCGAAGGTGCGCTTGTGGTGCTGCTCCTGGCCGAGACCATAAAAGCTTTCGACCGTGGAGTGGCTGTGCGTGCCGTCCTTCCACTGGCACGCGGCGCGCCATTTGAACTGCGCGGCCTGTGGAGCACTCGTGAGTGCTTCGCGAGCGGCGAGCAACGCCGCTACGTTCACGCCGTTACTGACTGTAGAAGTGCTGTCGGCCTCGGCCATGCTACTCTCCCATACACTTTGATGACAAAGGGGGCGCTTCAGTTAGGTCGCGACTATACATTGCCGAACCTCCCCCCGAGTCAACGTTTAAATGCCCGGAGGAAAAATTCTGCTCCGCTTAAAATCGACCGAGAAATTTGCTGCTATTTTCTACCATTCGCGCGGATGAAAAACAAACTTTCGCCTCTCCGCGGCAGCACAGATCAATGCGCGGCCGCGATCGAGAGCGGCAAGGTGCTAGGCCACTCGCGACCAGCCGTCCGGGGTAAGCCGCTCCTGCGGCAGGAAGCGGCTCTTGTAGTCCATCTTGCGCGAACCGCGCACCCAGTAGCCGAGATAGACGTAGGAAAGCCCCATGCGCTGCGCGCGGGCAATGTGATCAAGAACCATGAGCGTGCCGAGCGAGCGCGCCGATTCCTCCGGGTCGAAGAACGAATAGACCATCGATAGGCCGTCGCCGAGCACGTCCGTCAGCGCGACGGCGAGGAGGTCGCCGCGGCCGCGGATGCGCCGGCTGCCCTGGGCCGCAACGGGTTTTCCGGCTCCGCCTTGCGCCAGTGCAGCAGTTCGCTGCGCGTCCGGCGCTGCCGCGGCCGGAGTCGGCTCGCGGCGCCGATATTCGATGATGCGGGTCTCGATGTGGCTGTCCTCGACCATCATGGCGTAGTCGAGCACGGTCATGTCGGCCATGCCGCCGTCGCGATGGCGCGAGTCAAGATAGGCGCGAAAGATCGCGTATTGCTCGGACGTGGGCACCGCAAGCCGCATCTCGCTCTCGATATCGGTGCTGCGGCTGGCGATGCGCCGCATGCTGCGCGTCGGCTGGAATTCCTTGGCGATCACGCGCACGGAAACGCAGGAGCGGCAGCCCTCGCAGGCCGGCCGGTAGGCGATCGATTGGCTGCGGCGGAAGCCGCCCTGGGTGAGGATATTGTTGAGCTCGGGGGCGCGTTCGCCGACCAGATGGGTGAAAACCTTCCGCTCCTCCTTGCCGGCCAGGTAGGGACACGGGGAGGGGGCGGTAAGGTAGAATTGCGGCGTGTCGCGCGAGTGCTGAGTCAAGGGACGAATCGCCTCTTGCCGGTCCTTGCTGGCCGCCGACGGCGGGAAGGAATCCGGCCGCGGCTTAGATTGCCCGAGAACGGTGACGCGTCAAACACCGAATCCGCCATGGCCGGTCGGGCGCTCATGCAGCGGGGCGGCGTTGTCCGCCTTGTTGATCAGGACGGTGCCGACCAGGATGTCGTGTAAGAGCCGCTTGCGCGGATTGAAGAAGCCGACAACGAGGATCAGCGGCGTGAGCACGCTGACAGTGACCCAGAACACGATTGCGTGCACGGCGCCGAGCACGAAATAGGCCGGAGCGCCGTACCAGGTACGCATCTCGACGTTCATGACCCGCATGCCGAGCGTGGCCGAAGCCGGGCTGCTCAAGGTCACCCCGTAGTACAGTACGGCCCAGATCACCGAGGCAGGCGACAGCAGCCAGAACAGCGCCCAGCCGAGGCCCAAGGTGACCAGGCCGAGGACGAAGATGAAAATAGAAGCGGCAAGCAGCGGGACGGCGATGATGACGACGTCGATGATGAAGGCAACGACCCGTCGCGTCAGTACGCCCTCGAACAATTCGGGATTGGTCGCTGGATCGTAAGCGTGCGGCCTGAGGTCGGCGGCGATGCCGTTTCGGCCTGGTCCAGAATCGGATCCCGAGGTTGGTCCGGAATACATGGCCGACTCCGCCTATTCGACTCGCATTGTAACGCCGGCGGAAATCGGGAAAAAGCCCGCTCGGGCGTATATCGTCGCTGCACGCAGCGCGAGGAGGTGCGCAGGTGAACGATCAATCAAAAGGCGTGGCGGTCGTGACGCTTGCGGATATCGAGGCGGCGCGGTGCGTGATCGCCGGGCACGTCCTGCGCACGCCCACATTCCCGGCGCCGCCGCTCTCCGCGCTGACCGGGGCCGAGGTTTTCGTCAAGTACGAGAATCTCCAGGTCACCAACGCTTTCAAGGAGCGCGGCGCGTGCGTGAAGCTCGCGGCGCTGAGCGACAGCGAACGCCGCCGCGGCGTCATCGCCATGTCGGCCGGCAACCATGCCCAGGCGGTGGCCTATCATGCGCGGCGCCTCGGCATTCCGGCGACCATCGTCATGCCGGTGACGACGCCGTTCGTGAAGGTCAGGGCGACCGAGGCGCTCGGCGCCCTTGTCATTCTCGATGGAGAGACGCTGACGCAAGCGCAGGCGCGCGCCGAGGCGATCGCGGCCGAGCGCAACCTCGTCTGGGTGCATCCCTACGACGATGCGCACATCATCGCCGGCCAGGGCACGATCGCACTCGAAATGCTCGAGGAGATGCCCGACCTTGACGTGCTTGTGATCCCGATCGGCGGCGGCGGCCTCATCGCCGGCTGCGCCATCGCCGCGCGCGCAGTGCGCTCCTCAATCGAGATCGTCGGCGTTGAATGCGCGCTCTACCCGTCGATGTGGAACGCGCTCCATCATGAGCAGTGGCCGTGCGGCGGCGCGACGTTGGCCGAAGGCATCGCCGTCAGCAATGTCGGCAAGCTCGCGCTCCCGATCGTGCGCGAATATGTGAGCGACATCATTCTGGTCGACGAGGCCCTGCTCGAACGCGCCGTCAACGCGTTTCTCACATTGCAGAAGGCGATGGCCGAAGGGGCGGGCGCCGCCGGGCTTGCTGCCGTGCTCGCCGAGCCGGAGCGGTTTCGCGGCCGCAAGGTCGGCTTGATCCTGTGCGGCGGCAATATCGATCCGCGCATCCTCGCTTCGATCATGGTTCGCGAGCTGGAGCGTGCCGATCGCATCGTCTCGTTCCGCCTCACGATCCCGGATCGCCCGGGGATTTTGGGCCAGATCGCCACGCGGCTCGGAGAGTTCGGCGCCAATATTCTTGGCGTCGATCATCACCGGTTGTTCCTCGACATCCCGGCCAAGGGTGCCAAGCTCGACGTCACCATGGAGACGCGCGACGCCGCCCATGCCGAAGAGATCTTTCGCGCGTTCGCGGCGGAGGGCTATCTGCCGGTCCGCATGCCGAGCGGAACGGCGCTCGAGTGAGCAGCGTTTGCGTTGCTATTGCTGCTGCGGCGTAAAGATCTTCTGCAGCCAACCTATCGGGTTCGCGTTGCCTTCCGATCCGGGCGCCCCGGCGGCTTCCGGCCGCGGCCGCGGCATTGGAACGGCGCTCGTCAACATCGCAAAGGTACGTGGCCGGTGGCGCGGGAGCGGCACGGGGCCGGCGATCGGCTGCGCGGCGGGCAACGCCGTGTCGGCCGTCTGCTGGTCCGCATCCGCCGAATCCTGGGCCGCGAGGGCCCTCGAGGTGTCATTCGTGCCGGCTTGCGTGGCCGCACCAGCTGGCATCGCCGGGGCGGCAGCCATCGTCTGGGCGGGCGTGGTTTGCGGTCCCGCCGTCTGGGCCCCAGGCGCTTGCGCTCTTTGATCGGCGCCGGCCGCTCCTGCGGGCGCCATCACCGCGGCGCTTGGCGCGCTCGACGGGGGGCCGGCATCGTTACTGCCTTGACGGTCGCCGGGCGAAGGCCACTTCACCGCGGGCGGGATGGTACGTGCATCTGTCACTGTCGCGCGTGCTTCGACGACCGGCGGAGCATTGGCATCCTGGCCCGGGGTTACCGGCGCCTCAATAGCAGCCGTCGCCAGCGGCCGCGGGCCCGCGATCTTTGGCGGCCCGAAGTAGCCGCGCACGAACACCGTGATGGTCCACATGATCACCGGAATTGCGGTGAGCACGGCCACCAGAATGATGATCCGCCGCATCAGCGGAAAGTAATGCCGAAACTGATCCTCGCTACCCATGACGTCCGCTCTCGTTACTCGCATCGAGGCGGGGGCGGTCTGCTATGCGCCGCCCTTCTTCAATTTCTCCCCGACCCTTGCTGCAAAATAGGTCAATATGCCGTCTGCTCCGGCACGCTTGAAAGCAATCAGGCTTTCGACGATGGCCTTGTCCCCATCAAGCCAGCCGTTACCCACAGCAGCCATGATCATCGCATATTCCCCAGACACTTGGTAGACAAATGTGGGCATTGCGAAAGCGGTTTTGACGCGGTGCAGCACGTCCAGATAGGGCATCCCGGGCTTGACCATCACCATGTCGGCGCCCTCGTCGATGTCGAGTTCGACCTCGCGCAGTGCCTCGTCCGAATTCGCCGGGTCCATCTGGTAAGTTCGCTTGTCGCCGACGAGTGTCGCGTTCGAACCGACCGCGTCGCGGAACGGACCATAGAACGCGGACGCGTATTTGGCGGCGTAGGCCATGATCTGCACGTCGCCGAAACCGGCGGCGTCGAGCCCCTCGCGGATCGCGCCGACACGTCCGTCCATCATGTCCGACGGCGCGATCACATCGCAGCCGGCCTCGGCCTGGACCAGGGCTTGGCGCACCAGCACGGCGACCGTCTCGTCGTTGAGGATCACGTCGTCGCGCAACAGGCCGTCATGGCCGTGGCTGGTGTAGGGATCAAGCGCGACGTCGCAGAGGACGCCGATCTCCGGCACCTCCTTCTTGATCGCGCGGACGGCGCGGCAGATGAGATTGTCGGCATTGAGCGCTTCCGAGCCGGCGTCATCGCGCAGCCCCGGATCGGTGTAGGGAAAGAGCGCGATGCAGGGGATGGTAAGCTTCGCGGCGCGCTCGGCGGCGCGCACCGCCTCGTCGATCGAGAGCCGCTGGACATCGGGCATCGAGGCGACCGGTGCGCGGATTTTCGTGCCGTCGACGACGAACAGCGGCCAGATGAGGTCGTCGGTGGTGAGCACATGCTCGCGCACCATGCGCCGCGCCCATTCGGCGCGCCGATTGCGGCGCGGGCGCACGGCGAGGTCGAGGCGGTCGGCCGGCGCCTTGGTCTCGGCCTCGATCCGCGTCAGGCCGCGTTCAAGCGGCCGGCCAAATTTGATCGCCATGAGCGCGCTCCATGTTGGCGGGGCTCTTTTAACCGCTTGCGCGCGCTCTCGCCAGCCGCAGGGAACCGGCGGTTGGCTCGCGTGGCTGCGGCGGATTGACTGCGCAGGCCGCGAATGTCAAAGGCCGCGCTGCCATGAGCGATCAATCGCAGCGCCGACCCCGGCGGCCGAGCGACCTCCTTGAACCGGTGCATGCCGCCGACCAGGACGCCGGCACCGGCACTTCCTGGGCCGAATATCTCGTGCTGTTTCTGCGCGTCATGGCGGCGATTTCGCTGATCAAGGGTCTCTATCACTGGGCGGCGGTCTGCGGCATCGGCGCGCCGGCGGACGGCGGCTTCGAGGCGCATACCGTGGCCTGGCGGACCGCCACCGTGTTCTTCGCGGTTCTCGATCTCGTCGCCGCGGTCGGGCTGTGGCTCGCAGCCCCATGGGGCGCGGTGGTGTGGCTCACCTCGGTCGTATCCATGGCGGTCGTGGAATTGTTCTTTCCGCAGGTGTACGGCGGCAGCACGTTCATTGTCATCGTCGAGATGACATTGCTCGCCGTCTATCTGTGGCTCGCGATCGTGGCGGCGCGCGAGCGGCCGGCGTGAGGGACGGCGAAGGCCGCAGACCGGAAACCGGATCATGCCGCTGCTCAGCGCCATCGTGATCACCCGCAATGAAGCGGCCAACATCGGTGAATGCCTCGACAGCCTTGCTTTCTGCGACGAGCGCATCGTTGTCGACTGCGGCAGCACGGATGGTACGGCCGAGGTCGCGCGCGACAAAGGGGCGCTCGTCGAATTTCACGAATGGCGCGGCTTTGGCGCGCAGAAGAACCATGCCCTTGCGCTCGCCACCGGAACCTGGGTGCTGTCGATCGATGCCGACGAGCGTGTCACGCCCGAACTCGCCGCCGCCATCAGGGAGGCGGTCGCCATGGGCGACGCCGACGCCTGGGAGTTTCCGCGGCTTTCGAGCTTCTGCCACCGCCAGATGCGCCATTCCGGCTGGTACCCCGACTACGTGCTGCGGCTGTTTCGCCGCGGCCAGGCCCGCTTCGACGACGTGATCGTCCACGAGCGCGTGATCTGCACAGGTGTCGTCAAACGGCTGCGGCCGCCGCTCATCCATCATCCGGTGGCGCGGCTCGAGGACGCGCTGTCGCGCATGGACCGCTATTCGACGGCGAGCGCCGAGGCGATCGTCGCCAGGGGGCGAAGGGTGTCGTTCATGACCGGCATCGGCCACGGCCTCTATTCGTTCCTGCGCACCTACTTTTTGCGCGCGGGCTTTCTCGACGGTGCCGAGGGATTTTTGCTCGCCGTCGCCAATGCGGAGGGGAGCTACTACCGCTACATGAAAGCGTGGCTCGCGACGCGCGAGCGCAAGTGAGCTACCGCGCCGACACCGCGGCCTCGATGACGCGCCCGTCGGCAGCGCGTCCGACCAACATCGCTTCCATCCGCTCGATCACTGCGCGCGCCGAGACGTCGTGCATGCAGGCGTGATCGTGCGGGCAGCGGGACAACTGCCGCAAATAGCAGGGCGAGCAGGGCAGGGCCGCCTTCAGGACAGCATTCTCGCGGCGATAGGGGCCGATCCAGACCGGATCGGTAGGACCGAAGACGCTCACCACCGGCCGGCCGAGGGCGACGGCAAGGTGCATCGGTCCGGAATCGTTGGTGACGCAGATCGTCGAGCGTCGGATCAGCGCCGCAAGCTCGCTCAAGCTCGTCTCGCCGGCGAAATTGACCGCGCCCGGGGCGAGCCCCGCAACCTTCTCGCAGACGGCACGTTCGCGCCGCGATCCGATCAGGGTCACGGCAAAGCCTTTCTGCATGAAATGCCGCGCCACTTCCGCAAATTTGCCGCTGCCCCAATGCTTGGTTTCCCAGACGGTGCCCGGCGCGAGCGTGAGCAATTGCGCATCGGCGATAGCGTGGCCGCGGAGCAATTGGTCGACGCGTGCACTTGCCGCGGCCGGAATCGGAAATGAAAAATCGGCGGCGCCGTCTTCCAGGCCGAGTATCGGCCCGACGTTGAGATAACGGTCGACGGCGTGCAGATCGAGTGTCGGTACTTTGATGTGGTGTGTATAGGCCAGCCAGCTCCCTTCGCGCGCGCCCTGCCAGGCGTGCTGGCGCGCGAGCTCCGGGAATTCGCGGTCCGAAGCGGCCCAGACCTCGGGCCTCGGCCGGTCGAAACCGACGCGCACCGGCGCGCCGGTCGCAAACGCGAGCAGCGCGGTGCGCAGTTGACCGTGCATGTCGACGACAAGATCGTAGCCGGTCGCGCGCAAACTTGCGGCCAGGCGGGCGTAGTTGACAAAGGGCGTCAGCCGCAAGGGCGATGACCACTCCTCGCGTGCGAACTCGATGACGTTGGTGATGGCGGGATGGTGGCGCAAGAGCTCGGCGATCGGCGGCGTCACCAGCCAGTCGATCTGCGCGTCAGGGTAACGCCGCCGCAATCTGTTCAACACCGGGATCGTGTGCACGACGTCGCCGACGGCCGACAGCTTGATCAGCAGGATCTTGCTGAAGTCGTGAATATCGGGCGCGAGCGAGGTCAAGAAGTTGGCTCCTGTCGGCGTGACGCCGCTTCCGCGCGGCACGGGCTTTCCGCACAGACCGGCGCGCCATTCCCGGGCGGTCTTATGGGGCTAGGCCCGGTTCGGCAAGATCATTTGCAGCATGCGCTTGAACGACGCCGAGGTATGGTGCCTCAGCATCGCGATCTGCCGGTTGCCCTGCGAGGTGAGCCAGTTGAACTGAATGACACGGCGTTCGCCGGCGAACGGCTCGTGACCGTGCCAGGAATTGTCGCTGCGCTTGAACGCGAGCAGCGTGCCCGAGACCGGCGGAACTTCGAGGATGATGTCGTTGAGGTCGTGTGCCGAGCGCAGCAGGCGCAGCCGGCCGCCCGCCTGCCCCCACGTCTCGTTCATGTAGATGAGGACGGTGATGATCTTGCTTTTTGAATCGGTGTGTATCTGACCGTCGCCGGCGCCGCATCGCCCGCGCACGGTGGTGACGGTCGGCCGCCCCGAGAGGTCGAGCGCGAATTTTTCTTCGAACGCGTCGCGGAATTCGTCGCTCTCGAGTTCGTCGAGCAGTGTCTGGAACGCCGGTCCAAACGTGACCTGGTCGACCGGAAAACTCCCCGAAGAAGAAATTTTTGGATAGTCGGCATTTATGGCGGCGAGCGCCGCCGGGCCGATGAAGCCGGGCACAACGAGATGCTGGAACGGTTCCCGCACCAGCGGCGTGGTGCGGAACGCCTCAAGCCTCATGTAGTTCGGCATTTCTGCTGTCGCCTGCGTTTGATCGGCGCCGAACGTAGCACCACCCCCCGCGGACGTAAACGAGCGGCGTAGCGGCGGACTGCCAATCCGCCGGAACTATTGCGCTTGCGGGCGCAGCACCGCCCAGCCCACGTGCAGAACCATCTCGCCGCGACGGAACGGCAGACCGAACGGCGCGCCGACCTCGGCGCCGGGCGCCACCGCGGCAAAGCTCTCGGGCAGCGCATTGAGGTCGCCGTCGGTCCACACCAGTATCGCCCCGCGTGCGCGCAGATCGGCAAGATCGATCCACGGCGCGCGGCGCGGCAGCCCGTCGATCAGCACGCGCGGTTGCGGATGAACGCCGGAATAGTGCGCGACATTGCCGCCGTTCCACATGCTGGCGATGACGTAAGCGGGCTTCCGGCTGGTCGCGGATTCAAATCGCTGCGTGACGGCAGCAGCGAGCGCGCTGCCAGGATAGAACGCGGAACGGTAGCGGTGATCGATGCGCGGCAGCACCGTGTAGTCGGCGGTGAAGGCGATCGCGAGGATCGCAAACACGGCCGCCCACAGCGCGCCGATCCTGACGAGGCGGACGCGATCGAGCGCCGCTTGAGCGAACAGGACGATCCACAGGCCGAGGAACAGCCACAGCGGGTAGCCCCACATGGTGACCGTGCCGCGGCCGCTAACAAGCGCCAGAGCGAACACCGCGAGCGTCGGGCCGAATGCGAGCAGCGTAACGATGCGCCGGTCGAAGGCATCGGCGGCCGGTGGCGACGCGCTTTTGTTTTTGCTCGGCGGCAAGAACAGCGGCGCGGCGATCAGCAGTGCTGGAAGGATGAAGAAGAATTGCCCGCCCAGGAACTGAACCGGGCGCAGCACGTGATCGAATGGCCCGCGCACCGGCAGAGCCCGCGCCTCGGCATAGTGGAACGGCAGGAAATCATTCTGCACCAGCCACACGAGATGTGGCGTCATGATCGCGAGCCCCACCGCGGCGGCGACCCAAGGCCCGGGGCTGGCGAGCCGGCCGCGGGCTTCGCGGTCAAGGAGCATGAACAACGCGAGCGGCGCGATGAGCACGACGACGAAATATTTCGCCCACAGCGCGCAGCCGAGCGCAGCCCCGAGCAGGATCCAGTAGCCGAGGCCGCCGCGCTTTAGTCCCGCATGAAAGGCGAAACCGGCCAGCGCCCAGAACGGCAGCTGGATCACATCGTGATTGAACTTGGCGGCGGTGAAATTGAAATAGTGCATGCCGTCGATGATCAGGATCGCCACCAGCGCACCCGTGGCGCCGACGAGCGGGCGCGCGGTCTTCCACACGGCGATGAAGGCGATGGCGACGACGATCTGGGCAAGCGCGTAGTAGGCGGTATCGACACCGAACACCCGGTAGACGACCTCGACGGTCCACCACGGCAGCGGCGGCAGCTTGTCGTAGCCGAGCTGCCATTCGCGGCCGTAGGTCAGCGCCTCGATGAGGTCGAGCGGCAGGTTCAGGTAAAGGATCGCCGGCAGCGCGGTCCACACGGCGACATGCAGGACGAGGAAGGCGGCGAAAGCCGTCTGCGGCCGGCGTTCGACCGCATCGATCAATCGGGACATGGTCACTGTCGCATCGGTCCGCCGCTTCGGCGCTTGAGGCTTAACACGCTGCGCCGGCCGAAACCGCAGCGGGGTTGTGAGAACCAACCCCCTTTCCGCTCATTCCCGCGTAGGCGGCAATCCAGGTGGCGCGCGCTGACACCTGCGTAAGCCCGCTGGGTCCCCGCTTTCGCGGGGACGAGCGGGCGAGACGAGCCGCGCTGATCTTCATGAAACTAGCGCTAGCGGCGGAATATGGCGCGGTGACGCCGCGCGCGCGCCCTGCTATTGAGCTTCGCCATTGCAACTCGCGCCGGCGATCCGCCCGCGGGCCGACCGGGATGGGGCGGCGCGGGCCGCACCGGCCAACGGGCCATCGGCGGACGATGAAGGACATTCTCGATAAGCTCGACGAGCGGCGCGCCAGCGCCCGCGGCGGCGGCGGTGAGCGGCGCATCGAGGCGCAGCACAAGCGCGGCAAGCTCACCGCGCGCGAGCGCATCGCGCTGCTCATGGACAAGAACTCGTTCGAGGAGTTCGACATGTTCGTCGAGCACCGCTCCTACGAGTTCGGCATGGAGAAGACAAAAGTCGCCGGCGACGGCGTCGTGACCGGCTGGGGCACGGTGAACGGCCGCAGCGTCTTCGTCTTCGCCAAGGATTTCACCGTGTTCGGCGGCGCGCTCTCGGAGACGCACGCGCAGAAGATCATCAAGATCCAGGATATGGCTCTGCGCGCGCGGGCGCCGATCATCGGCCTGTTCGACGCCGGCGGCGCCCGCATCCAGGAGGGGGTCGCGGCGCTCGGCGGCTACGGCGAAGTGTTCAAGCGCAACGTCATCGCCTCGGGCGTGATCCCGCAGATTTCGGTGATCATGGGCCCGTGCGCCGGCGGCGACGTCTATTCGCCGGCGATGACTGACTTCATCTTCATGGTGCGCGACACGAGCTACATGTTCGTCACCGGCCCCGATGTGGTGAAGACGGTGACCAACGAGATCGTCACCGCCGAAGAACTCGGCGGCGCCTCGGTGCACGCCACCAAATCCTCGATCGCCGACGGCGCCTATGACAACGACGTCGAATGCCTGCTGCAGATGCGCCGGCTGCTCGATTTCCTGCCGGCGAGCTTTTCGTCCGGCGTGCCGCAATGGCCGTCATTCGACAAGATCGAGCGCGAGGAACCTTCGCTCGACACGCTGGTGCCCGACAATCCCAACAAGCCGTACGACATCAAGGAGCTGATCCTCAAGACCGTGGACGAGGGCGACTTCTTCGAAATCTCAGAAGCATTCGCGCGCAATATCGTCATCGGCTTCGGCCGTATCGCCGGTCGCACCGTCGGCTTCGTCGCCAACCAGCCGATGGTGCTCGCCGGCGTGCTCGACAGTGACGCCAGCCGCAAGGCGGCGCGCTTCGTGCGCTTCTGCGACGCCTTCGGCATTCCGATCGTCACTTTCGTCGACGTGCCCGGCTTCTTGCCCGGCACCGCGCAGGAATACGGCGGCCTGATCAAACACGGCGCCAAGCTTCTGTTCGCCTATTCGCAGGCGACGGTGCCGCTCGTCACCGTGATCACCCGCAAGGCGTTCGGCGGCGCCTATGACGTGATGGCCTCAAAGCACATCGGCGGCGACGTCAACTATGCCTGGCCGACGGCGCAGATCGCCGTGATGGGCGCCAAGGGGGCGGTCGAGATCATCTTCCGCGCCGACATCGGCGACCCGGACAAGATCGCCGCGCGCACCCGCGAATACGAGGAGCGCTTCCTCTCGCCGTTCATCGCCGCCGAGCGCGGCTACATCGACGACGTGATCCTGCCGCACGCGACGCGTCCGCGCATCGCCCGCGCGCTGGCGATGCTGCGCGGCAAGACCGTGGAGATGCCGGGCAGGAAGCACGATAATTTGCCGGTGTGATCTTTGATCCGTGCCCGCGAAGTAATCGTAGGGTGGGCAAAGGCGCCTAGCGCCGCGCCCACGGCTTCGCCAGCGGTGCATTCCGTGTGGGCTTCGCTTCGCTCCGCCCACCCTACGAAACAGCGCGACTAGTTTCTAAGATCAAACGGCGGACAACATTGCTACAAATTTCCGCGTTACCCGATCAAAGGCAGGAGTTTAGAAACGCGTCTATTTTAATGCGGTGGTAACGGCGTCCGGTTGCGCGAAGATCGCGCGCCTTTTTTATGTCGCATGACGGTGCAACACTCAAAAAATATCTGATTGCGTCACGTTATCTTTCATCGGATCGGGGGCGATTCCATGAGTGATAGCTGGGAACTCATTTGCGACCACACCTATACGGGCATTCCCGGTGTTGTCGTCGATTCCTCGCCGAGCGCAGCAAGCTACGGGCAATCGCTCGGGCTTGACGATACGGATTTTCTCAAGGACGGCGCGTCGGCAGGGTCCGGGGCGGTGCGCTTCTACAAGCCCGGCAGCGTCTACGTTCCCGTCGACAAGGCGCCATGGCGCGCGCTCGGCGCGATTCGGGGCGAGGTGACGCTTCGCCGTCAGCCGGCAACGACCGCGTTCCTGCTCGACGGCGACACGTTCGAATTTCACATCCGCTCGGGCGCGGTGGTCGCGTGGTTCAGCAGCTATCCGGTGCAATACGCCGAGATCGTTTCGAGCTTCGATGCGGTCGGCCCGCAGCCCTACCAGATCCCCACGGGCCAGTGGGTGACGCTCGGTTTCATGCATGACGGCGTGCGCACGCTCGAGCTTTATGCCGACGGCGCAGTGATCGCGCGCAAGATCGGGAGCTATGCGCCGGTCGACGCCCCCGGCTCGTCCGGTCTCAACATCGGCAACACCCGCACCCTCGACAGCCCGCTCAACGGCGAGATCGACACGGTGCGGATCTGGCGTTTCAACCCGCGCAAGCCGATGGACGATTTCGCGTCGCGGCCCATGGATCCGAAGACGGCGGAGTGCTGGGTCCATTTCTTGCGGCAGATGCGGGCGGCGTTCGCACGGCATCCCGACTGCGCGCAGCAAATGCTCGTGGCGGTGCAGGCGATCATCGAGGATCTGTTCCGCCAGGCCATGGCCAAGGGGCCGGAAACGCAGGCGCAGCTTCGCCATGCAGCGAAGCACTACACCCAGCTCTGGCACAGTGGCCATGTCGGCGGGCCGCAGATGGTGAAGACGCTCGCCGAGCTCTTGGCGTGGCTCCGCCTCGTCGGGCTCGCGCCCGACGCCAACCCGGCGCTCGCCGCCTTCCTCGATTCCAATTGCCTGCGCACCGTGATGGCCGAGATCAAGCCGCCGGACTGCGACGCCAAGGTCGTGCACCTGCTGCGCGCGCTCGTGAGGTACCTGGAAAAATCCGGCGCCGCTCTGGCGTGAAGCCGCTCTGAGAGGGGGATGCCGTGGCACGCTACAAATTGACAGCAGGCTCGAACCTGACTCCGGCGGCGACTTTCGCGACGCCGCCGTTTGCTCCGGGCGCGGGGCGCCTGGTGCTCGCCTTCGCGATGAGCCGGAGGGTAGGGGGCCCGGCCGTCCCTACCGCCACGGGGAACGGCCTTACCTGGCAACAGGTCGCGAGCGTCATCAACGTCGCCGCCGGCAACAGCCGCATCACCTGCTTTCGCGCCATGAGCGGGGCGCCGAGTGCGGGTCCGCTCACCTTCAATTTCGCCGGCCAGCAGCAGCTTGCCTGCGCCTGGTCGGTGTTCGAGTACGACAACGTCGACGGCACAGGGACCAACGGGTCCGGTGCGGTGGTGCAGCAGCTCACGACGAGCGGCAATGTCACGACGCTTGCGATAACGCTAAACCCGCTCGCTGACGCCGCGGCAAGCGTGGTGGTCGGCGGCGTCGCGCTCGGCATCAATGAGACGGTGACGGCCGGAGCGGGACTGGCGCAGATCGATCTGCTGCCTTTCGTGCAAGGCACCACCCGCGGCACGCTGGAGACCGAGGACCGCACCGGGGGCGGCACGACGGTCGACTGGAGCTGGCCCACCACGGCGAATGCCGGGGCGATTGCGCTCGAGGTCAAGGCCGCCGCGTCCCCGATCGTTCCGAGCGCTCCAGCCAGCGACGCGGAGACCTTGGCAAAGCAGTTCGAGCCGATCCTGTTCTTCAGCGCCAACGAGCGGTTCTTTCCGGCGGACGCCAAGCGCTATGTCGAGCATTGTGCGCTGTGGCGGGCACAGGCGCCGTTCGACGCCAAGGATTCCTGGGG
>Ga0207650_10001465_pt1 | contig 16970 bp, 17 predicted proteins | sample KBSS63metaG_FD_184325 | JGI IMG/M metagenome (GOLD analysis project Ga0207650, IMG submission 184325) | Switchgrass rhizosphere microbial communities from Kellogg Biological Station, Michigan, USA - KBS S6-3 metaG (SPAdes) (version 2) | ecosystem: Host-associated > Plants > Roots > Rhizosphere...
CAGGCCGAGCCGATCGCCTTGCCGTCGGCCTCGCGCGAGGCGGCGATCTTCTCGGGCGTGTCGATGCCGAGCATGTCGCAGCCGCCCAGGAGGACGGTGGCGGGAAAGGCGAGGACGAAGGCGAGGGTGGAGCGGCGCATGGCAGGACGAGCGGAGTTGTCGCCTGCTATTTCGGCCCCGCCACGGCGAAGTTGAGCCCGCCGGCCACCACGGCGAGCCCGCCCCCGGGCCCGCAATCCCGCCGCGATCAGCGGCCCATCGCCCCGGCCATTGCCAGCAGGCGGGCGACCCGCTCCTCGGTTGCCGGATGGGTCGAGAAGAGCGACGTCAGGCCGCCGGCGTGAAGCGGATTGATGATCATCATCTGCGCCGTCGCCGGATTGCGCTCGGCGGCGATCAGTGGCGTGCCGCGCGAGTAGGCGTGGATCTTTTCGAGCGCCGAGGCGAGCGAGCGCGGGTCGCCCGAGATCTCGGCGCCGCCGCGGTCGGCCTCGAACTCGCGCGCCCGGCTGATCGCCATCTGGATCAGGCTGGCGGCCAGCGGCGCCAGCAGCGCCACGGCGATGCCGGCGATCGGGTTCGCGGGCCGGCCTTCGCTGTCGCGGCCGCCGAAGAAGACCGCGAAGTTGGCGAGCATCGAGATCGCGCCGGCCATGGTCGCGCTGATCGTCGAGATCAGGATGTCGCGGTGCAGCACGTGGGTCAGCTCGTGCGCCATCACGGCGCGCAGCTCGGCGGCGGTGAGCACCTGCATGATCCCGGTGGTCGCGGCGACGGCGGCATGCTCGGGATTGCGTCCGGTGGCGAACGCGTTCGGCGCCGCCTCCTCGATGACGTATACGCGCGGCATCGGCAGGGCGGCCTTCTGCGCGAGCTCGGCGATCATCGAATAGAACTGCGGCGCCGAGCTCGCGTCGACCTCGCGCGCGTTGTACATCTTCAGCACCAGCTTGTCGGAGAACCAGTAGCTGAAGAAGTTGAGGCCGACCGCGACGATGAGGGCCAGCATCATCCCCTGCCGGCCGCCGACGTAGGCGCCGATGGCCATGAACAGCGCGGTGATCGCCGCCATCAGGACGGCAGTCTTGAGCAGATTGAACATGCGGGGACCTCTCAGGTTTGACGCGACGAAGGCGTCACCGACGAAGATGGCGGCGGCGCGGCAAAGTTCAATCGACCTTCGTGGTCGCGCCGGGGATCGGGCGCCGGCTCGAAGACGGTGCCAACCGCGGGCGTCCAGCCGCGCAGGAGCGCCTCGGCCGCCATGCGCCGGCCGCCGGCGCGCTGCAGTTCGGTCAGCGCCAGCCGGCCTTGGCCGCAGGCGACCGTGAGCGCGCCGCCGTCGACGACGACGACCTCTCCCGGCCGCCCCCCGTTTCCCGGGCCGACGACGCCGCGCCAGCAGGTGATCGTCTCGCCGGCCAGCACGCTCCTCGCCCCCGGTGCCGGATCGAAGGCGCGCAGGCGCCGCTCGATCTCGGCCGCCGGCGCGCGCCAGTCGATCGTCGCCTCGGCCTTGGTGATCTTGGCGGCGTAGGTGACGCCGACCTCGGGCTGCGCCCGGCCGTCGAGCGGGGCCTTGGCGAGAGCGCCAAGCGCCTGGACGATGAGCTCGCCGCCCAGCGCGGCCAGCCGGGCCTGCAGCGCGCCGGCGCTTTCGTCGGCGCCGATCTCGACCGGCTCGGCGACGAGCATCGCGCCGGTGTCGAGGCCGGCGTCCATCTGCATGATGGTGACGCCGGTGACGTCGTCCCCCGCCTCGATCGCGCGCTGGATCGGCGCCGCGCCGCGCCAGCGCGGCAGCAGCGAGGCATGGATGTTGAGGCAGCCGTGGCGCGGCAGCGCCAGGAGCCAGGGCGGCAGGATGAGACCGTACGCGGCGACGACGATCACGTCGGGCGCCGCCGCAGTGAGCGCCTCGCACGCGGCAGCGGCGTCTTCGCCGAACTTGCCGTCGAGGCGAAGGCCCCGGGGCTGGGCGACCGCGATGCCGTGCTCGAGCGCGAACGCCTTCACCGGCGAGGGCACGACCTTCATGCCGCGCCCCGAAGGCCGGTCGGGCTGGCTCAGGACGAGCGCGATGTCGAGGCCGGTGGCGTGCAGCCTGGCGAGCGCGACGCGCGCGAACTCCGGCGTTCCGGCAAAGGCGAGTCGCATCGGCTCGCCGAATCGCCCGTCAGACGCGCGCTTCGTCGCGCGTCTTCTTCAGCATCCGCGTCTTGATGCGCGTCCGCTTGAGCGGGCTCAGGTACTCGACGAAGACCTTGCCGAGCAAGTGATCCATCTCGTGCTGGACGGCGATCGAGAGCAGCCCCTCGGCCTCGAACTCGCGAGCCTCGCCGGCGCGATCGAGGGCACGGACGCGGACGCGCGCATGGCGCGGCACCTTGTCGTAGACCTCGGGCACCGAGAGGCACCCTTCGTCGACGAGCGTCATCTCCTCGCTCATTTCGATCAGCTCGGGGTTGATGAGGACGATCGGCTCGTCACGCGCTTCGGACGTGTCGATGACGATGACACGCTCGTGCACGTCGACCTGCGTCGCGGCGAGGCCGACGCCGTCGGCGGCGTACATCGTCTCGAGCATGTCGTCGACGAGAAGGCGGATGCGATCGTCGACAGCCGCCACCGGCCGGGCCACCTTGTGCAGGCGCGGATCGGGGTAGCGAAGGATGTCGAGTTGGCTCATTTGTGACGAATCAATTCAGCGTGAGGCGACTGTGGATGCTGGACAACGAAAAGTGGTGAGAAAGGTCGCACGGACGACGCTGCGCACGTCCCACTTTCGTTGCGATATCAATGCTTTATAGGCAGAATCTGTGAAACCAAGTGAGATTTTCGCCGAACCGCGCTCAGGCATTCGCCGCGCCGCGGAAGACCTTTCGGACCGAGCGCGTGGGCGCTCTCTTCGCCGCCACGAGACTTCCTGCATGAGCCGACGAATTCTCCCTGCACCGCCCGCACTTCGGCAACTCGCCATCGTCGGGCTCGGCTCGATGCTCGCGGTGGCCGCGTTCGCCGCCGAGCCTAACTTCCCGATCACGTCGCAGCAGCGCGCGACGGCGCAGAGGGCCGCCGAAACCGGCGTCCCGCTGAGCGAGTTGCTGCCGAACGCGCCCGACATCTACACCGTCAAGCAGCGCGACACGCTGTGGGGCATCTCGGGTCTGTACCTGAAGAGCCCGTGGCGCTGGCCCGAGCTCTGGGGGATGAACCTCGAGCAGGTCAGGAACCCGCACCTCATCTTCCCGGGCCAGGTGTTGTTCCTCGACAAGACGAACGGCAAGGCCCGCCTTCGCATGGGCGCGCCGGTCGGCGGCGCCGGCGATGCCGGGCTGTCGCCGAAGATCCGTTCCAAGGACATCGCCCTCGACGGAATCGCCTCGATCCCGTTCAACTTGATCGAGCCTTTCCTCAACGAAGCGGTGATCTTCGAAACCAACGAGCTCGCCACCGCGCCGCGCATCGTCGCCACGCAGGAAGGCCGCGTGCTGCTGTCGCGTGGCGACACCGCCTACGTGCGCGGCGACCTCGGCCAGGAGCGCGAGTACCGCATCTTCCGCGAGCCGCGCCCGCTCAGGGACCCGACCACCAAGGAGGTGCTCGGCTTCGAGGCGACCTATGTCGGCGCGTCCGAGTACAGGATCCAGGGTGAGACTCGCACCAACGCCGAGGGCAGGGCCGAGATCATCCCGGCGACTTTCACGATCACCAGCATCCGCCAGGAAGCCGGCGTCGGCGACCGTCTCGCGCCGGTGCCGGCGCGCGAGTACACCAACTACGCGCCGCACCCGCCCGCCGCGCCACTCGCCGGCCAGATCGTCTCGATCTACGGTGACGCCCTGACCGCGGGCCAGAACCAGATCGTCGCGCTCAACCGGGGCGCGGTCGACGGCATCGAGCGCGGCCACGTGCTCGCCCTCTTCCGCGACGGCAAGGTCGTCGTCGACCCGACAGAAAAGGGCCGCACGAAGATCAAGCTGCCCGACGAGCGGCACGGCGTCCTGTTCGTGTTCCGCGTCTTCAGCCGCATGTCGTATGCGCTGATCCTGTCGGTGAAGGACCCGGTCTCGCCGGGCGATCGCTTCACCCAGCCGTAGACTCGCGAGCAGCGGGGCCCGGTCCGGGCCGCGCTGAACCGGCTTCCTGCGTGGCATCGCGCGCGGCGACTTTCGTCGCTGCGCCACCCGTGCCGACAAATGATCGATCGCGACGAGTTTTCGGCGTGGCTGCGCCTGCTCGAGACGCCCGGCGTCAGCCGCGAAGCCGCGCGCGCCTTGCTCGCCGCGTTCGGCTCGCCCGAAGGCGTTCTGCAAGCGTCGACCGAGGCGCGCAAGGCGGTCGTGCCGCCCGGGCCGGCAGCGGCGCTGGCGCAGATCCCCGAGCCGTTCGAGGCGCTGCTGAGCGCCGGCTGGCAATGGCTGACCAGCGGTAACGAAGCGCGCGATGTCGTCGCGCTCGGCGACCCGCGCTACCCGCCCGTCCTGCTCGACAGCCCCGACCCGCCGCTGCTCTTCTACGTGCGCGGGCGCATCGAGCTGCTCGAGCGGCCCGCGATCGCGATCGTCGGCAGCCGCAACGCGACGCCACAAGGCCTCGACAACGCGCGCGCCTTCGCCGCCCACCTCGGCGGCGCCGGCTGGGCCATCGTGTCCGGACTGGCGCTCGGCATCGACGGCGCGGCGCACGAAGGCGCGCTCGCCGGCGGCGGCGGCACGATTGGTGTCGTCGGCACCGGGCTCGATGTCGTCTACCCGGTCAGGCATCGAGCGCTCGCCCAGAAAATCGCCACCGACGGCCTCCTGGTCAGCGAGTTCGCGGTCGGCACGCCGGCGCTGGCGGAGAACTTCCCGATCAGGAACCGCATCATCGCGGGGCTGGCGCGCGGCACGCTCGTCGTCGAGGCCGCCGTTCAGTCGGGCTCGCTGATCACCGCGCGACTGGCACTCGAGGCCGGCCGCGACGTCTTCGCGATCCCCGGCTCGATCCACTCGCCGCAGTCGCGCGGCTGCCATGCGCTCATCAAGCAAGGCGCCAAGCTGGTCGACAGCGCCAACGACATCGTCGACGAGCTGGCGCCGCTCGCGGGCGTGCCGCGCGTGGCGTCGACGGCGCCGGCGCAAGCCCTGGCGCCAGCCGCCAAGGATCCCGTCCTCGACGCGCTCGGCTTCGATCCGATCAGCCTCGACGAGCTGAGCGCCCGCACCGGCCAAAGCGCCGCCGAACTGTCGGCGCGATTGGTCGATTTCGAGCTGCAGGGCCGGGTCGCCCGCCTTCCCGGCCAGCGCTTCCAGCGCGTCGAGCGCGGCTGAGGCGCGCCCCGCGCCGGGCGGCGCCGGCGGCATGCCGTTCGTCCCTGCTAGGCCATCGGCCTGAGGCACTGCGGTATCATCTTTTCATGTTCGATGTGCTCGTGTACCTCTACGAGAACTACTGGCGTCCCGACGCCTGCCCCGGACACGAGCAGCTGACCCGGAAGCTCACTTCCGTGGGCTTCGAATCCGACGAGATCGCCGACGCGCTGACCTGGCTCGACGGCGTCGCCGCGGTCGCCCAGGCCAAGGTCGGCGAGCAAAACGCCGCCAGCATCCGCGTCTACGCGCCGGTCGAGCAGGAGCACCTCGGCGAGCAGTCGATCGGCTTCATCGCCTTCCTCGAGTCGGCGGGCGTGCTGCCGCCGCCGATGCGGGAGATGGTGATCGACCGCGCCAGCGCGATCCCGGGCGGCCCGCTCGACCTCGAAGACCTGAAGATCATCGTCCTGATGGTCTTCTGGAGCCTCGGCGAAGAGCCCGATGCGCTGATCCTCGACGAGCTCTTCGTCGACGAGGAAGACCGTCTGATTCACTGACGCCAATCGGCGTCGGTCTTCAACCGATCAATTCAACAGACGGCTCGGATCACCGTCGAGCTTGGCCATCGCGCTGCGCGTCGCGCGGACGGTGAGCGCTTCCTCCTGTGCCGGCACCAGCAGCCCCGCCTGCAGAAACGCCGCCAGTCGATGCTGCTGGAACAGCACACCCCGCCCTTGCGGCGACACGAACAGCGTCAGCTGGCGCCGCATCCCCTGCCACGCGAGCTGCATGGCCTCGTTGCGGTTGCGGTAGTCGAGCATGTACCAGCTGCCAACCTGAAGCTCGCGCGCCCAGGCGAGCATCGCCGGCGTCGGCATCGAGCCGCCCTCGCCGACAACCTCGAGCTCGGAGCTCTCGTGACCCGACAGGTCCATGACCAGCGACTCGTCGATGTCGACGTCCTCGGCCTCGGGCAGCAGCTCCTCGAGCGTCTCGAGTCGGCCCATCAGCTCTTCGAGGCGCTCGTGCGAGATCGCAGCGGCCTTGGCGGTGAAGGCGGCGGCGAGCGAGTTGTTGAGGCGCTGGATGTGCTCGTCCTGCTTCGGCACCGGGATGCCCGCCTCGTCCATGCCGTCGCGCAGCGTCTTCAGCAGCGGCGGCAGGCGCCGGATCACCTCGGCGCGCTCGGCGCGCGAGACCTTGGCGCTCGCCGACCAGATCAGGTCGGCGGCCGCCCGCTTCATTTCCTTGGTCGCGTCGGCGTTGTTGGACTTGACCGCAGTCGTTGCCAGCACGTCGGCCCAGACCTGGAACAGGAACTCGCGAACACCTTCTTGGACCGGCACGTCATTGAGCATCTTTCTCAGCTCGATCGTGTACTGGATCGCCATCGTCTCTCGCTGCTCGACCTGCGCGGCCAGCGAGACGCCTTTCTTCGACGCCTCGTTCTCGTTCTTGAAGTAGTGCTCGAGGAATTTCTCGAACTCCGTGAGCACCGTCTGGAACACGCGCCGACCGGTGTCGGGATACGCCTCGACGACCTGGACGACGCGCTTGATCTCTTTCTCGAGCAGATCGCCGACGGCGCGGCTCGACGAATCGAAGCCCATCACGCACGAGCCCATGCGGTCGATCAGCCGGCGCGCTGGATGCTCGACGGTGGCGAAGAAGTCGGGCTCGGACACGGCGACGCGCAGCACCGGCATCTGCAGGCGCGCGAACCAGACGCGCACTGTCGCCGGGATCGCGTCTTCCATCAGGATGCTCTGGAACAGCAGCGCGACGATCTCGATCGTCGCTCGCTCGACCGGCGAAGTCGCAGCCTGCTTGAGGGCCTGCTTCCGCTGGTGCAGCTCTTCGAGCAGCGCCGGCGTGTTGATGGCCGCACGACCGCTGGCGTCGGTGCTGGTCGCACTCGCGAGCCGGCGCGCGACGCTCTCCTGCGCCTCGACGATCGCTGCGTTCAGGCGTGGCGAAGGCGGTGCCGGCGCGTGCGAGGTCACCGCGAAGTCGGGCAGCTGGCGGCCGACGAGGCGGTTGAGGCGCCCGAGCACGGCCTCGGCCTGGTCGTTGCTTCGTGCCAGGCCGGCGGCGCGCGTCATCAGGCGCGTTTCCTCGCCGACTTCGCTGACTGCGCTCGCCCGCGTCGCCGACTGCTGGAATTCCGACAGATCGCTCGGCGACACGCCGGTCGGGGTGCCGAAGCCGCCGCCGGAGCCGATCGGCGGCAGCCGCCCGCCGTGGTTCGAGCGGCGGATGAACGGTCGCAGGTCGACCTCGGGCAGGACGTGGCGCTGGAGCAGGAAGCGATTGGTCTCGTGGTACGCCTCTTCGGCGAAGAGCGACAGCTCCTCATGCACCACCGACTGGAGCAGGCGCCAGGCATCGAAGCCGAGCGGCGCCCCCAGCCACGAGCTGGTGACGATGCGCGCCAGCACGTGCGGGCGCAGGATGTCGTTGGCGTCGAGCTCCTCGCGGCTCTCGAGCATGTTCATGCGCGAGCGCAGGTCGGTGAACTCCCACGAAGCGCGGTCCATCATCGCGAGCGCGAGACGCGAGCTCAGAATCTCGTGCTCGATCGTGTCGTCGTCGACCAGGCTCAGCTTGGCGCCGGGCCGGTTCGAAGAAGCCGCCGTTGCGGCGGGCAGCTCGCCCAGGCGCGTTTGCGGGACCGTGCCGGTCGCGAGGGCGGCGCGCAGCAGCGTCGTCATGCCGTCCTGCCAGACCGGAAAGGCGCGCTGCAGGATCGGCAGCAGCTCGCGGCGCTTCAGCGCCACTGCCGGCTCGGCGACCGCCGCGGCCAGCATCTTCGCGCCCTGGTCGATCGCCTGCACCACGGCAGGCATGCCGGCGAGCAGCCGCTCCGCATAAGACCGCCGCGCCTGCTGAGCCAATGCCGTCGGGTTGGCGGGGGTGGGCATGGGGTCCTGGTTGCTCTGGATTTTCCCGAGAAAGTCGCTTTCGACTCTACACCACCGCCCCGGCGTTGGGATCGTTCGGATCGTGGTCCTTGGCCGCCGACTTGACGAGGTCTTCACGCTTCACACCGAGCCACATCGCGATCGCCGCCGCCACGAAGACCGACGAGTAGATGCCGAACAGGATGCCGATGGTCAGCGCGATGGCGAAGTAGTGCAGGGTCTGGCCGCCGAAGATGAGCATCGAGAGCACCATCATCTGGGTCGAGCCGTGGGTGATGATGGTGCGGCTGATCGTGCTGGTGATCGCGTGGTCGATCACCTCGTGAGTGTTGAGCTTGCGGAAGCGCCGGAAGGTCTCGCGGATCCGGTCGAAGATGACGACCGACTCGTTGACCGAGTAGCCGAGCACGGCGAGCACCGCGGCCAGCACCGAGAGCGAGAACTCCCACTGGAAGAACGCGAAGAAGCCGAGGATGATGATGACATCGTGCAGGTTGGCGATGATCGCGGCGACAGAGAACTTCCACTCGAAGCGAAACGCCAAGTAGATCATGATGCCGATGACGACGAAGGCGAGCGCCTTCGCACCGTCCTCGGCGAGTTCGCGACCGACCTGCGGCCCGACGAACTCGCTGCGCGAGAGCCGCACCGGCTCGGCCGTGCCTGCGGCACAGACCTGGCGTGCCGCGGTCTGGCTCTGGTCGGCAGCCGCCTCCTTGGCGACGACGCTGCCGCCCTCGGCTTTGCACAGTTCGCCGAAGACGCGAGCGACAAGGTCTTCCTTCTTGATGTCGCCGCGCAGCGGCACGCGGATGAGGACGTCGCGCGAGCTGCCGAAGTTCTGCACCAGCACGTCGCCGAGGCCGAGCCCTTCGACCGCGGTGCGCACTTTCGGGATGTCGGCCGGCTGGGCGTATTGCGTCTCGATGACGGTGCCGCCGGTGAACTCGATCGAGAAGTGCAGCCCGCGCGTGGCGAGGAAGAAGACGGCGGCGAGGAACGTCAGCAGCGAGATGACGTTGAACACCAGCGCATGCCGCATGAACGGGATGTCGCGGTGGATGCGGAAGAACTCCATCGGGCGTCGGCTCTCTGAAAAGGTCGGACGGGAAGCGGGCTCAGGACTCGGCCGACGCCGTCGTGGCGCCCGGCTTCCAGACCTGGCCGATCGACACCGACTTCAGGCGCTTCTGGCGGCCGTACCAGAAGTTGACGAGGCCGCGCGAGAACATCACCGCCGAGAACATCGAGGTGACGATGCCCAGGCAATGGACGATCGCGAAGGCGCGGATCGGTCCGGAGCCGAAGGCAAGCAGCGCCAGGCCGGCGATCAGCGTCGTCACGTTCGAGTCGAGGATGGTCGCGAAGGCGCGCTCGTAGCCGATGTTGATCGCCGCCTGCGGATTGGCGCCGCCGCGCAGCTCCTCGCGAATGCGCTCGTTGATCAGGACGTTGGCGTCGATCGCCATGCCGAGGGTCAGCGCGATCGCGGCGATGCCGGGCAAGGTGAGCGTCGCCTGGAGCATCGACAGGACGGCGACCAGCAGGAGCAGGTTCACGCCGAGCGAGATCGTCGAGATGACGCCGAACAGCCGGTAGTACACGCACATGAAGAGTGCGATCGCGGCGAACCCGTAGATCACACTGTGAAAGCCCTTGTCGATGTTCTCGGCGCCCAGGCTCGGGCCGATCGTGCGTTCCTCGATGATCTCCATCGGCGCGGCGAGCGAGCCGGCGCGCAGCAGGAGCGCGGTGTCGTTGGCCTCGGCCGTGTTCATGCGGCCGGAAATCTGGAAGCGACTGCCGAGCTCGCCGCGGATGACCGGCGCGGTGACGACCTCGCCCTTGCCCTTCTCGAACAGCAGGATCGCCATCCGCTTGCCGATGTTGTCGCGCGAGATGTCGCGCATGATCCGCGCGCCACGCGCGTCGACCGAGAGATGGACCGCCGGCTCCTGGCTCTGGCCGTCGAAGCCGGGCTGGGCGTCGGTGAGGTTCTCGCCGGTGATCAGCACCTGACGCTTGACGACGACCGGCTGGCCGCCGCGCTCGACGTAGCGCTCGGAGCCGAACGGCACCGGGCCGGCGCCGCTCTCGGCGAGGCGCGCTTCGCTGCTGTCGTCGACCATGCGCATCTCGAGCGTCGCGGTGCGGCCGATGATGTCCTTCGCCTTGGCCGTGTCCTGCACGCCGGGCAGCTGGACGACGACGCGGTCGGCGCCCTGCTGCTGGATCACCGGCTCGGCGACGCCGAGCTCGTTGACGCGGTTGTGCAGCGTGGTGATGTTCTGCGTGATCGCCGCCGACTGAACGCGCTTGGCGGCGTCGGGCTTCAGGTTGCCGGCGAGCTTCCAGTCGACGCCTTCCTGGCTTTCGAGCCAGTCGAAGTCGGTCAGCTGGTCGACCAGGATGGTGCGCGCCGCGGCCAGCGTCGGCTGGTCGCGGAAGCGGACGGCGACGCCGTTGCCGTCGCGCGTGATGCCGGTGTGGCGGACGTTCTTGTCGCGCAGCAGGGTGCGCACGTCGCCCGCCGTCGAGTCGGCCTTCTTGGTCAGCGCCGCCTTCATGTCGACCTGCATCAGGAAGTGGACGCCGCCGCGCAGATCGAGGCCGAGGTACATCGGCAGCGCGTGCAGCGCGGTCAGCCAGCGCGGCGAGCGCGACAGCAGGTTGAGGGCGACGATGTAGGTCGGATCGCTCGGGTCGGGATTGAGCGCAGCGCCGATCGCATCCTTGGCCTTCCTCTGGGCGTCGAGGTCGGCGAAGCGCGCCTTGACCGAGTTGCCCTCGTACTGGACGAAGTCGGCCTTGAGCCCGGCTTTGTCGAGAGCCTGCTCGATGCGTGGAGCCAGCGACGCGTCGACCTTGACCGTGACCTTGCCGCTCGAGACCTGGACCGCTGGCGCCTCGCCGAACAGATTCGGCAGCGTATAGATCAGGCCGACGAGCAACGCGATCAGCATGACCGCGTACTTCCAGAGGGGATATCGATTCACGGCCGGCCTCCGCCGACTCGAGCGCTCGCGCGACCGGTCACTTGACCGTGCCCTTGGGCATCACCTGGACGACGGCCGAGCGCTGGATCTGGATCTCGACCCCGTTGGCGATCTCGACGCCGACGAAGGTGTCGCCCATCTTCGAGACCTTGCCGAGGACGCCGCCCGAGGTGACGACCTCGTCGCCCTTGGCGAGCGCGTCGATCATCGCCTTGTGCTCCTTCTGCCGCTTCATCTGCGGCCGGATCATGACGAAGTAGAGCACCACGAACATGAGGACGAGCGGCAGCATGCCGCCGAGTCCGCCGAGCGCGCCCATGGGCCCGTCGGTGGCGGTGGCGGCGGGTGCGGCCTGTGCGAAAGCTTCGGAAATGAACACGGTGGGAATCCTCTTGATGCGCGGCAGCGGGTCGCCGGCCAAAACCTGCGAATTGTAAGTCGCGCCGTCGACTCAGCCGGCCGGCTGGACTGCGCCGTCCCCGAGCGGCGCCGCCACGTCCTCGGTCGCCCTTCCCGGCGCAGCGACGAGCCGCAGCAGGGTGATCTCCGAAGGCGCGCCGAACCGCTTCGGCGGCCCCCAGTAGCCGGTGCCGCGGCTCGTGTAGACCCACATCCGGCGCCAGCGGTGCAGCCCGGCCGTGAAAGGTTGCTGCAGGCGAACCAGGAAATTCCAGGGCAGGAACTGGCCGCCGTGAGTGTGGCCGGAGAGCTGGAGGTCGAAGCCGGCCGCCTCGGCCGCGGCCGCGCTGCGCGGCTGGTGCGCGAGCAGCAGCCGTACCGCGCCGGCCGGGCTGCCGGCGAGCGCCGCCGCGGCGTCGCTCGCAGCGGCGGGATCGAAGTGGCCGGCCGAGTAGTCGGTCACGCCGGCGACGACCAGGCGTGCGTTGCCGCGGCGAACCACGGCATGCTCGTTCATCAGCACCGTCAGGCCGAGTCGGCGCAGCTCGCGCACCCAGCCTGCGGCGCCCGAGTAGTACTCGTGGTTGCCGGTGACGAAGAAGCTCCCCTCGCGCGAACGCAGACTGGCGAGCGGCGCGACGTGCTCGGCGAGCTCGGCGACCGAGCCGTCGACGAGGTCGCCGGTAACGGCGACGAGATCGACGTCGAGCCGGTTGACGGTGGCGACGATCGCCTCGACGTACGGCCGCTTGATGGTCGGCCCGACGTGGACGTCGCTGATCTGGGCGATCGCGAAGCCGTCGAGCGCGGCGGGAAGGCCGGCGATCGGCACGTCGACGCGGACGACGCGGGCGACGCGGCGCGCGTTGGCGAAGCCCCACAGCGTGACGAGTACGACCGCGATCGCCACTGCACGCGCCGAAGGCGTGACCAGCGATGCCGGCGACAGCGCCCCGGGCCAGAGCGCTGCCACGCCGGTAGCGAGCAGCAGGGCGACGTCGCGCACGGCCGTGAGGACGAACAGCGACGAGAACAAGCCCATGCAGACAAGACCGATCCAGGCCAGCGCTGCCGCGCCGCGGCCGGGCCCAGCGCGGCGGGCGCCGAGCCCATAAGGCAGCGTCAGCGCCGAAACGAGCAGGAGCACGGCGAGCACAACGGCGCCGGCGGGCGAGTCGAGCCCGGGCACGAGGCGCCAGCCGACATAGGCATGGAGAAGGAGCGAGATCGCCTGCAGGCGCATCGCGCCCATGTGGGACTGCGCTGGCACGCTTCAATGCCGGCACCCTGCGTTTTCGGCGCCTCGTAGCGCATCCCTGTGCACAACCGGCCATTTGCTAGACGCGCGTTGCCTCGCCACAATGGGCCAGGGCCTTCGCCGTCTCGCGGCCGCCCACAACAACGAGGAGACAACCATGCTTCAGATTCGCGCGTTCGTCGCGCTCGCCGCGCTTTGCGCGGCCGGCGTCGCAGCCGCTCAGCAGGCGCCGGCCCCGGAGCCGGGCTGGGCCAAGGGCCGCCCGAAGACCGACACCGCCATGAAGATGGCGCCCGTGCCGGCGTTCCCGATCCCGACGGCGGCCGACCAGCTGCCCACCAAGAAGTTCAAGCTGCCGCCCGGATTCAAGGTCGAGACCTGGGCCTCGGGCGTGCTCGACGCGCGCGAGATCCGCGAAGGCCCGAAGGGCACGATCATCGTGAGCACCCTGTTCGTCGGCAACAAGGTGTACGCGTTCCCGCCGGGCAAGCGCGAGCCCAAGGTCATCATCGACAAGCTGCCGATGGCCGCCGGCATCGCGTTCGACAGCAAGGGCAACCTGTACGTCGCCACCAACACCAAGATCTACCGCTACGACGGCATCGAGGACAAGCTCGACAAGCCGGGCGAACCCAAGGTGATCTACGACAAGCTGCCCGGCGGCGATGACCACAGCTGGAAGTTCTTGCGCATCAAGGACGACAAGCTCTACATCCCGATCGGCGCGCCGTGCAACATCTGCGATCCGGGCGAGTACGCCAAGATCTACCGGATGAACCTCGACGGCACGGGGATCGAGACGCTCGCTGCCGGCGTCCGCAACACGGTCGGCTTCGACTTCGATCCGAAGACCGGCGATCTCTGGTTCACCGACAACGGCCGCGACTGGCTGAGTGAGGAGTTGCCCAACGACGAGCTCAACCGGATCGACATTAAGAAGCTCGGGCAGCACTACGGCTACCCGTACTGCCACCAGGGCAACCTCCCCGACCCGGAGTTCGGCTGGGGCAAGTCGTGCGACGACTACGTCAAGCCTGCCGCCCTGCTCGGCCCGCACGCCGGCTCGCTCGGCCTGAAGTTCTACACCGGCAAGATGTTCCCGGCGAAGTACCAGGGTGCGATGTTCATCGCGCGTCACGGCCCGTGGAACCGGACCAAGAAGTACTCTGACGTCTCGGTCGCCTGGCCCGACGGCAAGGGTGGCGCGCGCGTCGAGCCGTTCATGACCGGCTTCGTCGAGAACAACGCCTACCTGGGTCGGCCAGTCGACTTCCATGTGATGAAGGACGGCTCTCTCCTCGTCAGCGACGACCATGCCGGAGCGATCTATCGCATCAGCTACGGCAAGTGACGTCGGCTTCGCCGGACATCGCGGTCGCCGCCAGCGGCGCGTGATGTCGCGGCGGTGGCGCTTAGGCACTGCCGCCGCTGTCCTTGTCTCGGCGCTGCTCGCGGGCGGCGCCGAGGCGCAGACAGGCGCCTCGCCGCCGGGGGTTGCCAAGCCCGGCGTGTCGCGCGCCGCTAAGCCTGGCGCGGCACGCCCGGCGGCATCGTCTGCCGACACCAGCGCGGCTGCGTACGGCCCACGCTTCGCATCGCTCTGCGCCGCGTGCCACGGCGCGAACGGTCGCAGCGACATGCCCGGCACGCCTTCGCTGGCCGGCCAACATGGCTTCTATGCGATCACCCAGCTCTTCCTGTTCCGCGAAGGGAGGCGCAGCAATGAAGCGATGACCGCGGTCGCCAAGACGATGAAGGACGACGACATGCGCGGCTTCGCCGCGGTCATCGACGCGCTGCCCGCGGTGCCCTCGGCACCTCCTGCGACACCACCCGATCCGGCGCGGATGAACAAGGCGCGCGACCTCGCGCGCCAGCACAAGTGTGTGTTCTGCCACGGCGACGACCTGAGCGGCGGCCAGCAAGTGCCGCGCATCGGCGGACAGCGTGAGGAGTACATGCGTGAGACCCTGCGCGGCTTCAAGTCTGGCAAGCGGCCCGGCTACTCGCAGGCGATGACCGAAGCCGTCAGCCAGGTGTCGGTCGAGGATCTCGATCTCCTGGCCTACTACGCTGCCCGTGTTCCGGTGACCAGTGGCCGCGGCGCGGCCGCGAGCGCGCCGCAAGCGGCGCCGCCCCCGAAGCGCTGAGCGCTCAGCGCGCGCGCAGCTCGGCGTGCAGGGGTGCGGGTCAGGCTCGCCATCGAGGCGTCGAAGAACTCGCGGTTGTCGGCGTCGTCGCCGGCGAACTCGCGCCGTGCCGCGCTGAGGTCGATGGCCTTCTGCACCTCGTCGAGCGCGAAGCCGCCGCCGTTCTTCTCGAGCAGGTCGTTGATCTGCTGCCGAATGCCGCGGAACAGCGCCGCGACCCGCTCGATGTAGCCCTCGCCGCGCAGGACTTCGCCGTGCCCCGGCACGACGACCAACGGGTCGAGCGCGGCGAGGCGGTAGATGCCGGGCGCGAGCTCGCGCACCTGGCGCTCGCGCGTGTTCACCGTGTCGGCATGGACCGCCGGCGCGACGCCAAGCATCGCGAACACGGCAAGCCGCCAAACCGTGATGCAAGCGCGCAGGACGGTCATGTTCAGCTGCTCCGATCGCAACGATCCGCGTCGCGATGGTGCCATGGCAGTGGCCGTTGCAGTCCAGCGCTCGCGCCGCTGAGCGAAGCCTGTCGGCGCCGCGCCTCCGCCGTGCAGGCAGTACGATGACAAGATCGCTGCAAGGAACTCCGTCATGACCCGCCTCTTGTGCCTCTTCGTCGTTGCCATGTCGACGCTCCTCGTCGGCTGCGTAGTCGCGCCCTATCCCTACGCCTATCCGACCACCACCACGGTCGCGAGCCCGCCGAGCTTCGATCGATCGTGGGACGCGGCGCTCGGCGCCGCGGCAGATGTCGGCGTGCAGATCACCAACGCGGACCGCGCCACGGGTCGCATCACCGGGGCCAAGGCCGGCGCGGCCGTGACCATCGACCTGCGCCCCCAGACCGACAACACGCTGCAGGTGATCTTCGCCGCGCCCGACTCCAAAGAGAGCAACCCGACGCTCAACGACCGCTGGGTGAGCGCCTACAACCGGCGCATGGGACGCTGAGCTCTCGCGTTGACGACGCGTAGCGCGCGAGCATCCCGCGCATCGGCGGCGGCGCTGCTGCTGGGCGCTCTGTTCGCGCCAACCGCGCAGGCGCAGGAGCTGGAGCCGCGGGCCTACAGCAATCTGCCGATGGGCTTGAACTTTCTGGCCCTGGGCTACGCGCATTCGAAAGGGGGCATGTCGACCGACCCGTCGCTGCCGCTGACGGACGCCCACCTCCAGATCGATACCGGCGTCGTCGCCTACGTGCGCGCGGTCGACTTCTGGGGCCGCTCCGGCAAGTTCGACGTCATCGCGCCTTACTCGCACCTGTCGGGAACCGCGCTGGTCGCGGGGCAACCGAGGGAGCGCGCCGTCAGCGGCCCGAGCGACCCGCGGTTTCGGCTCTCCGTCAATTTCTACGGCGCGCCGGCGCTCACGCTGGACGAGTACCCGGCCTACAAGCAGGACCTGGTCGTCGGCGCCAGCGTGCAGGTGACGCCACCGTGGGGCCAGTACGACGCGAGCAAGGCCGTCAATCTGGGAACCAACCGCTGATCGATCAAGCCGGACGTCGGGTTTTCGAAAGCGTTCGCGCCGTTCACGATCGACCTGACCGCGGGTGTCACCTTGTTCAGCCGCAACGACGAGTACTTCGGTGGGCAGGCGCTCGATCAGTCCCCGCTCTACTCGGCACAGGCCAATCTCAGCTACGACTTCGGCCGCGGCATCTGGGCATCGTTGGGGGCGACCATCTACCGGGGCGGACGAACGACCGTCGATGACGTGCCCAAGGACAACGCCCTGAGCAATTCACGCGTGGGATTGACGATCGCGGTTCCGATCGACCGCTACTACGCGATCAAGTTCAACGCCAGCAGCGGGATCAGCACCCGCACCGGCACGAACTTCGACACCGTCGGCCTGGTCCTGCAATACCGCTGGGGCGCGGGGCTCTAGCGGCGACGGTCGTGGCGCCGGTACGCCATCGCCGCGCGGCCCGGGATCATTCGACGACGAGCGCTCCG
>Ga0207650_10001468_pt1 | contig 16928 bp, 11 predicted proteins | sample KBSS63metaG_FD_184325 | JGI IMG/M metagenome (GOLD analysis project Ga0207650, IMG submission 184325) | Switchgrass rhizosphere microbial communities from Kellogg Biological Station, Michigan, USA - KBS S6-3 metaG (SPAdes) (version 2) | ecosystem: Host-associated > Plants > Roots > Rhizosphere...
AGTAGACGCACATGAAGACGGTCAGCACGATGAAGCCGTAGAACACCGAGTTGAAGCCCTTGTCGATGTTCTCCTTGCCGAGCGACGGTCCGACGGTGCGCTCCTCGACGATCTCCATCGGCGCGGCGAGCGCGCCCGCGCGCATCAGGAGCGCGATGTCGTTCGCTTCGCGGGTGTTCATCCGGCCGCTGATCTGCACGCGGCCCCCGCCGATTTCCTCGCGGATCACCGGCGCGGTGATGACCTCGGCCTTGCCTTTTTCGACGAGGACGATCGCCATCCGCTTGCCGACGTTCTCGCGCGTGACTTCCTTGAAGATGCGCGCGCCGGTGCCGTCCAGGCTCACGTGCACGGCCGGCTCGTTGCTGCGCTGATCGAAGCCGGGCTGCGCATCGTTGATGCGGTCGCCGGTCAGCACGACCTGGCGCCGGACGAGAACCGGTCCGCCCGAGCGCTCGGTGAAGAGGTCGCTGCCGAGCGGCGGCTGGCCCGCGATCGCCGATTCGAGCGCGCCCGGCTCGTCGTTGACCATCCGGATCTCCAGCGTCGCGGTGCGGCCGAGGATGTCCTTGGCGCGCGCCGTGTCCTGCACGCCGGGCAGCTGCACGACGACGCGGTCGGCGCCCTGCTGCTGGACGATCGGTTCGGCCACCCCGAGCTCGTTTACGCGGTTGCGCAGGATCGTGATGTTCTGCTGGACGGCGCCGTCCTGGATCTTCTTCTGCGCCTCGGGCTTCAATCCGTAGACGAGGCGGAATTCGCCCGGCGCCTCGATCTCGCGCACCGCGAGATCGGGAAACGACTTCTCGATCTCGGCGCGGGCCTTGTTGCGCTCCGACTCGTCGCGAAAGCGGACGACGACGTTCGTGCCTTCGCGCCCGACGCCGGCGTACTGCACCTTCTTCTCGCGCAGCAGCGACCGGATATCGGTCGTGTAGCGGTCGGCCGCCTTGTCGAGCGCAGCCTTCATGTCGACTTGCAGCAGGAAGTGGACGCCGCCGCGAAGGTCGAGGCCGAGGTACATCGGCAGAGCGCCGATCGCCGACAGCCACCGCGGAGACGCCGACAGCAGATTCAGCGCGACGATGTAGTTGTCGCCGAGCTTCGCCTGCAGCGCATCCTTGGCCTTGAGCTGGGTGTCGGGATCGTCGAAGCGGAGCTTGATGCCCGTCGGGTCGAGCACGGCCCCGCGGTAGGGAATGGAAGCGCTTTTAAGCGTGTCCTCGACGGTGCCCAGGAGCGCGTTGTCGACCTTGACCGTCGCCTTCGACGACGACACCTGGACTGCGGGCACCTCGGGGAAGAAATTCGGAATCGTGAAGACAATGCCGGTGAGCAGCGCAACGGCGATGATCACGTACTTCCAGATCGGATAGCGGTTCACGGTCAGAGTGCCTTGATCGTGCCCTTCGGCAGCAGCTGGGCCACCGCGCCGCGCTGAACCATGATCTCGGTGCCGCTCGCGATCTCGACGGTCAGATACTGGTCGCCCAGCTTGGAAATCTTGCCGAGCACGCCGCCTGCGGTGACGATCTCGTCGCCCTTCTGCAGCGCGTCGAGCATCGCACGCGCTTCCTTGGCCTTTTTCTGCTGGGGGCGGATGAGCAGGAAGTAGAACACCACGAAGATGGCGATCATCGGCAGGAACGCCATGAGATCGCCGCCGAAAGGCGAGGAAGCGGCTGCGGGCGCGCTTTGGGCGTGCGCATCAGCGATCATGAGGTCGATCAGCACGTTCTTGTCCTCCGAAACTAGAGGGCTCCTCCGGCATCCTCGACGGGCATCCTGGTCCGGCATCGGAGGCGTCGGAATGGCATCGGTTCGGCACCGACCCGGGCGGGAGCCGGGAAAGTATGGTTAACCCGTCATTCTACCATGCAGGAGCGGTCGCGCCTGAACTGCAAGCTCCACGCGTCGAGCGACTGCGCGCGGATCGCCTCTCGCAGCTCGCGGCCGAGACGAAGGTAGAAATGGAGATTGTGGAGGGTGTTGAGGCACGCGCCCAGGATCTCGTTCACTTTCTGCAAATGATGGAGGTAGGCGCGCGTGAAATTCGTGCAGGTGTAGCAATCGCAGCTCGCGTCGAGCGGGCGAGTATCGCTGCGATGCTTCGCATTGCGGATCCGGACGTCGCCGTAGCGCGTGAACAGGTGACCGTTGCGGGCGTTGCGCGTCGGCAGCACGCAATCGAACATGTCGACGCCGGCAACGACGCCCGCGACGATGTCCTCCGGGGTGCCGACGCCCATCAGATAGCGCGGGCGGTCGGCCGGCAGGCGCTGCGCGGTGTGATCGAGCACCGCGAGCATCTCCTCCTTGGGCTCGCCGACCGACATGCCGCCGATCGCGTAACCGTCGAAGCCGATCCCGGCCAGGCCGGTGAGCGACGCATCGCGAAGGTCGTTGTGCATGCCGCCCTGCACGATGCCGAACAGCGCGTTGGGATTGCCGAGCCGGTCGAATTCGGTCCGCGACCGCTTCGCCCAGCGCAGCGACAGCTCCATCGACTGCGCGGCCTCATCGTGCGTCGCGGGATACGGGGTGCACTCGTCGAACACCATGACGATGTCGGAGTCGAGCGCGCGCTGGATCTGCATCGAGATCTCGGGTGTCAGCAGCAGGCGGTCGCCGTTGACGGGCGAGGCGAAGGTGACGCCGTCCTCGCGGACCTTGCGCAGCGCGCCCAGGCTGAAGACCTGAAAGCCGCCCGAGTCCGTGAGGATCGGACGCCGCCAGCCCATGAAGCGATGCAGCCCGTCGTGGGCGGCGATCACCTCCGCGCCGGGCCGCAGCCACAGGTGGAACGTGTTGCCGAGGACGATCTGCGCGCCCAATCCCTCGAGCTCGCGTGGAGCGACGGCTTTCACGGTCCCGTACGTGCCGACCGGCATGAAGACGGGCGTTTCGATCGCGCCGTGCGCGGTCTCGAGCCGGCCGGCGCGCGCATGACCGCACGTGGCCTCGAGCGTGAATTGCATCGCGGCGATTCTACCAGCGCGATCGCGCCACGAAGGTGAGGTCCGACTGCCATGAAGGTAGAATGCAGCCTGCCGAGCCGCATCAGCACGCTCGACGATCTGCACCACCCATCTGCACCACCGTCATGCACCACCGTCATGCACCACCGTATGGCCCCAGCCTCCTTTGTACGAACGATTGCCGCCATCGTTGCGTCCCTCGTCGTGGCGACGTCGACGCCTGTACGGGCGTTCGAATTCGCGGCCGAGAGCGGCGCGGTGACCGGCTATCTCGACACGACCGTATCTTTCGGCGCCCTTTGGCGTACGCAGGACCGCAGTCCCAAGCTGATTGCAATCGCCAACGGCGGCACGTCCCGCGACGTCAACTCCGACGACGGCGACCGCAACTACCGCAAGGGCGAACTCGTGGCGCTGCCACTCCAGGTGATGCTCGACTTTCTGGTCGCATACCGGGATTTCGGACTCTTCTCGCGCGTCGTCTATCTGCGCGACCAGGCCCAGATCGGCAAGGCCGAGCTGGGAGAGCATGGGAAGTCGCAATTCGCGGATTACACCTACCTGCGTGACCTCTACGTCTACGGAAAATTCGATGTCCTCGGCCGCGGCCTCTTCGTCCGCGCCGGAAACCAGGTGGTGAACTGGGGCGCGAGCACGTTCGTCCAGAACGGCATCGGCATTCTGAATCCCGTCGATGTGACAAGGCTGCGCACGCCCGACGCGGAGATAAAGGACGCGCAGAGCGCCACGCCGATGCTGCGGTTGCTGCAGGAGGTCACGGACCGCTCCTCGGTCGAGGCGGTCTGGATGCCGCGATGGGATGCGAAATTTCCGGACACGCACGTAAGGCGCGACCCGCGCGGGGCGTACTTCAGCACCAGGGATTTCGGCGTTACCGACGGGACCGCTGCCTACACGGGCTTCGGGCGCCGTGCGGACGTGCCGGGGGGCGCCGGCTATTTCCCGACGAGCATCGGAGATGAGCGCAACATCCGGGAGGAACCGGGTTTCCAATACGGCGTCGCGCTGCACTACCTGATTCCGGGCCACAGCAATGCGGAGGCCAGCGTCTACTACATCGATTCGCATGCCCGCACGGAGATCGTGTCGGGCGTTCGCGGCGCCGCACAGACAGCGGCGCCGATACCGGACAATCCCGCGCCGGACGCCGGCACTCTGTTCGTCGACTATCCGCGGCACATCAAGCTGTGGGGAGCGAGCGCGCGCGCAGGTTTGCCGGGCGGGGTCACCCTGCAGGGAGAATACGCGTATCGCCGCAATCAGCCGCTGCAACTGCCGCTCGCAGAAGTGCTACTCGCGGTGGCTGGGTTGCCGAATCAACTGACCGGTACCGATCCGCACACCGCCAATCAGGTTCCCTATGGCACGGAGATCCCGGGCTACCGCCGGGTGGCGATGCATCAGGCGCTGGCGTCGGCGACGAAGACGTTCGGACCGATGCTCGGTGCGACGCAGGCCGTGGCGGTCGCGGAAGTCGGCTTCACGCACCTCGACCTTCCGAACACGCTCGAATTCGCAGGTCCCGGATGTCACCTGCCGCAGGCCGGATCCGATGCGTCGAGTGCCTACAATTCGACGTCGACCGATTGCTTCGCCACCCCGAACTCATGGGGCTATCGCCTTGCCGGCCGGATCGATTACGACAGCGTGATCGATGGCGGAACGGTCACTCCGTATGTGGCATTCGCTCACGACGTGAGCGGCGTCGGCCCGACCTTCAACGAGGGCGTCAAGGCGTTGACCTTCGGGCTCACCGTCAGCTATCTCAAGCGCTGGCAGGCGCAGGCCGCCTATACCGCGTACTTCGGTGGCAAGACGTACTCCGGCGTCGACGTGCCCAGTGCGTCGTCGGGACCCCTGCCGCCGGGCCAGAGTCCGAGTTACGCAAGCGGATCGAATCCCCTTCGCGACCGTGACTTCGTGACGCTGAGCGTGAGCTATGCGTTCTGAACGCGACGGCTCCGGTACAGCGCGGGCGCACTCGGCTCTGGGTTGCAGGGACGCCGCCGCGAGGGCGTTCTTGCTGGCGCTCGCGTTTGCAGCATCTGCGTCCGCCCAGGAGCTGACTCCGCTCGGCGCGGAAGCCGCGGGAAACGCGGCCGGCACGATTCCCGCATGGCAGGGCGGCCTCAAGTCTCCACTCGCAGGTCATCAAAGCGGCGGCGCCTATGCCGATCCGTACGAGGCGGATGTGCCGCTGTTCACGATCAGCACCTCCAATCTCGAGCAATATCGGGCGCAGCTCTCGCCCGGCCAGATTGCATTGCTGCAAAAGTACCCGACCTGGAAGATCAACGTCTATCCGACTCGGCGCAGCGCGGCTTTTCCCGAGGCGGTGTACGAAGAAACGGCGGCGAATGCGGGGATGGCGAAGCTCGTGCCGGGGGGCAACGGCGTCGCCGGTGCGACGGGCGGCATTCCTTTTCGCGTCCCCAGGGATGGCCTCGAGGCCATCTGGAACACGCTGCTCCGCTATCGCGGCGACACGTACGCCACGCGGTGGGGCCAGGCGGCGGTCACGCGCAGCGGCGCGTACACGATGGTCAGCTTCAGTTACGAGTTCGACTTCGGCTACGGGAATCTCGCCAATCGCGCGGGCAAGGCGAACAACCTCGTTCATCAGCTGCAAACCATCACGGGACCGGCGCGCCTTGCGGGACAAATCCTGCTCGTGAACGAACCGGTCGATCCTGCTCGCGAGCGGCGTAGCGCGTGGGCCTACGAGCCTGACCGGCACAACGTTCAGCCCGCGCCATATGTCGCGTACGACAACCCGGCCACGGCCTCCGATGGCCTCGCCACGAACGACGATTTGCAGATGTTCAACGGCGCCACCGATCGCTACGACTGGAAGCTCCTGGGAAAGCGGGAGATGTTCATTCCCTACAATTCCTACAGGATCTCGGGCAACCGCCTCGATGCCGCGGACGTGCTGCGACCTGGCCATATCGATCCCGACTACGCCCGCTATGAGCTGCATCGAGTGTGGGTCGTGGAAGCGACGCTAAAGGAGGGCGCCCGCCACGTCTATCGCAAGCGTGTCTTCTACATCGACGAGGATAGCTGGTCGATCTCAGCGGCCGACGAGTACGACATGGCTGGCGAGCTGTGGCGCGTATCCGAGCAGCACTCGATCAACTGCTACGACGTGCCGATGCTCTACGGAACGGTCGAGGTGCACAGCGACCTGCGTTCCGGCCGTTATCTCGTGGCGGGCCTTCGCAACGGACAGCCCAGGTTCTTCGAGCAGATCGCGCGTTCGAGCGCGGACTACACGCCTGCCGTCCTGCGCGCACGCGGCGTCCGCTGAACACGCGCGCTCAGCGCGCATCCGCCGCCCGCTCGAGCAGCATCGCGTCGCCATAGCTGAAGAAGCGATAGCGGTGGGCGGTCGCATGCGCGTAGGCGGCGCGAATGTTGTCGTAGCCTGCGAATGCCGAGACGAGCATCAGGAGCGTCGATTTCGGCAGATGGAAATTCGTGAGCAGGCGCTCGACGACACGGAACCGGTAGCCGGGCGTGATGAAAAGCCGCGTCTCGCCTTCGCCCGCACGAACACGACCCGATTCGTCGACGGCCGATTCGAGCGCCCGGAGACTCGTCGTGCCGATCGCGATCACCTTGCCGCCGCGCGCACGTGCCGCGCCGATCGCGGCAGCGGTCTCCGCCGGAATGCGATAACGCTCGGCATGCATGCGATGGGCCGACAGGTCTTCGGTCTCGACTGGCTGGAACGTTCCTGCCCCGACGTGCAACGTCACGAACGCCGTCGCGACTCGTGCCGCGGCCAGCTTCGCGAGCATCGCATCGTCGAAGTGCAATCCGGCCGTCGGCGCTGCGGCGGCGCCCGCATGTCGCGCATACACCGTCTGGTAGCGCTCTGCATCGGCCGCCTGCGGCGAGCGTGCGATGTATGGCGGAAGCGGCACTTCGCCATAGCGGTCGAGATAGTCGACGAGCGGTCCCGTGCCGGCGAGCTTCAGATGGAAGTAGCGTCCGTCGCGGGCGACGACAGTCGCCTGCGCTTCGCCGGGCAGGAGCAGCATGCCGCCAGGCTTCGGCGGGTGACTCGCGCGAAGCTGGAACAGCGCTTCGTCGGTCGAGAGCGCACGCTCGAGGAGCAGTTCGACGCGTCCGCCGGTCGGCCGTCGCGCAAAGAGGCGCGCCTTGATGACGCGCGTGTCGTTGAACACGACAACATCGCGGTAATCTACAAGGCGCGGAAAGTCCGAGAATGTGAGGTCTTCGCAGACGCGTCCCTCGACGTGCAGCAGCCTGCTGTCGCTGCGCCTTACAGCGGGCGTCTGCGCAATGAGCCCGGGCGGAAGGTCGTAGTCGAAATCAGAGAGCGTGAGCGCGCGCATTCGGGGACAGGGCTCAGGCGAAAACCGCTCCGCGGACGCAAACGCACGAAAGCGCGCGAAAGCTTGATGCAGCGATGGTTTCGAGCGGAGGCGCAAACACGTATTGTCGAGTGAATTTACAGCGCAGTGACGACGTGCCGACGCGCGTTTCCTAAGCGTATGTTTGCACAGAGGAACTGGAGCCGGGCCTCGTTCTTGCTAATAAGGTTATTAGCGAATCGTCAGCAAGTAACGCGTTTCAAGGGCACGCGTCGGCTTGGCATCGGTTCCTCGCGGCGCCTCGAAGACGAGCCGCGGCGTCGCGTGAGCGGTAGCACTTCCTGTAACTCCTCTGGCAAGACTCCAACCCCCGCGCTGTTCGGGGGTCTTTTTTTGGGCGACTATAATGCGGAGCGCCGGCGGGCACGAGCGCCCGCGAACGAGGAGACATCATGATCCACCGCTATCAAGGACTCGTCGCGCTGGCGGCTGCCATCGCGGCGGCGACGGCATTCGCGGCCGAGATCCGCGTGCAGTGCTATTCCGACGGCAACGAATGCGAAGTGACCGGCGATCTCGCCAAGCGCTTCGAAGCCAAGAATCCCGGCACCAAGGTCATCATCGACAAGGTGCCTTACAAGGCCGTGGTCGAGACGCTCCCCGTGCAGCTCGCGGCCGGCGAAGGTCCCGACATCGCCCGCGTCACCGATCTCGGGGGCCTCAACAAGTACTACCTCGACATCTCGCCTTTCCTCGGTGCTCGCACGAAGTACTGGGAAGACAACTTCGGCCCCACGCTCAAGTGGATGCGCGCCGGCCCGTCGGACAAGGGCATCTACGGGATGATGACGCAGCTCACCGTCACCGGGCTGTTCGTCAACAAGACGCTGTTCGAGCAGGCCAAGGTGCCTGTCCCGCCGGCCACCGCCACGTGGGACGACTGGATGGAAGCGGGCAAGAAAGTAGCCGCCGCGACCAAGACGCCGTATGTCATGGCGATGGATCGCAGCGGACACCGCTTCGCGCCGCTCGCGGTTGCGTCCGGCTCGAAGCTCTTCGACGCGAAGGGAACACCCGTCATCGACGACGGGTACAAGGCGGCGGCCGCCAAGTTCGTCAACTGGCACAAGGCGAACCTGATGCCGAAGGAGGTGTGGGGCGGAATCGGCGGGTCGCAGTATCGCGACGCATTCGAGGAATTCGCCAACGGCCGCGTCGTGCTCTATTACTCGGGCAGCTGGCAGATCAAGAGGATGGATCAGCAGGTGACGAAGTCGTTCGACTGGATCGTGGCGCCCGCGCCGTGCGGTTCGGGCGTCTGTACCGCAATGCCGGGCGGCGCGGCGTTCGTCGCGTTGAAGCGCACGAAAGCGCCGGCGGATGTCGCGAAGTTCCTGGATTTCCTCGCGAGCGAGGACGTCTACAAGGAATACATGGCGCGCACCGAAAACATCCCGGCCAGCCTCGCCGTCGCGAAGGCCGGAGTCACCTATGACGTCTCGCCGGTCGCGAAGGCCGCGCTCAAGGTGTTCGTCGACGACGTGCCGAAGATCGCGCCGGCCAATTACGAGCTGCAAGGCTATCGGTTGAATCGCGCGGTGTTCCTGCCGACGGCGCAACGCCTCGGCCAGGCGGTGGCGGGCGAGATGAGCACGGACGATGCGCTCAAGCGGCTCGCGCAGGACATGGACGAACAGGTGAAGGCGGCGAAGTAACGCCGCTGATCGGCGTGCTTAGAACGCTCGCCGCCGCGCCGCTCGCGGCGGCCTCCCGGATCGTCGAGGCGCCCTTCCGCTGGGTGCAGTCGGCATTCGGCTTGAAGCCGATGCCGTGGCTCTTCCTCGCGCCGAACCTTCTCATCCTCGGCGTCTTCACGTTCCTCCCGCTCGTCATCAATTTCTACTATGCCTTCACGGGCGGCGCGGAGCTCTATCCGTCGCAGCGTCCGTACGTCGGGCTCGAGAATCTCGCGACGCTGTTCGACTGCGGCAACTATCTCGATCCGTCGAGCTGCCGCAAGGACCTCTTCTGGCGCGCAATGTCGAACACCGCGAAGTTCTCGGTGCTGCAGGTGGCGCTGATGGTCGGGTTCAGCGTCGTGACCGCCCTCGTGCTCAATCGACCGATGGCCGGCCGCGGGTTCTGGCGTGGCGTGTTCTTCTATCCCGTGCTGCTGTCGCCGGTCGTCGTCGCGCTGATCTGGAAGTGGATCCTCCAGCGCGAAGGCGTGCTGAACGCGGTGATGATCGCAACCGGCGGCTCTCCCGCCGAATGGCTCACGAGCAGCGGATGGGCATTCTGGTGGGTGATCTTCGTGTCGATCTGGGCGCACATGGGCTTCTACACGCTGATCCTGCTCGCCGGCCTGCAGGCGATCCCGAAGGACTTGTACGAAGCGGCGCAGATGGATCACGCGTCGCCGTGGCGGACGTTCTCGCGGATCACGCTGCCGCTCCTGCTGCCGAATCTTCTCGTCGTCGGCGTGCTCGCGCTGATTCGCGCGGTCCAGATCTTCGATGAAGTTTTCGTCCTGACGGGGGGCGGCCCCGGCTCGGCCACGACGTTCGTCGTGCAGTTCATCTACCAGACCGGCTTCATGGAGCAGATCCGCCTCTACGGCATGGCCGCCGCGGGCTCGCTGGTGCTGGCGATGGCGCTGATCGTGCTCACGCTCGTTCAGCTTCGCGTCGCCAACACCGAGAAGGCGGAGAGGAAGCGATGACGTCGTTCCTCACGCGCACGCGCGGCCGTGGCCGCCTCGACTGGACCGACTGGTTCACGTATCTCTACCTCCTGCTCGGGCTGTTCCTCATGTTCGGGCCCGTCGCGTGGCTCGTGCTGTCGTCGTTCAAGACCGAGAGCGCGATCGCCGAGTTTCCGCCGCGCCTGCTGCCGATGGGACAGAAGCAGGTCGTCGTGCCCGGCGAGGAGAAGCCGAAGCCCGTTTTCCGGGTCAAGCTGCCCGATGGGTCCGTAAAGGAGCTTGCCGAAGTGCGGCGCATCGGTCTCACGTCGACGATGGTCGATCCCGCAAAGCCCGACGACCTCATTCGTGTGCCGATCGACGCGCGGACGCCGGTGCGCGAGTTCAAGCTCGCCACCGAGAACTACACCGACCTCGCCGCCAAGTTCGACTTCGGCCAGTACCTGTGGAACAGCGTGTTCATCACCATCGTCGCGACGATCATCACGCTGCTGTTCAACTCGATGGCGGCGTTCGCACTCTCGAAGTACAAGTTCAGCGGGCGCAAGGTCGTATTCCTGCTGATCCTGTCGACGCTCATGGTGCCGCCCACCATCGTGCTGGTGCCGAACTTCCTCGTGGTCTCGGAGCTCGGCCTGCTGAACAGCCTGTGGGGCGTCATCTGGCCCGCCGTTGCCACGCCGACCGGCGTGTTCCTGCTTCGCCAGTACATGCTGACGCTGCCCGACGAGCTGCTCGAAGCCGCGCGCCTCGACCACGCGAGCGAGTGGCGCATCTACTGGCGAATCGTGCTGCCGCTCACCGCGCCGGCACTCGCCGTGCTGGCGATCTTCTCCGTCATGTGGCGCTGGAACGACTTCCTGTGGCCGCTCGTCGTGCTCACGAAGTCGGAGAAATTCACGCTGCAGTTGGCCCTCAACGCGTTCCAGGGCGACCTCGTCACGCAGTGGAATTACCTGCTGGCAATGACCGTGATCACGCTGTTGCCGGTGACGGTGGTCTTCGCGTTTCTGCAGAAGTTCATCACCCAGGGCATCGCATCGGCGGGAGTGAAATAGATGGCGACATTGAACCTGCGGCAGGTGACGAAGGAATTCGACGGCACGCGCGTCATTCACGGCGTCGACCTGGCCGTCGCGGATGGCGATTTCGTCGTCTTCGTCGGTCCCTCGGGTTGCGGCAAGTCGACGCTGCTCCGCCTCATCTGCGGCCTCGAGGGCGTCACCACGGGAGACGTCGAGATCGACGGCGCGCGCGTCAACGACGTGTCGGCTGCCGACCGCGGCCTCGCGATGGTGTTCCAGTCGTACGCGCTGTACCCGCACATGACGGTCTACAAGAACATGGCGTTCGGGCTCGAGAACATCGGCATGCCTCGCGCCGAGATCGAAAGCAAGGTCCGTAACGCCGCGCGCCTCCTGCGTCTCGATGCGCTGCTGGAACGCCGTCCCACGCAATTGTCCGGCGGGCAGCGGCAGCGCGTCGCCATCGGTCGCGCGATCGTGCGCGAGCCGCGGATCTTCCTGTTCGACGAGCCCCTGTCGAACCTCGATGCCGAGCTGCGGGTGTCGATGCGCACCGAAATCACCGGGCTGCACGAGCGGCTCAAGGCGACGATGATCTACGTCACGCACGACCAGGTCGAGGCGATGACGATGGCCGACAGGATCGTCGTGCTGCGCAGCGGCCGGATCGAGCAGGTGGGCTCGCCGCTCGACTTGTACAACCGCCCCGCGAACAGGTTCGTCGCGGGCTTCATCGGCTCGCCGCAGATGAACTTCGTCCCGGTGCGGGTCGAGAGCGCCTCCGAGAACGACGTTACAGTGACGTTGCCGGGCGGTCGCGGGCTTTCGCTGCCCGTTCGTCACGGCGCGCCGGCGGCTGGAACGCCGCTCGTCCTCGGCATCCGGCCCGAGCATCTGCATCCGGCGAGCGATGGCAATGCGCTCTTGTCGCTCAATGTCGAGCAGCTGGAGCAGCTCGGCGGCCACAGCCTGATTTACGGAGCGGTGGAGGGCAGCGACGCGCGCGCGACGATGCACGTCGCGGGGCAGACGAGCGTGCGCGCGGGGAGCGCGATGGGAATCTCGATGGACACGGCGCACGCCCATCTCTTCGCCGCCGACGACGCCGGCGCGGCGCTGTAGGGAGGGAGCGGCGATGCTCGCGCTCCGGACTGCGCAATTGATCGAAGCAGCCGAGGGTCGCGCCGTCTTCCAGCTGGAGCGCGGCTGGCGCTGCGAGGTGGCGCTGCTCGACGATGGTCTGGGCCGCACGCTTTGGCACCCTCCCGGGGGCTTCCGCGAACCGCGCACGTGGGCGATCGCGGCTGGCCTCGGCGACGATCTTCCATGGGAGGGGCGCTCGCGCACCGAGGTGTTCGCCGCCCGCGCGCGCGATGCCGTGGTCACGAGCAGTAGCGGTGTCGTGACGATCGCCACGCCGTCGTTGCGCGCGCAGGTGCGCGTCGATCCGTTCGGCATCGACTGGCAGCAGCCGGCCGCAGGCGACTGGATCACCTGCAGCGGCGACCGATCGACTTATGCGTATGCGGTCTCCGAGCGCGGCACGCGCATCGTCCACAGCGCGGCGCGCGATGCGCACGACCAGTACTTCGGCCTGGGCGACAAGACGGGGCCGCTCGACAAGCACGGCCGGCGCCTGCGCACGCTGCAGCTCGACGCGCTCGGCTACAACGGCGAAACGAGCGACCCGCTGTACAAGCACTGGCCGTTCTTCCTCGGCCGGCGCCGCGACAGCGCGCTCTGCTACGGCGTCTACTACGACACGCTGTCCGAGGCGACGTTCGACTTCGGCCAGGAGTTCGACAACTACCACGGGTTCTATCGCTCGGCCGACATCGCCGACGGCGATCTGGACGTCTATGTCATGGCAGGCCCGGACATCGCGGGCGCGCTGGCGCGCTTCATGCGCCTCGTCGGGGGCACCGCGCTGCCGCCGCGCTGGACGCTAGGGTTCGCCAACACCGCGATGGGTCTCGTCGATGACGCGAAAGCGCAGGAACGGCTCGCCGAGTTCCTCTCGAAGGTCCGCGACGAGCGCATTCCACTGTCGGCGTTCCACTTCGGTTCCGGCTATTCGAGCCGCGGCAAGAAGCGGTACGTGTTCACCTGGAACCTCGACAAGTTCCCGGCGCCGAAGGAGTCCACCGGCGCGTTCCAGGCGGCCGGCGTCAAGCTGGTCGCGAATCTCAAGCCGTGCCTCCTCGACGATCATCCGGCGTTCGCCGAAGTGCGCGCGCAGGGCGGATTCGTCGGCGACGCCAAAGGCGCGCCGTGCCTCGGCCAGTTCTGGGACGGCTGGGGTGCGCATCTCGACTTCACACATCCGGCGGGCATCGCGTGGTGGCAACGCGGCCTCGAGTCGCAGATCCTCGATTACCGCATCGACGCCGCGTGGAACGACAACAACGAGTACGAGATCTGGGACGAGGATGGCCAGTCGCACGGCTTCGGCGCCGCCATTCCGATCGCTCGCTCGCGCCCGCTGCAGGCACTGCTGATGACGCGTGCGAGCGCGGAAGCGCAGGCGCGGCGCTCGCCGGATACGCGCGTCTACACGATCACACGCGCGGGTTCACCGGGCATCGCTCGGCTCGCGCAGACGTGGAGCGGCGACAACACCACGAGCTGGCACACGCTGCGCTGGAACCAGCGGATGGCGCTGACGATGGGATTGTCGGGGATGTTCAACATCGGCCACGACATCGGCGGGTTCGCGGGACCGACGCCCGATGCCGAGCTTCTGGTCCGCTGGATGCAGGCGTGTGCGCTGAACCCGCGCTGCATCATGAACTCGTGGAAGGACGACGGCAGCGTCAATACGCCGTGGTTGCATCCGCAGGCCACGGAACTGATCCGCGCGGCGATCGTGCTGCGGCTGCGTCTCTTGCCTTATCTCTACACCTGCCTGCACGAGGCGGTCGCGGACCATCGGCCGATGCTGCGGCCGACGTTCTACGAATTTCCGGACGATCTCGTCTGCTGGAACGACAACGACGAGATGATGGTCGGCGCGAACCTGCTGGTGGCGCCGGTGTTCGAGTCCGGCCAGACTTCACGCACGCTCTACCTGCCGCGCGATCGGGGGACGACCGGGTGGACTTGCTTTCATACGGGCAAGTGGTATGCGTCGGGACAGACGATCACGGTCGATGCGCCGCTCGACCGCCTGCCGCTGTTCGTTCGCGCCAACGCCGCGATTCCCGCGACCGAATCCACCGACGGCGCGCGCCGCACCGACGAGCCCACGCGCGCGTTGCTGCTCTTCCCCGGGGATGCGTCGGAGCGCACCACCGCGTGGGTCGAGGACGACGGCGTGAGCGTGGCAGGTGCGAAGTCGACGATGCGCTGCACACTCGTTGCCGACGCGCAGTCCATCCGCCTGCGGATCGAGCGCCAGGGCTCGTTCGTGCTGCCGTGCGATCGGGTACGGGTCGTGCTGCCGAACAACGAAGCGCGAGCTCTCTCGATCGACGCCGCGGCGCTGGGGGTGCCGGTTGTCCGCTGATGGCGAGCGGCGACGACTACTCGCGTTACTCGGCGACCTGCCTCCGCGTGCCGGCGTGCCGACGGGACGCCTCGTCGAAACGGCGCTTCACGCCGGCCATCCGCTCGAACGCTGGACGCTCGACCTCAACGGACGCGAGCGTGTTTCGGCGCTGCTGATCACGCCGCGTGATCCCGAGGTGCGCGGCGTTGTCCTGTACTGCCACGCACATGGCAGCCGGTTCGACATCGGAAAGGACGAGCTCTTGACGGGGCGCGCCGCCATCGTCACCCGATCCTACGGCGACGTCCTGCCCGAGCGCGGATTCGCCGCGCTGGCGATCGATCACTGGGGTTTTGGCGATCGGTCCGGCACGAGCGAGCGACTGCTGAACAAGCGCTTCCTCTGGGAAGGCAGCACCTTGTGGGGGATGCGCGTCGCCGACACGCTCGCCGCTTTCGACTGGGTGCGCGCGCGCTTTTCTCGCGCGCCGATCATCACGCTCGGTCTGTCGATGGGCAGCACGATGGCGTGGTGGGCCGCGGCGCTCGAGCCGCGGATCGCCGGCTGCATCGACTTGTGCTGCCTTGCGGAATTCGAGGCGCTGACCGCGACGGGCGCCGACGACCTTCACGCCGAATACTTTTTCGTGCCCGGCTTGCGGAAGCATTTCACCGCGGCCGGGATCAATGCGCTGATCGCGCCGCGGCCTCACCTGTCGTGCGCGGGGGCGCAGGACCCGTTGACACCCCCGGAAGGACTTCGCGCGATCGACGAGGCGATGCGCGCGTTGTACGCCGACGCCGGAGCTCACGATGCGTGGCAGCAGCGCGTGTTCCCGGGGGGCCACGTCGAGACCCCGGCGATGCGCGAAGCTGTGCTCGCTTTTCTGGATCGGTGGTGAACGCAACACTGCCGGACAAGGTGGCGCGCGCAGCCCGCGGGGAGTGCACCTCGACTTGGTGCCGGGAGGGGAAGTCGAATCCCCACGGTGTCACCACCGGCGGATTTTGAGTCCGCTGCGTCTACCAGTTCCGCCATCCCGGCCGGGACGACTGGGCCCGAACGCGGCGCGTTGCCCCGCTGACCCAAAGCCGGCATTATCGCGGAAAGCCGCACGTCTTGCACATGCGGCACCCTCTTCGAGCGCCGGCGCATTTGCCACATTCGGCCGTTCTCCACTTTCGCACCCCGAGATGACCGCGGTCCGCAACGTGCTGTTCGTGATGTGCGACCAGCTGCGGCGCGATCACGTATCCTGTTACGGCTCCGCGAGGGTTCCAACGCCCAACATCGACCGGCTGGCGCGCCGTGGCGTGCGCTTCGATCACGCCTACGTCCAGTCGGGTGTGTGCGGGCCGGCGCGGATGTCGTTCTACACCGGCCGCTACGTGAGCTCGCATGGCGCCACTTGGAACCGAGTGCCGCTCTCCGTCGGCGAGCACACGCTTGGCGACTATCTGCTGACCGCCGGCCGCAAGGCGACGCTTGCCGGCAAGACGCACGTGACGCCAGATAGCGAGGGGATCGAACGCCTCGGCATCGACGTCGAGTCCCAGCGCAGCGCGCTTCTGCGGGAAGGCGGGTTTACGGTACTCGATCGGTATGACGGCCACACGCCGCCGGGGCCCGAGTCGGGCTACGCCGACTTTCTGCGGGCACGGGGTTACTCGAGCGGCGATCCGTGGAGCGACTACGTGATCGCCGTGAACGATGGCGGGCGCTTCGCATCCGGCTGGCGGATGCGCAACGTGCACCTGCCGTCGCGTGTGGCCGAGCCGCATTCCGAGACGGCGTACATGACCGACGTCGCGCTCGCCTGGATCCGCGCGCAGGGAGACACGCCGTGGGTGCTGCACCTGTCGTACGTGAAGCCGCACTGGCCCTACGTGGCGCCCGCGCCGTTCCACGCGATGTTCCGCGACGCCGACCTGGGTCCCGTCCTGCACGGCGTCCAGGATGGCTCCGCCGACGAGCACCCGGTCGTGCGCGCGTATCGCGAGCACGACGAATGCCTGAGCTTCCGCGACGAAGCGGTCGCGAGACACGTGCGGCCTGCTTACATGGGCCTCATCGCCCAGTTGGATGCTCACGTCGGCCGCGTGCTCGATGCGCTGGCGGAGATGGGCCGGCTTGGGGATACGTTGATGGTGTTCACGTCCGACCACGGCGAGTTCATGGGCGATCGCGGCCTCGGCGAAAAGGAGCTCTTCTACGACGAGATCGTGCGTGTGCCGCTCATCGTGTGCGATCCGGATCCGCGCGCCGACGCGACGAGGGGCAGCCTCGAAACGCATTTCGTCGAAGGCATCGACGTCGTGCCCACGATCCTCGATGCGCTCGACATCGCACCGTCGAAGCATCGCATCGAAG
>Ga0207650_10001471_pt1 | contig 16902 bp, 15 predicted proteins | sample KBSS63metaG_FD_184325 | JGI IMG/M metagenome (GOLD analysis project Ga0207650, IMG submission 184325) | Switchgrass rhizosphere microbial communities from Kellogg Biological Station, Michigan, USA - KBS S6-3 metaG (SPAdes) (version 2) | ecosystem: Host-associated > Plants > Roots > Rhizosphere...
CGCGACGCCCGACGAGGACGGCCCGACCGCGATGTCGGCCTTGTCGTCGCCGTAGGCGGTGGCGAGCAGGCTCTTGCCGACGTCGGGCTTGCCCTGGTCGTCCTTCTCGATCACGACGATCTTCTTGCCGGCGACGGTCATCGTCCCGCCGGTGGCGTAGTCGAGGCCCATCATGAAGCCGGTCTGCGTCTGCTTGCCGTACGCCTCGAGCGGGCCGGTCTTGCTGTAGACGTGGGCGATGCGGATCTCGCCCTTGCCCTGCGCCATCGCCAGCGGCGAAGCGAGCGCCGCGAGCGCGGCGACGGCGAGCAGCGATCGGCGGCCGCCGCTGAATGTGATGTCGGTGAAGAAGGACATGAAACGCTCCCTGACTTGGTTCTGGTGGCCCGCGGCGGCGAGCGATCGGAACAAAGTTTAGGGGATCGTTCGTCGTTCGACGGGCTGAACGCGAGCGCTCCGACCGCTACATCGCCCGGAAACGGGCGGCATGGCTCTCGCTGACCGGCAAGGTCTCGCTGCGCTGCCGCAGCTTGATGAAGAGGTGCCCGTTGGTGCCGCGCAGCAGGCCGGCGATCGCGTTGGCGTTCACCACCGTGTGTCGATGCACCTGCCAGAACACGGCCGGATCGAGTTGCTCGATCAGCTCGCGCAAGGACACGCGGATCAGTGCCTCGCCGTCCGCCGTCACCACCGACGTGTACTTGTTGTCCGAGCGGAAGTAGCACACCTCGCCGACCGTGATGAGCCGTACTTCGGATCCCTGTGCAGCGGTGATCCAGCGCAGATGGCCGCTCTCGCGCGGCTCCGCGAGACGCTCGAGCAGCCCGTCGAGGCGCGCCGGCGCGCTGCCCATGCCCTTCTTGAGGCGACTGACCGTGGTGGCGAGCCGCGCCGTCGACAACGGCTTCAGGACGTAGTCGACCGCACCTTGCTCGAAGGCCTGGACCGCGTATTCGTCGAAGGCGGTCACGAAGACGACGTGGCACCGTCCGTTGACCTGGCGGGCCACCTCGATCCCCGACAACCCCGGCATCTGGATGTCGAGGAACAGGATGTCGGGCGCGTGCTCGTCGAGCGCGCGCAGTGCCTGGATGCCGTCCTCGACCGCGGCGCAGATCACGAGCTCGGGCCAGAGCTCCGTCAGCGCGTCGCGCAGGCCCTGGGCGAGCAGGCGTTCGTCTTCGGCAATGACTGCGCGTGCCTCGTGGCTCATGGAATCATCCCAACGCAGCGGCGCCGCTGCGAGCCATGCAAAGCTGGCGCAGCTCGTTCAGTGCGGCGGCGACGTTTCGACCATCGATGGCGCTGCGCTGATGCGCGATCCGCAAGTACGCCGTCACCGCGCCCAGCAGCTCCTCCGCTCGCGCGGCTTCGCGCGGCACCAGCGGGAGCGCGAGCCGCATGCCCGTCAGGACCAGATCGTGGTCGATCGTCGCAAGCTCGGTCTGCAACCGTTGCTGGACCAGGCGCTCCGCCTCGGCCGCACGCTCGATGTCGAGGGAGCGCAATTGCCTGGCATGGTGCGTCGCGTTGCTGGCGCAGACGTAGAAAACGGCGGCCGGCGCCAGCAGCATGGACAGGGTCGTCATGTGCGCGATCACGGTGGCGGGACTGTGCCGGCTCGCCGTGCCGACCTTCCAGGCGTAGGGAGCGAACGCCAGGTCCGCGGCCGCGGCCGCCGTGACGATCACGACGCCTGCCAGCGCGTACGCCATCCAGGGCCGGGCGCCGCGCGCCACCGCCACCATCGAGGCCGCGAGCGCGAGCACGCTCAAGGTCACGATGGTGAGCCAGTACAGCGAGCGCGCCGCGAGGAGCGCCGGATCGAGCTTGACGTGCTCGAAGTGCATCAGGCCCAGGCCGAACACGGCCAGGCCGAGTGCGCCGATGATCGCGGCACGATCGAGGCGCCGGACGATGTCCGCTTGCCAGCCTCGCCAGTCGGCCCCAGGTTGGTGAGTGCTCATGTCGCCTCCGATGCGGGCGGGGCACCGGCGGGCAGGCGCAGCGTTGCCGTCGTCCCGCCTTCGGCTCCGCTGGCCAGGCGCAGCCCGGCACTGGCGCCGTAGAGGCCTTGCATCCTGGCGCGCACGTTGGCGAGGCCCGAGCCGCGCCCGCTGGTCATGCGCAAGCCGATCCCGTCGTCGGCCACGCTGACGACCAGCCAGTCGTCCTCTCGATGTGCAGCGATGCGCAGCGTGCCGCCGCGCTTGTGCGGTGCCAGCCCGTGCTTGATCGCGTTCTCGACCAGCGTCAGCAGGGCGGCAGGAGGAACCCGGTTGCCGCGCAGCTCCGGCGCGACTTCGATGGCATAGCTCAGCCTCGACTCCATGCGCAGGCGCTGGATCTCGAGGTAGCCCTCGGTCAGCCGGAGCTCCTCGGCCAGGGTCGTTTCCTCGTGCCGCATGTGAGCGCGAGAAGCGCTCATGTAGTCGATCAGCCGGGCCAGGGTGCGGCGGGCGGCGACCGGGTCGGTCCGGACCAGCTGCACGACGGTGGCCACCGTGTTGAACAGGAAATGCGGCTCGATCTGCGTGCGCAATCGCATCAGCTCGGCCTCGGCACGATCGGCCTGGAGGGCGAGCAAGCCGAGGCGTGTCTGATGCAGCTCCTGGCGGATTGCCGATCCGCGCCGCAGCCAGTACATCGCACCGATGATCGATGCGGCGCCGAGCGTGTAGATCAGCAGGCTCCAGGCCACCCGCGGCAGCATCGCGAGAAAGTCGTCCATCTGCGCAAAGTAGATCCAGCGACCGGCGCACGCATGGCCGATCGCCGAGCCGAGAACGAACGCGCCGAAGGTGCGCACGCAGGCCCTCAGGGTCGCCGGGTAGCTGGGCGAGAGCAGTCGAACTGCCAGCACGCCAGGCCCGACGCACAGCAGGCCGCCCAGGAACAGGTGGCCCAGACGCGCCAGCCAGTCGACGGCGATCGGCTTCTCGGCGATCTGCACGATGAAGACGACGCTGGCGTCCCAGGCGGCGATCCCGAGGACCAGCGCAAGCAACTGCAGGTCGTTGCGCAGCGAGCTCCGTGTCCGCTCGACCGCGGGCTCGTCCATCGCCACCGACAACCCAGCCATCCCGCAACTTTAGGGAGATCCCGGCCCGGAGGCCAGCGGGTGCGACGAAAGGGCTCCCGCGGTCGCGAAAGCCTCCCTGGCGGGTGTGAAAGCGGTTGGGCCGGAGAGCAGCGCCGTCAGTCCCAGGGACCGGGCACTGCAGGAAGCGTGGCGATCGAGCGCTCCGCGCCCGGCTACAGCTTCATCTCCAACCGCAGCTGCACGTTGATGAACGTGGGCGCCCGCGTCTGCGACGTCTCCCGGACCGGAATCCCCTGGATGTCCGGGCCGTCGACGCTGCTGCCGGTCAGGTAGTCGTGGGGATCGAGGTTGCTGAGCGACAGGCGCAACGCGAGCGCCGGGTTGAAGGTCCAGAGTCCGTAGGCGTCGACGACGAGCTTCTTGCCGATCGACGCGGTCTGCACGTCGGTCAGGCGGGTCGTGTAGCCGGGCGTCCAGTTGAGGTTGCCGCCGAGCGTCAGCGGCACGCCGGCGAAGCGGTAGTCAGCACCGAGGTTGGCGGTGTAGTCGGGTTGCTGGTCGAGCCGGTTGTCGGGCCCGGGCACGCCTTTGACGCGCGAGCTGAACACGCTCGTGTTGGCGCGCACGTCGATGCGCGGCGCGCCCTCGATGACGTCGCTGGCGCGGAACTTCGCCTCGAGCTCCAGGCCCTGCGTCATTGCGTCGCCGACGTTCTGCGCGCGCGACACGTAGCGTGGCACGCTGGCGTAGGAGACGGTCTCGAGCGTCGTCACGCTGCGCATGTAGTTGCTGATGTTGCGACGGAAGACATTGGCGCTCAGCAGGCCACTGCCGACCAGGTAGCGCTCGACGGCGATGTCGATGCCGGTGGCGAGCTCGGGCTTCAGGTTCGGGTTGCCGGCACGATCGGCCTGCGTCGGCGTGTTCGGCCCGGGCACCGGATAGCGCGTGTTCACGCTCGGCCGCGAGATCAGGTTCGAGAGCGACGGCGAGCGATAGCTCCGCGTCAGGCTGATGCGCATTTGGTCGCGACCTTTCGTGTCGGGCTTCCACACCGCGTGGAGCAGCGGCGTCCAGACGCTGCTCTGGTTGACGGCCTCGGGCTGGCCCTCCTCGACCGAGCCGCGGGTGCGGATGCCCTCCCAACGCAGGCCGGCGTGCGCGCCCCAATGCTCGGACAGGCTCCATTCATCCTGCGCATAGCCGGCCAGGCGCATCGTCGAGGCGCTGATGTTGTCGGAGAAGTCGGTCAGGATCGGCTGCCCGTTCTGCACGCTCGTGCGCGTGTCGGCCCGCCGATTCGACTCGAGCTCGACTCCGGAGACGAGGCTGTGCTCCTCGAGAACCTGCGCGATGAACTTGCCGCTGGCCGTGATCGTCGTGTCGCGCGAGCGGCTCGTTTCCTCGAGCGTGCGCGACTCGCTGCCGTTGGTGAGCTCGGTGCGAAAGCTGTTCACCGGCGCGAGCGCCTGACCCAGGCCGGCGCGCCACTCGACGCGCGCCTCGGGGGCGAAGCGATGCGTCCATTCGCTGTTCAGGCGCGCCAGCGACGTGCCGGTGCGCGCCGTCGTCTCGGCGGTGTCGTAGGGCGACGGGACGGCGCCGATGGTTTGCGTCAGCGTGCCGTCGCGGCGGGAGTGGAAGCGGTTCGAGAACAGGATCGGCGTCAGCGTCACCGAATCCGTGCCGCCTTCGGGCCGCCACTGGATTCGCGCCGTCGCGTGGAAGCCACCGCCGCTGACACGCAGCCGCCCGTCGTCGACCTGCTCGAGCGTGACCGTGCCGTCGTCGAGGCGGCGGTCGATCGTCGTCGTCGTGCTGCTGTTGTCGCGGTCGGTGTGAAACGCGCTCAGCGAGTAGTTGACGATGAACTCGCCCGCGGTGAAGTTGCGCGTCCACGACGCCGACGGCTGCACCTTGCCGTTCTCGTACGCCGCGGCCAGGCGCACGTCGTTGATGCGCCGCGTGTAGCCGCCGCGCGTGATGATGTTGATCGTGCCGGCGATCGCGCGCGCGCCGGTCTCGGCCGTCGGCGCGCGCAGGATCTCGATCCGCTCGATCTGGTCGGGTGTCAGCGAATCGAGCGAGAAGCCCGGCGGCACCCGCTCGCCGTCGAGCAGGATCTGGGTGTAGCCGCTGCCCAGGCCGCGCAGGCGGATCGCGCCGCCCCGCCCCGGCCGGCCCTGGATCGTGACGCCGGGCATGCGCTTCAGGACGTCGCCGAGAGTCGAGTCGCCGAAGCGATCGATCTCCTCGCGGCCGACGATGATCTTGGCGGTGGTCGAGTTGCGCCGCTCCTGGACGTCGTTGGGGCGGCCGCCGGTGATCTCCACCGGCGCGAGACGCTGGCCCTCCTCCTTCGCGGCGGCCGGTGCCGGTGCCGTTGCCGGAGAAGGCGCTCTCGCGGGCGTCGCCGGGGCGGGTGCGGGTGCCGGTGGCGTCGGCGTAGGCGCCCCGCCCGGCGCCGGCTCAACGGCCTGCGCCGATGCGACGCCGCTCGCCAGTGCCGCCCACAAAGCGACGAGCGCGGTCGCGCTGCGCGCGCCGATCGGCGAGCGCAAGCGTCCGGCATCCAGCATGCAGCCAGTCTAGCGACGGGCCTTCGGCGCGCGCAGTCGGGCTCACCCGCGACGGGTGCGGCGCCCCGGCGCGTTGGCGGGTGTCAGCGCCCGACGGCGCGCTCGAGCTCGGCCTTGGTCATCTTCGAGCGGCCCTTGACCTTCGCCTTGGCCGCCTCCGCGTAGAGCTGGGCATGGGTGCGCCCGCCTTCGCCGCGGTGCGAGCGCAGGCCACCGCGTCGCTCCGACGAGATGTCCTCGAGCGAGGTCCGGCTTGCGGTCATGCTCTCGCCGTGCTGGGCGCGATCCTTGTTGACCGTCCGCGCGGCGATCTCCTCGGCCGTCTTCTCGCCCTTGCCGCGCTCGAGAAGACTCTCCTTGATGTGCTTGTACTGGCGCTCGCGCTTGTCGGTCCATCGTGCCTGGGGCATCGTCCGTCTCCCGGTAGCCTGCGACCCGGAATTCCGGCAATCGAGATGCCTATCCGCACCCCTCGCTCTGCCCGATTGACGCCACCGGGCGGGCCGCAAGAATCCGTGCGAAACGCCAGGAGTTTTCATGCCAGCTTCCACGCCCCCCTTCCGTCGCTATCGTCGCCGCGCCCTCCAAATCGGCGCCGGCGCCGCGCTCGCGCCGATGACGTGGCGGCTCGCCCGGGCCCAGGGCGCCTGGCCGGCGCGTCCGGTCACCTTCATCGTGCCGTTCCCGGCCGGGGGCGGGACCGATGCGTTCGCGCGCCCGCTCACCACCGTCATGACGCGCCAGCTCGGCAAGCAGGTGATCATCGACAACCGCGGCGGCGCCGGCGGGACCGTCGGTGCCGGCGCGGCGGCGCGGGCCACGCCCGACGGCTACACGTTCTTCATGGGCGCGGTGCATCACGCGATCGCTCCGGCGATGTACCCGAAGCTCGACTACTCGATCGAAGGCGACTTCGTTCCGGTCGGCCTGATCTCGAGCGTGCCTCAGGTCGTCGTCATCAATCCGCAGCGCGTCCAGGCCAACACGCTGAAGGAGTTTCTCGATCTGGCCCGCAAGAACCCGGGCAAGCTGAACTACGCCTCGGCCGGCAACGGCACCTCGCACCATCTCGCCGGCGAGCTCTTCAAGCTGCAGACCAAGACCTACATCACCCACATCCCCTATCGCGGCGCCGGCCCGGCGTTGCAGGATCTCATCACCGGCCAGGTGGACGTCATGTTCGACGGCCTCGGCTCGTCCGCCGCGCACATCAAGAGCGGCCGGATCCGGGCGCTGGCGGCGGCGTCGCAGAAGCGCGCGCCGGGCTTTCCCGACCTGCCGACCGCGGCAGAGCTGGGCCTGTCGAGCTACCAAGTTGCCACCTGGTACGGGCTCTGGGCGCCGAAGGGAATGCCGAAGGAGATCGTCGAGCAGATGCAGGCCGAGATGCAGAAGGCGATGGCCACCGCCGAGCTGCAGGCGCTCTGGACCAGCCTCGGCACCGAGACGCCGAACCTGTACGGCGACGCCTTCGGCCGCTTCGTCAACGCAGAGATCAAGCGCTGGGGCGAGGTCGTTCGCACGTCGGGTGCGAAACTCGACGGATGAGCAACGACAACCTCTTCGTCGCACTGCGAGCGGGCTTCCCGGAGGACCTCGACGGCGCCGCCATCGAGACCATCGAAAGCGGCGGGGTCTACACGTGGCGCGACCTCGAGCGGGCGACGGCGATGTTCGCCAACCTGCTCGATTCGCTCGACCTGCCGGCGGCGAGCCGGATCGCGGTGCAGGTCGAGAAGTCGGTCGAGTCGCTCCTCTTCTACCTGGCCGTGCTGCGCGCCGGCCACGTCTACCTGCCGCTCAACACCGCCTACAAGAGCGACGAGATCGGCTACTTCATCGGCGACGCCGAGCCGGCCGTCTTCGTCTGCGCGCCGAAGGATTTCGTCTGGGCGTCCAAGCTCGCCTTCGCTGCCGGGACCTCCTTCGTCTTCACCCTCGGCGACGATCACAGCGGCAGCCTCCTCGAACGCGCGACGCATTTTGCCGACAGCCACACGCCGGCGCCGCGCGCGAGCGACGACCTCGCCGCGATCCTCTACACGAGCGGCACCACCGGGCGCAGCAAGGGAGCGATGCTGACGCACGGCAACCTGCTCTCGAACGCCGTCACCCTGAAGACGTACTGGGGCTGGCGCGGCGCTGCCGAGGGCGGCGACGTGCTCATTCACGCGCTGCCGATCTTCCACGTGCACGGCCTGTTCGTCGCCTCGCACGGCGCCCTCCTCGCCGGCGCGAAGATGCTCTGGCTCGGCCGCTTCGACTCGCGCCGGGTCGTCGAGCTGCTGCCGCGGGCGACGGTCTTCATGGGCGTGCCAACGCTCTACGTGCGCCTGCTCGGCGATGCGACGCTGTCGCGCGAAGCGTGCCGGAAGATGCGCCTCTTCATCAGCGGCTCGGCGCCGCTCCTGCTCGACACCTTCGAGGCGTTCCGCGATCGCACCGGCCACACCATCCTCGAGCGCTACGGCATGAGCGAGACGGTCATGCTGACCTCGAACCCGTACGACCCCGCCGACGGCGAGCGGCGCGGCGGCACGGTCGGCTTCCCGCTGCCCGGCGTGGGCGTGCGCATCGTCGACGGCGACGGCACGGTGCTTCCCCAGGGCACGGTCGGCGCGATCGAGGTGCGCGGCCCGAACGTCTTCGCCGGCTACTGGCGCATGCCCGAGAAGACGCGTGCCGAGTTCAGCGCCGATGGCTGGTTTCGCACCGGTGACGTCGGCGTGGTCGACGACCTCGGCTACGTCGCCATCGTCGGCCGCAGCAAGGACCTCATCATCAGCGGCGGCTACAACGTCTACCCGGCCGAGATCGAAGGCGTCTGCAACGAGCTGCCCGGCGTCGCCGAGACCGCCGTCGTCGGTGTCCCGCACGCTGACTTCGGCGAGGCAGTCGTCGCGGTGGTCGTGGCGCGCGCCGGCGCAACCGTCGACCCGGACGCGCTGACGACCGCGCTGAAGGCGAAGATCGCCAACTTCAAGGTGCCCAAGGCGGTCTTCGTCGTCGCCGAGCTGCCGAGAAACACGATGGGCAAGGTCCAGAAGAACCTGCTGCGCGAGCAGCACAAGGCGCTCTTCGCCTGAGCTGCGCCGCGGTCGGCGCGACGCGCCGCACGGCCATGAAAAAGGGCCGGCGCTTGCGCGGCCGGCCCTGAGATCGAAGCGAGCAGGTCGTCAGCGATCCTGCGCGTAGATGTCGACGTCCTTGGTCTCGCGGATGAACAGCGTGCCGATGATGAAGGTCATCGTCGCGATCACGATCGGATACCACAGGCCGTTGTACATGTTGCCGGTGGAGGCAACGATCGCGAATGCCGTCGTCGGCAGCAGGCCGCCGAACCAGCCATTGCCGATGTGGTACGGCAAGCTCATCGACGTGTAGCGGATGCGGGTCGGGAAGAGCTCGACCAGCATCGCCGCGATCGGCCCGTAGACCATCGTCACGTAGATCACCAGCACCCACAGGATGGCGACGACCTTCCACCACTGCCCGCTCATGAAGGCGATCGGCTTGGCCTTGGCTGGGTAGCCTGCCGCGACCAGGTCGGCAGTCATCTCCTTCTTGAAGGCGGCGACCTTGGCGGTGCTGTCGGCATCGAACTTCTGGTTGACGACGGTCGCCGCCGGCGGCGTGACCGTCTTGTCGCCGATCTTCACCGTTGCGGGCGTGCCGGCCGGCGCATCGACGCTGTCGTAGCTGACCGAGCTCTGCGCCAGGTAGCGCTTGGCGATGTCGCACGAGGTCTTGAAGTCGATCTCGCGCGCGATCGGACTGCCCTGAAACGAGCACTGGGCCGGATCGGCCTGGACGATGACCTTGTTCTTCGCCTGCGCCGCGGCGAGGTCAGGATTGGCGGCCTCGGTGAGCGCCTTGAAGAGCGGGAAGAAGGTCAGCGCGGCGATCAGGCAGCCGGCCATGATGATGGGCTTTCTGCCGATGCGGTCGGAGAGCGTGCCGAAGACGATGAAGAACGGCGTGCCCAGGATGAGCGACGCGCCAATCATCAGCTGCGCCGTCGTGGGTTCGACCTTCAGCTGCGCGGTCAGGAAGAACAGCGCGTAGAACTGGCCCGTGTACCAGACGACGCCCTGGCCGGCGGTCAGGCCGAGCAGCGCGAGCAGGACGATCTTGCCGTTCTTCCACTGGCCGAACGACTCCGCGAGCGGTGCCTTCGACGTCTTGCCCTCTTCCTTCATCTTCTTGAAGGCCGGCGTCTCGTTCAAGCTGAGCCGGATCCAGACCGAGATGATCAGCAATAGGAACGACAACAGGAACGGAACGCGCCAGCCCCACTCGGCGAACGCCGCGTCGCCCAGGACCTCCTTGCAGGCGATGATGACGATCAGCGAGAGAAAGAGGCCGAGCGTCGCCGTCGTCTGGATCCACGACGTGTACGCGCCGCGCTTGCCGTGCGGCGCGTGCTCGGCGACGTAGGTCGCTGCACCGCCGTACTCGCCGCCGAGGGCCAGACCCTGGAGCAGGCGCAGGCCGACGAGGATGATCGGCGCTGCTATGCCGATCGAGGCGTAGGTGGGCAGCAGGCCGACGATGAACGTCGACAGGCCCATGATCAGGATCGTCACCAGGAAGGTGTACTTGCGACCGATCATGTCGCCCAGGCGGCCGAACACGAGCGCCCCGAACGGACGGACAAGGAAGCCGGCGGCGAAGGCCATCAGCGCGGCGATGAACGCAGCGGTGGGATCGAGGCCGCTGAAGAAGTGCCTCGCGACGATCGCCGCGAGCGAGCCGTACAGATAGAAGTCGTACCACTCGAAGACCGTTCCGAGGCTCGATGCGAAGATGACTTTCTTCTCTTCGCGTGTCATGGGCCGGGCGATGTTTGCGCCTGCCGGAACCGCTGTTGTGACCATGTGGGAATCCCTCCGTGCTAGAAAACGAATCGCCTGAGGCGACGGCAATGCGAATGTTGACGACTTTTCGGCGCGCGCCGACGTCTAACAAGGGCTCACCTCCTTGGGTGAAACCCCGAGACGCCGTTCCGGCGATCTGCGCTAGCGGGCGTCAAGAGCGCTTGATGCCGGGCCGCGGCGCACCTTCGCGCTGCCAGTGCGGCGCATCGAACCAGGGGTCGCCGCGGACGAACGCAGCGGCCATGTCGAGGGCGTCGAAGCCCCAGAACAGCTTGTCGCCGATGCCGAGCGTCGGCACGCCGAAGACGCCGCGTGCGAGCGCCGCGTCGGTCGCATCGCGCAGGCGCTGCTTGTTCGCGTCGCTGGCCGGATCGACGCGCGGCGCGAGCTGCGCCGCGAGCGCGGCGACCCGCTCAGGATCCTCGGCGTCGGCGCTGCCGCGCCAGACATGGCGCAGGACCTGCTCACAGGCGAAGCGGCCCGGCGTGCCGTGCTCGGGCGCGGTGGCCCAGGCGAGGCGCGACAGGGCGAGCGGATTGAACGGATGGCGCGCCGGCGTGTCGATCGCGACGCCGGCGCGGTGGCCGAGCCAGTGCACCTGGCGGAAAGTCCAAGCGCGCTTGGGCTCGATCTCGGCCGGGCCCTTGTGCTCGTACGCCTTCAGCAGCGCCCCGAAGACGATCGGCCGGTAGGCGACGCTGTACGAGAGACCGACGAACGCTTCGGGCAGCCGCTCGAAGGCGAGATATGCGTAGGGCGACACCGGATCGAACCAGAAGTCGACCGGCGTCACGTGGCTTCCCTGGCGTCGGTGCGCGCGTCGCCGGAAGCGCGCCGCGCCGGCAGGCGCTTCCAGATCTCGCGCCGGGTGCGCTCGTCGAGGGCGCCCCAGGCGGCGATCTCGTCGATCGTCCGCAGGCACCCTTCGCACCAGCCGCTCTGCGGCTCGATCGCGCAGACGCCGATGCACGGGCTGGCGATGGCCGGCGGCGGGCGCTCGCTCATGCCTTGGTCGCGCCGAAGGCGCGCTCGGATTCGGCCGGCGAGTAGTAGCCCAGCGCGACGTCGCGCTCGCGCGCCGCCCGCGGCCGCTCGTCGGCAGGCCCGAAGCCGCCGCCGCCCGGCGTCGAGACGGCGATGACGTCGCCGGCGTGGATGGCGATGTCCTGGTCCTTCGAGAGATGCGGCGGCACGTAGACGACGCCGTCGCGGATGACCTGGACCTTGTTGATGCCGCCGGCGCCGCCACCCTGCGCGCCCGGCGGGCCGGCGCGGCCATGGTCCATGACCATCGAGACGCGCGCCTCGCCGCGGCGCAGGCGGATGCGGTAGTTGACGCCGAAGCCGCCGCGATGCTCGCCGGCGCCGCCCGAGCCCTCGTGCAGCGAGTACTCCTCGAACAGCACTGGGTAGAGCTGCTCCATGATCTCGATCGGCGTCGTCTTCGAGATGCCGATCGTCGAGCAGCCGTTCGAGAGGCCGTCGCCGTCGGGGCTGCCCCCGTAGCCGCCGCCCGAGATCACGTACATGACGTAAGCGCGGTTCTTCTCGGGATCGAAGCCGCCGACGCCCAGGTTGCCGCTCGTTCCCGCCGGTGCGCCGAACAGCTGGTCGGGGATCGCCTGGCCGAGCGCCGCGAACACCGCCTCGGCGATGCGCTGGCTCACCTCGGCGGCGCAACCCGAGACCGGACGCGGGTAGTGCGCGTAGAGGAACGTCCCTTCGGGGTCGACGATATGCAGTGGCTCGAAGGTGCCGGCGTTGATCGCCGCCTCCGGAAAGACGTGCTTGACCGCAAGGTAGATTGACGAGCGTGTCGTCGCGATGACGCTGTTCATCGGCCCCTGGCACGGCGGCGACGAGCCGCTCATGTCGAACGACAGCGCGGCGCGCTCGACGTCGCTGCCGCCCGTCTTCGTGATTCGCATCGCGATCCTGAGCGGCTCGTCGACGACGCCGTCGGAGTCGACGAACGCCTCGCCGTCGTAGACGCCGTCGGCGATGGTCGCGATCTTCTCGCGCATCTGGCGCGCGGCGCGCCGCTTCAGCTCGACGATCGCGATGTCGACGGTCGCGTCGCCGTAGCGGTCGAGCAGGGCAGCGAGCCGCGCCTGCCCGGTCGCCAGCGCCGCCGCCTGCGCCTTGATGTCGCCGATCCGCTGGTCGGCGATGCGGATGTTCGACAGGATGATCGACAGGATCTCGTCGTCGAGGACGCCCTTCTTATAGAGCTTGACCGGCGGCAGGCGCAGCCCCTCCTGCTCGACCTCAGTGGCGTTGGCCGAGAAGCCGCCCGGCACCATGCCGCCGGTGTCGGGCCAGTGCCCGGTGTTGGCGAGCCAGCACCAGAGCTTTCCATCGCGAAAGAACGGCTGCACGAACTTCACGTCCATAAGGTGCGTGCCACCGAGGTACGGGTCGTTGACGATGAAGACGTCGCCCGGATGGAGGGCGATCTTCAATCGGTTCACGCGCTCGATCACCGCCTGCACCGTGAACTGCATGGTGCCGACGAACACCGGCAGGCCGAGCTCGCCCTGCGCGATCAGCTCGCCGCTGTCAGGGTGATAGATCCCGTCGGAGCGATCGAGCGCCTCGGCGATCACGGGGCTGAACGCGCCGCGAACGAACGCGAGGTCCATCTCGTTGCAGACCTGCATCAGGCCGTTCTGCAGGACCGAGAGCGTGATGGGATCGACCAACATGCCGGACATTGTGCGACTCCGTCTTCAGGCGTGTTCAGCCACCTTCACGATCAGGTTCCCGATCGCGTCGACCTCGACACGGTTGCCTGGCTCGACCACCGTCGTGCAATCGAGCTGCTCGACGATCGCCGGCCCTGCGAATCTCGCGTCGACCGGCAGCCGCTCGCGCACGTAGACCGGCGTGTCGTGCCAGCCGCCGGCGAACCACACCGGCCGCGTCGTCCGCCTCGCGTCGGCGAGCGTCGGCGCCGGCTTCGCCGCCGCGATCGCCTTCAGCGACACCGCCTTGCGCTTGCCGATCACGGCGGTGTGCAGGTTGACCAGCACCGGCCGGATCTCCGGGAGCTCGACACCGAATCGCTTCCAGTACGCCGCGGTGAACGCTGCGCGCAGCTCGGCGACGGTGATCGCGGTCGAGTCGATCGCCACGGGCAGGATGTGGCTCTGACCCTGGAACTGCATGTCGGCGCGGTGCAGCGTGACCACGTGCTCGACAGCGACGTTCTCGCGCGCGAGCAGGTCGGTGCCACTCGCGATCTGCGCGGCGAAGACCGCCGCGACTCGGCCTTCGGCGAGCACCTCAAGCGGCTGATTGACGGTCGCGACGAAGTCGTGGCGCAGGTCGGCGACGACGCAGCCGAGCGCATTGGTCAGCCCCGGCCGCGCCGGGATCAGAAGCTTCGGGATCGCCAGCTCCTGCGCCAGCGCCGCCGCATGCAGCGGTCCGGCGCCGCCGAAGGCGAACAGCGCGAAGTCGCGCGGATCATGGCCGCGCGCCAGGCTGACCATGCGGATCGCGCCCGCCATCTTGTCGTTGGCGACGCGAATGATCGCCGCCGCCGCGGCGGTCGCGTCGAGGCCGAGCCGCGCGCCGACGTGCTCGAGCAGCGCGGCGCGGATTGACTCCATCGACAGCGCATCCTCGACGGCGAGCAGCCGCTCCGGGTCGAGCCGGCCGAGGACCAGGTTGGCGTCGGTGATCGTCGGCCGCGTGCCGCCGCGGCCGTAGCAGATCGGCCCGGGGGTCGCCCCGGCGCTCTCCGGGCCGACGCGCAGCATCCCGGCGGCATCGACCGACGCGATCGAGCCGCCGCCGGCGCCTATCGTGTGGACATCGACCATCGGCACGTGGATCGGCATCGCATACTCGAGCTCGAGGTCGCTCGAGACCGACGGCATGCCGCCGAGGACGAGGGCGACGTCGCTCGAGGTCCCGCCCATGTCGTAGGTGACGACGTTGGCGAACTCGCCGGCGAACGTGCCCGCCTGCATCGCCGTCGCCGCCGCGGCGATCACGCCCGACGCCGGGCCCGACATCACCGTCGCGACCGCGTGCTCAGCGACGATGCCCGCCGACACCGTGCCGCCGTTGCCCTGCATCACGAGCAGCTCGCGCGCGAAGCCGCGGCCGGCAAGCTCCTTCTGCAGGCGCTCGATGTAGCGATGCAGCACCGGCTGGATCGCGGCGTTGACGGCCGCCGTCGTGCCGCGCTCGTACTCGCGCTGCTCGGCGACGACGGTGTGGCCCGCGGTGACGTGGCGATTCGGCCAGAGCGCGCGCACGATCTCGGCGGCACGTGCCTCGTGCGCCGGGTTGATATAGCTGTGCAGGAAATGGATGACGACGCTTTCCGCACCGAGCTCGATCAGCTTCGTCGCAGCGGCCGCGACCGCGGCCTCGTCGAGCGGCACGAGGACGCGACCGTCGGCGTCCATGCGCTCGTCGACCTCGAGCCGGCGATGTCGCTCGATGAGCGGAACGAAGCGGCCTTTCAGCCCGTATGGCGTCGGCCGGGTGCGCCGGCCGAGCTCGAGCACATCGCGGAAGCCTCTCGTCGTGATCAGGCCGACGGTGGCGATCTTGCGCTCGAGCATCGCGTTGGTCGTCGTCGTCGTGCCGTGCACGATCGCGTCGAGCGATGCCGGGTCGACGCCCGCGGCGGCGAGCGCGGCGAGGACGCCGAAGGCCTGGTTCTCGACCGTCGTCGGCACCTTGGCGATGTGCACCTCGCCGCTCGCATCGTCGACGACGATCAGATCGGTAAAGGTGCCGCCGACGTCGATGCCGGCGATGCGTCGGGGCGTCGTCATCGCTTCGGCGTCAGAGGCTCAGGTGGGTGCGCTGCAAAGTCTCGTCCTGCATCAGCGCCTCCATGCTGCCATCGAACTTCACCTCGCCCTTCTCGAGGACGACGGCGCGATCCGACACGAGGCGGGCGAAGTGGAGGTTCTGCTCCGAGAGAAGGATCGAGACGCCTTCCTTCTTCAGCGCGACGATCATCCGCGCCATCTCCTCGACGATCAGCGGGGCGACGCCTTCCGACGGCTCGTCGAGGAGGACGAGGTAGGGGTTGCCCATCAGCGTGCGCGCGACCGTGAGCATCTGCTGCTCGCCGCCGCTCATCCGGCCGCCGGGCCGATCGGGCATCGCGGCGAGGTTGGGGAACAGCGCGTAGAGTTTGTCCTCGGTCCAGGTCGGCGCGCCATCGCGCGGGGCCCGGCGCGCCACCTCAGGTTTTCGCGCACGCTGAGGTCGGTGAAGATGCGCCTGTCCTCCGGCACCCAGCCAAGGCCTAGGCGGCCGATGCGATACGAAGGCAGCGCCGAGATGTCGGTACCGCGAAAGACGATGCGGCCGCGCCGGCGCGGCATCAGGCCCATGATCGCCTTCATCGTCGTCGACTTGCCGGCGCCGTTGCGGCCCAGGAGGGCGACGCATTCGCCGGCACCCACGTCGAGCGAGACGCCGTAGAGCACTTGCGCCTGGCCATACCATGCCTCGAGCGACTGCACGTCAAGCATCGGCGTTGTCCGTCGACGAAACGGCAGCGAACGTCGTACCGCCGCCGAAGTAGACCTCGCGCACGCGCGCGTCGCCGCGCACCGCCGCCGGCGGCCCTTCGGCGATCAGCTCGCCGCGCGCCAGCACGATGATGCGGTCAGCGTGGGCGAAGACGACGTCCATGCTGTGCTCGGTGAAGAGGACGCCGATCGACTGCTCGTGGGCGAGCCGGCGTGCCAGCGCCATCAACTCGTTCCGCTCGCGCGGGCCCATGCCGGCGGTTGGCTCGTCCATGAGCAGCAGCCGCGGCCGGTTGGCGAGCGCGATCGCCAGCTCGACGCGCTTGACGTCGCCGTAGGCGAGCACGCTCATCGCCCGCTCGGCCTGCGCCTGCATGCCGACGCTGGCGAGCAGCGCGTCGGCCTCGCCGGCGTACTGCGCGCGGGCCGCGCGCCAGGCGCCGAGGAGGCGGCGATGGTGCGAGAGCAGCGCGAGCTGGACGTTCTCGCGCACCGTCAGCGAGGCGAAGGTCTCGGCGATCTGGAACGTGCGGCCGACGCCCTGGCGCCAGATCGCTTCCGGCTTCAGGCCGACCAGCTCGACGCCGGCGAGCGTCACCGAGCCGGCATCGGGCGCGAGCTGGCCGCCGACCATGTTGAAGCAGGTCGTCTTGCCGGCGCCGTTCGGGCCGATCAGCGCCAGCATCTCGCCGGCGGCGAGGTCGAAGCTCACGCCGTCGACGGCGCGAACGCCGCCGAACGCCTTCGCCAGCCGCTGCACCGAGAGCAGGGCGCGCGCGGGCGCCGGCGCGGCCGAGGCGGTCGCGCTCACGACGGCGCCGCCTCGCGGATGAAGAGCCGCTTCAGTCCGCCGGCGACGCCGAGCGGGAACACGAGCACCAGCGCCAGCATGGCGA
>Ga0207650_10001474_pt1 | contig 16896 bp, 14 predicted proteins | sample KBSS63metaG_FD_184325 | JGI IMG/M metagenome (GOLD analysis project Ga0207650, IMG submission 184325) | Switchgrass rhizosphere microbial communities from Kellogg Biological Station, Michigan, USA - KBS S6-3 metaG (SPAdes) (version 2) | ecosystem: Host-associated > Plants > Roots > Rhizosphere...
GGTCAGCCACTACCGACAACGTATCTGACGCCATCGCCTCGCGGGCCTGCTTGGCCATCGAGCTGAGTTGATCGCGGTCGGAACCGACGTTGGTCACCTCATGTGCAACGATCAAATGGTACTGAGTATCGACCGCTGTCTGCACGTTGTAGCCGACGATTTGCCCCTCTATACCTTACCTGATAGCGATGAGCTGAACCCACGGAGCAATTTGCTAAAGATCGTGAGACTCGGGCATGGAAAATTCTCATTCGATACCGCTGACGTGGCCAGCGTGCCGTTTGTTGGTGCGACCGGAGACGTCCTACTCCAGTACCGGTATCTGCTGATCGTCGGCAGGTTTGTGCGCGATGGTGGCCGAGCCGTGACCGTATTCCTGCCGGAGGACGGGCTGTGGATGAACGCCGGGGATCTTCGGCTGTTGGGAGGCGCCGATCGGGACATCAGTGGCTGCAACGCCGGCGTAATCGCTGAGGTGCTCCTGAATGGCAGACCCGGCAAGAATGAGCCCCTGGGCGATGCCGGAGATTTGCGTGAGTTCTTCCTAATGATGTTCGGCGCCACCAACAAGGATGCGCCCGGTATGATCCGGAGGTTCTCGCAAGTGTTTGATATCGCGTTTCGGTGATCACCGCAGCCTTCGAGGCATGAGGATCGAGCCGGATAAGAAGGGTAGGCGCCTGCTGCATCGCGCCAGAGCTCAACGCAGATACTTGCGCACCCAGTCTGTAGCACCTCGAAAGCATGCATTATGACCACACCTGGGGCGGTTGAGAGGGTGAATCGATTTCGAGCAGTCGTCGTTGCCGTTGTGGACGCTAATCAATTCGCAATCAGCCAGCTGAATAGGCTACGTTGGCCATCAACTTATTGAGCGACCTACGTTAGCTCCGAGATGTGTGGTTCTCGGAGCTAACGGGCATAAACGCTTTTTACATTCGCCACGCGCATCCGTGTTCCGCCAGAAAACGGCTCTCAAGCCTACCTGCTTTGGGATGCTAGTCCGTCACGTATTGGATCATTGCTTCGAAAATTATAATGACCGAAACGTCCGGGGCTTTTTAGTTTTGCTTATAATGGCTTTTTGCCTCGGGCGGAGCATTATGACCCCTACTACAGTTGCCGAAGTCGAACGCAGCATCGGAAGACCTCTTACCAAATATGAAGCGTTCTTAGTTGAGTTAGCCCCAGCAGGTGCCGATGCAGCAGATATTGCATTTTCGTTGCTGGAGCGTGCTTACTTGCTTTTGTTGGAAAACATTCTCGGTCGACCCTTGTCTCCTGCCGAAAAGGCCTATGCGAAGTCCGCTTTTTTGGATGGGGTACCTTTGATGGACGCTGTGAAATTGATTCAGAACCGTACGGTCGCTCCACCCCCCAAGCAGTCCCCAAAGCCAGTGCAGGATACGAAACCGACAGGATGGGGTAATCCTCCCGCCCAAGGCGATTCCTAATTTTCTACCGGGCCCTGCGACCACGCGGCGCCAACTTAATTAGGATTATTAAGGCGTGAAAACCGGCAACATTTCCCTACGTCCCCCGAGAGCTACTAGCATAACTGGAAAGTAATTCCCCAACGTCCTGTCAGCAGACCCTCGCATCACCATTAACGATGTGAATACGCTATCTGAATTGAGAGATGTAGAAGGCGATCTGCGGCGTTCATAGCTACGGCGCCACCCACTATGCGGTAGCAGTTGGCTGATCTCACAAGTTACTGCGTCAGCAAGCGTTGGGATTAGGCAAGCACGGCCGATGGTTTATTATAATTTCACGGCCCAATGTCGAGTCCTCTAGGAATGTTGCCCAAGAAAAACTCATCGTTTTCATTTCGATTACTGGTCCCCACGCTAACGCTGGAGGCGCCAGACTTATAAGATCGTGAGCTTAATCCGCGCCCTGACAGAGATGGTGATTGCGATTGCGGAACAAGCGGGGTGTCTGGTGTGAGCGGAACATTTTCTGGCTTGGAGTTCCTCAACTCTTTTTTCAGACTATGGCGGCGGGGAGCAGAAGGCATACCTACCCACTTCAAAGCGCTTGGCTCATTTGGATAGCGACCGTAAAAACTAGTCGCGGCTCCCGCCCAAGCCTTAGCCGCGCCCAATGCCTCCACTTGCTGGAAGAGCTTTTTCTCTGAGGGCGAAGCTCCGTCTCGTAATAAGGCTGCGGCTTCTTCGAGTAAAGAAACTCCCTCGGCGAAAATAGGCCAGCCTCGATTTAGGCTGTCAACCAACATACTCCGAGCGCGCTGCTCAGAATTTTGACTCTCAAAGCCGTCCCTTAAATGACGTATGCAGAAAATGATCGCCGGATCGGCAATCCATGTGAATGAGTTTGCCAAGTTATCGAACCAACTCTCTGGAATATCGGCCCAGCGATTAACTCGTAGCAGGTAATAGGCGCCAGCTACTGCTGCGACGGGGTCCTCATACTTTTCAGTGAACAGGTGCGTCGCACGCCGCTGGAATTCAGCCATTGCTCCGGCTGCCTGCACAGAATCACGTGCTAAAAATTCCAGGAGACTCTCGGCTTCTTCGCGAAACCCGGTGACAACGACCTTTAAAAGGTCGGCGTGCAAGTCTTTTGAAGCACTGGGGGTGATCAAGACCCGTGCAGCTCCACCAGACGGAAGAGCTACAAATCGCCAGATTACTTGAGATCCGCCAATTTGCAGCAACCAAGCGGACGCATCGAGATGCAGGTCAAACTGCCAGGCAGCGCCGCTACGGTACATTTCCTCCGGCTTTAAGCGCTCTTGCTGCCAGACTCCGTTTGCAAATCGCCACAGGCGAAGCCATACACGATCAAACTTACCTAGATCAAGACTCAGGTCGTTTTCCGACCTTGTTAAAGGTGTACGAACATTCAGTTTGGGAATGGCCCAACCGGTGCGCGCATCGGAGACGGGGCCCTGATCAAAAAAGCTGACTTCAACAACCTGATCGTCTTGGTCCACGTCAAAGGAGGCACGTTGGATCTCGGCCCGACCCGAAGGCCAAGTCAAGCGAATGAATACCTGCGTTGAATCTGCCGGTATCTGTAAATCAGCGGCAATCGAGTTACTGGCCACTCCTTCGGCCAGGACAGTTCCTTCCGAGTCCAATGCTCGCACCGGAAAGGCGGGACCCGAAGTGTTGAGCTGTTTAGAGCTGTTAGTATTCGCGCGATAGTTCAGATTCACTCGGATACGTTTCATGGCTGTGACCGCATAGTGAGCGTATAAAACGGGGGAATGAGCTCTTCCTCCTGGTGATGCACATGAGGCAATCCCCCTGCTGGGTCAAGTGCTCCTACCTCGTAAAACCCCCTTGGGAGATCGATTCGGAATGCTTGGTTCAAGCAGCTTTGAGAATAACGCCCGCCTAATACTGACTGAAGGTACAGATCGTACATAGCGCGTCGCTGCACTGGATCCAGATCTAAAACCACCTTGACGAGAGGAGGGCGCGACAGGGTCAAAATGGGGACTGGCTCGCCGCGAATTTGCTGTTCGCTCACCTGCTTTTGGTTTGGTTTACCTTGCGTATATTCGTGTTCAACATTGAGGATATTCCTTACCGCAGCAGCCAACGTTTCGCCCGTAACGTTCCATGTTTGGGTACCTGGTGCCTTGATTCCGCAATATCCCGAAAGCGCGCATACCAGTGCAAAAGTAAATCTCGAGACTTCACCGCCCAGCGGGGCGTAGGCCAGTTCGCCTTCTCCTGTCGCATAAATAGCTGTCAGCGAACTACTAATCAGTCGCTTGGACAGATCTGGTGCCCAAAGGGGGGAGGGGTTAGCGGCGAGAGTCATGGCCACATCCCGCGATATTTCGCGACATGCATCGATGAAGAAGTACATGCCTCCTTGAATCTCGCGTTCTGCCGCCCTCATCGTGTTGGAAATATCAAAGGCGTTCGCCCAAGGTTGAGCAGGACTCGCTCCAAAGTCATCGGCTAGCAAATAATGATCAGAGACCATGATGCCGTGACCGCAAAAATAGAACACACCAATATTGCCCGGGTGGGTACGCATCCGTGCTAACCAGCTTTCGAAAGCCAGCTGGATATTGTTACGGGTTGCGCGCTCGACATCGCATTGTCCATCCGGCGTTTGTGCAACGAAGGGTTCGTCTGCGGAAACGAGTACTTCCACGCTAGCGAGAGGGGCCTGGTTATTCACCAACCCAGGTGATGCCGGCGGGTCAGGATGGAGTTCAGGTGCGAAACACCAGTCCAGCAGATGTCTTAAGGATACAGGTGGAGACTTCAGCTGTTTCAGACCCAGAGGTTTGTTCGCTAGCGCACCAGGATCTCCCCCAAGAAGATGTGGATAGCGGCCGACCGCAATGGCTAAAACATGGGTGCCTGGGGTGACGGCCGCGGGCTCCACCTGGTAGATCAAGGTCATGCTTGCGATAACCGGGCGGCTAGGCGTCGATAGAAGCTGGGCCGCAGGAAGTAACCTCCGTGGGCACCGGTTGAGCTATAACCCGTATCATAGAAAAAATCCGTTACATCGCTGATAACAGGCTCAAGTCGATAACTCAAAATATCATTGGTATCAAAGACATTGAGCCATCTCTTGACGCTAGCGGGCCGGCTGACTTTTCCAACTGGTGGATTGGGTGGTACATCGGGACGGCTGTTTACATACAACTTCATCTCTTCGAAAAGCCCAACCTGGGATCCGACTGTGATCAAGCAGTCGACCTGAATGTCGGGTGCGAAATAGGTGAGAATGTCGTACATGATTTCGCCGCCAAAACTGTGGGCGATGACTATGAGCTTGTCGTCTTTATCGATACGTTTTTGATCAGCCTCTCGCAACGCCTGCAGCACGGTGGCGACGATTGGGCCTGGAGCTTCCTTGGTGCCCCGTCGCGACAAATAGACGAAGGCATCACCAGCGAAGCGGGTAACCGTTGCATTGAGTTTCTTGCGCAGAAGTTTTCCGGCGACAGCGGTGACTTGATCGGCGGTCGCGCCTTTTAACCGTGAAAGACCTTCTTTGAGAGATTCGAGTATGCCACCGCCACCGAAACTCTCTTCACTGCTTGCATCGGCCTCGTAATTCAACTGATCCAAGAAATTGTCATTTGTGGCAGTAGAAAGCCAGTTCGGGTGAGGGTGTTTTTCCGCGTAACTCGCACTTAATTGGTAAGCGCGCGAAAGATCTCGAGCTTCTCCTTCCGATTTTGCGCCTGCTATAGCAGAGGCGAACAGTAAATCTACAGTGGCCGGAAAATCCTTACGAGCTTCGGCGACAATGTCTCCGGAAATTGGTGATTCCGCGACCAGACCAGCGACTCGACCAAATGCCTCACCGTCGGCATCAGCACCAAATGCTTCAAACTTGTCGTCCGGGTTGGGTAACACGGCCATGTTCCAGGCGAATTGAACCCCGTGCTGGCCCCAGTAGGGGCTAAGGATACTGAGGCTATCTCGGTCGACGCCTAAGGCCGGCGCGACCACTTCACGGATGAATCCATTCCGGCCGACCTCACTCTCATGGTAGGCCTCACCGTCGCGGTTGTTGACGCCATGTATGAACACAAAAGGCATATCGGCAATGCTCCTTGAATAGTTGTCCGAATGAGTTATCTGAGTCCTTCTAGCCCAAGCCGAATCGCCCCAAGGCTTTGAATTGAAGGGAGGAGGCATCTCGGGAAGCGGGCAGTACGTAGCTAATAGCCAGCGTAGCCTGATCTTTAGAGGGCGCCAGCAAGAACGCGAGAGAAAATGCAGCGCTCCTATCTCCGATAACACGTCATATTCGAAGCACGTTCACTGACATTGTGTTCATGAGCTTTGTATTCTCATGAATACGGTCAGCGTCTGTAATTAACCGGAGGTCGGTAACTTATTGATAGTTAATGCTTTCCGGTTAATTACAGATCAGGTGGACCTCATGCTCCATGACCTAGTCCTCGCCCTAATTCGATGTTGGCATCGTTCCCCTTGTACTCTGTGGTCTATCAGTTCCCAATACAGGGCAGTAAAGCGCTCCTTGTCGCTTTTGTTGAAGATGAATCAGATGCGGATTATCTGTATCACCGATAAGTTAGCCTAAGCTTTCTCGGCAAATGCTAGACATATGGCTACGTTGTTCAGAAACGATGAACAGACCTTCACCGCACAAGCCGTATACCGTTCGCCCTTTCAAAGGAGCCGATGTGTAGACCAGGTAGGGGCGTGTTTTGTTTGGAGGAGGGGACGATGCAGTCACCCGCGCCGGCCGTCGTCAATCTCGCGTCGAATACGTTCTACCAGCGAATCGAAATCCGTTTCTGGGTCGAGGAGTAAGAAACTCTCCACAAGGAGGGTGAGAGGATGCACGTTCATCCTTTGAGCAAGCTCAGACGCCTTCTCCAACGTGACGTTTTTAAGCCCCCGTTCGAGCGTGCTGAGGTAGGTCCTGCTACTGATTATTCCGAAGTCTTCCTGTGTTAAACCCCGACGAAGTCGAGTGGTGCGCAATGCGATGGCAAATGCTTCTTTGAGTTCCATTGTGTTCGACCCACAAAAGGAACGATAAAGCCTTTTTGAAATCTATAGAGCTACAATCTATAGTGTTCATTTTCTTGGAGAGCGTTATGACCTCACTGCAAACGAGCTCCCGACAGGTAGCTGCAACGAGCGATGCAGATGGCTCCTAACCATGGTTTTTGTAGCGCTTGCCAATGTCATTCATCCGGAGCGAGGGGTCGAAATAGTCAAGCGCCTGTCGGGTCAAAATCTGGTTGAGCTCTTTCTAGAACTGGATCATCCAGATTCAGAAAAAGATGTCGTTGGTATCCAGCTAGCGGTTCCTCCACACCTAAATGGCTCCCCCCCAGTGGGTCTCAGAGACCGTAGTCGGTTTCGCTCAAGTAAAGCTTCGAACTCCCGACGATCCTTGCTTGGATACCTTTGCGTATCGCCTCGCCTCAAAAGATGTTTTCACAGACAACGAGAAGGTCGATCCTGCGGATGTCCTAGACTGGCGTTCACTTTATGAAGTATGCATGAATGATGGTCCCGAGGCCGGTGAGTTGCGTGCCCACCAGACTTGGCTGTCCATTGTGATAGGTCGGTTGGTGAATGCAGTTAATCCTCCGGAGGAAACAGGCAATTTTGAGTAGTCGTCGTTTTCTTCCCGGCGCGACCTGGCTGCTGTCGCATTCCGCAATGCTGGCAGGTCGTACCGATATTTACACGGGGCCAAAGATGAAAGGAAAACGTAAAATCAAAAACGCAAAGTGGCCTTTATTGCTTCAATTTCAGGTCGAAGCCCGTAGGACACTCGCGAAACGATCGAAAAAGTCTGCAAGCAGATTCCTCGATTCCGTCTCGCTATTTGTTATGGATCGCGAGCCTAGTGGAGGACTTGCCGGTGGGGCATGTCAACCAGTGCCTGAGACAACCATCAATTAATCACTTCGATCTCCAGGTCCCCACGTCCCATGCTCAAGTCGAACCTTGCAGATATCCTCGCTCAGACCGTAGATGCGGTGACGCATGCCGGTGAGCTACTCATTGCTGTATGGGGGAGGGTAGGTGGGCCACGTGGTGAAGGCAACAGAGCAGAAGTGGATATGGAAATCGAAGCTGTTCTGCGCAGCCAACTTCTGGGCCTTCTTTGCTGTGACTTCTGGGGGGGAGGAGACCGGGCGGAGCAGCCCTTAGCACGTTGGGTTATGCGTGCCTCTTTGAGAAGAAGGCAGCTCCATGCCTGATGTTGGTGGTCACTATACGCCGGGGGAAGGCCCCCTGCCTTCTATCCGAATGCCCTGAGCATCTGCCCATAGAAGCGCAGAAATGCCCCAGCCCACCATTGGAAGCCAGTTCGCAGGCATAGGAGGTTTTGATGTCGGATTCGAAAACGCAGGCTACCGTACCGCCTGGCAAGTAGAACTCAACCCCATCAACCGGGCTGTCCTTGCCAATCGATTTCGACACACCACGAATCATCCTGAAACTGACAATGAAAGCATCCCAAAATAAGACCAAGTGAGAATTCGATTGAGCAAATTTGACGTGGTTTGCAGCGGTTCCGCTGGAAACACTCTTGACCTCAAATATGCGCATGAGCGCCTAAGTCAGATGGTTTTTTCGGACGATTGTTCGGGCCCACTGAAGCGTATTGGTCGAATCGCATCAAGCACAAAGAAGTTGACGCCCAAAATGAGCAGGGAGGGGCTCGATACGTAGAGGGCTAAAGAAAAGTTGCCGGGAGTTTCTAAGGCGTGTCGAGGGGGGGAGATACCGCCTCATGTTCTTCACACTTCACACGGCGCTCCTTGCCCGTAGTACATTACTTTGGCATTCAGCAGGACCTGCGGCCCGAGAAGCAGTAATCGTGCAATAACATGCTGTCTCCCACCGACAAATGCCGTCGGATTAGAAGCTGAACCGCAGGGCATCGATCCCGCTGCTTCCCTCACCTATGAAATGAATGTGCTTTCGAGCAGCCAAGGATGCCTACGCAATGTTTATTGGTCCCGAGCAGTACCAGAAATGTCTACGTGCGATGGTAGCAAAGGAGGAGTCGCTGGACGTGGCTGTCGCGTTCTGGGGGGAAGGGGCTGAGGCGTTTATTCATCCTGAAGATGGAAAACCGTTGCGAGTCATCTGCAACCTCAGAAGTGGAGGGTCCAATCCGGCGGTCATCAAAAGACTGGTCGCCCGGGCAGGTAGGTTGGCTCACGTTGAAATAAGACAGTGCGACCGGTTACACGCGAAATTGGTTATCGGCCCTAGTCAGGCAATTATTGGCTCGGCAAATGTTTCCGCGAACGGGTTGGGCCTTGAGGGCAGCGAGGTGGCGCATTGGCTAGAAGCGGCAATTCACACCGTCGACGAACAGGAGCTCAAGTCGGCTCAACAATGGTTCGATCATCTTTGGTCTTCGACTGACACTCGGGCAATAAGCGCTGAGGATCTGGCTGATGCCGTCGCGGCCTACGAAAAGAATCGTGACGGGCGTCCTGATTACAGCAGAAGAGGGCCATTCTCTTTTGACAATTATTCAGTTGCCGATCTTGAGGGGCGTCACGCCTATGCTCTTCTGTACAGGACAAGGCCTGGACCGGAAGCAGATGCAGTCACTAAGCAACATGAAGAGCAAGAGCGGCGACTTCATGCGGGCGAATCTGTTAAGGGCGAGGGGGTGGCGCGATGGGCGTTCGAGACTTGGCCAGATTCACTCGATATCACTGAAAAAAATGAGTACCTGTGCATTATCTGGACTGAACGCGGAAGTGTGAGAGTCGATGGTGCGTGTCGCATGACGGACACCAAGCTCCATTTTGCCTATAAGAAGAAGAACAGTAACGGCTGGGTTGATCTCGCGAAACCTGCATCCACATTGCTTGGGCGGCGCCTGATAGCTGCAGACTGCCAGAGGGTGGCGAGGGTGTTGAAGCCCAAGATTGAAGACATCTGGAACGCAGCAGAAGAACTCGATGACGACGCCAGACGCATTCATCTTTCTACGCTGGCGGGAATGCTTCAAGGGTAAGTGCGGTTGAGCGGCATCAAGATTAAGCCTTCCGTCTTGATTCACTGGCGCGCTTGGCCAGAGGCAACCGCCTGGAATTTCTCGGGTCGGATCGATGAATTCGAAGGATCAGAGCTTCGCTATAAAAGACGAACAGCTCGGGCTGTTCAACGCAGGTAAGTTAGATCGTCCATTAGGTGGCGGAGCGTAGATCATGGCACAGACGGAATTGCAGCCCCCCATCCTTCCCAGAGCAGTCATAGAGCACATTCGGCGCTACGAGTTTGGCATTGGTGCTTTACTTGAGGGCGACGGACGTGTTGTCGTGGAAAATATGGTTCGTAAATATCGAAACCTGTTGGCCACAGTGGCAGAAGATCTGAACTCGAAGGCGTCTCATTTCATACTCGAACTCGTACAGAACGCTGACGACAACCGCTATTCCATTGGCGTTGCCCCCAGCCTTTCCTTTTGTTTGGAACCCGCTCAACTGATCGTGACCAACAACGAGGTCGGATTTACCGCCGAAAATGTGAAAGCCCTGTGCAGCGCAGGCGAGAGCTCTAAGAAGAATAAGTCAGGATATATTGGCGAGAAGGGGATTGGCTTCAAGTCGGTGTTCAAAGTCACAGATGCCCCTGAAATTCACTCCAATGGATACCACTTTCAGTTTAATCGGAGCGATCCGAATGACTTGCTTGGGTATGTCGTACCCAATTGGATCGAACCGCGCGCGCCCACGACCATCGACGCCACCACGGTTGTACTTCCATCGAAACCCGGGCAAGAGTTCCAGAGCGAATTGCTCTGCGATCTAAATGCTACCTTGCTGCTGTTTCTCGCTCAGCTGCGTCGAATCGAGATCACCGCCGATGGCACCCAAGTCCAATATTTACGTGACGACATGGGCTCTAAAACTGAGCTGATAACGATCCAAACATCGATTAACGAAGCACAGTCGAGGACCAGTCGCACGTACCTTCGTACCGAGTTTGTTGTCGACATGTCGATGATAGAGGAGCCCAAGCGGGAAGGGGTTCTCACGAGAAGTATAGTCGTAGCGTTTCCACTCACGACCGAAGGTGCTGCCGACCCCAACCTCACCTATCCGACCTACGCGTTTCTTCCCATTCGCGAGTTCGGTTTCAGCTTCTGCATTCAAGCCGACTTTGTTCTCATCTCAAGCCGCGAAGGCATCCATGAAGACCTAGCTTGGAACCTGAGGCTGCGGGACGCGATAGCCCCGGCTTTTGTCGCTGCAGTCGAGCGGTTCAAAACGGAGCCGGCCTTAGCTAAGAGTTTCTTGAAATTTCTGCCCTCAGATCATGAAATCGTGGATCCGTTTTTCAAGCCCGTGGCCAACCAAATCATCGAGGCACTGAAGCACTCTGAGTGCATCCCTGTAGAAGGGGGTAGTTGGCGTAAGCCTTCCGACGTGCTCCTGGCCCCGACTGCAATCCGCGAGCTTTTTCCATCTGTAGACGCTATTGCCCTGTTTGGAGCGGATTACCCGGCACCTGGGCTCTTAGTCATCGATGGTACGTTGAAACGTCTTTCCTGCCGCATCCTCCAGGTCTCCGATGTACTGGAACTTTTCGGGAAGCATCGGGCATGGTTTGAATTGAAGGACATTGAATGGAGGTCCAGATTTTTCGAATACATTGCCAAGTCTCCCAGCCGTTCCAACTACATCAAGACGATGGTAGCGCTTCCTTGTCTACCAACGACCTGCGGGAAAATGCTGATTCCCGAAGAGCATGTTGTGTTTTTTCCGCTTAGCGCCAAGCAGAAGTATGGTTTTGAGGATGAACTCACCATATTAGATGATGAGCTTTACAGGAGTGCTATCGATCTAGCGCCTGAAATCAAAGACCTTTTCGATGAGTTGGGGGTTCGGCGAGACGACCCTTTCGAACTCATACAGTCTCACATACTGAAGCGGCATACGCCGGAAGGGATTGCCGCAGCCAAGAACCTTGCGCTGATTGGTCATGTCCACTACGTCCGTGACAATCTTGACTCGTACCTGCAGAAGGCTAGTGAGACTCAAACAGAAGAGTCTGCGTTGAAGATGCTCCGTGATGGCCTCTACCTAGGGTCTAAACGTGAAGGCGATGGCCCCTGGTATTTTGAACGGCCTGAGACCCTCTATCTCAGCAAGGAATACCAGCCTGAATTCAGTATCGAAGGATTACTTGGCGAAAAAATTCCTCAAGAGAAACTGCTATCTGAGAAGTACATAGTCAAGACTTTTGCCAATGTCGACAAGCCCCTTGCGGCGATCGAACTTTTGCTATGGCGAGAGTTTTTCGTAAAAATTGGAGTTCACGAAGCGCCCAAGGTCATGATTCTTGGTTCTGGGAATGTGGATTGCAGTGAGGAGCTAGTGGCACTGTTGGGAGCAGAGGACCAATCGATAAGGCGTTCAACGCTCGAATGTCTAGATCGGCATTGGTCGTCATATGCCGACTTGACAACGTATTTGGTGAAAGTTAGCTGGTACAGCAACAAATTACAGCCAACTCGGTTTATAGAACGCCTACGAGCAACAGTAGCCCCCTCCCAAAAGCGCATCTCGGCACCGTTAGAGCATGCCTACCATGACCGCGCGGAGGTAAGAGAGCTCCTTGGTGGAAATATTGTGCTTGTGAACGCCGCGATAGGTGACGAACGGTTTTTAAAGGCTTGTGGTATCACCTATAAAGTCGACGCGGCGGCGTGCCTTAAACGACTGCGTCAGATCCGTTCCGCTGGTGGGAGCACCAAAGATCAAATTCGAAAAATCTATCGTCACCTCGAAGCGCTTTGGAGCGCCGAACACCAGATAATCGAGGCGGCATTTAGAGGTGAGCCTCTCATAGCATTAGGTCGGGGTGAGGCAACAACGTGGGTGACGACACAAAACGCGTGTTGGCGTGCGACTGGCGTTCGCTATTTAGATGCGCGTTCCCCAGCGCTGAGCACCCAGTATGTCGACCATTCAACTTTCTTCACGAAGCTGTTGCATGTTCCTTTCGAATTAGCGCTCGACAGATGGATCGACGGTCTATCTGAACTTTCATTGGTCGAACCGGCAAGCGAGCGAGAGAACGTAGCCCTTGCTATCTACAGACGACTCAGTCGTGAGCTTGGCCAACTTGCCGCCAGCAAGGGCACCGTGCCAGTCGCTCCTTGGCTATCCAGATTCAAGACAGAATCCCTTTTTCTCGTGCATGACGGGCTATCGGTTACGAGCTCGCCTGCTGTTTTTTTTAACGACGCCCCAGAGTACGCTCAGTTGTTCGACGGCGTTCCCGGCATCTCGTTTCTGGCGATTCCCCAGGAGCAACTTCCGGCTGTCGTGAATCTCATTCAAAACACGGGTGTACCTCTGCTTTCGGCCGCCATGAAGGTAGTGGTTGCGACGGGTGTCGAAGGTGAGCGCAATGAAGTGCTTACCCGAAAAATAAAGGACATGTTTCTTTGTATCGCACGTGTAGTTTATGGTCAGAGCCATGATCGCTTCGAGGTTGCCCTCAAAGAGAATCTCTTCGGCGCGCTACGTGACTTAGAGGTTCTCACAGTGCCCCGCCTGACTCTAAATGTCTCGCTTGGTGGATCGGTTCGTCAAACAACTGGGCCAGTTGCCCTAAGAAACCATCAACTATTGCTTTGCTCTAACGCCCCATCCCATCTTGATTACGTTGCGCTGGAAGTGCGAAAGCTTTTACGGCTTCCGACGATACTGTCGGACATCATCAGTCGCATATTGATTTCCCCCACCATCCAGGACGCAGAGGCATATCTGCTGCTTCGCAATTTCAGTCATCTCCCGCCTGAGGAAGCTGCTGCACTCGCAAAAGTGCTAACGCCAACATTGCCTGAAACCGTATCGCGTGAGGCGACGTTAGATGTCGCAGCGAAGGCCGTGACAGCACCAAGATCCCATTCTGATCAGCCAGCTACTGCTGGGGTCAATCCTTGGGTAAAACCTTTGGGGTGGGATCCTAAAAGAATATCCACTGGCGCTGCACCGAGTACTTCACTGTTGGAATTTGCCACGCCAAGCACGTCGCTGCCAACACCGACAGAGCCCCTTCCCAGTGCTACGCCCATGTTAAGCGGATTGTCGAGTGCTGATGCCGCATCGCACCACCCCGCGAATACCGGCGTTGCTCTGACGAACGGAGATGGGGTCTCTACTCCGAGAACGTCCCAAGACTCTCCAACAGCGTCATTGGTGGATTTTTTGGGTAGCAATGTGCCGTTCGAGAATGACGAAACACACCGCACTTTGGAAAATAAAGCGCCCAGTACGCTCGCACCATTCCGTATAGGTATGGGGACTGGCACACACATTGGACGCAATGTACGGCGGCTCGGAAAGCACAAAACTGCGCGATCCTCAAAAGGTAGACTTTTGAGCTATGCGGAGCCTTCTGGCTCCAACGCCCCAGTCGTCTCACCCGAGGAAAGCTCCGAACTGGCCAAACATCGGGCTGCGGTAGAGCAGGCAGCGATCAAACATTTCTTGAAGGTCGCCGCTGGTCAATGGCGGGACGTACTAGTAATGCCGCCGAATAATCCTGGATTTGATATCAAAGCTGTATCCCTCGATGGACAGGAGGATTTTATTGAAATCAAGGGGCAGGGTGGCGCATGGACGGAGGAAGGCATTGCGCTCACACCTACCGAGCTGATTAAGGCCCATAGTGCTCGGCACCGTTATTGGCTATGCGTCGTTGAATATGCGCAAGATGAGAATCGACATCAATTATTCTTGGTAAATGACCCATTCGGACTAACCTCCCAATTTCGATTTGATAAAGGCTGGAAGACGGTCGCCAGTGCCATTGTCACTCAGCCGCAGAAGCCTGAGCAGGGTATGTTCATCACTGTCGACGGAGAGGGCAAAGGACATATAGTGAAGGTGAAGGGGACTGGTCTATTCACCAAGCTTCATATCGAATTTGAACACGGTAAGCAAGTGTTCAGTAAGGTCTTTAATCCGACAACAATGACGTTGAGTTACAAATAGCCATGGCACGCATGCTTCCTGAATTGTCCAATGATCAGCTTCTTACTTTGAAATCTCAGGCCGAAGCGCGCTTCTATGCCGAATGCCGCCGACAACTGCCGGACGACATTGTGGTCATTTATTCCGCTAACTGGATTTACCGTGATGGCCGCGATCGATTGCTTGAAGGTGAAGCCGACTTCACCATCGCGGTGCCAAAAAGTGGAGTCTTCACGGTTGAAGTCAAAGGGGGGGGAGTTTCCTTCGACGCTGCGAGCGGGAAATGGCAGTCCATTGACCGTAAGGGTGCCACTCACGACATCAAGGATCCTTTCCGGCAAGCCAGCAATGAGCGACACGCTATCAAGGATCAACTATTTGGCCATCCGAGATGGTGTTATTGGAGAGGTAAGTATTTGACGCTTGGACACGCGGTGATGCTACCTGACATTCACGACGTAAAACCGCTTCTCTCACCAGAACGACAGCGCGACTTAATTGGTGTCAACACGGATATGGCGGCGCTATCAGCATGGCTGGTAAAACTTCAAACCTTTTGGACTCGAGAGAACGACGACGTACTTGGCGCCCAAGGTGTCCAACTGGTAGAGGAAATCTTGTGCAGCTCCGTTGAGATTCGGCCCGCACTCAATTCAGTTTTGGATGTGGCCGAGCAGGTCCGAACTCGGTTGACCACAAACCAGGCTAAAATTCTTCGAATAATTGGCAGCCGCAAGCGAGCCGTGATCGCGGGTGGCGCTGGAACTGGTAAGACTTTAATTGCTGTCGAGAAAGCGCGTCAGTTGGCCGAGAGCAATCAGTCGGTACTGCTTTTGTGTTACAACCGCCCGCTGGCTAACGCTTTGGCAGCAAGCGTTGCTGACCAGGCTCGCATTACTGTTATGAGTTTCCACCAGCTGTGCGACAGACGAATTAGCGAAGCTCTGCAGATCGCAAGGGTGGATCTCCTTGCCGAAGCTCAGGCAGCTTATCCGGGCAGTCACTCCAAGCACGTATTCGAAGTGCAGATGCCGTACGCACTCGCGCGGTCGAACGAAGTGCTCGAAGCAAAGTACGACGCCTTGGTCGTAGACGAGGCACAAGACTTCAGTGATGACTACTGGTTCGCCGTTGAAGAGTTACTTCGAGACACCAAACAAGACGCCTTCTACATCTTTATCGACGAGAACCAGGCCCTGTATCGTAAACATACTTGCTTACCGGTGGACGGCGAACCTTACCACTTGACTGCGAACTGCAGAAACACGATTCCGATCCACCAATTGGGATACACGTTCTATAAAGGTGAACCCATAGATGAGCCGGATCTACCTGGAGAGGAAATCCGACGCTTTGCCGTTGAGGGCGAAGAAGCACAGGCTGTAGCCATTGCTGGCTTGATCAAGGGGCTTCTTGCGGAAGGTGTCAGTCCAAAGGACATTATCGTCCTACTAGCTAAGCGTCCGAAAAGCCGCCTGTATGCACTTCTCGAGGCTCAGCGCCTATCGGGAGGTGTTGAATGGGCTATTGAGAGCCCTGACAAAAACAAAGCTATTTTCGCGGACACAGTCGGTCGCTTCAAAGGTCTTGAAGCGCCGATCGTTATCATGTGGCTCGGAGACGAAATCGAAGCCGAGGAGCAGCGGGAGTATCTTTACGTCGGAACTACAAGAGCGAAGTCGTTGTTGTGCATCGTCGGCTCAACGAAAGCCATAGCGGGGTTGGGCTAAATTATAAGAGGAGGGCTGTGCTCGTCGTTCACTGTTACACATCATGTGCTGGTCCGCCTTGGGCTCCTGGCCAGTGCCGCCTAGGGCACCGCCCCGGAACAGCTTCTGAGATGGCCTCGATATCCGATGAATTCGGTGCCGATGCACGGGTGGTCGCCTCCATGCAATATGTGCAAGGGGTATGCGTAGCAATGGTCGGTGCGCTGCTCCGCTACTGGTTGGGGCCCAACGGGAGGAGTGCGATGCATGCCGCGAGAGCCCCATTGCAAAGCTTCAGTCCATTCAATCTGCTGCTCACAATTGTCACCCTGCTGACCGAAATCTCGCAGGGTAAGCGGCTATCAACCGGTGCACTGCTAATGCAGGTGCTCAGGGTTGCCCGTCGGAGCGATCCATAGAGACTTGACCCACCGAAGGGGACGATTTGAGTTACACACATGCCTATAACCCCCCCCCTCTTTTCGACTGGTACGCAGCTCTCGCTAGGTACTGCCAGGCAGAATGCGATTCGGCTCACCTTCAGAAATACCAGCTTTGGAAAATCGATGGATGGTGGTTTGAACTTAATTTAAGAGGGTAAATTTTGCCAAGGGCATGTGGTGTTAAGCAAGACGGGGCCGCCCGTTGTATTAATCGATTAATGGAGCTCGACCGTGGTTTTGGAAAATGAAGTGAAGCGAGCACCCACTGAGGCAGATCTCGAAG
>Ga0207650_10001476_pt1 | contig 16884 bp, 12 predicted proteins | sample KBSS63metaG_FD_184325 | JGI IMG/M metagenome (GOLD analysis project Ga0207650, IMG submission 184325) | Switchgrass rhizosphere microbial communities from Kellogg Biological Station, Michigan, USA - KBS S6-3 metaG (SPAdes) (version 2) | ecosystem: Host-associated > Plants > Roots > Rhizosphere...
ACCACTACTACGTATACGTATTTTAGAGTGGACTCAGGCACTGTAGAAAAAACAGGAATGGGAAGGTTTTTACTTTCATCCAAACAAAGAATACAAACAATCAACCTGAAAAAGTTTTTTACCGAGCGGCCATTTCAGCTTTCTGTCACTCCCGGGTTAAGTACACATGGCAGTATGAGCCCCCAGGTTATTAATAATTTTTCATTAAATGTTTTCGGAGGATATAACGGCGGAGTCAATGGAGTTGAATTAGGCGGCTTATTCAATATTGATAAAAAGGATGTGAAGTACTTCCAGGCAGGTGGCATATTCAATATTGTTGGTGGTGGTGTACAAGGTGTTCAGTTGGGTGGCATAAACAACACCGTCCTTGATAGCGTGAAAGGGTTTCAGGCAGCCGGCATTAATAACCATGTTGTGGGAAAATTTTCCGGCTTCCAACTGGGAGGCATTTACAATCATGTAGCCGACAGTATGAATGGATTGCAAGTGGGTGGTGTTGGCAATTTTGCCAGGAGAAAAGTCAGCGGAACCCAAATAGCCGGGGTGGCCAATTTTGCCAACAAAGGCATTAGAGGCGCACAAATTGCAGGCGTGATCAACTATGCCAAAAAATTAAATGGTTTTCAATTTGGTTTGATCAATATTGCTGACAGCTCCGATGGTTACAGTGTTGGCCTCTTGAATTTTATAGTAAATGGATATCATAAGCTTTCTTTTTCAACCGATGAATATATCAATCTGAATGCATCACTTAAAACGGGTACCAGAAAATTGTATAGTATTCTTCATGCCGGCATGAACTGGGGAAATTCCGACGAAAAAGTATATGCTTTTGGATATGGTTTGGGAACAGAGTTGCGTTTGAGCAAAACTTTTTCTGTAAACCCCGAGCTGGCATCGCAATATCTTTATCTCGGATCATGGGATTATCTTAACCTCCTCAGCAAATTCCGACCGAATTTAACGGTGAACCTGGGTAAATCTATTTCTCTTTTTGCCGGCCCTGTTTTTAACGTTTACTATTCGCAACAACCTTTATCGGTACCGGGTTATAAAACGCCTACGCCGCCCTCGGGATACAGCACTTTTAAGTTTAGTAATGAAGTTACCGGGTGGATTGGATGGAACGCAGGAATTAATTTTTTCTAAATTTTGTTTTTTATGTGGGGGTAAACCTTTCTTCAGTTGTAATTGAAGAAAGAATACAATGATTAAATTGATAAAAACATTTGCACTCTTCTCCATCCTATTCGTTACTATCAATGTTAATGCCCAATGGGAGCTAAGTGCGGGTACTGGAACTGCCTTGCCTATTACCGGCTATAATGAAGTTTTGAAAGATGGCTGGGTGGCAAGTACAGCTGTTCAGTACAGACTTAACAGCAGGCATCTTTCCCTGGGCGCCGAGATCCAATTTACGCGCATGCAAAAAGATGCAGAATCTTCGGATGCTTTTCAAAATGCAAGAATGACCATAGCACCTTTGATTTTTTTTGCTGAATATGAAACCAATCCCGGTGGAGTGATCAGGCCTTTTGTTACCGCAGGTCTGGGAGTTTCTTTTTTTAATATCAACTATGATACTTCGCCTACTCAAGGTGCTACAATTAACAATGTGAGTTTTACCATGTCACCGCAGGCAGGCATAAGGTATGTCATATCCAAAAGCCTGACTCCCTTTATTAAAGCTGGTGCAGTTTTGATTGCTGACGGTCCGCCATTGGGTTTTCCGCAGGGAGAAAAATTAACAGGCTATGGTTCAGCTCAAATCGGATTAACCATTACGTTGAATAAATAATATGCAGGCTGCATTTTACAGACTTGTTAAAACCTGCATTTAAATTCTTATAGTGTAGGGGTAAGTGCCACCACGATTGTAAATACAGAAAGAATAATAGTATGACTCTTTTCATAAATAATAAAAGATGGATCTGGGTTTTAGGTTTTGTATTCGGCGGACTTTATGCTAATTCACAACTGACGCAACGTATACGCGGAACGGTTGTAGACCAGGTTTTACAAAAGCCTGTGATTGGGGCTTCGGTATCCCTGATATCAATAAATAAAACAGTAATTACGGACACACTCGGAAATTTTCGTTTTATAGATGTTCCTGTAGGTAATCAACAAATTGTTGTTTCTCACGTTGGATTTAAAAGAGCATCTGCGGACAATATTGTTGTGAATTCAGGTAAGGAGGTTGTGCTAACACTGGGTATGGAAAGCATGGTGCGACCCGAAAATGAAGTTGTTGTTAAAGCACATGGCAAAAAAAATAAGGCGCTGAATGAAATGAGTGCTGTAAGTGCCAGAGCATTTACTGTTGAAGAAACGCAGAAATATGCTGCCGCTATCAATGATCCTTTACGGATGTCAACTGGCTTTCCTGGCGTGTTAGCAGCGGAGGATGGAAACAATGATATCATTATTCGGGGTAATGCTCCAACAGGTTTGTTGTGGCGAATGGAAGGTGTAGATATTCCTAACCCCAATCATTTTTCAAATGCTGCAGGAACCGGAGGAGGAATATCAATTTTGAGTGCACAACTTTTATCCAATTCTGATTTTATTACCGGCGCATTTGCATCGGAGTATGGTAATGCACTCAGTGGAGTGTTTGATCTTAAATTACGCAAAGGAAATAATGAACGTAAAGAGTACACGGTGCAGGCAGGTGTTTTAGGATTGAATGCTACAGCCGAAGGACCGATTATGCCTTTTTATAAAGGTTCATACCTGGTGAACTATCGTTATTCAACGCTTTCATTACTTAATAAAATGGGTGTAAAACTAACAGAAGGAACAACCATTTTCCAGGACCTGTCTTACAACGTATACCTGCCGACAAAAAATTCCGGCACTTTCACCTTATTTGGATTTGGAGGACTGAGTTCAGACAGGCAACAAGCAAAAGCGGATTCTTTAAAGTGGGAAGGGCAGGATGACAGGTTTGATGATCGCTTTCATTCCAATACAGCATTGGCTGCTTTAACTCATACTATTTTATTAAGCCAAAATACCAACCTCAGATCCGCAGTTGCCTACTCTTACAACGCTAATGGGGACAAAGAAAAATATGTTGAAGACAACTATGATTTTACTGATGTTTATGAAGATGATTATCGAACAAAAAAATGGAATATTTCTTCCGTTGTCAATCATAGATTCAACAACAGGGCAAATTTGAGAGCAGGTGCCATTGTTAATTTTATCAGGCTTGATTATTACCAGAAATCGAAAGATCATTTGAATTCTCCATTAAAAGAAGATATGAATACAGAAGGAGCAACACAAACCATCCAGGGCTTTGCACAAATGCAATATAAATTCTCAGACAATTTCACCTTCAATCCGGGTGTTCATTACCTGCGGTTGAATTATAATAATACTTCTTCGATTGAGCCGAGGGCTTCTTTAAAATGGGATGTTAACAGGAAAAGCAGTATTGCCTTTGGTTATGGTTTGCACAGCCAAACACAGGGATGGGGAATTTATTTTTCGGAAGAAAAAGACGTCAATGGTGTAATCAGACATCCGAACAAGAATCTTGACTTAACTAAAGCGCACCATTTTGTTTTGTCCTATGGCTTACTTCTAAATAAAAACCTGAGGTTGAAAACAGAAGTTTATTATCAAAAGCTATTCGATGTACCGGTTAGTGTGTCTGATACCAACACCGCTTCAACACTGAACAGTGTCAGTAATTTTTTAACAGAGCCCTTTGTCAATGAAGGAAAGGGAAAGAATTATGGTATCGAAATTTCATTGGAAAAATATTTAAGCAATAATTTTTATTACCTGTTAAGCAATTCATTCTACCAATCGAAATATACGGCACTTGATGGAATAGAAAGAAACACACGGTTCAATGGTAATTACATCACAACACTGCTGGCAGGAAAAGATTTTGTTTCCGGTCGCAAATCAAAAGTATTTGGACTAAATATTAAAACCATATATGCTGGTGGGTTACGTACCACGCCTATTGACCTGGAACAATCCAGGATAAACGGGTACGCTGTGTTTATTCAGAAGGAAGCCTACAGTTTACAGAACCCTTCTTATTTCCGTACTGACCTACGTATTAGTTATAAATGGAACCGAAGCAAGCGAACAAATACATTGTCATTCGATTTTCAAAATATTACTAACAGGCACAACGTATATAACCAGTGGTTTGATAAGGAAACAGGGAAAGTGGTGTATAGTTATCAAAATGGCTTGATACCCATCCTCAATTATAAAGTTGAATTCTAAAATTTAAAAGACAAGTATGAAAAAAATCAGTGTTTTATTAGGCATGGCATCAATGATCATTTTTACATCCTGCGAAAAAGTAACAGGCGAAGGCGTTCTCGTTAGTGAGATAAGGACAACAGCTGCTTTCGATGGGGTTGAGTCTGAAATTTCAGGAAACGTTATTTACACACAGGGTAATGACTATAAGGTGGAGTTAACAGCGCAACAGAATATTTTGAACGTGATGGAAACTCCGGTTCTTAGTAAAAAATTAGTAGTTAGGTTCAAAAATAATGTTCGTGTAAAAACTCATGAACAGATTACCATTAAAGTAACTGCACCCTCAATTTCCAGCATTGGTTTAAGTGGTTCGGGAAACATTTCAGTTTTGAGCCCACTTACCGGTGGCGATCTTACCTTCCGATTAAGTGGTTCCGGAGATATGATTCTTCCCACAGTGACTTGTAATTATCTCGAAACAAATATCAGCGGTTCGGGAAGTATTTCAATTGCAGGTGGAACGGCAACGACTGAAAATTTTAAAATTAGCGGCAGCGGTGATGTCGACGCAAGGAATGTAATGGCCAAAACGGTTTCCACTAATACCAGCGGATCCGGCACTCTCCGGGTAGCTGCGTCTGAAAAGTTAGATGTGAAAATTTCGGGAAGCGGATCTGTGTATTACTGGGGCACGCCCATAATTAGTACCGATATATCAGGGTCGGGCCGTGTGATTCACCAATAACTGTTTCCTCAATCAAATTTTAAGTAGCCCATCGGCAATCCCATAAACCGCCATTGCCGATGGGTTTACTGTGATAACTTGTGGTGAGTTCGTCCACGAATAAGATCAAATGCCGTTTAATAACATCCAGAAGTTATAACAAACTGAATTATATCATCACGTTTAGCACCAGGTTTTTTAGAATTCATTCTCATAAAATCATTCAGTTGAATCAATAAAACTGCCTTCTTAATCATTTGCGGCTTGAATGGCGGAAGTGGAGTTTCATCTTTGGAATGAAACAACATTTTAACGCTAAGCCGAAATGTCTTGCGATGAAGTAGGCCTTAAAGATTTAACATGAGAAAAGTTATTATCAAATCAATTCGTGGTCTTATATGGTTAGTCACCACATCTGTTGTTATTGCAGGTTGTACAAAAGATGCAAACAAAATTCTGTATTAGAATTTGTGTCAGACGGCATTACATCGAATTCAGCACCGCAACTCATTTCTCCAACCTGCAGTGATATACCAGCTGATTTGCAGGTACCTGAAGGAAATAAATTGGTATTGCAAACATATGCCACTGGTGTTCAGATTTACCAGGTTCGCCGCAATGTAGTTGACTCTAATGTTTACGAGTGGGTTAATATTGCACCATCGGCTACAGTGTATTCAAAACCTGACTTTACAAATACTGTTGCGTTGCATTATAAAGGTCCGACATGGGAATTTACTAAAGGCGTTTTCAAGGGTGATAAGGTGGTCGCCTCAAAATGGAAGGGCGTTATCGTAAATCAAACTGCTGTTCCATGGTTGATTTTGAAAGTTGTTGATTCTTTATCTTCACCAGGAAACAAAATAACCTATATCCAACGTGTGTGCACAAGCGCAGGTTTATCTCCTTTGACTCTGGCGGGTGCGTCTAATCTTGGTGAAGTAGACAGTATTCCCTACACGGCTAATTATCTATTCTACATAAAAGAGTAAGCTTCTATATTTTTTTGCGGATGGTAGCTTAGAAAACAAAAGGTTCGCTTAGTGCGAGCCTTTGTTATTTACAAATGAGCAGACTTACTATTAAAAGATGCAATTGACTGTTTTTCGGATTTGTTGACAAAACAAAGCATTTTATATAACGAACAACATGAGTACTCAATAGCTGTAGCAAACCGGATAGTTATACAATTACATCTGCGCATTTACTTTTTTTTTCACTTCATGATGTCAATAATTTCATCGCTCATAAGAAATTATTCAAAAATCTAAAACACAATTACTCATGCCAGTTCTTAAGCAAACTTCTTTATTGAAGATCTCATTTCAGTTACTCTTTATCGGACTCACACTGGTTGTATTATTTTCTTGCAGCAAAGAAAAAACTTCTAACAATGCTATTGAGGAGACAATCAGTCCTTCCATTTCTTTGAATGCTTCAAACAGAACAAGTACTGTAGCCATTCCCTTTGACGAAACAGTTTTTGTTTCCTGCGCCAATGGTGGGGCAGGAGAATATGTTCATATCACGGGGCGAACCAATTTGGTTTACACCATTTCGTGGACTGATCATGGTTTTACTTATGGGTATCACAGCACTACTTATAAAATAGAAGGAGTGGGACTTTCCAGCGGACAAAGTTTTGTGGGATCGGGTAATACCGAAGGCCAGGTTATGGGTGCCTGGGTTAATGAACAGTGGCTTTCGAACTTTATTGATCAATTAAAATTGGTAGGTGGTAACACCAATTTTATTTTAAAAAGAAATTACCATGTTTTGGTTAATCCAGATGGAATGGTAGGAGTGAGTCGCGATAATGTAGAAACAGAATGCAGGTAAAAATTTAAACCTATTAAAAAATCGGCAAAAATTCATTGCCGGTCTTTTTGTGACTGTTCGTTAAAAAATTTATGATAAGGTTTTTTTGTCCAAAGATTTAAGAGTGAAGCAAGGCACAGCTGTCTCAATTTTCATTGTATCGGTCCAGTTTAGTAACAACGGCCATAAACTTGTTTTGAAACCTACTTTAAAAAATCCTGAGTGGCCAATTTTTCTTACACGCAGCTGTTTTGGTTTGATATGATACCACTGAATGCTCGCGGCGGTAAAATGTTTCAATAAACTTGCTACACCATTTGCCTGTGAGCGCCAGTCATCTGTAAAACTAAAGACCAACATAGGCACTTGTAATTTTCTGTAGTTATAATCCGGAAAATCGTCAAATAATCCATTTTCATTGTCGCACCAATGTATCCATTCATCCATCACACCTTTAGGCATATCATTAAATACTCCAAAACCTTTACCAGGAAAATATCCATAGATCCAACTCGTAAACTTTACGAATTTTTTCATGATACCAATCCATACTTTTTCCCTGGTGCGCCGCAAACGTGTACAGGATAATGCTGCACTGACAAAAATCATCCGGCTAATAAATTGACTTGCAGCTGCCAGGCCCACAATCTCCCCGCCAATGCCATGACCAATAAAAATTATTTCCTGCTTTGGAAACATATTTTTTGTATGTCGCAGCGCCGCATCCAGGTCCTGTTGTGCCCAGTTCTCCAGGTTAGCATTAAATCCCTTTAATTTTTCGGGCCCGGAAATACCGGTCCCCCGGTAGTCAAATGTTACTACCGCGAAATCATGTTCCATTAAAAAAACTGCTATGTCGTAGTAATGCTCCTGCGTTACTTCCGCTGATGGTGCAATAACCGTTACTTTACTCGCCTTTTGTTCTGGTTCATAAATTCGAGCTGTTATGGTCGTGCCGTCCTTTGTACGTATTGTTTCCTCTCTGTGCATATCATATGAGTACGGTGTAATATTACAGATTGCGATTGCAACAGAATCTGTAAATGAGCGGTTTTACTTTCTGCGTGAGCGGATGAATGCTTTGTGAGGACTCAATTTATCCAAGAAGCCCCAATAATTCTTCTCTTTTGTTTTTGGAGACGGGAATTTTCATTTTATTTTCCATTACCAGGTAGCCGCCATCTCCACGAATAAATTCCCTTACATGGTGAAGATTTACAAGATGAGAATTATGAGGTCTGAAAAAATTAAAAGGAATAAGCATTTCTTCAAATTCTTTGAGGGTTTTTGATATTACTCTTTTTTTGCCTTCAGAAAGATAAACGTTGGTATAATTACTATTTGCTTCGCAGGCAACTATATTGAAAGGATCTACAAACTCAATACTTTCTTTAGACGCTAAAGCAATTCTTCCGGCTTTTCCCTTCCTGTTTTCCCGCACATTAGCAAGCAAGGTGTCAATCTGTTCGGAAGGAATTTTTTGGTTGGACTTTTTGAGGTGCTTTTCAATCGCTTCCTTCAATTCCTTGTTTTGAACAGGTTTTAATAAATAATCCAGTGCACTGAATTTTACGGCCTGTATTCCAAAATTGTCATAGGCTGTAGTAAAGATGATATCAAAAGAAATATCTCTTCCCAACTCCTCCAGTACATCAAACCCGGTAAGCATGGGCATTTCTATGTCGAGGAATAACAGATCAGGCGGCTGGTTTTTAAGATAACTTACTCCTTCGGCTGGATTGTCAAAAGAAGCAATGACTTCAACTTCACTGCAATAGTTTTCAAGCTTCCATTTAAGTGTGTCTATGCTGTCAGTTTCGTCATCAATGATTACTGCTTTTATCATAAAATAAATTTTTAAATAGGAATAGTTAACTCAACACGGGTTCCGGCGGCTTCTCCTTTTTCGCTTTCCAGGTCATAGATTTTAACCGAAGTATTAAGGTTATAAAGTTTATTAATGATATCAATTCGGTCCTGGGTGATTTGCATACCCATGGAACGTTTGTGGTTAATTAGTTTTTTTTCTCTCAGTTCTGCTGCCCTTTTTCTTCCAATTCCATTGTCTGAAACAATACAATATAAAATGTCGTTGTTTTTATAAATATTCAATTCCACTTTGCCAGTTTCGCCGTTGGTCTTACTCATCACCCCATGCCAAATCGCATTTTCTATGTACGGTTGAATCAACATAGGTGGAATCACAATCGATGTTGTATCCAACGCCTCATCTACATCAATGGCATACTGGAATTTATTTTTAAACCTCAGGCTTTCCATTTGCAGGTACAATTCCAGGGCTACCAACTCATCTTTTAACGAAATATAATTGCTTCTTGAATTTTGAAGGATCAATCGCATTAAACGGGCAAAGTTGTTTAAGTATTCTGATGCCTGTTTGGATTCGTTCCGAATGATATAGCTATCTATGGAATTAAGACTGTTGAAAATGAAATGCGGATTCATTTGTGCCAGCAACGCAGTCATTTCCACATTAGCCAGTTTTTTTTCATAATCCCATTTCAGTTCCTGTTTATTTTTTACCAATCTCAACCTGTAGCGATACAGGCTGTATACTGCAATGGCAAGTAATAGTGCAGCCGTAATTCTGAACCACCAGGTGTTCCAGATGGCTGTATTAACATGAACGGGAAGCTCCAGAATTTTTGTGTTCCAGATTCCCTCGTTATTAGCCGCTTGCAACTGAAAAACATAGTCTCCACCAGGAACGTTGGTATAATTGGCAAACCTGCGTCGTGTAGCATCCGACCAGTCATCAAAGCCTTTCAACCTGTACCTGAACCGAACCTCTTTTGACATGGTGAACGCCAATGCTGAAAAACCAATTGAAAAAAAGTTTTGTTTGTAATTCAGATTTATGGGCGATCCGTCTGCAATGAAATTATACGGCTGATTCAGCACTTCCATCCGGTCGATGTAAGGAATAGGGAGTTCTTTATTTCTTTTCAGTTCGGCAGGATTCGCAAGAATGATGTCATTACGGCCTCCAAAAATGATTTCGCCAGAAGGAAGAAATGAAAAATGGTAGAAGTCGGCTTCATCTACGCCGTAACGGAAATTGTAGGTGGTGAAGGATAAATCCTGTGCGTTGATTTTTATCAACTCTTTCAAAGTATATCCCCAAACGTGCCCATTATTATCGGTTGTCATTTGGTCAATGGAGCCCTGTATGCCTTTCTGTTTAAGATTTATTTTTAACACAATCCCCCTGTTTGGATCATTACTCAAGGCATAACCAAGCCAACCGTCGCCGCCGCACATCCAAACCCTGCCATTTTTATCTTCAGCAAATGAATTAGGAGAAGGAAAGCCCCTGGTTTCATTTTTAAAATAGTTAAGGGTGAGCAATTTTTTTGTTGAAGCTATGAGTACTGCCAATCCATTTGAGGTCTGCATCCAGATATTGTGCTTACTATCCTCATAAAAATGATTGAACCATACTGGTAAATTTGTAGAGTCCTCAGGTGCCTGATTTGTATTATAAATCTCATACTCCTTTGTTCCCGGTTTCCATTTCACAATGCCTTTGCTGTCATGAGCCATCCACAAGTATCCCGCATGATCTATCAGGATAGCACCTTTCCGTATAACAGAAAAAGGCAAATTTTTGTGCAGGGGCTTTAATGTTTTGGACTTTTCATTAAAAAGAAAGATCCCTTTGTCAGAAGACAGCAAATAATCACCCGAGGGCAACTCGTCGAAACTTCTTATAGCTTCAATTTCTTTGTTGAAGTGTTCATTGCGTGGGAATGGTGTTTTCGACCACTCTTTTCTTAGCTTATCAAAATGGTAAATACCATCGGTCTGTCTCGGACAGACGGTGATATTGTTGCCAGTTTTATCGGATAAAATATAAAATGCATAACCCCATTCAACATTAGAAAGATGCTTAAAGGAATAACGAGCAAATTGCTGTATGGCAGGATCATAACATAGAACACCGCCCACTATAGGAAGCCATGTGCGGTTGGCATCATCTATCAGATCGATTCCATAAAATTCATACTTTTCGCTATTGTTGAATTTAGCCCAGGTTACTTCATGCAGTTTGGTATCATACACGGCCAGCCCTTTTCCGGTAGTAATCCATATTTCATGATCGGATTTCCTTATGAGTTCACCAATAGTTGCATTTAATATTTTTTGTCCAATGTCGTTTTTTACCACTAAGGGCTCAAAAGACTCTGACACAGGATCAAAAACATGTACACTGGCTGCCCAGCTTCCAATATATAAAAGACGGTCATCATGATGATACACTCTGCGAAAAGCGTTGGATGCCACCTGGTAGTCTTTATCCTTTTGCGGAAAAGTATACAGCTTTACCTCACTGCTGTATTTATTTATCTTTTTTAGTCCTCCCGGTGTGCCGACCCAAATGATGGAATCATTGGTTATTGATTGGGTCATACTGAGTGTAGCATCATCCCATCCCAGTGCAGGGCTTAATCTGGGATACTTTTTCCTATCTATAGGAAAGAAATGAAAATCATCCTTACGTTCATCGTAATAACATACACCCCTGTTCTTTGTACCTATCCAGATGGTTCCCGAATTGTCGCAGTACAATGCAGTTACGTTTTGGTCAAATCTTCTTTTGAGCGTATCCCATTTTTTATGATCGTTTAACTGGTAATGTTTAAATGTATTCGTTTTGGTGTTGAGTACAGAAATTCCCTGCGCTGTACCTATCCAAATTAAATTTTTTACAGGTAATATGGAGAGAATCAAATTGTCAAAGAGAGAGTGTTGCAAATCATTGTTTGCCTGGTATAATTTTACAAACTGGCCATCATACCGGCAAAGCCCATCCCCTGTGCCGATCCATATAAAGCCGGCATCATCTTTACGAATAGGACCTGTTTCATTAGTAGGAAGACCATTTTCTTTATTAATTAATACAGCTTTATCAAACTTATATTGACTAAAAGCTGTACTGTTTAAAGTAAATAGCCACGTGACCAGTAGTATGGTTTTGCGGACAGGCATGATGGTGGAATGACTTAAAAATTTACGACTTTTATTGTAATCCCGGCTTAGACAAGGCAACTAACTAAATTTCACAACGCAAGTTCATCTCTTTTGATTGAAGAAGCCATTATTCTTAGCCAGCGGTTCGTTTTCATGAGTAATGGTGGATTGCTTTTCAAACATTTCAGAAGTAAAAGAAAAACCTTATCCTCTCAACAAAACCGCGTAACCCCCATTTAATGGCCTTTGCTCACTAATCAACCGTTTTATTTGCCTTCGCCCCACTGTAATGTTGTATTATAAACAAGAGGTCAACAATGAAAAGCTTACCTGAAAATCCGGAATTCATTCTATCCATTTTCCTGCCATTCATTTTAATAATTTTTATAGGCTGTTTCTATACCTATATGTCCAAATATCCATTACAGGCGATGCCTACTTCTAAAACTGTAAAAGGGTATTGGCAGTACTGATCCATGTTCTTATTAAAACAAACCGCTCTCTTCAGAAATCCAATTGACTTTCTCAAAGTTTCAATAACAATTTTTTCGGAATCATAAAACCTAACAATTTAAATCTTCAATCATGAAAAGAGTTCTTTTTCTGTTGTATGGCGTTATTTCTTATTTCATTTTTTTTGGAACCTTTCTTTACGCAATTGGTTTCGTTGGTAACCTGTTGGTTCCAAAATCAATCGACGGAGCGGCTACTATGCCACTTGCAAAAGCCGTTTTGCTTAATGCATCGTTACTTTTGGTTTTTGCATTACAACACAGCATCATGGCCAGGCCTGCTTTTAAATGTTGGTGGACTAAGTTTGTTCCTGAACCTGCTGAAAGAAGTACCTATGTTCTACTCGCAAGCCTGTGTCTTTTACTGATGATGTGGCAGTGGCAACCCATTGGTGGTGTTGTATGGTCAATTGAAAGCAGTTTGCTTAAAACCATTTTACTTAGCACCTTTGCAATTGGCTGGGGGCTGGTATTAATCAGCACATTTTTAATTAATCATTTTGATTTGTTCGGCCTTAGGCAAACCTGGTTATATTTTACTGGCAGGCAATACAAGCAGTTACCTTTTCGTACTCCATTATTCTATCGTTTTGTAAGGCACCCCTTATACCTTGGCTTTCTAATCGCGTTTTGGTCAACACCAGTAATGACAGTAGCCCACTTGCTTTTTGCCATGCTAACTACAGGATATATATTAACTGCCATTGTTTTTGAAGAAAAGGACCTTGTTACCCATTTTGGAGAGAGGTATATTCTGTATAAACAAAACTCTTCCAAGATCATTCCTTTCTTAAGACGAAATAATAAAGGATGAAAAGACTTTTCAATGCTACTCTATTTAAAAAATGGGGTAGAAAAGCTTTCATTGCTTACTTGTGTTGGTGTATTATCAAAGGCATAGTGTTTATAATTGTTGGCTATAAAATTTTTGAAAACTAGTTTTTCCATTGGTTTTTTGAAAAGTGACCGGGAGGCCACCTGAAATTTGAATTCCTCTACCTTTCACACGTAACAGAGCTGGTTACTGCTGTAAGTGGAGCTCGTTGAAGGCTTATTGAATATTCAATTGATTGCATGGTGTGGTTCTCCCGGAAACTACTATCCCTGGTGGCTAGATATTTGAATAGCTCATCTAAAAGCGATTATGAATACTGAAAGAAACAATTCGGACGACCTAAGCCAAAACAAAGTGAAAGAAGAAGGAACATCACAACCCGATCGTGATACTCTTCATAAAACCGATCCCCAGGATAATATGGAAGGACCGGTATCGTCTCTAATGCATAATACAGGCGAGCAGTTTGATACAGAAGAAACAAAAGAAAAGGCAGATGCTGAAAAAGAAAAAGGTATGTAAATTATCAGGTCTTAGCTTCTTTCTGCATTTATACTGCCGACACACTGCTTTCTGTTGATCGCTGTTCAAACATTTTGATGGCAACCAATAAAAACTGAACTAAAAAATCGGTATCATTTACTCGGTAAAGTAAATGACCTACTAATTTGTTTTTAGTCAGGTCAAAGGCTGCCAATACTTTTGCAAAGTGGAAAATTTATTAAAGAACCCGGTTTATAATGCGCTTTTATCAGGCGATGCCAACCTGGGTTTAGGAAATGAAAGAGCAAAATATTTCGACGAAGAAATCTCTCCTTTTGCCGGCTTTGAGGATGATGATGCCCAGGGGTTTTATGAACTTTTTCAATTATTACCAACAAATAGAAAAATACTTTACGCAACTCCCCGGTTGATAAAAGAACCAAGTGGTTGGCAGCTTTTGAACGAGATAAAAGGATTGCAATTTATTTTAGATAAAGGGATAGCAACAGATAATATAGGAGTTAAGCCAGTGCCTTTGCAAAAAGCAAACGTTGAAGAAATGGTTCGGCTGGCGGCGCTTACGAAACCAGGTCCTTTTGGACAGCGTACGATAGAGTTCGGTCACTATTATGGCATTTTTGAAAATGGGCGACTCGCAGCCATGACGGGGCAGCGACTACATCCTGCCGGGTATACTGAAGTCAGTGCAGTTTGTACACATCCCGACTTTGTAGGCCACGGATATGGTGCTGCATTAGTACAACATCAGGTAAACCTTATACGCAGTCAGCAGCAAATTCCATTTTTGCATGTGCGTGCAGATAACGACAGAGCAATTGCTTTATACAAACGTCTTGGATTTAAGGTAAGCAGTCCTATGAATTTTTATTTTTTAAAGAGACGGTGACAGAAAAATTTTTATCTGGGAGGTAAAATTATTTCACAACTGAACTAAACCTTTTGTTTCGTTTATACAAATAACTTTGATATACTTCGCAACGCTACCCTGGCGCTTGACGAAACTTTATCTCTTACCAACTTGTGGCCAAAGTCACACATTATTTAGCTGGCTTAGCATTATTACAATCATAAATGATTTGTGCTTTAGAAATACTGGTTCCTAAAAAACTAATTGCTCGTTCCGTCGCTGATAGATTAACACTGGAGGGGAGTCCGACTACAGTATAGCCTTCTGCTTTAAACGGATTATTTACACTATAATCCCGGTTTAGAAACATCCAGATTTTATTAGTGCGGTTGATATTGATTTGGTCATCATATGTATTTCCACCTCTATTTCCATCGGCATCGTATAAATATGTATGAACCGTAGGTGAAGCAGAATTAGAAAATGAAGTGGAATCTCTTATTATCCTTTGCTTGTTATCATAAGTGTAAAATGTAGCCTGACTGATATAGGCGTTTTCAGGAAAACCGTTTGTGATGCGAGGAAAAATATAAGCCGAATCAAGAACGATTTGATCTTTGTTGTCATACCAGTATTTATGCCAGAACTCCGCCACGGTATTGTTATCATAAGATCCAATCATTTCAGACATCCTGTTTTTTTCATCGTACCTAAAAATAAAATTTGGATATCCGGTATGACCGCCTAGTGCCCTGGTGATGGCAGTGGGATTACCAGAAGAATTATAAGTGAACTGAAGGACATCATTACGGGTGCCAACTGTATAATTAACTTGCAGTATTTGACATTCGTTCACTTCGGCGTTGGGCTTGTGTTCCAAATAGGAACTTTTGAGGTAGTTAGGTTTTGAAGTGTCTTCGCTTAAATGTTCGTCAGCTTTTTGGCAGCTCCAGAGCGTGACCTCAATTGCAAGCAGTATATATATTCTCTTCATAAGGGTTATATACATGGTTATCACAATCCTAGTGCCACGCACAGCTGTAAAACGTTTTTATTTTTGGTAAAGCTAAAAGAGCGCAAAAGATATCTCTATTCAATACATGAAGGCGGTTAGCGAACTAAATGCAGTGTATAATTGCGGGAAAATTCAATAAAATATGTATCTAAATTTACCCATCATTCCAGCTTTTTATTTTTTGGCACCATCAAAACCAAATTAAACAACCTTCATGTACTCGCTGATTTTTAAAATGATTCTGGCCTTTTAGCAACTTACAAACAAGCTTCAAAATTGAAAATATCCTGCTCCAGATGCCATTTAAACGATAAATGGAATCAATTCAAATAAATCATGGTGCATCATTGAGGAAATCTGCTAAATTTGATTTGAATGAAAAACCTGCTGTTCATTATAGCCTTTATAGCCTCCACCGTTTGCGCCTTTGCCCAAAAAGTGTATTTCATATACTTACAGTCTGATAATAACAGCTCGTTTTACGTAAAAATGAATGACAGAGTATACAGTTCAACAGCTTCGGGGTATTTGATTCTATCAAATCTTTTGGACAGTGCCTACTCTTTTTCGGTGGGTTTTCCATCGTCACAAGCGGAGGCAAAGTTTATGATCAAAATAAATTCAAAAGACAAGGGGTTTTTAATTAAGAATTTTAATTCGGGCCTTGGACTTTTCGATCTCCAAACTCTCACTGTTACAAATGAGCAAAAGGATGACTCCCCGAAAAATATTTCTTTTATCAAACGTAATGATGATTTCTCTTCACTGCTATCAAAGGCTGCGAACGATACGACTTTGTTATATGCTGTTGTGCGCATACCAGTGGAAGATGTTACGGTGCAAGAGCCACAACCCAGCCTCGAAGAAACGACAAAGAAGACTGACGAAACTTCTGTAAAAGATACTGTTGCTGTGGTTATAGCAGTCGGGGAAACCATATCGGCAACAAAACAACCAGACAGTGTTGCCGTCATACAATCTGGTTCTGAAATAAAAACGGAAGGTGACATCACAGGGAAAAGTACTGGGCAGGCAATACAAAATGGAAGTAGCACTGCAATTGTAGCGGTACTTGTAGATAGTTCAAAAAATATGTCGTCCAATACAGTAACAGATAGCGCCGGTATTCAATTTACACGCACAGATAGCTCTGAAGAAGTTGTGTTCAGGAAGTCCGAGGTAAAAAAGCATTCCGAAAGTTCTACTTCTGAGGGTTTTGGTTTGGTATTTTATGATATATATGAAGGTGGAAAGGACACAATCAGCCTGTTGATACCTAATCCCCCGGTTATAATAAATCAGACAATAGAAAATGATTCTTCTGAGCAACATAAACATTCTGTTTCGGCCCGGGAATTAAATGACACTTTATTGCAGGCTCCTATTGTTGTAGCA
>Ga0207650_10001477_pt1 | contig 16874 bp, 11 predicted proteins | sample KBSS63metaG_FD_184325 | JGI IMG/M metagenome (GOLD analysis project Ga0207650, IMG submission 184325) | Switchgrass rhizosphere microbial communities from Kellogg Biological Station, Michigan, USA - KBS S6-3 metaG (SPAdes) (version 2) | ecosystem: Host-associated > Plants > Roots > Rhizosphere...
AAGCACGAGCTCGGTGTCGTCCGCGTTCATCGGCAGCGAGCAGGTGACGATGGTCGTGCCGGCCAGGCTGCCCGCCTGCGCGAGCACGTCGTCCACTCGCGACCAGTGGACGGCGAGGAGGACCGCGTCGGCGTTCTCGGCGGCGTCGGCGGGCGTGCCGGCCTGCGCTTTGCGGCCCGCGTCGCGGGCGAGGCGCGCGAGCTTGGCCTTCGTGCGCGCATAGCTGAACGTCACCTCGTGGCCCGCGCGTGTGAACAGCGTGCCGAGCTTGCCGCCCATCAGTCCTGATCCCAGGATTCCGATTCGCATTTGCCTTGCTCACTTTCCGCCGGGTGTCGAGTTCCCCGCTCATCGAACGTTTCAGAGTGGTGCACACGACGTGCGTCAGGCACCGTGTAAGGAATCGCTATTGTCCCTTCCTCCGTCGACTCCTAGGTTGTCGTCACCGGAATCCGTACTCCCCCCGTTCCGGACATGGGCGCACGGATGCGCTTCATGAAATTCCAGAAGTCAATGCTCGTAACTTCAACATGGGGAGTCAATCATGCGTCGCAATCTGCTGCCGCTGGCGGCGGTGCTCGTTGCGGGTGTCGCGTTCGCCGCGAATGCGCACTTCATCGGAGCGCCGTCGGTCACCCAGAACAATCGCCAGTTGAAGGTCTGCGGCACGATCGCCGGTCTCGGCAACCAGGACGTGACCGTCGAAGTTTCCGCGAAGGCCACCACCACGTGCACCAACAAGGGGGGAAATCCGCCGCCCGGCCTGATCGAGACCGTGAGCGGAACCGTGTCGAACCTGCATCCCGAAAACGGAAAGGTGTCGTTCTGCGTGACGACGAGCGCGCCATCCGATCCGTGCCCCGACGGCATGCGTCCGGCGTCGACCTTCAGTGACATCAGCGTGAAGGTCTACCAGGGCGGCAAGCTCGTCCTCAGCCAGTCGTTCTAGGCACCGAGGCCAGTCGCACCTTCCGGGAGGTGCGACTGGGCTCACCGCGGCTTGAAGTCAGTCCCGCCCGCGTTGACCTTCACCGATCCCTGCAGCATGTGCATGAGCGCGCTGAACCCAGAAACATTCCCATTGGCGCGGAGAACGACGCAGTCTAATCTTGTTGCCTGCCCTCTTTGCGCAGAATGAATCTCGTTCGTTTGATCCAGCATGATCTTCGGAGCACGAGGCGCGCCATCATGTTCCCCGGCTGAGCTCGTGCGCTTTCGAGCTTTCCGAACGTTGACCCTACGAAGGACCCGCTTCCGGGGCTCCTTTCCATTCACCGAGGCCCGCGGGTCCGAGGACGCCATGTCGAAATCCCTGAAGCTTTCGCTTTTCCTCCTCACCGTGGCCGGCCCGGCGTTCGCCGGCTTCAACCCGTTCGTCGAGCAGGCGTGGGCGCCGCACGGAGCGACCGCGCAGGCGCGCTATGGCGGAGTCGTCGCACCGGCGGGGGACGTCAACGGCGACGGCTTCAGCGACGTGCTGGTCACCGCACCGAAGGACGAAGGCCCCGCGGGGGATGCCGGGAAGGTGTTCCTCTATCTCGGTTCGGGGACGGGGCTCGCCGCGTCGCCCGCATGGTCGTGGAGCGCGAACCAGGCCGGAGCCCTGACGGGCACGTCGGCCGCGGCGGCGGGCGACGTCAACGGCGACGGCTACGGCGACGTCGTGATCGGCACGCCGCAGTGGACCACGTCCGGGCCGTCGATCGTGACGATGGCGGGAAAGATCTCGGTCTTCCACGGCGGCCCCGCCGGCCTGCCGGCGAGCCCGACCTACGAGCGGCTCGCGCCCACGCCGACGGCGAACGCGAAGTTCGGCTTCGCCGTCGCGACGGCCGGCAGCATCAACGGCGACCTCTACGCCGACGTCCTCGTCGGCGCGCCGTACCATTCCGTCGGCGGACTGACGGCGCGCGGCGCGGTGTTCGTGTTCCACGGCGGTGCCGCGGGCCTGGCGGCGGCCCCGGCGCTCACGCTGCTCGGCGCACAGGCCGGCGCGAACTTCGGCAAGTCCGTCTCGCCCGCGGGAGACGTGACGGGCGACGGCTATCCCGACGTGGTCGTGGGAGCGCCGTTCGCGCTGTTCGGCGGGACCAAGAGCGGGACGGCGACGCTGTACCGCGGATCCGCCGCGGGCCTGACCTCGGTCGATACGCCGCTCGGGTCCGACCTTACGCTCGAGGAATTCGGCGCCGCCGTCGCCAATGCCGGGGACGTCGACGGGGACGGTTATGCTGACGTGCTCGTCGGCCACCCCGGCTATTCGAGCAACCGGGGCCGCTTCGAGCTCTACCGCGGCGGACCCGGCGGCATTCCCGGGCCCGCGGAAATCACGCTCGAGGGCCAGGACGATGGCGCGCGCCTCGGCGCCGCCGTGGCCACGCTCGGCGACCTGAACGCCGACGGCTACGCCGACTTCGCGGTCGGGGCGCCGTACGATTCCGTCGTCGCGCCGGGTGCGCAGGTCCTCGTCTATTTCGGCGGGCCCCTGCCGCTCGCTCCGCCTGTCTACCTTTTCAGCAACTCGGCGCAGGCGCGGTCTTTCGGCTTCTCGATCGGGACCGCCGGCGACATCGACGCCGACGGCTTCTCCGAGTTCGTCGTCGGCGATCCCGCGGCCAGCGTCGTCCCTGCCGCGGCCGAGGGCACCGCCACGTTGTTCGAGCTCGTGCGCTCGGCCCCGGTCACGTATCCGGGATGGCCGGTGGCAGGGAACGATCCGGGGACGCGCCGCGGCGAGGCTGTCGCGATCTCACCGGGGATGGACCAGTCGGGGTATGCCTTCCTCGTCACCGGCGAGCCGCTGTGGGATTACGGATTCGATCTCGACTCCGGCTACATGATGCTCCTCGGCAGCGGCGCCGACGGACCGGGAACGACCTTCTTCTCGCAGTACAGCCAGACGGGCGGCGACCATTTCGGCGCCGAATTCGCCGACGCCGGCGACGTCGACCGCGACGGATTCTCCGACGTGCTCGTCGCCTCGCCGACTCACTCGGCGCCGTCGGCAACCGAAGCCGGACGCGTGCAGCTGATCCGAGGTTCAGAGAACGGCCCGTTGCCCGCGCAGATTGCGCTCGACGGCGACCAGGCGTTGGCTCGTGTCGGCGGCGCAATCTCCGGCCGGGGCGACGTCGACGGCGACGGCTATCACGACGTCCTGATCGGCGCCGCGGGATGGGACGCGCCGGGGCTCGCCGACTGCGGCAAGGTGTGGCTCCTGTACGGCAGCCCGACCGGCTTCCGCGCGGGCATGTGGACCGCGCAGGGAACGGCGGCGGGGCAGGGATTCGGGACGAGCGTCTCGATCGGCGACATCGATGCCGACGGCTACGGGGACGTCCTCGTGGGATCGGTGTCCTCGCTCCTGAATAATCCACCTTCCGGCAAGGTCGCTGCGTACTACGGCGGTCCGGGCGGCGCAGCCGCATCCGCGGCGTGGGAAGTCGCGAGCGGCGAACCGAGTTGGAGCTTCGGCCTGGCGCTCGCGGCGGTGGGGGACGTCAACGATGACGGCGTCTGCGACATCGGCATCGGCGCGCCTGCCGAAGCCGGCACGGGCCGCGCCTACGTGCTCCAGGGCTCGCCTTCGCGCGCCAGGCCGCGGCTCACCTGGTCCTATCCCGGCGGTCAGGCGAACGCGCTGTTCGGGGCTGCGATCCGCGGCGGCGGCGACGTCGACGGCGACGGCATCGGCGACTTCGTCATCGGCGAGCCCAACTACGACAACGGCCAGACCGACGAAGGACGCCTGCACCTCGTCTACGGGAATCGCAGCCGGCCGCCGGTCGGCTGGACCTTCGAATCCGACGTCGCATCCCAGGGGCTCGGCGCCTCGCTCGCCACGCTGAGCGACGTCAACAAGGACGGCTTTGCCGACATCGCCGCCGGCGCGCCCGGGAGCCCGAGCGTCGTGGGGCGCACCTACCTCTTCGCCGGCGGCGGGGGACTCGGCCTCTGGCGCTCGCTGCCGCTGCAGAAGGACCTGTCCGCGAGTCCCTACAACTACCACCCGCTGCGGATCGGCGCCGCGCAGGCTGCGGGAATCAGCTTCCCGCTGCGCAGCGCCGAAGGGCGCGCGCGCGTCCAGCTGCAACTCGAGGTCCTCCCGCTGAACCAGCCGTTCACCGCCCAGGCGACGAAGACCGTGGGACCGTTCGACACGGGAAACCCTGGCCCGGGCGGCAGCGTGGTCCAGGTGCTGAGCACGCTCGACCTGCCCTGGATGGGCGTCACCTACAAGGTGCGCGGACGCAGCCGGAGCGCCTCGCCCTTCTTCCCGAGCTCGCGCTGGTTCCGCCCCGAAGCGCACGCCAGCGGCGACTACGACGTCTATCGCGGCGGAACGGAAGTGGCGGTCGACAGGACTTCCGCCGGCACCCTGCTGCCGCGCCTCGCCGGCATCGCGCCGAATCCCGTGCCCGCGTCGGCGGGAACGCGCATCGCGTTCGAGCTGCCGCGCGCGACGGGTGTCGTGATCGACGTCTTCGACGTGCGGGGCGCGCGCATTCGCCGCGTGCTGGACGAGCCCCGGCCTGCGGGGGCGGGGAACGCGAGCTGGGACGGCGCCGACGAGCACGGCAGCGCCGCGCCTGCCGGCCTCTACTTCGTGCGCCTGACCGCGGAAGGCGAAGTCGATCGGGAGCGGCTGGTCCGGCTCCCGTGAGCGTTCAGGCCCGCTGGCCGATCCACAGGCGGTTGCCGTCCGGATCGGCGAGGCGGAACTCGGTCATGCCGTAGAACGTCGTCTCGAGCTCGGGAACGGCGACGCCGTTCTCGCGGACCTGCCGGTGAAAGGCCGAGACGTCTTCCGGGTAGAGGTAGAGGACCGACTGGCGGGGAGCGGTCGGCGCGAAGTTGATCGACTCGTCGACCATGAGGCTGCAGTCGCCGGACGTGAGCCTCGCCCAGCGCCACTGGTCGTTGCGCTGCTCGACCTCGAAGCCGAGCTTCCGGTAGAACTCGACGCTTGCCGCTATGCTGCGCACCGGCAGCATCGGAATCATCTTCATGACGCACCTCCCTGGCCGATCGACGGCGCCCCCACGTTGCCACGGGGCGCGCCGACGGTCAAAGCCCCGCGCTGGGGCATCCCCAGGAGTCTTCCTCGTGAGCGTAAATTCGAAGACAGACGCCGCTCCGCTGCTGGTCTCGGCCGAGTGGCTCGCCGCCCACCTGAACGATTCTCGAGTTCGCATCGCGGACGTTCGCTGGTCGCTGCTCGAGAAGGACAAGGGCCGCAAGGCCTACCTCGATGCGCACATTCCCGGCGCGGTCTACCTCGACGTGGACGCAGACCTTGCCTCGCCGCGCGGCCAGGGCCCGGGGCGTCACCCCTTGCCCTCTGCCGAGAGGTTCGCGGCGAGCATGTCGCGCGCGGGCATCGGGCCCGACACGCACGTCGTCGCCTACGACTTCGGCGACGGCTCGACGGCGGCGCGCCTGTGGTGGCTCCTGCGTTACCACGGACACGAGAAGGTCTCCCTGCTCGACGGAGGAATGGCGCGCTGGAAGGCGGAAGGCCGCCCGCTCGAGCGCGACGTTCCTTCGTTTGCGCCGGAAACGTTTACCGCGACGCCGCACCAGGACATGGTAGTCGATGCCGAAGCCGTCGAACGGCTGCGTCAGGACCCGCGCACGCTGTTCCTCGATGCCCGCGCCGCCGAGCGCTACGAGGGCCGGATCGAGCCGATCGACCCCGCCGCCGGCCACATCCCGGGAGCGAGGAACAATCCCTTCCCATCCAACGTGCGCTCCGGCGAAGACCCGCGCTTTCTCGAACGCGCGCAATTGCGCGAGAAGTTCGAGCGGCTCGGCGTGGGCCCGGGCAGGCGCGTCGTCAGCTACTGTGGCAGCGGCATCAACGCGTGCCAGAATCTCTTCGCGCTCGGGCTCGCGGGATTCGACGACGGGCTGCTCTACGAAGGTTCGTGGAGCGACTGGTGCAGCGTCCCGACGCGCGCGCTCGCGACGGGGCCCGCGATGGAGTAGTTTCCCCGCATGGCATTCACCGCGGGAACCCGTCTTGGCGCGTACGAAATCGTCGGACCGCTGGGCGCGGGCGGCATGGGTGAGGTCTATCGCGCACGCGATGAGCGCCTCGGGCGCGACGTCGCGATCAAGGCACTGCCCGCGACCTTCGACCGCGACCCGGAACGCCTCGCCCGCTTCCGGCGCGAGGCCCAGACGCTCGCCTCGCTGAACCATCCCAACATCGCCGCGATCTACGGACTGGAGGACGCCTCGGGCACGCCGCACCTCGTGCTCGAGCTGGTCGAGGGCGAGACGCTGGCCGCGCGCCTGGCGCGTGGGCCTTTGCCGCCCGCCGAGGCCCTGCGTCTCGGCATCCAGGTCGCGGGAGCGCTCGAGGCCGCGCACGAAGGCGGCGTCGTGCATCGCGACCTCAAGCCGGACAACATCATGATCACGCCGAAAGGTGTCGCAAAGGTACTGGACTTCGGGCTCGCCAAGAGCGACGTGGCCGATTCGTCCGACGCGGTCACGATGGCGGGGCGCACGGTCGAGGGCACGGTGCTCGGCACCGCGGCCTACATGAGTCCCGAGCAGGCGCGCGGGAAGACGGTCGACCGCCGCAGCGACCTGTGGTCGTTCGGCTGCGTCCTGTTCGAGAGCTTCGCCGGGCAGGCGGCGTTCGGCGGGGACACCGTCTCCGACCTGCTCGCGCGCATCCTCGAGCGCGAGCCCGACTGGTCGGTGCTGCCCGCCGGCAGCCCGCCGCGCGTGCGCGAGATCCTCAAGCGCTGCCTGCGCAAGGAAGCGGAGGCGCGGCCGCGCGACATCCGCGACGTCCGGCTCGAGCTCGAAGACCTCGCCTCGGGCGGCGCGAAGGCCGATTCCGCGCGCGAGAAGTCGATCGCCGTGCTGCCGTTCGAGAACCAGGGCGGGGCCGACGACGAGTACTTCGCGGACGGCATCACCGACGAGATCCTCAACGCTCTCACCCAGGTCGACGGCCTGCGTGTCGCGGCGCGGACGTCGTGCTTCGCGTTCAAGGGTCGGCGCGAGGACCTGCGCCTCGTGGGGGAGAAGCTCGACGTCGGCACCGTGCTCGAAGGGACGGTCCGCCGGTCCGGTGCGCGGCTGCGCATCACCGTCCGGATGGTCGGCGCGGCGGACGGCTACCAGCTGTGGTCCGAACGCTACGACCGCGAGATCACCGACGTGTTCGCGGTCCAGGACGAGATCGCCGCCGCGATTGCAACCAGGCTGCGCGGGACGATCGAGGCCCGCGGCCCGGCTCGTGGCGGCACCCGCAACCTTGCGGCCTACGAGCTGCTGCTGCGCGGGCGGGCCCTGCAGATCAAGCGCGGGCGGTTCGTGCCGCAGGCAATCGCGTGCTTCGAGCAGGCGATCGCCCTCGATCCCGGCTACGCGGAAGCCATGGCGTCACTGGCCGATTCGTATCGCCTCATCGGAGTGTTCGGTTCAGCTCCTGCCGCCGAGTACATGCAGAAGGCCCTGACCCTCGCCGAGCGCGCACTCGCGATCGACTCCAACCTGACGGATGCCTGGACGACGGTGGCGGCGATCGAGGAGCAGTACAACCGCAACTTCGCGCGCTCCGACGCGCTCTACGAGCGGGCGCTCACGCTCGATCCGCGCAATTCCCAGGCGCGCGCCCAGCGGGCGCTGTGGCGGGCGTGTCGGGGAGCGATGTCGTTCGACGACGGCCTTGCCGAGCTGCGGCGGTCCGTGCAGGACGATCCGCTGAATTCGTGGGTGGGCGGCATGAATTCCCAGGTGCTCGGAATTGCCGGGAAGCACGACGAGTCGCTCGCCGAGGCGGAACGCTCGCTGAGCCTCGACGCGGATTCGTACTACGCCCACTGGAACGTCGTGCGGAGCCATGCATGGCTCGGCGATTACGATCGCGCGATCCAGGAAGCGCCGGCCCTCTTCGGCATCTCGGGCCGCCATACCTGGGCGCTCGGCCTCCTCGCGTGGACCTACGGACGCGCCGGTCGCGGTCCTCAGGCGCGCGCGGTCTATGACGAACTCGAGGCGCGCTCGCGCCATGAGCATGTCTCCTCGGCCTGGCTGGCGATGACCGCGGGATCCGCCGGGCTCGACGAGGAAGCGATTCGCTGGGCGGAGAAGGCCGTGGCGGGCCGGGATCCGCTCGTCTTGTGGGGGCCCAAGATGCAGTTCTGGGATCCGGTGCGCACCCACCCGCGATTCAACGAGGTCATGCGCGGCGTATGTGAATAACTGCACCGTCGACCCTGCCGGCGAGCCGCGAGAACCTGGTCCGGTACACGAACATCTTCGCCGAGAAGATCCGCGCCGTCTCCGCCCGGCCCGCGCTCTACGGCGTCTGGCCCGAGAAGGAGTGACCGGTCAGGTCGTCGAGCGAAGCCGCTCGTCGATCGCCCGGATCACGGGCCATGCACCTCGCGAGGTGTTGGACAGGACCGTTGCGATCGTGCCGTCCGCATAGGCGTTCGAGCGGAACGAGACGCCCGCGTCCTGGCCGACGATGAAATGCAGGTCGTCCACGATCCACGACCCGCGGCCGTAGGACAGGTGCGGTTTCGCGGGATCGCTCGCCGCCTTCGCGAGGAACGATGCTGTCAGCGCCGGCGAGAGCACGCCGCCCGCGAGGAAGCCGCGCCAGAGCCGTTCGATGTCGCCGGCGGTCGAGTACATGCCGCCGTCGGGGCCGCCGATGATCGGCAGCGAGTCGGCGTTCGTGCGCCAGCCGCCATCTTTCGTCTCGACGTACCCATGAGCGACTTGCGGCGGCAGCCGATCGAAGCGGAAGAATCCGGAGTCCGCCATGCGGCAGGGACGCAGCACGCGCTCCTCGACCAGCGCATGGAACGGGCGTCCGCCGGCCTCCTCGAGCGCGAGGCCGAGCAGGACATAACCGCCGTTCGAGTAGGAGAACCGCTCCCCGGGCGCGAACTTCGCGGGCCCGGCGACGAGCATCGGAAGGTAGTCGCGCGGCGCGAGAAGGGCCGAGGGCGGGATCGGGAGCACGAACTGGTCGGTATCGGCGACCACGTCTTCGTCGAGGTAGTCGTAGACGCCCGAGGTGTGCGTCAACAGGTGGTCGATCGTCACCGCCTCGGACACGCCCGGCAACGGCAGCGACACGACGTCGACAAGCCGGTCGCCCGGCGCGAGCGCTCCGTCGTCGATCAGTGCACCGGCGGCGAGCGCGGTGACGAGCTTCGTTCCCGAGGCGATCCCGAAGCGCGTCTCGATCGTGTTGGCAATGCCGGCCACGCGATCCGCCTCGCCGAAGGCCTGCGCCAAAAGGGTCGAGCCGGCGCGCGTCACGTGGACGGCGCCTGAAAAGCCGCCCGCCGCCGCGCGGGCGACGATGTCGCGCAGGTCGTCCGACAGGCTAGAAGGCCTCGCCGATGCTGATGTAGAGGATGCTTTCCTTCTTGCCCCAGGCGTAGTCGGCGCGCATGTGCATCGGGTACTTGTCGGTGAGCTGGAAGCGCAGGCCGGCGCCGCCGGCCGGCAGCACGTCCGCGTCGCCCAGATCGCCGAGGGACGGCGCCACCTGCGCGATGCCGAAGAACGCGTTCGCGCCCAGGCGGCCTGCGGTGTGCCCGCGCAGCTCGGCCTGGAGAGTGGTCACCACCTTGTCGCGGTAGCGGCCCTGCGTGTAGCCGCGCAGGCCGTACATGCCCGCGCCGACCGAGGGAATCGCCCAGAAGGGCACGTCGCCCTTGGCGATCGTCGAGTTGACGTTGGTCGCGAGCACGAGGCGCTCCGGCTTGAGCGTGGCGAACCAGCTCCAGCCCACCATGTAGCGCTGGAACTCGCGCGAGCTGCCCATGCCCTTGGTGAAGAAGGTCCCGCGCGTGATCGCATACGATCCGTGGCTCGGCCAGTAGTCGTCGTTGCGCGAGTCGTACTCCGCCTGGAGACCGGGCGCCAGCAGGTCGATCCGCTGGAGGTCCTCCTCGGCGGGCACTTCGGGGGACTCGGGCGACTCGTCGAGTGCGACGTCGCTGCGGATCCACAGGAAGGACGGCCCCGCATACAGGCCGCTCGTCAGGCGGCGCAGTCCCATCGCCAGCGCGATCGCCATCTTCTGGTCGACCGGAACCGAGACGCCGGCATCGCCCGCGGCCTCGCCGATGCCGAAGAAGTCGTAGCGGACGTCGGCGTACATCGCGAGGCCGATGAGCCGCCAGCGATCCTGCTTGAGCCTCGCCATCTCGACCGCGAACACGCCCCAGCTCTTGTTCTCGCTGTAGAAGCCGCCGAGCGCGCCCGTCGACGGCTTGTAGGTCGTGTCGGGATCGAAGCGATGAATGACGCCCGCCATGGCGGCGAGGCCCCAGCCGATCTGCGAGTTCTTGAACGGGATCGGGGCGAAGAAGGGCGTGGCGCCCGCGCCCGCGGGCGGCGCCGTGCCGGTTTCGGGGACGTTCGCGGCCGGATCGACCGAGGGCGGCGTGCCGGACATTCCCGGGCTCCCGACCATGATCGGATCATCGGCCTGGGCCGGCGCCGCAACGATGGTCAGGTACACGACGAGCAGGGCGGCGAGCCGCCTCACAGGCCGAACCGGTAGGCCATGCCGCCGAGGATCGAGGTGCGGCCGATGAAGCCGGCCTCGGCGCGGAACTCCCAGTGCGAGCCGAGGAAGAACTGGCCGCCGGCGAGCATGTTCCACGGATCGGACAGCTCCTTGTCGATCCCGTAGTTGATCGGCGTCGAGCGGTTGTCCTGGATGCGCTCGACGAGGCGGTCGATCACCTGCTTCTGCGCGGGCGTGAGATCCGCGTACCACGGCGTGTTCGGCAGGTCCTCGATCTGGCCCCAGAACTCGGGCGGCACCGCTTCCTCGAAGCTGACCGAGCCGCGCGTCTCGAGCTCGACCTTCTGGTTCATCGTGCCGAGCCAGAACGCAGCCTTGTTCTTCGGCGAGACCTTGAATGCGCGGCCGTAGCGCAGGCCGAGGATGCGGATCTGCACCGGCTTGTCGAGCTTCTCGAGGTCGCTCCAGGTCCAGTTGACGTCGACCGAGAGCCAGTTGCGCTTGATGCCCATCGCGCCCGTGAGCCCGACGCCGTACGTCGTGGCGTTCTGGTCGACCGAGGACGTGAAGCTGACCGGGTTCGTGACCTCCACGGACGTGTTCGCCTGGCCCGGACCGTACAGCCCGTAGACGTTGAGGAACGGAAACACCCAGAGGTCGGCGCGGATCGTCTGCGAGAACGCGGTGGCTTCGTTGTGGCCGAACTGGATGACGTCGAGCGGCTGCAGCGGATCGCTGCCCGTGCTCAGCTGCAGGTTCGAGATGTCGATGTCCTGCGTCAGGTAGACGGCGTTGAAGCCGATGCCGAACGGACGGGGCAGCGCGAAGCCGCGTTCGATCGCCTTGCGTCCCCAGATGGGGAAGACCTGGTGGTAGTCCGCGAGGATCGAGTCGCGGTCGGCCTGGCTGAGCACCATGTCCGGGTTCTGCGCCCAGGCGGGCACGGCGACGAGGCACGAGAAGAGGAACGTCGTGAGGATGCAAGAGCGCCTGGCATTCATCGGATTCCTCCCCGTGGGCGTTCATCTATAGCACGCGCGCACGGGCCCGGCCAGCGCCCGTGGTCTGGCGGGGGAGCGGGTCGCGTAGTAGTGTCGCGCCCATGCGAACTCAACGATGGATCGTCGCTGTCGCGCTCCCGCTCCTGATGCTTGCGGGGGCCCCCGCGCACGCCCAGGTCCTGATCGGCGCCCTCCTGGGGGACAAGCTGGCCTCGAAGACATTCAACATGGGTTTCGAGATCGGGCTCAACTTCGCGGACCTCGACGGGTTCAGCGAGTCGGAGCGCGTGAACCGCACGGTGTTCGGCCTGTTCGCCGACTGGCGCTTCTCGCAGAACTTCCACCTGGGCGGCGCGGTGCTGCCGTTCGCCGGGCGCGGGGCGAGCGGCCTCGAGCCCGTCTCGACCGGCGACCCGGAGTTCGACGCGCTGACCGCCGGCGGGTCGATGGAGCGCTCGCTGGGGTACGTCGAGATCCCCGTGCTTCTCCGGTGGGCGCCGCAGCGCGACGAGGGCTTCCGCGTCGGCGCCGGGCCGTCGTTCGGCATCGTCACGGGCGCAACCGACCGCTACGAGGCGACGACGACCGCCGGCACGTCGTACACGCTCGAGCGCGACATCGCGGACGGGTTGCCCGGACTCGATGTCGGCGTCTCGGTCGACGTCGAGTGGCGCTTTCGCATGCTCGCCATCGCCGCGCGCTACACCCAGGGCCTGACCGACATGGGCCACCCCGGCGCCGCCGATGCGATCCACTCGCGCGTGCTCACGGGCACCGGCCGCATCTATCTCGGGAAGAAGCCGGCCGAGCCCTAGTTCGATCCACCCGGATCCGCCGTGCGGCGTGGAAAGCATCCGAGGGGTTTCCCCGGGGAATCGCGGTACTGTCATCGACGGAAGTGTCCCGAAAGCGGAATCGGGGACTTCCCATGAAGGAGGAACGATGACCACGACACAATGGCGCCTCATGGCGATCCTCATGCTGCTGTTCTTCGCGGGCGGGCGATCCGCGGATGCCGCTCCACGCGGGCGGTCGCTTCTCGCCTACTGGGCCTTCAATTGCTTCACGACATGCGGCGACGCCAATCTCGCTCCGGAAAGCATCGGTCTTGCCTCGGCATCCATGACCTCGACCTTCGAGCCCGACGCCGGAGTCAACGAAAGCGGCACGACCCTGAACTCGGTCCCGCCGTACGAAGCGCGCTCGGCGTTGACCCTGCGCACCGGGACCGGCGGCATCAACAACGGCCGCAACCTCACCTGGCGCGTGAGCACGGTTGGCCAGTCGAACATCCAGGTTTCGTTCGCCGCGCGCCGTTCGCCGGGAGGCTTCGGCGCCAACCAGTTTCAGTACTCCCTGGACGGCCTTGTTTTCACGGACGTCGACGGGTCGTTCGACGTGGGAAGCGCATTCGCGGTCGTCTCCTACGACCTCAGGCGGATCCGGGGCCTTGCTGACAACCCGAATGCGGCATTCCGGATCGTCTTCAACGGCGGCTCGAGCTCCAGCGCGGAGGAATTCTTCCTGGTCGACAATCTGCAGGTGGTGGCGAAGTAGTCGGATCGAAGCCATCCCGAACGGCAACAACGAACCGCGGCCACCCCGAAATCCGGAGTGGCCGCGGCGTTTTACCTGCGACGGCGGGCGGTCAGCGGTTGAGGAAGAAGATCCGCTTGACGACCGACTTGTCGCCGCTTCGCAGCTGGACGAAGTACACCGTCGGCATCGGGTTCGTCGGGACCCAACGGGCGGAACGCGTGCCCGCCGGCTGGATGCCCTCGGCGATGGTCGCGATGCGGCGGCCGGCGACGTTGTAGACCGACAGCGTCATTCTCGCCTCGGCCGGCAGCGTGTACTCGACCTGCGCGACGCCGCCGGAGACCTGCGTCACCTTGAGGTCGATCGCGTCCTTGTTCGTCGCCTTCGCGGCGCCGTTGCTGCTGCCGTTGACGTCGTCGTCGTCGTCGCAGTCGCCCTCGACGCGGAAGTTCTGGCCGTCGTCGACGCATTCGTTGTGCCGTCCCTGGTCGTGCGGGACGCACAGCTCGACCGAGCCTTCGCACGAGTTGCCGTTCGCGTCGGTGGCGAGGAACGTCACGTGGTAGACGCGGCCGTTGCCATTGCCGTCCCGCCGCGCGCGCACGCTCATGTTGCCATTGCCGTCGCATGCGGCATCGCCCGAACCCATGGACTCATCCGACGTCACGTTGGTGACGTGAACGGTGAAGGAGTCGCCGTCCGGATCGTTGATTCCCTGGACGTGGATCGGGACCATGCGCCCGTTCGGCGGCCAGATCTCGGAGTCGGCCACATACGCCGCCGAGCAATCCGGCGGGTTGCCGCCGCCGCCCTGGCCGACGTTCACCGTGAACGAGCACTGGGTCGGGCCCGCGGCGCAGTTGTCGAACGCCGTGAACGTGATCACGTGCGATCCGACGTCGCTCGCCGTGGGCGTCCAGGTGAAGTCCGTGGAGACCGGGTTCCCGCTCGCGGGCAGGGGGGTCGACAGCGTCGCCCCGGCGGGCAGCCCGATGACGGCCAACTGGACGACATCGCCGGCATCGGCGTCACCCGCCTTCACCGTGAAGGTGACCGGCGAGCCCACGGTCGCCTGACGGCTCGAGCCGCAGCTCGGCGTCGGCGACTGGAAGAGCGCGACGTTGGTCGGCGTGCAGCCTCCACCCGAGCCCACGTTCACCGTGAACGAGCACTGGGTCGGTCCGGCAGCGCAGCTGTCCCACGCCGTGAACGTGATCACGTGCGATCCGACGTCGCCCGCGACGGGAGTCCACGTGAGGTTGGTCGACACCGGGTTGCCGCTCGCCGGCAGGGGCGTCGAGAGCTGGGCGCCCGCAGGCAGCCCGATGATGCCGAGCTGCACGACGTCGCCCTTGTCGGCGTCGCCGGCCTTGACGCTCAGCGTGAACGGCGAGCCGACGGTCGCATTGAGACTCGAACCGCAGCTGGGCGTCGGCGACTGGAAGAGTGCGACGTTCGCCGGCGTGCAGCCACCGCCACCCGAGCCGACGTTCACCGTGAACGAGCACTGGGTCGGCCCGGCGGCGCAGCTGTCCCACGCCGTGAACGTGATCACGTGCGATCCGACGTCGCCCGCGACTGGAGTCCACGTCAGGTTCGTCGACACCGGGTTGCCGCTCGCCGGCAACGGCGTCGAAAGCTGAGCGCCCGACGGCAGTCCGATGATGCCGAGCTGCACGATGTCGCCGTTGTCGGCGTCACCGGCCTTGACGCTCAGCGTGAACTGGGAGCCGACGGTCGCGTCGAGGGTCGAGCCGCAGCTCGGCGTCGGCGACTGGAAGAGCGCGACGTTCGTCGGCGTGCAACCACCGCCGCCCGAAGAGCCGACGTGCACGGTGAACGAGCACTGCGTGGGGCCGGCGGCACAGCCGTCGTACGCCGTGAACGTGATCACGTGCATGCCGGTGTCGCCGGCAGCCGGGGTCCAGGTGAGGTCCGTCGAAACCGGATTCCCGCTCGCCGGCAGCGCGGTCGAGAGCTGTGCCCCCGCCGGCAGGCCGACGACTCCGAGCTGCACGACATCCCCGGCGTCGGCGTCGCCCGCCTTGACACTCAGCGTGAACGGTGAGCCCGCGGTCGCATTCAGCGTCGAGCCGCAGCTCGGCGTCGGTGACTGGAAGAGCGCGACGTTGGTCGACGAGCAGGCTCCGGACGGATTGACGTGCACCGTGAACGAGCACTGCGTCGGACCGGCGGCGCAACCGTCGGACGCCGTGAAGGTGATCACGTGCGTGCCGGTGTCGCCTGCCGCGGGCGTCCAGATGAGGTTGGTCGAGACCGGGTTGCCGCTCGCGGGCAGCGCCGTCGAGAGCTTGGCTCCCGCCGGCAGGCCGATCACGCCGAGCTGGACGACATCGCCGGCGTCGGCGTCGCCCGCATTGACGCTCAGGTTGAAAGCCGTGCCCGCGGTCGCCTGCAGCGTCGAGCCGCAGCTCGGCGTCGGCGACTGGAAGAGCGCGACGCTCGTCGAGGAACAGGCTCCGGACGGATTGACGTTCACCGTGAACGAGCACTGCGTCGGACCGGCGGCGCAACCGTCGTACGCCGTGAACGTGATCACGTGCGTGCCGGTGTCGCCGGCGGCAGGCGTCCAGGTCAGGCTGGTCGCGACCGGGTTGCCGCTCGCGGGCAGACCCGTCGACAGCTTGGCCCCGGCAGGCAGCCCGATCACGCCGAGCTGGACGACATCACCCGCGTCCGCATCACCCGCCTTCACGCTCAGGGTGAACGGCGCTCCCGCGGTCGCCTGCAGCGTCGAGCCGCAGCTCGGTGTCGGCGACTCGAAGAGCGCGACATTCGTCGAGGTGCAGCTTCCCGACGCATGGACGTTGACCGTGAACGAGCACTGCGTCGGGCCGGCCGCACAACCGTCCCACGCGGTGAAGGTGACCACGTGCGAACCCGTGTCCCCGGCTGCAGGCGTCCACGTCAGGTTCGTCGAGACCGGGTTGCCGCTCGCGGGCAGGGCCGTCGAGAGCTTGGCTCCGGCCGGCAGTCCCGTGACGCCCAGCTGCACGACATCGCCGGCATCCGCGTCGCCCGCCTTCACGCTCAGCGTGAATTGCGAACCGACGATCGCCTGGAGTGTCGAGCCGCAGCTCGGCGTCGGCGACGCGAACAGAGCGACGTTCTTCGAGGTACAACCTTGAGGACTCTTCGGCTGGGAGTTGCGGGGCTTGGGATCGGAGTGCGCGACGGCTGTAATCAGAATCAATTGCAGCGCTGTCGCGAGTGCAGTCCATCGCGTGAGTGTTTTCATCAGGAGCTCCTCGGCCACCATGCGGTGAAAGGGGCGGGGTCAAACATCGGGGGGACCGGGCGGCCATCCGGTGGCCTCTGGCTATCCGAACGAAACGCTACTCCCGGCGTTTTCGGCGTGGCAAGCATTGTGAAGTTTTTTCGGGATGGCCGGACTTCGAGGGAAAAATGACCCGACGGGGAGAAGCGCGAGTGCGGCGGTCCGGGGACCGCCTGGAAATCGGTAAGTCCAATGCCGGCAAGGAGACTAGGCTTCGATGGTCTTCACGCAGCGACCCATCTTCGCATAGAGCTCGAAGTCGCAATCGACACCCGGCGGCCCTGTGGCACGCGGGAGCTGGACGAGCGGCCCGACTCGGCCGAGAATCGTGCGAGCCGATTTCCATCCCCTCCACCGGAGAGCCAGCGATGCGCACATCCCGCGTCCTCCTCGTCCTCGTGGCCGTCCTCGCGTGGACTCCCATGCCGGCCGCCGCGCAGCACGACAGCGACCCGCACACGCATGCCGTCCCCGAGAGACTCGGCCAGGTCCACTTCGAGATCTCGTGCACGCG
>Ga0207650_10001479_pt1 | contig 16860 bp, 16 predicted proteins | sample KBSS63metaG_FD_184325 | JGI IMG/M metagenome (GOLD analysis project Ga0207650, IMG submission 184325) | Switchgrass rhizosphere microbial communities from Kellogg Biological Station, Michigan, USA - KBS S6-3 metaG (SPAdes) (version 2) | ecosystem: Host-associated > Plants > Roots > Rhizosphere...
CCTCTTATCGCATCGCGGAACAGCAGATACGCCGCACCGGCGGCAAGGTACAAGATTGCGCCGGTATTCCAGTACAGGCGGCAGCTGACGGCCACGATCAGGCCGTCCGTCGTCGCGGCAAAGAGCCGCTTCGCGATATCGGCCTTCCCATACGGTGACACCAACCCTCTCGAAAGACGTGTCATCACCGGAAAATAGAGCAGCGCGAACACCGCACCAGGCAGGATGAAAACGCCGGCAATCGTCCCGAGGCTCATGATCCACTCACCTCCGGCGAGGCCGCTGCTTGGCCGACACCGAGCGGATGACGAGTCGGCCGCGACCTGTCGCGCGGAACGGTGTCCTCGACCGATCGATCGCAGCATTCATCAGCGCTGCAACTTCCGGCCGGGCCAGCACATCCGCCGAGTCGAGGCGAATGAACCGCGTCTGCTTGCCGGAACCGAGCAGCAGCTTCTTCGGATCGCGCAGCCTGGCGCCGTGGATGAAGCACAAACCGACGCCGTTCGCGCCGGCCGCCAGCGAAATGATCCCGTCCGACGGCCTTTCGGTCGGCGAATAGCCGATCACGAAAAAGTTGTAGTTGTCGTAGACCAGCTCGTACGCGGTCGGGAACCGGCGGCGAAGGATCCTTCGTGCGGCGCGAATCAACGCCTGGTGCCTTCGCTCGAACTTGCCGATGAAGCGCCGAAGCTGCGCTTCGGCACTGTCTTTCCGCTTCACCGCGCTCGTCATGGCGTGCGCACTGCGACCCGCCCGACGACGCGAATCCAGTTCACGCGGCCATTATCGTCGCGTACGAACTCGATCGACTGGCCGCGCTCGGGACCATCCGTGACGACGACGCGATCGGGACCGTAGAACGCGACGGGGGACTCCGCGCCGGCGCCGCCGCTGTTCGGACGATCCTGCACGAACAGTGTTCCGCCTTCGGCACGCACCACGTAGGAATTGTTCGGCCGGGCATACGTCCCGAGATATGGCGCCGGATCGGGTTGCTGTGGCAGAGGCTGCATCGCGGGAAGCGTCTCGACCAGACCGCGGTGCGCGATGGCTTGATTGAGTGCGTAGCTCGCGCCCAGGTATGACTTCAGCGCTTCGCGTTCAACCTCCTGAATCAGCCGCCAGCCGCTGTTCGCATTCGTCAGGATGGCGATCGCGAAGTTCCGCTCCGGGACGATCTCCAGCAGCAGCACGTGTCCGCCCAGTGTTCCGCCATGCCCGAAAGTGCGAATCGGTCCGACCTGACGGATGTGCCAGGCGAGCCCGATGTCGTCGTCGGTCCCCTGCTTGTGCGCCTGCGCAGCGCGCATCTGTTCCAGCGACTCCCGCTTCAGAACTCGCTCGCCGTTCGCCGCGACGCCGTCGCCGAGGTGGAATCGAGCGTAGGCGAGCAGATCGGTGATGCACAGGCCCACGCCGCCGGCGGTGACGCTCGTCGACGGACTGAACGGCCGCTGCAGCGCCGTCGTGCCGTCCCGGGTCGAATGTCCGGCGGCGAAGCGATTGACGATGAACTCGCCGGCGGTAGTGCCGGCGTGCTCGAGACCGAGCGGCTTGAATACGAGATCGCTGATGGCGCGGTTGATGGACGTGCCGTTGACGACTTCGATCACGCGCCCGGCGATGCTGAATCCGGCGTTGTTATAGCTCCAGGCCGTCCCCGGCGGCGCAACCTGCATCAGGTCGGCGATCGATCCGACGAAGTTCTTGAGCGTCTCGGTGCCGCGGTCCGTACCCGACACCTGCCCTTCCCAGCCGCCAAGGTGCGTGAGCAGATGCCACACCGTGACCTCGCGGCTCGCGGCTTCGTCGCGCACGCGGAAGTCGGGCAGATACGTCCGCACGGGCGCGCGGAGGTCGACCTTGCCCTGCTCGACGAGCCGCATCATCGCCGTCGCCGCGAAAGTCTTGGAGATGGAGGCGATGGGAAACACGGTGTGAGCCGTGACCGGCAGCGGATCCTCCACGTTGGTGACGCCCAGTCCGCGGATGCTGACGGCGCCGCTCGACACAATGCCGAGCGCGACGCCTGGCACACCGTGCTCCTTCATCTTGGCTTCGGTGAGCGCAACGAGCGCGTCGAAGCGTGGATTCGCGGCCGGTTGTGCGTGCACCTCGCGGCACGGAAGCGCAAGCAGCGTGGCAGCGAGACAGCCTGCGAAACAGAGCCTCCGAGGTTGTTCCGATCTGCGGAAGCCGTCTGACAGCAGATTGTCCATCATGCGGACAGCCGCTCGATGACGCGCTCTTCGACCGCATATCTGATAACCGTCTTCAGTTTTTCCGGCTTCGTGCGGCGTGGATCGCTCAGATAGATCTCGTGGTGTCTACCGCTGATGCGCAAGCCGTGCTCATCGATGTACCGATGTAACTGCTCGATGGTGGGTGCTTCCTGGTCGTACGGTCCAAGGTGGAGGATCTGCACAGCACGTCCTTCATCGACCACGTCGAGCGACGCCGCGTCGTACGGGAGCTGCGGATGCTTCGCCATCGCGTGCGTGCGAGCTTCTTCAAACAGCGCATTCGGGATGAAGTGCGGTGTCATCAAATACGCCTGCCAGCGGAGCGTCTTCGGATTCTTCATGTCGAGGGTCTTGCCCGTGGACCACCAGAACGACTCGAGCGCCCCAACCCGATAGTCGAAGTATTTCTTCGGGCGCTGGAGCTTGTCGAACTTGAGTCCCATTTTCAGGCCGTACCCAATGCCGTAAAGGACGGTAATCGCATCCTTGTACTGCGGGCTCGCCGGCGGTTCGTTGCCATGCACGGCAATCACCTTCACCGGAGGGAGGTCGATTTCCTCGACCCGCCGCTTGACCTTCATGTACAGCGTCTTCAGCAGCTCGTCGTACGCGCCCGTGCTTTGAATAGCGTCGTAAGGCAGCCGTTTCTTCATGTTCAGCCGAGCCCGCTTACTGATGCGCGCGCAGCGACAGCGTCCCGCTCTCCACGGTGACGGTCTGTGGCTTCGGTGCAACTGCCGCGGCCGATGGTCGGGCGCCAGCTCCGACGACGCTGGCGGCCATGAAAGCGGCGATAACCCAGTCCATCCGTCGCACCGGTCAGGCAGCGGCCTCGGGCTCTTTCCGGCCCACGAGAAGCGCCAGTTCGCGCCATTTCCAGTAGCAGTCGACGTCCGCAAATCCAATCTCGCGCAGCCACTCCAACTGCGTGTGGACGTCCAGGAGCTTGTTCGACGCATCTTCTTCCGCGGCGGTAATGCCCATGGCCTGAAGGAAGCGTTCGTGCCCATACGGAGAGGCTGACGCCACGTGCTCCAGATTGCAGAACACACCGCCGGGTTCCAACACGTCCCAGATCTCCTGATACAACTGACGCTTACGAGAGTGAGCCAGATGATGGATCGCAAAGCTCGACACCACGGCGTCGAACGAGCCCAGCGACGGCAGCGGGAACTCCAGGTTATGGTGAACGATTTCCGCGCGTGACATCACGCCAAACCGCGTCTGCAGCCGATCCAGCATCGGCGCAGAGAAGTCGAGCGCAGTCCCCGTCGCGTTCGGCCGCTCGCGCAGCACGAGTTCCAGTAACCGGCCATCGCCGGAGCCTACGTCGAGAACGCGACGCAGGCCGGCGGGGATCTCGTCGAGGAGCGCAAACTCGCCGGCGGACCTGTGAGGAATTCGATCCGCCCGTTCGAGGTACGCCGAGGCGTGTTCCGGTGACCGCCACTCGTTCATCGGACCGAACACTCTACTGATTCGTTGGCCTGTGCCAACAGCCCCTCAAGATCGCGGCCGAACCGGCTGGCCATCTCTGCGGCCGATCCCCCGTCGGCATCCACCCACACGCCCAGCGCGGTCGTGCCGCCCGCTGATTTGCGTCGTTGCACTTCTGCCACTCCAAAGCGAGGGCCGCGGGCAGATGAATGGGTCTGCTCGCCAAAGTCGGTATTGTACCGGACGGTGATCCCTTCGAACGTGCCGGAGCATTTGGTGCTGACGGTCCGCCCTGGCGCTTTCCGCAGCATACCGGCAAGGATGCTGGCCACATCGCTCTTGCCCGCGTCGCGGGCGTCCACACAGAATCGGGATTCTTCTTTCAGATTGCAGACGCTGCCTTCCTTGAACTCGAAGAGTTCACTCAGCGGCGAAACTGCGTTCTTCGTCTCGGTCAAAGTAGGTGGGCGATTCACCTTTCTGGCGTCCTCGGCCGAGCCGAAGAACAGACACGCCCTCGACACCGGTGACTTGGTGTCGTATGTGAAGCGCTGTTGAATCTGGGATACCTCGACTCGACGCAGCTGTCCGTCGACGAACCGCAGGACTTCGCTCGCGAACGGCGACCGCGTCAAACCGGAAAGGCTCGAGGTCGCGACGATTTCGTTCCGGCGTCCGATGATTTCGACAGTGCCGTGATCGTCCTGTTTCAAAGGAGGCGCACCCGCCACCCCAAAATCGACGCACACCCAGGTATTGGGACCTTCCGGGAGGAGGTAGCGAAAACGCGCTGAATCGACGTCGCGCGTGGGCGCGGCGCCGGCCTGAAGGGCGCCGACGATCAACACAGCGATGAGTCGAATCATGATCGTGCGATTGACCCTTCCTGCGCCGGCGAGCGAGATCACCGACGAAGCGCGAACTATATTACTCCGCGACCAACTGACTGCATGGACTGCCACCAGCGCCAGCGGGCGAAAACGAGGAGCAATCCACTCATTGCCGCGATCGTCTCGAGGGTGTACCAGAACCCGAGGATTTGATCAGGTGCGCCACCACCCGCCTGCTCCCAGAAAAATGCCGGCGTGTTCACCGCCGCGTGCGCCACGGCGACGACGAAGAGCCGTTGCCCGGTACGGACCCAGAGCCAGGTGATCAGCGTTGAGAATCCCACCACGCCGAGAAGCAACATGACCGTTGTCGTGACAGTCGAAAGCAGGAGCGGCAGGTGCCACAGTCCCCAGACAACAGCAAGGGCGGCCGTCGCGCGAAGACGTGTCATCTTCTGAAGCAGCGCGGGCAACAGCCATCCTCGCCACCCGAGTTCCTCCCCCACTGCCACGATGACGACCTGGAGAGCGAAATTCGCGATCAGCAGCGGATACGCGGCGCTGACGACTTCACGCACGTGTCCAAGCGAAACGCCTCGCGCCAGCAGCGCCAATAGCGCGGCGATCGCAGCGCCTGCCAGGACCGCGATCGTCCAGGGCAGGTCCGACATTCGCGGGCGCAGACTTCGCAACAACAAGCGCGGGCCGCTGCCATCGCCTGTTCGAATCGCGGCAAGGATCAAGGCCGCGAGACCCGGCCCGTAGACGACAAAGATCCGCGAGACGTATGTCGGAAGCGGCGGCGGCAGTCGCGTCACCTTGAGCAGTACAAGCAAAAGCGGGAAGCCGATCAGGTAGGAGATGCCGTACGCGAGCAGGATGAAACCAGCCGCAGGATGCGTGCGCAGCCACGCTCTCAAGATCGCGACGCCCTCCCATGCCTTACGACAGCAACTAGCCGTTCGGCTGATCCCGCGCGCCGTTCAGCTCTATATCTTAAGCACATGGATACACTTTCTTCATTGAATGACGCTCTTGCCACCGCGGTCGAACGTGCTGCTTCTTCGGTGGTTCAGGTGCAGGGACATCGACGCCCGGCCGCGGGCGTGGTGTTCGCTCCCGACATGATTCTCGCGCCGGCGGCGGCGCTCGACGACGAGGTCGCGACAGTGCGGGCCGGGGACGGCACCACCCACGAGGCGACGGTGCTGGGGCGCGCCTTCTCGAGCGGGCTTGCGGTGGCGCGCGTCGCCGGCGTGGGTCTCAAGCCTCTAGACGTCGCCGCGGAGCCACGAATCGGACATCTGGCAATTGCGGTGGGCCGCACGTGGAGCGGCGGCGTCATGGCGACGCTCACCAACGTCGCGGTGATCGGCGGTCCGCTGCGAACCGGCCGTGCCAGCCAGCTCGATCGCGTGATTCGCATCGCGCAGCCGCCGCATGGCGCGCTGACCGGCGGCGTCCTCATCGACGGCAGCGGGCGCGCGCTCGGGATTCTTACCGGACGCGCGATTCGCGGAACCACCGTCGTCATTCCGGCTGCGCTGGCGTGGACGATCGGTCAGCAGACTGCGTCGCAAGGTGGCGCGAAGCAGGGATACCTGGGAATCAGCTCGTTTCCGGTCAGGCTGCCTGCCGCGCAGCGAGGAGGGCGCGAGCAGTCCGGCGGTCTCCTCGTCAACGGGATCGTCGATGGCGGCCCGGCCGCGCTCGCAGGGGTGCTGGTGGGAGACGTGATTCTGGCATTCGCCGGCAAGGTCGTCGACGATCCCGAGACGTTGCTGACACTGCTCCGAGGCGATCGCATTCCGCGAGACGCGAACCTGACGGTCGTGCGCGGCGGCGAGGTGCGCGAGGTTCCTATCACCGTCGGTGAACGCGCGCGACGTCAGTGATCCGCGGCGGCCGGACGGCGCGGTCCGCGAGCCGAAAAGCCATGTTCTAAACTGAGCTCAATCTGTGCCCGCTCGTCTGCGCGTGTTTCTCGTCGGCCTCGAGCAAGAGGACCTGGACCTGCTCCGGCTGCGGTCGGAGGGCGATCACGGACTGGACATCGTCGGCGCAGCCTTGCTGCGCGAGATTCAGCGGGAGACCGTGCGGCTGCCCGATTCAATCGACGCCATCGTGATGAGTCCCGCGATGTGGACGCGGACGGGGGTCGGGATGCCGCTGCACCGAGACGCCCGCACCGACGAGCGGCTGATCGAGGAGCTCACCGCGCGCGAGCGCGACGTGCTGGCTCTCGTCGCCGACGGGCGCTCGAATCGTGAGATCGCGACAGGGTTGCGCATCAGCGAGCACACGGTCAAGTTTCATCTGGCGTCGCTTTTCGGCAAGCTTGGAGTATCGACGCGGACGCAGGCGGTGCGGCGCGCCCTCGAGTGGGGGTTGATCGATATCTAGGCACCTGGCTGGCGATACGCGATAGAGGAAGCCTTCCCAAGAGCGGTGACCGTCTCCTCGACGGAGAGTAAAACCGTGGTGTGGATGGAGCTCAAGGCTCCGCCGCCGCCGATGGCGATCGCCACCGCCGCCATCGAGACGTTGTCGGGTGCCTCCCACAGGTTGTAACCGTCGTGATCGCCGAAGGCGTACCAGAAGCCGTGCAGCTTGCCGCCGACTGATTCGATGTACTGCCTGGCCGCCGCCCGTCGGTCCTCAGGATTCTTCATCAGCCTCGCCCAGGTTTCTGGGGCGTAGCTGAATCGGGTGAGATACATCGGCATCGGTCCCCTCCTGCTCACGCTAGATACGAATCGTCGCGGCGATCTCCGGGCTGCGAGCCAGCGTCTGGTACACCACACAGTAGCGTTCAGTCAGTTCGAGCAACTTCTTCTGTTCGGCCTCCACCGCGTCGGTGTCGAGGGTGATGACCAGCCGAATGCGCTGAAACCCAACGGGCACGTCCCTGGCGACACCGAGAGTACCGCGGAAGTCGAGGTCCCCTTCGGCGGTCAGTGTGGCCGCGCGTAGCTCCACGCCGATCGACGTGGCGACCGCCGAGAGCGTTACACCAGCGCACGCGACCAGCGCCTGCAGGAGCATGTCGCCCGAGCACGCGGAGAGGCCAGAGCCGCCTGTGGCGGGATGCAGACCGGCCTGAACCAGCGCGCGTCCGGTTTCGACATTGCACGTCACCTGGTCGCCGAGCGCGCCCGTCGCGCGCAGCGTGATCAACGCGGCAACCGGTGTGGACTTGTACTGCTCTTTGAGTGGTTGCTGAACGGCGCGGAGTTCGTCTCGGTTCATGGCGTTGTGAAATCAGCTGTGCGAATGACTACTCTCACCAGCGCCTTAGCCGCCGGCCGATTGCCTCATCCAGCATGATGCGCATGTAGTGGTCGCCTTCCCGAAGCACTGCGGCTGCGCAACAACCTTCTCGACGAAAATCGCTTCGCCTCTGATTGAGTACGAACCATCCGGATTATTCGTGTTTGCTCGCGGCCTCGTGGCCCGTCGGAACAAGCAGGACGCCGGCGGTCAGTGATACGACGCGGACGCCAGGAATATCACGCCGACGAGCGCCAGGATTCCGCCAAGGATGCCCACCATCAGCGAGAACTCGCGCAAACCGAGGCGGAACAGCCCATTCGCGCGGCGGACTGGGCGCTTGTCCGGATGAACGAGAAGGGGTGTACTCACAGTCACCTCCGTGTCAGATGGTGCGCTTTCCGAACATCCGGCCGCAAGGGATATCTGACCGGTGGTCAAACCCAGACACGCGACGGGATCGAAACGTCGGCTTACGGCGCCAACGGGATTCCGCGCACCATCACGCGGACCATCAGAACTGCGACCAATATCACGGCGGCGTCGAGCCATTGCAAGCCAAGACGCTCGCGGGAATTCTGCAAATGCCGTCTCGTCACCAACGCCGCAACTGCGGCAAACAGCCAGAACAGCGCTTCGCCGAATCGAACGGCTGCAGCCGCCCTCGGCTGATTCACGACGACCACGATGGTGGTTCCGAGGACAACCGGAACCGCGATGATGCCGAGCATGCCGATGACTCTGCCGACGTCCGCAGGGACCCAGCGAAGCAGCTGCCGTCCGCCCCAGAAGTGGATCGTCGCCACGGCGAGTACGCCGGTCAGAGAGATCGCATACCGGACTCCGATCGGCAAACCCAGCGCGACAGCCGCAGCGGAAAAGTCCCCGGCGAACGATGCCGACGTCAGATTGCCGAAGAAAGTACCGATCCCGAATACCGAGAGGTAGAGCAGCGGTAACTCGACGGCTGAACCGCGGGCTCGTCGGAATGCGAGCCAGCCGAGCATCCCCAGCCCGAGACACACGAGAGGCCCGGCGATGCCGATGACGGCCGGCCGGTTCGTGGCCGCCTGCGCCTCGGTCAGGTGCAGATCGACGTCGTAATTGAACAGGGTCGATCGCACGCCAAGGAGGTAGGCCATAACGGCGTGCGTGAGTTCGTGCACGATCGTCGTCACCATGGACGCCGCGGCGAACCACACGGTCGGGCGAAGGAACCACGCGCGCGAGTTCCTCGATCGAGCGAACTCCATATCTGTCGAGGCTAATCGCATTATGTGCGCTATGACAGAGGCCGGCCAGCGCACATCTGCTGGCCGGCCTTCGCGGCTAGTGTTTGTGTTCTTGGTCGACCTTGATCAGGGTTCGCATCCAGGGATGGATGCAGCATGGAACTTATGATTTCCTGGCGTGAGTCCGTCCACGACGTCCTTGCCGCCCCCCGCAATGTCGACCACTCCCGGCGCGACGCACTCCGGCGCCGGAGTCATCGAAGCGGTCCCGGGCTGGCCGGCATTCAGAGGCGGCACGCGCCCGCCGCCGAACTCCGCGACCTCGGTGAACGTGTGCACCCGGCCTCCCTCATTGTGGATCTTCACGCGCTGCCCGCTTTTGACCTGCAGATAGGTTGGATCGAACCACCAGGCCTGATGACCGATCACCGAGGGTGCCAATGGAGACAGCCTGAGCGCGTTGAACTCGGCGAACGACACCTCCCCATCGGGGCGATTGCATCCTCCTGTCGGCGCCCAACCGGGATCCGTCGGATCGCAGTCATCGCGAAGGACGATCTCGCGCTTGCCGTACTCGTCCTCGTTTCGCGCCGCCACCTTCGTCGTCGCCGCCTGCGCGACGAGCAGACCGACGACGGCGCCCAGGGCCACGAAAATTCCCGTTCTTCGCATCTCAATCCTCCTCGAGCGGACCGGCGACCACGTGTGCAGTCGTGAGCAGGTACTCACGGCCACGGACGGTACATTCGATCCGATGTTCGGCGATGGGCAATTCCGGTGCCCGGCCGATGACGGAAATGTCGGAGCAAACGGACCGAATGCGTCGAGGGAGATCACCGACGGCGGTAACAGCTTACGGCGTGCGTAAGACTCAGACGGGCAAGATGCAGGGTCATGTCGTCGACTCCGCTGCTCATCGATGACGGTGAAAACGCGATCGGCGCTGGAGGCCATGAGAGCGAATCACTATACTCACTGAACATGGAGGCAAGCCATGGCGAACACGCTCAGATTCCACACTCAGGGTCATGCGACGACGGCTTCCGCGGGCGAGTCGGGCGCGAGCGCGCAGAAACGAGCCGTCATCGAGGTTCAGGCGACGGCGGATGGCGTGCCCGTCGACGATCTGGCACCGATTGGGTTCGTGGGCAATGAGACGTCCGTCATCGCGCTCCCGGCTGGCTGGACGTTGTCGACCCATTTGGTCGGACCGGGTGGATGCGCGATGGTACCAATCCTCTTCTCGCATGTCTCCGCGGGGGAAGGCTACTACTCGATCAGCGTTATCCCTTCGATGACCATTCCCGGGTGCGTCTGGAAGAGCGGCACGTACTCATACGTCGTCCAGTACAGCGACGCGAAGCGGGTCGGCACGGCACTCGGTTCGCTGATCATCCGCTGAGCGGTCCGCTCGGGCTCTCGAGCGTAAGCGACTTCCTCCTCACACGTACACAAAAAGCGGGGACCAACTCTTTGTTGGTCCCCGCGTCTTCGAAGCCTGCGCTTCGGAAGCCCGGCCCCGACATGTGGCTACCCGATCAGAACGAGAATTTTCCGGAGAGCTGAACGATCCGGCGCCCCCAGCTGTTCGTGTTCTGTCCGAAGCTCGTGTTCGACATGTTGAGGACCGGCGCGCCGTAGTTGTCCTGGTTGAGCAGGTTGAACGCATCGGCGCGGACCGTGAACTTCGTGGTGCCTGGCAGACTGAACTTCTTCATCAGCGCGAGATCGGTATTCCAGAATGCAGCGGCACGTTCGCTGTTGCGTGGCGCGTCGCCGTTGCCGAGGCTGTTGGTCAGCGGCAGGTTGTTCGACCCAAGCGGAACCGTGTAATAGCCGTTGTTCGTGAAGCCGCGGTGGCGGTCGTCCCAGACCAGCGTCCCCGACGGATTGATGTTGGGGCGATCCGAATTGACGTTGGTGTCGCCGTTGGAATCAACGCCGGTCCAGATCGTAAACGTCGCTCCGGATTGACCCGACGTGACGCCGGACAGCTGCCACCCGCCAATCACCTGACCGAGCAGTCCGGTCTTCGGTCCCGGGATTTCCCAGATGTAGCTGAGCGCCAGGCGGTGCGGCCGATCGAAATTCGAGCGGCTCCACTCGGCTTCGTAGTCGAACATGTTCTGCGGCCGCTGGCTGGATTGCGCGGTGCCGCCCTCGCCGAGCGACGCGTCGTTGTTGCTCATCCACCGGCTGAACGTGTATGCCGCGTGGAACAGCAGGCCGTGAGCAAGCCGGCGATTCGCCGAGACGAACACCGCGTTGTATTCACTCTTCGCTTCGACATCGTTGCCGCCCGGTCCGACGTAGGCCGGGATCAGCGTCCGCACACCCAGCTCCGGATGCAGACGGCGCGCCTGGGTGCTCGGAATCGTCCCTCCGGCGCGCACCGTTGCCGCCTGCTCCGGCGTGAGGATCGCCGGATTCACCAGAATCTGATTGATCCCCTTCGACCCTCGGCTCCCGGAGTACCCCACCTCGAAGAGGAAGCTCCGCGCCTCACGCTGCATGGTCAGGCTGTAGAACCGGCTCTCGGGATTCTCCGTGCCCTCAGCGGAGTTCGTCCATGCGTTCAGCGGATTGAACGTGGCGGTCGCGCTGCCGGTCAGCTTGTTGGGGTAGAGATTCTGCACGTCGTTGACGTCGAGCGTGACCACCCGCGGATAGTTCGAGGCATTGACGATCAGCAGGTTATAGAACAGGACGTCGTAGCCGACGCCGTAGCCGCCGCGAAAGACGGTTTTGCCGTCGCCGAGCCACCGGTTGTTCGTGTGCGGGCTATAGGCGAACCCGCCGCGCGGCGCCCAGTTGTTGGTGTCCTTCTTCACAGCTCCGGGCACGAGCGCGGCCTGGCTCTCCGGATCGGTCGCGCCGAACATCCCGAACGGCACATCGGAAATTTCGTAGCGCAATCCGAAGTCCAGCGTCAGGTCTGACGTGACGCGGAACTCGTCCTGAGCGAACAGGAAGGACTGCCACTGCTTCGCAACAAAGCCCGACGTCTGCAGCGCCTGCTGCACTCTGAAGGCGTTGTTGTTCATGTAGTCCTGCAGGCTGTTGAAGGTGAACGTTCCCTTCGAGTTGAACGCGGCTTCGTTGTCGACGTCGTTGTAACGGATGTCCGCGCCGAACTTCATCGCGTGTTTGGACACATTCCGCGTGAGCGTGTCGGAAAACTGGTAGGCGTTCGAGACGCGGCCCTGCGGGAAGTTGCTGTCGCCTCCGATCTGGAAGAGGCCGCTAATCGTCGCCGTGGGGCTGGTGGGATCGTTCTCCGGGAAATCCAGATCGCGGCGCACCAGCGAGAACCGGAACTCGTTCAACATGTTGGGCGAGAACACGTGGGCGTTGCTGGCGGCGAGGTTCGTGTCGATCAGCGCCTGATTCGCCATGAAACGCGTTCCGAAGTTCGTGGCGGCAACCCCGTCGTCCGCGCGATCGTTCAAGGAATACCGGAACGTGAAGTTGTCGTTCGTCCGCGGGTGGAAGTCGCCGCGGCCGAGCCACGTCTTGTACAGGCTCGGGTCGACGATTGGCACATTCGTCTGGCCGGTTTCGATGCTGACGCCATTCACGAGTTGGTTGTTGATGCTGCGGAACGCGAGATTGCCGGCGTACACGTCCTGAAGGAAGGAGATCTGCTGCAGGACTGCCTGACGGCTAGCTGCCGACTGGCCGCTGCCGAGCGGCACCCCCGACAGTGCGGCATAGCCCGCCGGCGTGGGCATCCGGATGGTTCCGCTGGGCCGCTGTCCGGGTTGTTGAGAATCGCGCTGATACAGACCGAAGAAGAACACCTTGTCCTTCAGCACCGGCCCGCCGAGATCGCCGCCCACCTGATGGCGAATCAGTTTCGCCGGGGTCGCGAGTTTGCTGTCCTTCTCGATGTTGGTCAGCGAGTTCAGTCCGCTCGACTGGTAGTAATCGAAGGCCTCCCCGGAAAACCGGTTGGAGCCGGACTTGGTGATGACGTTGATCTGCCCGCCGCTGTTGCGGCCGAACTCGACGCTGTACGGGTTCTGCATCACCTGGAATTCGGCGACCGCCTCGGGAACGATCTGCGACGTGGCGATGGTGACCGAAATGTCGTTGTTGTCCGATCCGTCGACCATGTAGTTGTTGTTGCGCGGCCGGTTGCCGTTGACCGCGTAGGTGCCTTGACCGGCGGTCGACTGCGCGTTTGGAACCGTCAGGATCAGGTTGTTGATGTTCCGGCCGCCGGGCAGCGGCAGGTTTTCAATCGAACGCGCGGTGATCGTGTTCGCGATCGTCGGGTTCGTTTTGTTCAGGCCCGCGGACGTGGTCTCGGCGTTGACCCTGACCGTCTCGTCGATCGCGCCGGGCTGAAGCTTGAAGTCGAGTGGCGTCTCGAGCGCGGTGCGGACGGCCACCTCACGTTGTTCGATTTTGCTGAAACCGGAAAGTTCGGTCACTACCGTGTAGGTGCCAGGCTCCAGCGCGGGCGCGCGATAGAACCCCTGACCGTCCGTCACGAGAGCGATCGTTGCGTTGGTGGCGACGTTCGTCACGGTAACCGTGACTCCGGGCACAACGGCGCCCGATGAGTCCCTGACCGTGCCGCCGATGCTGCCGCGCGTCATCTGCGCAAAACTGGCTGCCGGCACCAGCATCGCGACCATCGTCGCCACGGCCAGCCGTGCCGCCACATGGGTCGAGTGGAACATTCTGGTCTTTCTCCGCAAATCTGAAAAAGGGTTAAGGGCAAAATGGGCCGAGTCTCCGGGCCCAACGGATGAGTTGCCTACATGTTGCCGCGAATCCTTCACGCGACAGTTTGATTCCGATCAAACCATCTACTGGTAGTAGCCGTAGAGTCGGATCGGACTGCCCTTCCAGGCCTCGGTCGCAACAAGGGCCAGCGATGAGTTCTTCTCCAGCGTCTTGAAGACACCTTCGCAGTACTCGTCGGTTTTTCCGTTCGCCTTGTCGAACCCGCAGTTGTAGGTGAGGTGTGTTGCACCGAGGCGCCGGAGCGTCGCGATGGCCTCGGGCGCGGGAAAGGCCGTTTCCGCTGCTTCCAGCGCGCTCAGGTCGGTGCCGAAGCCGCTGTAGCCGGTGAGCAGCTTCGCCCAGTGGCGCGTCGAAAAATACATGTAGTCGAGCGTGTGGCCGCCCGGCATCTCCGCGAGGACCATTCTCGGTTTCACATATCCGTAGATCCGTGGCACGCCGCGCGGGTACCCCTGCAGCGGAAGATCCATCCTCAGATCGATGAGTACGGCGGCGCAGAGCGCCGCGCACGCGAGGCCGCGGCTCACGCTAGCGGGTCCTTCCCCTCGCAAGAAACGAAGCCGCAGGATTCGGGCAGCGCCGAACCCGGCGAGCAGCGTCAGCGCGGCCTCCACCATGACCGTGAACCGCGCGGCGACGCGCATCCCGCGGTACGCCGGGGACAACTCGTACAGCTTGCGGTACGTCAGCCCCTTCATCCCCAGCGACCAGTCGAACGCCGCGGCACCGCCCACGACGGTCGCGATGGCCACCGGGGCGAGCGGCGGCGCGATACCGACTGCACCGAGCACGACGGGCGTGGCACCAGGGAACAGCTCGCGCTCCGGGCGGTGTGAGTAACGCGACTGCCACTGGTAGGTGACGAGCCGCCCCGTCGCATTGCGGTATTCCCGGGCGGAGGCACTGCCGTCAGCGACATCCTTGATGTTGCGATCGCCGTGCAGCTCGCGGCCCTGCAGATACGCGGCAGCGAGCCCGCCGGTGATCGGCAAGATCACGAGGACCGCTCCCGCGCACGCCTGCGCGAACCGCCGTGTCGGCCGTACGCGCCAAGCTACCGCGACGATCGCGGTGAAGGGCACCAGGAACGTGACGAGCATGACCCCCACATACATACACGCGAGGCACTGAGCGGCGACCGCGGCGCCGAATGCCAGGCCGGTCTTCCAGCGGGGCATCGCGAGCAAACGCAGCACGCCGAGCAGCGCGAGCGGCACGAACGCCGTCCATTGCAGTTCGAGCTGGCTGTAGTGGTCACCGTGGAACGGTGACCACGCGCCCACGAGCGCGGCCACGATCGCCGCCTGCGGATCGCCGGTCAGGCGCCAGGTGACGAAGAAGTACGCCAGCCCCCGCGCGGGGAACGACGCCACCATCAGCGCGTTCATGACGACGAGCGGGTCGGCGCCGGCCAGCAGGAACGGCGCGCCAAGCATCGATTGCAGGAAGAGCGAGTCGGAGAAGGTCAGCGTGAATGGCGCGGGGTAGAAAATGTTGCCGTTCCACAGATGGAGCGGATCGGTCGCGAGCTGGTGGGCCATTGCGGCGAGCCGCCACGCCGAAAAAAGCGGATCGCCAAAGTCCCCCACGTCACGCAAGCGCAGCAGATGTGGAAAGACCCAGACGAGAGAGCCCGCGCAGGCCGCGAGCGCGTACCACGCCACGCGCCGCGTGACCGGCTCCGATACCAACAGCCGGCGGCGCGGCTCGTCGAACAGCGGCGTTCCCGACGACAGCGACGGAAGCGGCGCCACCCGTGGCCAGTGCAGCAGCCGCAGACAAAGCAGGGCGGCGGCAATCACACCAAGGATCACCGGCGACTTCATCACCACGACGACGCTGCCAAACGCGAGCGTCGTCCGGCCACCCAGCGCCACCACGACCGTGGCGCTGAATGCGGCGATGAGGACGACGTCGATGATGGTAATAAGGAGAGATGCCGTCCGCTGCGGTTGCTCGCGCTGTGTCAATCGCACTGGAAAGACCGATCTACTACCGGCACGCCAATCGTCATACCGCACTCATCGCTGAGTCTCGTCGCCCCGCTCCGTCCCTGTCGGTCCCCACGGGATGATGGACTCAGGGATCGGTAGCACGAGGTCGCCATCGCCGGCCCCGAGATCGTAGATCTCCAAGCCAGTGACTGCGTCGTGCCGCCCCCACACAAGGACTCCGACGTCCCCACCCCGCGGTGTTTTCGCCGTGGCGTCAGCGATAGGTTTTGAGCGTTCTTCCGACGCTGGCGAATTGAAATCGACGCTTGCGCAGCCACACTCGCATCGCGCGATAATTTCAAGCTTCGAAATAGCCGCCTTCGCCGCCTGCGTGACGTCACCTATGCACGCTCGCTCAAGGGCGACGCGAACGACGTCGATTTCATCGTCACCTATCGCGCGACGCTCAGCAATCATGTCGTCCCTCTCCACTACATCTGACAAACGTAGAAATAGAGATCCTTCATCTCCTGTTCGCGAGTGGGTGCGGGCCGACGTCAACCGTCACCGGTGTCAAAATCCGCTTGGCGGGTGGCCGTTGGCGGGGCCGCCCCACTTTCCACCCCAGCGCGCACAGAACGCGCGCCGGGGGCCCCGGTTTAGGCTCGACGCCCGTCACCCGTGACGCTGCTTTTCGGGCGTCGAGTGAAGTGGGGCTGCCAACGGCCAGGACCCGCACACCGATTTTGAAACCCATTTGTGCGCAGATTCACGAGACACATGCCGTCGTAAGGCGGTCACGGCTGCCCACCTGCCGCGCGAAGGCGAGCCGCCACGGCGTCATGTCCCTTCTTCAGCGCCCAGGCCAGCGGCGTCGCCCATGGCGTGCCGGCGCGGTGCACGTCCGCACCACGAGCCAGCAGGAACTCTACCAGGACAAGCTGCCCGCGGCGCGCGGCAAGACCCAGCGGCGTGGAGCGGTACTCCTCGTCGATTGCGTCAATGGCCGCGCCGTGATCGAGCAACAGACGCGCCTTGCCGAGTTCCCCTTCCGCCGCCATGTGGTGCAGCAGCGTGAGTCGATGCCAGTTCATGTGGTTCGGGTCCATACCATGTTCGAGCAGGAACTTCGCGGTGCGAGATCGGAAGAGCACAC
>Ga0207650_10001480_pt1 | contig 16851 bp, 20 predicted proteins | sample KBSS63metaG_FD_184325 | JGI IMG/M metagenome (GOLD analysis project Ga0207650, IMG submission 184325) | Switchgrass rhizosphere microbial communities from Kellogg Biological Station, Michigan, USA - KBS S6-3 metaG (SPAdes) (version 2) | ecosystem: Host-associated > Plants > Roots > Rhizosphere...
CGGTGCCGTGCTGGAGATCAACCCAGTATCCTTGAAGGTCGAAAGGGTTTTTCCGATTGACTTTGCTTTTCTCTCACAAACCGGGACTACCCCAGCCACTGCCGATTGTCTCGGACCCCAAGGACTGGCGATTGGCCCGAACCGCGAAATCCTTCTCGGCTGCAGCAATTCAGGGAAAGGATCGGTGATCATCAACGAACTCAACGGTGACTTGGTCCGGAGCCTGGACGGCCTGAACGGTAACGACGAAGTTTGGTACAATCCCGGCGATAACCATTTCTTTCTTGCCGGCAGTAACCACAACCTCGCTTTGCCCACGCCCGGTCCGATACTCGGCGTCGTCGACCAAAGACCGGATACCATTGGCGAGGATGCCAGCCCGGCAACGGCGGCAGGCTCCCATTCGGTTGCGGCTGACCCGGTAAGTAATCAGGTGTATGTCCCGGGCAATAAAGCTGCCACCAGCATTTGCCACAGTGGAAACGGCTGCATCGCCGTCTTCGTAAGCGCGAACCATGACCCCGGAATATGCGGCGGTCGTGAAGAAAACGCTTTTAAGAAACATGTCTGTCCTGACAACAACAACGGCCATCGCAACGAGGACGTTAACTGACGGTCAGGAGGGTAACGACTCAAGGGCGTGACGAACGCCCTTGAGTTCATTTTCCTTTGCGTTCCCATCGGATGACTTCGAAAGGACATCATATATACGAGGCTGCACATCTCCCCCGAGCAGCTCGACGTTCATGAATTAACGAGCAACTTGCTCCATCGCCAAAAAATAACGGCGAGGACCATTGCCCATTCAGTCACAACAAAATCCACCAAATTGCTAGCTTCAAACGTCTTTTCATTTTACGGCAATGCTCAATTCCTAGAACTGGACTCGGCTGTCGCAAACGGTTTTCGTTTAATTAAAGCGCCGGATTAGCAGCTTTCAATACGTGTGACGAGCTGATCCGTGCTGCAAGGGAGCTGGAGTTGGAAGGTGTGATCGCGAAGCGCAAAGGCTCGATCTACGAACCCGGTAAGCGCAGCGGCGCCTGGCTCAAATACAAGATCCACAAGTCGCAGGAATTTGTGATCGGCGGGTATACTTTGAGCGGCAACCCGTTCGATGCCCTGATCGTTGGTTGTTATGAGGGATCGAAACTGAAGTACGTTGCCAAGGTGAGGGCCGGATTCGTGCCACATATGCGCTGGGCGATATTTCCCTTATTGCAGCAGCTCGTGACGGACAAATGCCCATTTTCAGATCTACCGGAAAAGCGCCGAACGCTTTACTCGCTCACTCGTGATGAGATGCAGAACTGCCAGTGGTTAAAGCCGCTTGTTGTGGCTCAAATCGAGTTCCAAGAGTGGACGCCGGATGGTCACCTGCGGCACGCGAGTTTTGCCGGGATGCGGGACGATAAGGAGCCGACTGAGATAAGACGTGAATGCTAGATCACCTGGATGTGACCACGCCTACCGCTTACTTTGCAATCAGATGGCTCAATCGAATGATCTCATTCACGATGTCTGCTCGGCTCGCGTCCCGTAATGCGGCCAATCTCGCGAGCGAGCGCATCCATTTTCTCATAAATCAGTTTGTTTCGTTGGGCCTTGGTTAATTTGATAAGTTCTGTCAGCGCGTAAAGTTCCTTGACGCGCTCAGGTCGAACGGGGTCATCCGGGTCCATCTCGCCGATTTCTCGTGCAACGTCATTCGTTGCTTTTGTTAGTAGATCCAACCCAGTTCCACCGTTGTTGTCGGCCATTGATGCATACCTCCAAGATGGATGCGGCTGAACTACTTAGCACAACCGATGGTCGTCTGGAAAGAGGGCGAGTGCTGTCAGGAATCTGACGATGGGTGATCCAGGGGCGAGGGAACGTAAGGTGATCGGAACGATTCTGCCGGTAAGTACAGGAATCGCGAGGTTGTGACCCTCAGTGACTCGGCGGCGACGTCCTACGCTGGATCATGTCTAATAATGTCTGGGCATTGATGGGCTTTGGAATAAAATCCACTGAGCCGTTCATCATACTTTTTGCAGACTCCTGCGAAAGAAAACCGGTCGTTAGAATTACCGGCATCTTGGGCCATTTTGCACGGAGTCGAGCCACTAGTGCATACCCATTTAGGTTCGGCATTAAAATATCGGAGATGACCAAATCGATCTTGGATTTCTCCAGCGTTGATAGAGCTTCCAGTCCATCGGCTGCTTGAAGGACTTCGTAGCCGGCTTTTGTAAGAACCCGAGCGATATGCTCCCTGTATCGTTCTTCGTCTTCCACCAGCAGAATCATACCTGCGTAAACCAAGCGCCGATTTTTACCACACCACCAAACGACGATTCAATCTAAAAAATTACGACAAATTGTCACATCAAGTGACAAAATCTGACCAAATTCGGGTCATTGGTATTGCGAATGGGTAGATTTGTTTTAGACTTTATAGACTCTGTTAGATCCGAGTGGAAGAAAATGGATCGGCTGGACAACGAAGATATCGGTATTATTTGGGAGCGCCATTATCCTAAACGGGTTGAGCACGCATCATCGATGTCGCTGTGCGTAACCCTCACCATGATTATCAAGCAGCGCGCTAAATCAGCCGATCAGTATGACGCCGCTAAACTAGGTCAGGTGCTTGCCTCGGCTCATGTTCCAAAAGAACAGTTTGAAACAGTGGAGAACGAGTCCGCCGCCCAGCGCACATAGTCACCACTTCTTCTTGTATCCACATCGCTGGCATTAGCATTTCGATCATTAATTTCTGCAACCTTGATCGAGGTCGATCGGCGCATTCCTTAAAGAGCGTGTCTCTCTTCGTCTGCCGATTCCTTGCCAGCCGAACCGAAGCCACAATCATGACTGGAGCTTATATAAAACCTGTCCACTTAAATCAACCTGTTTTTTGGATCATCGTGATTGCTTTTTTGGTCTGCCACCGCTTGATTCAAGCCATGTAAAACCGACGGGCTTGTGGAGTATCTCGGCCGCCCCCGCAGAGCGATAGCACGGTCGAGAAGAGGTCCGTAGAGAATCGCTGTGAGCACGATTACCGGTATGTCTCGTCGTCAATGGTTCGGTTTTGAGCGATACGATTGCCTCATCTCCAAACGTCTTGCTTGCTGTATTGGATCAAATCCGCTCGCCCGAATAAGACACGCCAGCGATTTTGAGGCATGGCATCGGCGACGTTTTATTGCCTTGTGGATAGCCGCTGGAGTCATCTTTAAAAGCTTAGCAGCTTGACGAACCGTGACGACCTCATCGGGAGCCGATGTTGGGTGGCATTTCTCGGTGCAAATCTCTGCGGTGTCGTCTTAATGACAGACGGGAAAGTGCGCGGGAAAAAAGAACACCGAAAAACCGGCCAACATCAATGCAAGGGCAATGAGCGAGCTGATTCGGAGTAGGGTTCCAGATCAAGAGATTTAGGCCCCGAGGAGCTAATGACCTCCGCATTACGGCGTGCTTAACTCACCGCTCGCGTTCGCCGCATCACAGTGGATTCCCCGATCCTACCTCGGCCAGTGTGTCACCCGTTATCAGCGATAAGACCCCGCCTGTTCAATTCTGGCCTGAACTATTCCCGCCCGTACGATCCCGAGGGTAAAAGCGCCTCCCGAAATGCAGCTTGTTTCCCGCAATTCCACGCATTCTCTCGAAACTTCTAGGGCACGGTCCGTGCTCAAGAAGCCACTCGCAGCGTGGGGCCAGGGAAAAGTTTTCCTCCTTCTCCTATCTAACGCGCTTACCCTCACCGCAGCTGCCACAAAAAACGAGAGGAACGTCTGTGACGCTCGAGTACAACGGAAGTATAATTGAGGCGCTTGCCAGTCCATCAAATAACAGAGATTGGGGCGTCGAAGTAAAGTTGACGTGGACAGACGGAATGATCGAGAAGAAAATGAAATTCGGCCCATACGAAATATTTCGTTCGCAAAACGATGCCGAATCATGGGGCGTGCTTGCCGCCGTGCGATGGATCGATGCTGGCAAGCCGAATGCTGAAGCTCTCGTTACCCTTCACTGAGACTTGTCTTCCTCACCCTTTGTGAAGACCGTCAGCATTCACCGTCAAGCGCCGTTTGAAATTTTCCTGCGAGCACCAGGATAGCGGAGTAAAATGGCGATGGTTTTTTCGGTCTCGATTCTCGCTCCTCCAGCAGTTTCCCTGAAATCGCGTTCGACAATTTAGGCATGATCTCTGCTCGGATATCGTTCCGAGATCCTCCCCAGTGATCGAATGCGCAAGATGATGCACCCGGTCAGATCTCCTCACCACGCGCAACTTTACTCGATAGTCTTATCGGCGCTAAGGACAAGCCAAGCCCGCTTCACTTTCCTGTCCCAATTGTGCTATCTCCGGCTCGGTCAGTTCGGCAAGTAGAGCTTCGTTCAACAAGGGGAGAAGCGCCATGTCCGACACCAAATCTGCAACGGCAACCGTCGAAACATTACTTCCCAGTTCCCCAAGCCAAAGGTGGCGATCCACGGGACAATTCTGTTGATTCCCAAGTTCATCCGTTGGAAAATGTCGGTCGTTAGGGGTTTAGAATCAGCCAAACTTTCCGTTAAGCCTTAGATTCCTTACGAATAGCGCAACGACAGCGACTGCAAGTTATGAAAATTCGCTCTCTGTTGATGATCGTTGTCCTCTCCACTTTACTGCCGGTTCTGTTTTTGGCGATCTTCCTAAGCATCGTTTTCCACCAGCAGCAGCGTTCCGCATTTGACTTGCGTTATCTCGAACGTGTTCGCGCCTTCGGTCTCGCACTCGATCGGGAGCTCGATGCTCAAATTCATGCTCTACAGATTTTGGCCCAGTCGGATTCCTTGCAGGCCGGCGATCTAAAGAGGTTTTACGAGCGAGCTGCTCGTACGCGAGCGGTTCAAACCAACTGGGCAAATATCATCTTGAATGATCCCGAAACAGGGGTTCAGCTCATTAATTTGCGGCTGCCCTTTGGGACCCCTCTCGGCGAAACCACAGTGGATAGAGAAACATTGAACCGAGTCGTCAGAACCGGAAAACCGTTTATTCCGCCCCTTTTACAGGGCCGCGTGAGCGGCAGATACTCCACCGCGATTGTGGTGCCGGTTAGGTCGGCGGGCCGGACATACACATTAGTTGCTATCATCGACCCAGCGGCATGGCTGAATTTTCTGTCTTCATACCCCATCGCTTCCGACGCTACGATGACCTTGCTTGATCAAAACGGGCTAGTGATCGCCCGAACTCTGAATAATGAGAAGTGGGTAGGTCATCGCGTCTCGCCAGGTTTATACGAACAATCGCGCAAATCCCCCGAGGGAGCTTACAAGAACATCGGCCTCGAAGGTCAAATGTTTTACTCCGCGCATAGCCGCTTGAAGGTTTCAGACTGGACGATTGCTACGGGCGTGCCTAGCGAAAGAGTAGAGGCAGTTCTGTGGAAATCGGATTTGACGATTGGAGTTGCCCTTATTATTGTCGCCAGCGCGGCACTTCTTCTCGCGTACAAGTTCGGCCGGCAGATCAACGACGCTTTTGTCACTCTAGCTCGATCGGCGGGAGCTCTCATCCGAGGCGAGACTCCACTGCCTGGTTCTTCTTTCCATGTGAGAGAAGCGACGGAGGTTGGAACGGCGTTTCAGAAAGCTGCATTGGAGCTCAAATCGCGTGCGGTGGAGTTGCGCGAGACCGAAGAACGATTCCGAACCATGGCGGATACTGCTCCGGTTCTAATCTGGGAATCCGGTACGGATACACGCTGCACCTATTTCAATCAGCCTTGGCTCACTTTCACCGGGCGCACCTTGGAACAAGAGCTTGGTGATGGTTGGACAGCGGCAGTTCATCCAGACGACTTTGCCGCTTGCGTGGGCAAATACGAGGCGGCATTCGACAAACGCGAATCTTTTGAGTTGGAGTATCGCCTCATACGAGCAGACGGTGAATACCGGTGGGTGCTCGACCGTGGCACGCCAAGGTATACCTCAGAGGGAGAATTTGCTGGCTACATTGGTTCGTGTATCGACATCACAGAACGTAAAGAAGCGGATGAGGCGCTCCGGCAAGCCCGCGAGCAGCTCCAGACCGTGACCGACAGAATGTCCGCCGCTGTCGCGTCTTATAGCGCCGATCAACAGTATCGCTGGGTTAGCGTGGGCTACTCCTTGTGGCTTAATAAGCCGATTGCCGAGATTGCCGGCCGCTCGATTTCAGATGTAATCGGGAAGGATGCCTACAGATCGATTCGCCCATTCATCGACCGAGTTCTGGCAGGTGAGAGAGTGGAATATGAAGAGGAGATTAATTTCAGCGGTATCGGTCGCCGATGGATCAGCGCTGTCTACACGCCCACGTATAGTGCAGCGAAACAACCCGACGGCTGGGTTGCTGTGATTACCGACATTACTGAAAGGAAAAAGTTGGAAGGAGCGCTACGCGAGAGCGAGCACAAATTGAGACAACGCGCCGAGGAGCTCGAAAAACAGCTCATCGCTTCAGGGAGATTAGTTTCGGTTGGAGAAATAACCGCCTCGATGGCCCATGAGTTTAACAATCCGCTGGGTGTCATCATAGGTTTCGCGGAAGATCTGTTGAGTAATACGAGTGCTTCCGATCCCAACTTTCAGATATTCAAAATCGTCCATGAGGAATCGAAACGGTGTGCCAAGCTCGTTCAGGACATGCTTGAGTTTAGTAGCCCCCGAGTAGCGGATTTCTCGCCAACGGATATTGGCGCTGTCGTAACCAAAAGCCTCAGTTTCATCAGCGCTCGATTGTACAAAGACAAGATTGAAGAGAAAGCCCGTATTGCCGAACATTTGCCCCCTGTCCATGCCGATCCGGTCCAAATGGAACAAGTCCTGCTGAATTTATATCTGAACGCAATCGATGCAATGCCGAGTGGCGGCAAACTAACGATCGAAGTGACCACAGATGCCGGGGCTAATGATGGAGGAAAACCTCACGTTGTTATCTCTGTTGCGGACACAGGGACAGGCATCAATCCAGAGCATTTGGCTAAAATTTTTCAGCCATTCTTTACAGCAAATAAAAAGAGCGGTTTGGGACTCGGTTTGGCGATAACCGAAAGAATTATCAAGAATCATGGAGGTCGAATCCAAGTTGACAGTCATTTGGGGCAGGGTACAAGATTCACAATTTACCTGCCGAGTACGTTTTCGCAAAGCGATCAACAAGGTACCGGTCGCGTCGAAGCGGCAAGCTGAGCGTTATCTGTTGCTGGCTGGAGGCAATAATATTGGCACGAATGCCGGACAGAGTGTGGCTGCGCAGCTCTTTTGTGGTGATCAGCTTTCACATCGCCTGGCGTGCCGCTTGAGACTAACGGCGACTTCAAAATCGATGCGATACTCACCCCTTTGCCGCTACCCAGCCACCTGTGAAACACCCGCACTTCTGATTCGGAGCATAAATCTCACTACCGGCGCTCTCTCGGGGTTTGGTTCGCCGTGGGGATTCCCCACCTCGATGATCATGATCGGCATTGAACCGCGATAGGGGGCGCAAAGGGTTGCTTCCTGTGCCATGCTGATCGTATGGCAACTAAACAAAGAAAAGAGAAAGCGACCGAGTGGAATGTCGGTCAACGCCTGATGTTTCCTGTGATTCGACCAGCCATCCAGCGGGCAGCAAACGAAGCAATGGATGAGGCGATCAAAGGACCGTTTCAAGGCAAGTTGTCCAAACGGAAGAGAAAGTAATTCGAAACAACGACCGCCCATTATTCCGGCAAAGGCAAGAAAGGAGAGTTTGCGATGTGCTACAATTGCGGCTGTGGAATGCCTAATAACGACATGGACAATCCCGCAAACATAACAAATAAAACCTTTGAAGAAGCGGCTAAAGCTATGAAGCAGTCCGCCGAAGATGCCAAGAAAAATGCCCGTCAATTACTGGACAAAGTCATCAATACTCAACAACAAAGCAACGATAAGAATTGGAAGCCCTAAACGTCAGAACCCCTCGAGAGAAGTCGATAGCTACCGAGCGGGCGTCAAGTCTAGAAGCAATCGTTTTTCGTGGGACGGAAATTCACACCGCTTCTGCAACGCTGGAGTGTGGCAGGCAATCATTCCACGCCCGATGATCCACCGGCTCGTTTGATTGATTCTCCGAAAAACGCTCTCACGGACGTGAAGCTGAGCAGCGGCAGTTCTGGGGCAAATCTACTATTCCGCTGGATGACGGAATCGCTCAGCGTATAAAATCGGTACCGAAGCTCTACCCGAAAGCGCCACACAAGCAACGAGAACGTTGCGCCTGGACTCCATTTCGGGGAGGGCGGTCTGAATCCGACCCTGGCGCTCCAGAATCTCCTGAACACGTTGATGGACAACAGCGGAAATGTCTCCGATTCTTTGATCAGCGGCGTCGCAATTGCCGTGGTAACCGCCTGCGTCGATTAACTATAGGAGACAGCGCGATCATTCGGTCCGGCGCTCCTCTCGTCGCTCGAATTACCTGCGCGCCGGGTGACCGCAGTTACACCCGCCGGTTCCGCCTGTGACGTCCGCACCGGCGCAGTGCTCGCTGCAGTACTGCAGCAAACATCACCGGCGACAAAGTGCCGCTGAAATTTACCTTCACCAAAGCTAAGCGCAGTCAGCACGTGCACGCTTACGTTGATGGTGAATTGATGGGAATGTTCGAGAGTAAAGAGGGAATGCTCAATGGAATAGCGCCGGGTCGGCACATTCTAGAGTTGCGCGTCGTCGCGGCGGAGCATCAAACCGAGCTGGATGCTACAGATCGCGTCGAGTTTGTCGTCAAATGACGAAACGCATCAATCCTGAGCCGTCCATTTTAATCAGGGGGCAACAGAGATTATAGAAGTCGGGCCTAACCTGAACAACTAAAAAGCGGACCGCTTGCGTGAATATGGCTGCTTGTGGTCCGGATTATCCTTAACCGGAGGTAGCACGTTCCCGGGTAAACCGTCGAAATCGGCTTCCCCGGAAGACTCATGAATATCGGCACCATCGCCGGCGTTAGGTCCCCGTTCGTCTTCCCCGCTACGCCCGAAGAGACCCAGAAAACACGTCAGGAAATCTCCAACTGAGTGAAATAGTTTCATGGACGATCCCCTTTCAGGGCTAGAGATAACACATTTGAGTACGCTCTATAGCGGAATCGCACACGATGCAATAACGATTTGCCGCCAGTGGAATCGACCCGACACGAGGATTAGCAATTCTCTTAGGGCGTGTAAGCTACCGACGGGCTACGTCCAGATCGCGAGAAAGATCGCTGACCGGCGGATCGCGCTCTCAGCCTATCGGCTGGCGGATTTTTTACAGCGACTCTCGAACTGAGCTCCCCGGCGAATCAAATCTGATACTCCCCCGAGTCGATTTACCACTCCCGCTGCCGTTCCGGATCAGCAAAATTTCGGTTTTCTTTGGGTTTGGACTGTGGCATATCCATTGCCACTAATTGCGTGCGGCCATGAATCCAAAGCTGTTCCTTTGGCTGCTCACGGCTATCCTTCTCGTTTCAATCCATCGAGCCGGGGCACAGCAGCCGAAGAAGATCCCACACATTGGTTTCTTGACGCAGGCACCGCTTGCAGGTCCTAACATCGAGGCATTCCGGCAAGGTCTACGCGAACGTGGTTACTTTGAGGGGAAAAACATCGTAATCGAGTACCGAAATGCAGAAGGAAAGCCGGATCGACTCCCAGCTCTTGCATCTGATCTAGTCCGTCTCAAGGTTAACGGTATCGTTGTTGTGGGAGATGAAGCAATCTTGGCCGCCAAGAACGCGACCGCGGTTATCCCCATCATTATAGCGAGTGCTTCAGACCCCGTGGGGAGTGGACTCGTCGCCAGTTTGGCGCGACCGGGAGGAAACATTACGGGGTCAAGCTCATTAGGTGGGGAGTCAAGTGGAAAACGGTTAGAGCTGCTCAAGGAAGTGATACCTAGACTTTCTCGCGTGGCCATCATCGCGTATAGCGCCACTCCTGCTTACAAACTCCAATCGAAAGAAGTAGATGGTGCTGCCCAAGCATTGAAGCTCCAGCTTCAAGTCATAGATGTGCGAGAGGCGAGCGATTTTGACAGTGGATTTGGAGCTGCCAAAAAAGGTCGCGCCGGAGCCGTCAATATACTAACTTCTGCGTTTCTATCAGCTCACAGGAAAGAACTCGTGGACAGTGCAGAAAAAAGTAGGCTGCCAGTGATCTATGCCGGTACGAGGTATGTAGAAGCAGGGGGGCTTATGTCTTATGGGCCGAATTTCATGGACAGTTTCTGGCGCGCCGCTACCTACGTTGACAAAATCCTAAAAGGCGCCAAGCCCGCTGATCTTCCAGTGGAGCGGCCGACAAAGTTTGAGTTTGTTATCAACCTGAAAGCCGCCAAGCAAATCGGCGTCACCATTCCACCCAACGTGCTGGCGAGAGCGGATAAGGTGATTCGGTGAAAGTAGTCGGTCGTCAATGGTCAGCAGTCGGCCTGATCCTGATCGCGGTGCTCTTTGCGCTTTGCTTTTCCGCTGAGGCGCAGCAGCCGAAGAAGATCCCGCGGATTGGATATCTCACGGGAACCCGTGAACCGACGCAAGAGGCTCCCTATACAAATCGGGACGCATTTCGACAAGGACTGCGAGATCTTGGTTATATTGAAGGAGAAAATGTCGTAATCGAATATCGCTACGGCGCTGTGAATGAGGACCGTGCCGCGAAGCTTGCGGTCGAGCTTATCCAGCTCAAGCCTGATGTCATTGTGTCCCCAACTCTTCCAGGAATTCACGCAGCGAAGCAGGCCAGCAAGACCATCCCGATCGTAATGGTGATAAATCAGGACCCTGTCGCGATTGGTACGGTGGAGAGTCTGGCCCGTCCGGGGGGGAAACGTCACCGGGTCACCAGACTCACTCGAGAGTTAAGCGGAAAATGACTGGAACTGGTCAAGGAGATCGTTCCAACAGCGTCACGCGTTGGAATTCTGTTGGCGGACACCACAAGCGGTCGTAATTTCTATAAAGATTATGAAGCACCGGCACGCAGTCTACGACGTAACCGTTGCAGCGGGGACATGATCTGGCAAGCTAACGAATCATCAATGCTCTAATGACGTGAATTTTTACCAGCTTGCATCAAAACTTTCTGCGTGACAGGCGAAACGCCCTCGAGTAACTGTTGCTGATCTTTGAGTCGGCGCTGGAGGTAAGTGTTCTTCGGCCAACACCAAACCTGTCCCCGTAGCGATTCGCCATCGTATGAAGCACCGTTTACTTTGCTTTGAAGGAATACCCGTTGCCAGTAGGTCAGCTTGTGTTGCACTTCAATCGGCTTCATTGGTAGGCCTCCCCTGCCTTAAGATAAATCGGAACCGCACAGTTATGAGGGTATTTCAGTCGAGGCTGCTTGTATTCACGCTCCGTGTACACGCTCTACAAAGAGAATGCAGCGGGAGTCGGTGTTTTTCAAAGGAGGTGTGTGGACGCAACGGGCAGAACTCCCGACCCCCAGCTGCAGCATATCCCTTGAGCAGAGATCGTGCCTCCGTTAGCTGAACGCGACTTAGGGGATACTGCTGGAGGGTCCGAGAAAACGCGACCGAAAACTTATAATCGGCAGTTCCCTGCAGCTTTCTTCTTGCAGGAAATTCCAAACGGCGCTTGACGGTGAATGCCTGACAGTCTTGAGAGACGCCGGCGGGGAAGAGCAAAGTCTCAGTGGTCGGTCATGAAAGCTTCAGTGTCTTGCTTACCGTGTCGATCCAACGAACGGTGGCAAGCAGGCCCCATGACTCAGCATCGTTTTCCGAAGGGAACATTTCGTATGGGCTGAATTTCTTGTTCTTTTCAACAACGTCTTGTGAGTCTTCTATCTATTCAATCGTCACCTGGACGCGCCAATCGCCGTTTTCGAATTTCGTAGCAATTGCCTCGATATCATGACCATTGTACGCGAGCTTCATGCGCATATTTTTTGAGCAGAGATTGTGCCCCATACGCGCGAAGATCTTTGGAGAAGATAGAGGAGTCTAGGGTAGGAAGTGTAGAAACATACCACCGTCAGTATTGCCCGCTACAGCGATATGGCGGGATACTTCAGGATAACGAGTGACACCTCAGCCGCGCGCCAATACGTCAAATGGCAATTCACGCTATAAACATCTAATCCACATGGAAGTAAAGTAAATCAGCCAGTCTAAAACTTTTTTTTCGATTGTTGTTTTGAGGGTCTACTGTAACCGCTTCAGCACAGCCAGATAATTTTCTCGTTCGCTGCTGAGCTGCGCTTTGAATTCGTCGTCCGTAAACACGCCCTTCGCGATCAAGGGCTTCACCGTAGCATCCGTCATCGGGAGCGTGCTCACCATCAGTTGTTCCAGTGTGAGCTTATCGCGCTTTAGGTTCTCCCGGTCATTTATTGCTCACATTCAAGCCCGGATCGGAGGCCGGGCGCTTATTTTGCTCTATTTATTGCGGACGAAGTACAAGTTCGAATTGATACCGATGGTATATAAAGCGTTTCCCCAGCTCCCGAAATACTTTGCAGGGGCCGCGAAAAGCGGAGCAAATTCTCGCTTGATAAGGGCGTCAGTGAGGGTTTCACCTGATCGATGGCGTTGCCCAATTTGTCTGATGATCTTCCGTTTGGTCCATCGGTTCAAGAACCGTTCGTCAGTTTTGAGCGCACGTTTTTCAATAGCCGGGCTACCAAAAATCCGCGGCGGTTGTCGGATTGAAATTCTTTACCGACATTAAAGCCGTGCTCAATGAGGACGCCATCTATGAAGCGTCGAAGGAGTTGATTGGAGCAATAATCTCGCAGCACCCTCCCGAATTGATCGACAGTACCGTGCGGCCAAATGGACAGCGTGGCATAGTTGCTGCTTCCTCGACATCTCCGCTGGGGAGAATAGACAGGCGGTGCAGAGCCGTCACGGTGCACCGACGCGGAGAAGGAGGGTTGGATCGGTGAAGCTTTCAGGCTGTCCAGCTGTCGGCGTGATGAGTTGCGAGGGTTATTGCGATGACCAGGCGCAGCACTATCGTAGCCTTCGGTTTGTCGTTTTTATTGATCTTCCTCATCACGTTGGTTGTCATGAGAGGGACGGTAAAGAAGCAGTCATCCGTGCCTAATGAGGTCGGAACGGTCGAACCAGCTTTATCCAACCGACCGGGGTTTTGGATCGAATATGATCCAACAGAAGGGCGATATAGAAATTGTTTTGATACACCTCGCGGAACGTCTTGTTGGCGTTCTTCTAAGGACAAACAAGAGGCGATTCGCGAGCTACGCGAGGTTGCAGATTACCTAAACAGAGAGGGCGCGAAATAAGTACCACCAGCATAGACGAAACGTGTCCCCGATCTCGATTGGCCCAGGTTCTTTGAATCGATTTCTTCGGTTTGAGACCAACGGGAGGTGCTTTGGCAGCTTAGACCGCATTAATCTTCTCGATGAGCGGTTCTACCATCGGGAGGACATTCTGCAAAACAAAGCATTTACACTCTTCGTTATCGAGTCTTACGCCGTAGTAGTTTTTGAACTTGTAAGTCGTCTCAATAATATTTGGTTTTTCACCCGAATAATCCAGTCCCCATGAATGTCGATACCAAGCACCGCTGGACCCCGGTGAAGGTGTATTGTAGGCGAAGCCGGTTGCTATCAAGCCTTGCTCCATGATCCATATGCAGCTGGTATTTTGATGGCATTTTTTGCGACTACCTCGGAAACTTTTAATGCCGTTTTTGGAGAAAAGCTGCCCACGCTTGATCAATTGACCAAGCCATGGTTCGTCCGATGGATTGCCTAAGAGCAGGACACTACCGGGATGGATGGCCTGCAACGATTGCAGCAGGCTTTTATACTGGCGGCTTTGTGCAGCTTGCTTTTGGTTAATTTTCTTCCAGAAATCAAAAGGTGAAGACATACGAGTTATCTAAAATGATTTTTCAACTAATTGATATCGGCCGAGACACTCTTCGCCTGGACGCTGTGTTAAAACCGGCTCCGCAATAGAGATCAGCACCGGGGTCGCTGAGATCATAGCGAGCGTGTATTGCTGCTGGTTACGTTCAATCATGCGATTGACGGCGTGATTTCGTTCGGCCTGGAAAAATCGGCAAGGCGTTTCTCCACGGCCTCTGTGTATTGAATTTTCCATTGATTTGCGAGACTGCGGATATCGTTGTTTTCCGAAGGGTCAATCCCTCTTCTGACACCTAGGGTTGACGATTGTTCAGGTCTTCGCCCATAATTGTCAAATGGCAAATCTGAAAGAGGTTCCAGTACAGGAACTGCTGGATGAGCTGCTCAGTCGGGTCGAAGCCGAAATGATACGTCTTGAAGCGAATATCGAGGTCCAAGAACACGAAAAAAAGGCGGTATTACACGAACTCGATGAGGTCCTTCGCAGCCTGGTATGGAGCACTAAACAGCAGGGAAGGATGGATGAAGGCCGAGCAAAAAGAATAAGCAAAGGAACGAATCACTGAATGGTTTGTTTTTCTTTGTGAGGCTCACCTGCTTTCGCTTGCCGCTGTTCCTGTGTTCACAGCCACCAACCCGGCAATCGCCACACTGAGGCCGCGCTCGTGAATTTCAGGGGATTGATCGGCGCGGCCCTATTTATAATTGGCCTCGTTGTGGGATTGGCGGGAGTTAAGGTAGGAGCATCCTGGGCGACGATTTTAGGAATCGTTCTCATTCTCGTCGGATTGGCCATTCCTAATTGGACTGGAAAATAAATGGGCAAGTAGCGGGCGAGCGACTTTCACCGTAGGTTGAGCATTCCCCCGGGAGCTCGGGTCGTGGAACTCGGCCTAGGAACCGGATGGTAGTCAATATAGTGACTAGGCCCGCCAAGCTCGAGCATGCGCTTGCTGCGGCTCACGTTCCCAAAGACCAGTTTGATACGCTCGAAACTGAGTCCACCTCCGAGCCTACATAATTCTTAGAACTCCAGGCCGATTGATTATTAGCGTTCAGAAAGCCGGTCGTTCTCAGGCCATAGAGAAAGCTGCATTTCCGAGTTGGGCATTTCTTTAAGCACCCTCTTTGACTGCCCGCAGGAATACATATCGATTCGTGCATCGTCTAGGAGATCGTGCCAGGCCTCAACTGCTCTGATTTTGTCTTCGATTTCTCGCCGTTGTGGCGCGGAAAATCTCACGTCACACTGTACCGTCATAAGCTCCCTTAGCCTCGGATGACAGCTCATACAGAGCAATCAACGATCCAGATGTAAGTTAATGAAATATCGGCGGGCTTACCGTGACAGCGAACCGTCAAATTGACTGCGTTGAGACATAACTGACGGTGAAGCCGTTACGCGATTTCGTGCGGGCATAACCGCCAGGAACTATTGGACAACGTTGTCAGTCGATCTCGCAGAAACGTCTCCAGTACACCGCCACGATTAGCGGCACGTCCCCTGCTCATTGGAAACTCCAAGCCGGGCAACGTAAGCCGCACCTCTCGCACCGACATCTCTGAAGTTTCCGTTCCCGCGACCGCTCCAAAGACGACCGTGCGGAGGATTCTTGAGAACACCAGTTCACGATCCGGTGATGATCAGAACCGAAAGGAAATTGGCCAAAATCAGGCGAGAAATCGTTCAGCGAGATAAGCGTCTGAAGCGAGCGCTGCACTGTATCGAGCTTGCGATCGAACGCATCACGACCGGAATGAGTATTGCCGAGATGGCCAGACGGCACAATTTGACTGAGAGCAAAGTCCGCCGAGACATCGACATTGCTATTCTTTTAGCGCGCAGTCGCATGTTTGAGAGGACTCCCTCCAGACTGATACCGCTCAACGAATCGCGACAGCTTGGGCGTTGAGATATGAAAACCTTTTCAAGAGTCAAATCAATTAAAGTTACGTGTGACCGCTGCAAGCAAGTCGTTGAGGGTATTCGAGGCGATGAATTTACCGCCGGGTTTTACGACATGACCAAATGGGAAGACTACCGGCACGATAACGAGCGGTATGTCTGTGAGTCCTGCATGTTTGCGGATCCCAAATACCTTGAGCGATACGGATCTTGCTTTTGAAAGACGACTGGCGAGCTGACGAAAATACTTATCGCGCTTAGTTATGCTAGCTGATCACTCACACGCATTATCTCGTAGACAATTTGCGCCCGCTGAGGTCACCGGGATTCGGTGTTGTCATTTCGCGACCGAACTCATACTCGCGTTAGTCGATGACCGGCTCGCCTGCGAAACTTGAGTGATCGCCTGAGCCCTGTTCAGAACCGAAAGCTCCTTGAGAAATGGAGTTTGCTTCGGATCGTCCGGCGTCCATTTGTTCCAATTTTCTGAGCCAAATCGTTCATGGCTTTGGTGATCAGTGGCCAACTTAAGACCCGCTGACGAGGAAAACTCGAAGTTAAAGGAAGGGCAAGGCGCTTGCCAGGCTAGTCACGCGACTTTGAATTGTACGCACTACGGCTAACGATTCTTCCGTCGATCCATTCGACGCTCTGCGGCGGTTTTTCGAGTCAGTCGTAAGCACTTCAAAGTTTGTGCGGTCAAATAGGTTTCCGTTCGCGGTATGCCCCTCGGAGCAGAGATGAAGGCAATGAATACTTAAGCGACAGAGTTCCTGTGCAATTACGTGGAGTACGCATCCGCGCGGCATTGTTTACTTTGTCTTGTCGCAATGCTGCTTCAGAGGTAAATGGATTCTGAAGGAAGTTCCCTTGCCGGTTTCGCTTTCCACTTCGATTTTTCCGCCGTGGTTCTTGACGATCCGTTGACAGAGTCCTAAGCCCATTCCTCTAGCAGGCTGCTGAAAAATTAACTTGCTAAGTGTGTTTCTTGTTATTTCACATTGATGATGCTGTTGGAGAGCTTGTTTTGCGATAGTTCTTGCGTGC
>Ga0207650_10001481_pt1 | contig 16843 bp, 12 predicted proteins | sample KBSS63metaG_FD_184325 | JGI IMG/M metagenome (GOLD analysis project Ga0207650, IMG submission 184325) | Switchgrass rhizosphere microbial communities from Kellogg Biological Station, Michigan, USA - KBS S6-3 metaG (SPAdes) (version 2) | ecosystem: Host-associated > Plants > Roots > Rhizosphere...
GAGGTCTTCGCCGCGCATGCGCCGATCCCGACGCTGCACTGGAACGTGTTCGTCGAGTCGCCGCGCGCCGAGGCGTTCGCGCCGCTCTACGCGACGCTGCAGCGGACCGCGCTGGTGCTGGTCGCGGCGCTCCTGATGTCGATCGCGGCGAGCTTCTTCCTGGCGCGGGCGCTGGTCCGGCCGCTGCGCGCGCTGCAGCGCGGCGCCGAGCAGATCGGCGCCGGCGACCTCGACCGGCACATCGAGGTGCGCACCGGCGACGAGCTCGAGGGCCTGGCCGAGCAGTTCAATCACATGAGCGCGCAGCTGCGCGAGTCGTACGCCGGGCTCGAGCGCAAGGTCGAGCAGCGCACCTCCGAGCTCACCGAAGCGCTCGAGTACCAGACCGCGACGGCCGAGATCCTCGAGGTCATCAGCGGCTCGCCGACCGATGTCTCGCCGGTTCTCGAGGCCGTCGCCGAGCGCTCGCGCGAGCTTTGCCGGGCCAACGCCAGCAGGATCTGGCTGCTCGTCGGCGATCGCCTGCACGCCGCGACTGGCTACAAGGGCGCCGACGGCAGCGAGGAAGGGCGCAACGAAACCCTGGCGGTGACGCGCACCAGCGTCATCGGCCGCGCCTTCGTCGACGGCCGCAGCGTCCATGTCGCCGACATCTTGCCGTTGCTCGAGAGCGAATATCCCGGCTCGCGCGAGATGCAGCAGCGGCACGGCTTTCGCACCGTCCTCGGCGTGCCGATGCGGCGCGAGGGCGTGCCGGTCGGCGTCATCGGCATCGTCCGCAGCGAGCCGCGCGAGTTCATGCCGGGCGAGGTCCGACTGGTCGAGACCTTTGCCGACCAGGCGGCGATCGCGATCGAGAACGTCCGCCTCGTCAACGAGACCCAGGATGCGCTGCGCAAGGTCGAGGAGCGCACCTCCGAGCTGACCGAGGCGCTGGACTACCAGACCGCGATCAGCAACGTGCTGCGCGTCATCAGCCAGTCGCCGAGCGACGTCGTGCCGGTGTTCGACGCGATCCTCGAGAGCACCTCGCGCCTGTTCGGCAATCCGATGGCCGCCGTCTTCCGCTACGACGGCCAAACCATCGACGTCGCGGCGACCTACAACTGGCCGCCCGAGGCGGTAGAGGACGCGCGCCGCTTCTACCCCGGCCCGCCGCGTCCCGAGATGCTGAGCGGCCGCGTCATCGCCTCGGGACAGGTGCAGGTCCAGGAGGACGCGCTCACCGATCCGACCTATGACCGGCAAACGGCAGCGGCCGGCCACTGGCGGCGCATGATCGGCGCGCCGCTGCTGAGAGAGGGAGTGTCGATCGGCGTCATCGTCGTCGCCTGGCCCGAGCCGGGCAAGACACCGCAACGCCAGGCCGACCTGCTCAAGACCTTCGCCGATCAGGCGGTGATCGCGATCGAGAACGTGCGCCTGTTCAACGAGACGCGCGAAGCGCTCGAGCAGCAGACCGCCACCGCCGAGGTGCTCGGCGTGATCAGTGGCTCGGTCGCCGACAGCAAGCCGGTGTTCGAGAAGATCCTCGAAAGCTGCCAGCGCCTGTTCGCGAGCAGCGAGCAGGGCGTGCTCCTCGTCGGCGAAGACGGCCGGATGCATCTCGGCGCGCATCACGGCAGCGCCCGCGAGCGGCTGGAGAAGCTGTTTCCGCTGGCGCGAGATGTCGGCGGCGACGCCTTGCGCCGCGAGCGCCGCGTCATCCACATCAAGGACGTCCTCAACGACGCCGACGTCCCGCCCGGCCTGCGCGCGATCGCCGAGCGCATCGACGTCGGCACCTTCTCGCAGGTGATCGCGCCGATGATGTGGGAAGGCGAGTCGATCGGCAGCCTGTACGTGATCCGCCAGCCGGCCGTCGGCTTCAGCGACAAGGAGGTCGGCCTGCTGCGGACCTTCGCCGACCAGGCGGTGATCGCGATCCAGAACGCGCGCCTGTTCAACGAGACCAAGGAAGCGCTCGAGCAGCAGACCGCGACCGCCGAGGTGCTGCAGGTGATCAGCAGCTCGGTCGCCGACACCCAGCCGGTATTCGACAAGATCCTCGACAGCTGCGAGCGGCTGTTCGCGGCGAGCGGCCTCGGCATCTACCTGGTCGGCGACGACGGTCTGCTGCGCTCGGGCGGCTTTCGCGCCGAGACGGCCGGCTCGATCGACATCGTCCGCTCGGTCGCGGGCGAGTTCCCGCGGCCGCTCGACGGCACGGCGACCGAGATCGCGATCCGCGAGCGCCGGGTCGTCCACTTTCCCGACGTCGCGGTCGATGCCGGCGTACCGAAGCCGCTGCAGCGGATCGCCGCGGTCACCGGCAGCTTCTCGGTCGCCTTCGCGCCGATGCTCTGGGAAGGCCGCGGCGTCGGCGCGATCCAGGTCTCGCGCGACCCGCCGCAGCCGTTCAGCGACAAGGAGCTGACGCTGCTCAAGACCTTCGCCGACCAAGCGGTGATCGCGATCCAGAACGCGCGCCTGTTCAACGAGATCCAGGCCAAGAGCCGCGAGCTCGAGATGGCCAACAAGCACAAGTCGGAGTTCCTGGCCAACATGTCGCACGAGCTGCGCACGCCGCTCAACGCGATCATCGGCTTCTCCGAGGTGCTCTCGGAGAAGATGTTCGGCGAGGTCAACGAGAAGCAGCTCGAGTACCTGCTCGACATCCACTCGTCGGGCCACCACCTGCTGACGCTGATCAACGACATCCTCGACCTGTCGAAGATCGAGGCCGGCCGGATGGACCTCGACCTGGCGACGACCAGCCTGCCGATGCTGCTCGACAACTGCACGACGCTGGTCCGCGAGCGTGCCAGCCGGCAAGGCCTGACGCTCGCGCTCGAGGTCGATGAAGGCCTCGGCGACTGGGTCGCCGACATCAGGAAGCTGAAGCAGGTGGTGATCAACCTGCTCTCGAACGCGGTCAAGTTCACTCCTGCCGGTGGCAAGGTGACGCTGCGCGCGCGCCGGCTCGAGAACGCGGTCGAGATCGCGGTCGTCGACACCGGCGTCGGCATCGCCCCCGACCAGCAGGCGCTGGTCTTCGAGGAATTCCGCCAGGCGGGGGGCGACTACCTGCGCAAGTCGGAAGGGACCGGGCTCGGCCTGTCGCTCGCCAAGCGCTTCGTCGAGCTGCACGGCGGAACCATGCGCGTCGAGAGCGCGCCCGGCCGCGGCTCGACCTTCGCGTTCGTGCTTCCCGAGCGGGTGCTGGAGGCGGTATGAGCGCCGTATCCTTGTTCGCGCAATCGGGGGCCGAGCGATGAAGAAGATCCTGATCGTCGAGGACAACGAGAAGAACATGAAGCTTGTCCGCGACATCCTGCGCCACAACAGCCTCGCTACGATCGAGGCCGTCACCGGCGAGGCCGGCGTTGCGCTGGCGCTGAGCGAGCGCCCGGACCTGATCCTGATGGACATCCAGCTGCCCGACATCGACGGCATCGAGGCGCTGCGCCGGATTCGCGCCGAAAGCGTGCTCGACGCCACCCCGGTGATCGCGGTCTCGGCGTCGGTGATGCCCGACGACCAGCAGAAGATCGTCACCTCGGGCTTCGACGCGTTCGTCACCAAGCCGATCAACCTGAAGCACTTCGTCGACACCGTGAAGCGCTTCCTCGCGCAGGGGCGCTCGGCGCGATGAAGGCGAGCGCGCCAGCGCCACATCGAAGAGCGCGGGTCGAGGTACGCTCGGCGGCGCGCGTGTGGGCGCTCGCCGTGCTGCTCGTGCCCGCCGCGGCCTCCGCCCAGTCGCCGTCGGCGATGGCGCGAATCGGCTTCCTGTCGTTCTTCCAGACGCCTACCCCGTCGACGCCGGACCCGAACGAGGCCGGCTTTCGCCAGGGGCTCGGCGAGGCGGGCTACGTCGAGGGGCAGAACGTCGTCATCGAGCGTCGCTATGCCGATGGCAACGCCGATCGACTCGCGGCGCTGGCGCAAGAACTGGTGCGACTGAAGGTCGACGTGATCCTGGCCGGCGGGCAACCGTCGCGCGAGGCGGCGCGCAAGGCGACAGCGACGATTCCGATCGTCACCCTGTCCGGAAGCGACCCGGTGCGCGAAGGCTGGGCGAAGAGCCTGGCGCGGCCCGGCGGCAACGTCACCGGCCTCACCTTCACCTTTCCCGAGCTCGCCGCCAAGCGCCTCGAGTTGCTCAAGCAGGCGGTGCCGTCGCTGACCCGAGTCGCCGTTCTGGTCGATCCGATCGAAGTCGTCGACGCGGCCGACGTGCTGCGCGAGACCGAGGCCGGGGCGCACCGGCTCGGCATGCAGGTGCAGCTGCTCGAGATCCATGGCCGCAAGGACTTCGAGGCTGCCTTCGCACGGGCGCGTCGCAACAACGCCGAAGGGCTCGTCGCGATGGCAATGTGGCCGCATCGCGACGAGGTCGCGCAGCTCGCCACCCGCGGGCGGCTGGCGTCGATGGGCGAGGGATCGCACGAGGCGCGCGCCGGGTTCCTGATGGCGTACGGCGCCGATCTCGACGACCTGGTGCGGCGGTCGGCGCTCCAGACGGCGAAGATCCTCAAGGGCGCGCGCGCCGGCGACCTGCCGATCGAGCGGCCGACCAAGTTCCGGCTGAGCGTCAACCTGAAGACGGCGAAGGCGCTCGGCCTGACGATTCCCGAGGCGCTGCTGCTGCGCGCGGACGAGGTGATCGAGTGAGCGACGCCGGCGACGCGGGCCATGCGGCGAAGGTCCTCGTCGTCGACGACGTCGCGATGAACGTCAAGCTGCTCGCCGACCTGCTCGGCGCCAAGGGGTATCGGACCTGCACCGCCGCGTCGGGCGCCGAGGCACTGGCGGTGCTCGCCGCCGAGCGCCCCGATCTCGTCCTGCTCGACGTGATGATGCCCGGCATGAGCGGCTACGAGGTCTGCCAGGCGATCCGGGCCGACCCGGCGCAGGCGATGCTGCCGGTCGTCCTGGTCACGGCGCTCGACCCGGCCGAGGAGCGCGCCAAGGGCCTCGATGCCGGCGCCGACGACTTCCTGAGCAAGCCGGTGAGCCAGGCCGAGCTGCTGGCGCGCGTGCGCTCCCTGTTGCGAATCAAGTCGCTCTACGACCAGCTGCTGCAGCAGAAGAGCGCGCTCGCGGAGCTCAACCGCACGCTTGCGCAGCGCGTCGACGACGGCGTTCGCCAGCTCGAGAAGGTCGGCCGGCTGAAGCGCTTCTTCTCGCCTCAGCTCGCCGAGCTGATCGTCGCCGGCGGCGCCGACGACCCGCTGAAGAGCCACCGGCGCGAGATCACGGTCGTCTTCCTCGACCTGCGCGGCTTCACCGCGTTCACCGAGACCGCCGATCCCGAGGAGGTGATGGCGGTGCTCGGCGAATACCACGCCGCCGTCGGTCGGCTGGTGCTCGAGCACGAGGGCACGCTCGAGCGCTTCACCGGCGACGGCATCATGGTCTTCTTCAACGATCCGGTCCCGGTCGCCGACCCGGCGCCGCGCGCGGCGCGGATGGCGCTGGCGATGCAGGGCGAAGTGCAGAAGCTCGCCCACGGCTGGAAGCAACGCGGCTACGACCTGCTGATGGGAATCGGCATCGCCCAGGGTTTCGCGACCATTGGTGGCATCGGCTTTCCCGGCCGCATCGACTACGGCGCGATCGGCACCGTCACCAACCTGGCGGCACGCCTGTGCGGCGAGGCGCGCGGCGGCGAGATCCTGGTCTCGCAGCGGGTCCGGGCGCTGCTCGAAGGGCAGGTGTCGAGCGAGCCGGCCGGCGAGCTCGCCCTCAAGGGATTCCATCGCCCGGTGCCGGCGTTTCGCCTGCTGCCGTGAATCCGGCATCGACCTAGAGTGCAGGATTGCATCGCGTCGCGAGCCCACCGCGACGATGCTCGCCGGATCGAGGAGATGCACATGAAGCGACGCCGACTCCTGCTCGCCAGCGCCGCGCTGGCCACGTTGCCGTGGTTCGCCGCAGCGCAGACGCCGCCGCGGGTCTTTCGCATCGGCTGGCTCACGGCGCAGCGGCCGCCGAGCCTGGTGCCTTACGTGCAGGCGTTTCGCACCTCGCTGGCCGAGCTCGGCTTCGTCGAAGGCCGCAACCTGGCGCTGGAGTTCCGCTACGGCGACGACGACCGCAGCAAGGTGCGCGCACTGGCCGACGAGCTGGTTCGCTTGCCGGTCGACCTGATCGTCGTCCAGGGCGAGGCGGTGCTCGAGATCAAGAGCGCGAAGCTGCCCGTGCCGATCGTCTATGCCTACAGCGGCGACCCGGTTGCCGCAGGACTGGCGGAAAGCCTCGCGCGCCCCAACGCCAGCATGACCGGCCTGACCTATCTCGGCACCGAGCTGAACGGCAAGCGGCTCGAGTTGCTGCGCGAGATGGTTCCGAGCGCACGCCGGGTGGCGCTGCTGTCCAACCCCGCGTATCCGGGCGAATCGGGCGAGCGCGCGAACTCCGAGGCGGCAGCGGGCAAGCTCGGCATCGACGTGCGCTATGTCCCGGCGCGAACCACCGACGAGCTCGACGCTGCCTTCAAGCGCATGGAAAGCGAAGGGACGCAGGCGATCTCGCTGTTCGCCGACAGCTTCGCGGTGCAGAACCGCGATCGCATCGTCGCCTTCGCGATGGGCCAGCGCATCCCGCTGGTGTCGAGCTGGCCGGTGTTCGCCGAGGCCGGCGCGCTCTGCACGTACGGCCCGCGCCTGGCCGATTCGTACCGGCGGCTGGCCTACTATGCCGATCGCGTGCTGCGCGGCACCGCGCCGGCCGAGCTGCCGATCGAGCAGCCGACGACGATCGAGACGATCGTCAACCTGAAGACGGCGACTGCGCTCGGCATCAAGGTGCCCGAGGCGGTGCTGGTTCGCGCCGATCGCGTGATCAGCTGAGCTCGTTCGCAGCGGCGATCGGGTAGCGCGACGAACCGGGCGCGTCGAGGCGGGTAAGACCTAGGGTGGCCGCGGAACGGCGATTGCTTTACCGTTGACGGTCATTACGCCGCCATCCGGAGACAGAGCCATGAAGCGCCCCTATTCCTTGCCCTTGCTGACGTGGCTCGTGCCGCTGGCGATCCTCTCCGGCTGCGGCGGCGACGACGACACACCGGTGGTCGATACCGCCTGCCAGGCGCTCACCGACACCGGCTCCGTCGTCGTCGGGTCGGGCGTGGCGGGCGATCCGGCGGCGCCCGAGCCGGCATCGGGCTACAAGGTCGGCAAGAAGGCCGTGCACACCCGCACGCACATGGTGGTCACGGCCAACCCGCTTGCCAGCAAGGCGGGCTGCGACGTCCTCAATGCCGGCGGCAACGCTGCCGACGCCGCGGTCGCGGTGCAGATGGTGCTCGGCCTGGTCGAGCCGCAGTCGAGCGGCCTCGGCGGCGGTGCCTTCATGCTGCACTACGACGCGGCGACCAAGGCGGTCCAGGCCTACGACGGCCGCGAGACCGCGCCGGCAGCGGCGACCGAGAACTATTTGCGCTGGATCGACGACGTCACCGACAAGACGACGCCGAAGCCGAACGCGCGCGCGAGCGGCCGCTCGATCGGCACCCCGGGGGCCGTCCGCATGCTCGACCTGGCCCAGAAGGACCACGGCAAGATGGCTTGGAAGGATCTGCTGCAGCCGGCGATCAAACTGGCGACCGAGGGCTTCCCGATCAGCGGTCGGCTGGCCGCGGCGATCGAGGGCTCGCGCCCCAACCTGCTGGTCGACCCGGAGGCGACCGCGACTTACTTCAACGCCGACCTGACGTCGAAGACGCTCGGCACGGTGCTGAAGATTCCGAACTACGCGGCGACGCTGACGACCCTCGCCAACAACGGTGCCGACGCGCTCTACACCGGGCCCATCGCCCAGGCGATCATCGACAAGATCAACGTCACCGCCGCGGTGCCGAGCGGCGCCGCGATCACTCCCGGCAGGACGACGCTGGCCGATCTCGCCGGCTACCAGGCGAAGCGGCGCGATCCGGTGTGCACGACCTATCGCGCCTACTGGGTCTGCGGCATGTCGCCGCCGTCGTCGGGGGGCCTGGCAGTGGCGCAGGCGCTCGGCATCCTCGAGAACTTCAACCTCGGGCTCTATCGGCCGACTGCCATCGACCTCGAGGGCGGCAAGCCGCAGGTGCAGGGCGTCCACCTGGTGAGCGAAGCCGAGCGGCTCGCCTATGCCGACCGCGACAAGTACGTCGCCGACACCGACTTCGTTCCCTTGCCGGGCGCCGGCACGTACGACGTCATGACCAACAAGCCCTACCTGCGCAGCCGTGCCGATCTGATCAGCTTTCAGACGTCGCTCGGCACGGCACCGGCGGGCAACCTCGGCGCGGTGCCGATGGGGATCGCGAGCACGCCCGAGGCCGGGACGACCCACTTCACGATCGTCGACAAGGCCGGCAACGTCGTCTCGATGACGACGACGGTCGAGAGCGGCTTCGGCTCGTTCCACATGACGCAGGGCTTCATCCTCAACAACCAGCTGACCGACTTCTCGGCAACACCGACCGATGCGCTCGGCGCCCCGATTGCCAACCGCGTCCACGCCAACAAGCGGCCGCGCAGCTCGATGGCGCCGACGCTGGTCTTCAAGATGAACGCCGACGGCAGCCGCGGCGACTTCTACATGGGCACCGGCTCGCCTGGCGGCAGCACGATCATCCAGTACGTCGTCAAGACGCTGGTCGGCGCGCTCGACTGGGGCCTCGATGCGCAGCAGGCGACGAACCTGATCGACTTCGGCGCTGCCAACAGCCCGACCACCAACGTCGGCGGCGAGCATCCGAACGTCAGCGCCGCCAACAACGGCGCCAATGACCCGCTCGCGATCGGCTTGCGTGCGCTCGGCCACACGGTCTCGACGAGCGCGCAGTCGAGCGGCATCAGCACCATCATCCGGGTCCAGGCCGGGGGTGCACCGGCGCTGCAGGGTGGCGCCGATCCGCGCCGCGAAGGGGTCGTTCTGGGCGACGCGTTCATACCCTAGTCGCGCCGCGGTCAGCGCGGCGAAGATCGCTTCGCCGTGTCGCGGCCGCCGACGAGCAGGAATCCTGCGCCCGCGGCGGCCAGCGTCAGCAGCGCGCCGACGATCGCCGCGCCGTGGAAGCGGGCGATGAACGCCGGCGCCGAGGCATCGCCGGCGAGGACGAAGCCGAGCGAGGCGGTCGCGAGCAGGCCGCCGATGCGCGCAATCGCGTTGTTGACGCCCGACGCCGAGCCGACATGCGCCGAGTCGACGGCGCCCATCACGGCGGCGGTGAGCGGCGCCACGCTCAGCGTCAGGCCGCAGGCGATGAGCACGAGCGCGGGCAGCAGCTCCGTGACGTAGTCGACCGGCCCGGCATCGACACGAAGGAAGAGCACGAAGCCGATCGCGGCGACGACCGGCCCGGCGCCGAGCAGGACGCGCGCGCCGACGCGTTCGGCGAGCCGGCCCGCGGCACGCGAGCCGAGCCCCATCGCGATCGACAGCGGCAGCAGCGCCGCGCCCGCGGCCGCGGCCGGGTAGCCCCCGCTCCTGATCAGCAGATACGGCAGCAGCACGACCATGCCGCCGAGCGCCGCGTAAAGGAACAGCGTCAGGACGCTGACGCCGACGAAGGTCCGGGTGCCGAAGAGCGAGAGCGGCATCATCGCGCGCCGGCCGAGGCGCGCTTCGAGCATCACGAAAGCGATCAACGCGAGCACGCCTGCGCCGAGGGCGACGAAGCCGATCGTCGCGCCGGTGGCCACGGTCGAAGCGCTTGCTCCCGACTCGTTCGCGGCGACGACGGTGAGCCCGTACGTGAGCAAGCCGAGCCCGACCGTTGCGAGCGTCGCGCCGGCGATGTCGAGCGGCATCGCATCGTCGCTCCGGCTCTCGTCGACGTAGCGCAGGGCAAGCCATGCCGCGAACGCGGCGATCGGCAGGTTGACGAAGAAGATCGAGCGCCAGCCGACGGTGTCGATCAGCCAGCCGCCGGCGAGCGGGCCGAGCGCGCCGAAGACGGCGCCGGCCGCGGCCCAGGTGCCGACGGCACGGCCGCGGGCTTCGCCGCTGAATCCGGCGCCGAGCAGAGCCAGGCTCGCCGGCATCAGCAGGGCAGCGCCGATTCCCTGCGCGGCGCGGGCCGCGAGCAGCCAGGCGAATCCCGGCGCGAGCGCGCAGGCGAGCGAGGCGGCGCTGAAGATCGTCATGCCCGCGAGGAGCATCTTCTTGCGGCCGTAGCGATCGCCGGCGACGCCCCCCAGCAGCAGCAGCGCGCCGAGCGGCAGCAGGTAGGCGTTGACGAGCCAGCCGATCGATGCCCCCGACGCGCCCGATGAGGCCAGATCACGCTCGATCGCCGGCAGGCCGACGTTGACGACCGAGCCGTCGATGAACGCCAGGCTCGACCCGAGGATCGTCGCCGCCAGCGTTCCGGTCGGGTGCTTCGTCTGCAGCGCTGTCTTCGGCGCGGCCGAGGCGAGGCCGCGGTCGCAGGGCCCGGCCGTGGCAACCGACATGGGCGAGCGCCTAGGTCGCTGCGCTCAATCCGCGCACGGCGCCGTACGCGGCATCGACGCCCTGGGCGACGACCCGCTCCTTCCAGGCATCGGTGTCGATGTAGAAGGCGTCGCGCACCTGCTGCTTGATCGCGCGCCGGGTCGCATCGTCGGCCTCGGGGTGGTTCTCGAGCCACTGGTCGGCGCGCAGCGCGAGCTGCACCTCCGCCTGCGGCAGGGTCCCGTACTCGAGGGCGATGCCGGTGTACTCCGCCTGCGGGCACTCCTCGTAGGCGACCTGGAACATCAGCCCGGTGAGGACTGCCGAGGTCGACGAGCCGTCGTAGATCGACGTGACGTCGCCCCACCAGGCGCGAGCACGCGCATAGGCGGCGGCGTCGTCGCGGCAGGCGAAGATCCGCTCGCCGTGGCCGATCGGTCCCAGCCCGGTGTGCAAGTCGATCCAGGCCAGTCGCTGGCAGCGCGCCGCGTGCTGGCGCAGCACCTGGCGCAGCGTCGTGTGGCTCCAGGTCGGCGCCGAGCCGCCGAAGAACAGGCCGTCGGGATGGTGGTACTGCCCGCCCGAGAGCGCCTGCTGCAGCGCGCGCTCGCCGTGGGTGGCGACGAACTTGCCGAGCGCCGCGGCGTTCGCCTCGCTGGCAGGCCAGGTATCGGGAATGATCAGGTCGGCGAGCGCGTCGTAGCTGGCGTTGACCGGCGCGTCGGCGTTGAAGTCACGGAAATTGCGATTGAGGTCGACGTTCTCGTGCGTCGTGCGCCGCCACCACGAGAAGCCGTGCGGGTTGAGCGCGTGGACGTAGAGCACGGCGACGCCGGCGGCCTGCGCCACCGCCTGCCAGGCCGAGTCTGCGAGCAGCGCGCCCTGCACCCCCGAGCCGCAGAAGCCCTCGACGCCGTGGCAGGCGCTGGTGACGACGAGCAGCTCCTTGGCATCGGCCGGGCCGTCACGAGCGACGTCCATCGCCAGCATCTCGCCGTCGCGTCCCGGCAGAGGATGGACGTGCGTCTCGATGCCGAGACCGCGCGAGCGCGCTGCCGCGAAGAACTTGTCGCGCGCCTCGGCGTAGCTTTCGGCGAAGAAACGCGCGGCGTCGGTCATCGTCCGGTCGAGAGCCAGGATTCGGCGAGGCGCACCCAGAGCGATCCGCCGAGCGGGATCAGCTCGTCGTTGAAGTCGTAGCTCGGGTTGTGCAGCATGCACGGGCCCATGCCGTGGCCGCTCTCGCGGTGCGTGCCGTCGCCGTTGCCGATGAGGAAGTAGCAGCCGGGCTTTTCGAGCAGGAAGTAGCTGAAGTCCTCCGAGCCCATGGTCGGCTCGAACTCGATCACGTTCTCGGCGCCGACCATCTCGGTCATGACGCGCCGCGCGAACTCGGTCTCGGCCGGGTGGTTGATCGTCGGCGGGTAATTGCGCTTGAAATGGAATTCGCACTCGGCGCCGAAGGCGGCGCAGGTGTGCTCGGCGACTTCCTTCATGCGCCTTTCGATCAGGTCGAGCACCTCGAGCGTGAAGGTGCGCACCGTGCCCTGCATCTCGCAGCTGTCGGGGACGACGTTGGTCGCCTCGCCGGTATGGATCATCGTCACCGAGATCACGCCGGCGTCGATCGGCCGCTTGTTGCGGCTGATGATGGTCTGGAATCCGTTGACGATCTGCGCCGCCACCGGCACCGGATCGATGCCGTTGTGCGGCATCGCCGCGTGCGAGCCCTTGCCGCGGATCGTGATCCTGAATTCGTTGCTCGACGCGAACGCCGGTCCGGCCTTGAGCGCGAACTGCCCTGCCTTCAGGCCCGGCCAGTTGTGCGCCCCGAAGACTGCCTCCATCGGGAACTTCTCGAACAGGCCGTCCTTCATCATCTCGCGCGCGCCGCCGCCGCCTTCTTCGGCCGGCTGGAAGATGAGGTAGACGGTGCCGTCGTAGTTGCGGTGCTTCGCCAGGTGCTTGGCCGCCGCGAGCAGCATTGCCGTGTGGCCGTCGTGGCCGCAGGCGTGCATCTTTCCGGCGTGCGTGCTCTTGTGCTCGAAGGTGTTGTGCTCGGTGATCGGCAGCGCGTCCATGTCCGCGCGCAGGCCGAGCGCGCGATCGCTGGTGCCGTTCTTGAGGATCGCGACCACGCCGGTCGTTCCCAGGCCGCGGTGGATCGGGATGCCCCACGCGGTGAGCTGCGCGGCGATCAGGTCGGCGGTGCGCTTTTCTTCGAAGCAGAGCTCCGGATGGGCGTGGAGGTCGCGCCGGATCTTGGCGATCTGCGCCGCGTCGGCGAGGATGGATTCGATGACTTGCATGGCTGGCTCCGCTGCCGGGGCAGTTTACCCGTCGACCCCTGACCCGCCGAGGCGCTGTGCCATAGTTTGGCGATGTCGCAAACGCTTGTCCGCGCCGCCTGTCCACACGACTGTCCGGACACCTGCGCGATCGTCGTCACGGTCGAGGCCGGCCGCGCGGTCAAGGTGCACGGCAACCCGCTCCACCCGCCGACGCACGGCGCCTTGTGCACCAAGGTCTCGCGCTATCCCGAGCGGACCTATCACCCCGAGCGCATGCTGCAGCCGATCAAGCGGATCGGCGCCAAGGGCAGCGGCCGATTCGCGCCTGTGAGCTGGAACGAAGCGCTCGACGACATCGCGGCCCGCCTCAGGTCAATCGCCGGGGTCGACCTCGCCAACGCCGAGGCGATCGTTCCCTACAGCTACGCCGGAACGATGGGAATGGTGCAGGGCGAGAGCATGGCGGGGCGTTTCTTCCACCGCCTCGGCGCGTCGCTGCTCGACCGCACGATCTGCTCGTCGGCCGGCGGCGAGGCGCTCGCCGCGACCTACGGCGCCAAGGTCGGCATGCACGTCGAGCACTACGCCGAGAGCCGGCTGATCGTCATCTGGGGCAGCAACTCGATCACCTCGAACCTGCACTTCTGGAGCTATGCCCAGGAGGCCAAGCGCTCCGGCGCGAAGCTGGTGTGCATCGATCCGCGCCGCACCGACACCGCCGAGAAGTGCCATGAGCACATCGCCCTCATGCCCGGAACCGACGGCGCGCTCGCGCTGGCGCTGATGCACGAGCTGGTCGTCAACGACTGGCTCGACCACGACTACATCGAGCGCCACGTCGACGGCTGGCCCAAGCTCAGGGCGCGCGCCCTCGAGTGGCCGCCCGAGCGCGCGGCGGCGGTGTGCGGCATCGACGCCGCGCAGATTCGCTCGCTGGCGCGCGACTACGGCACGCTTCGGCCGGCGGCGATCCGCGTCAACTACGGCATGCAGCGCGCGCACGGCGGCGGCAACGCGCTGCGCCTGATCGCGATCCTGCCGTGCCTCGTCGGCGCCTGGCGCCATCGCGCCGGCGGCGTGCTGCTGTCGGCGTCGGGCTGGTTCCGCCATGCGCGCAACGAGGCCGCGCTGCAACGCCCGGACCTTCTCGCCGGTCGCCGGCCGCGGACGATCAACATGAGCACGATCGGCGACGACCTGCTGCGCGCGAGCGGCGAAACACTGGCCGATGGTCGCAGCTTCGGGCCGAGGATCGAGGCGCTGATCGTCTACAACAGCAACCCGGTCGCGGTCGCTCCCGATTCGGCGAAGGTCGCGCGCGGCTTCGGTCGCGAAGACCTGTTCACGGTCGTGCTCGAGCACTTCATGACCGACACCGCCGACCTCGCCGACTACGTCCTGCCGGCGACGACGCAGCTCGAGCACCTCGACGTCCACACCGCCTACGGTCATACCTACGCGATGATCAACGAGCCGGCGATCGTTCCCGTCGGCGAGGCACGCTCGAACACGGCGATCTTTCGCGCGCTCGCCGCGCGGATGGGCTTCGACGATCCCTGCTTTGGCGACGACGACGAAGCGCTGGCGCGGATCGCCTTTCGCCCCGCCGCCGAAGGCGGTGTCGACTTCGACGCGTTGCGCGCCGAGGGCTGGGTCAAGCTCGACATCGCCGACGCGCCCTTTGCCGAGGGAAACTTTCCGACGCCGAGCGGCAAGTGCCTGATCGACGTTCCCGGCCTCGGCATCCCCGACTACATCGCCAACTACGAATCGGCGCAGTCGAGTCCCGACCTCGCGCGGCGCTTTCCGCTGGCGATGATCTCGCCGCCGGCGCGCAACTTCCTCAACTCGAGCTTCGTCAACGTCACCAGCCTGCGCGCGATCGAAGGCGAGCCGGTGCTCGAGATCTCAGCCGGCGACGCGGCCGCGCGCGGCATCGCTTCGGGACAGCGGGTGCGCGTCTTCAACGACCGCGGCAGCATCGTCTGCAAGGCGGTCGTCGGCGCGCGCGCCCGGCCGGGCGTCGTCAACGGCCTGGGCGTGTGGTGGAAGAAGCTCGGCAGCGACGGCAAGAACGGCAACGAGCTGACGCATCAGCGGCTGACCGACATCGGCCGCGCTCCGAGCTTCTACGACTGCCTGGTCGAGGTCGCGCCCGACGCCACGCCCGCCGAGGCGTGAGGCGCGGCGCGCGGATGGCGGTCTGGACCCTCGGCGCGGTCGGCGCGAGCGCGCTGTTGGCGAGCACCGCCGTCTGCCTGACCTCCGGCTGCAGCACCGTCGGCTACTACGCGCAGGCAGCGACCGGCCACCTCGCGCTGCTCGAGGCGGCGCGACCGGTGCCCGAATGGCTCGCGGATCCGGCGACGAGCGCGCCGCTGAAAGAGAGGCTCGTCCTCTCGCAGCGCATCCGCGACTTCGCCGTCAGCGAGCTCGGCGAGCCCGACAACGCCAGCTATCGCCGCTACGCGGACCTGCACCGGCAGGCCGCGGTCTGGAACGTCGTCGCCGCGCCCGAGCTCTCGCTCGCGCTCAAGACCTGGTGCTTCCCGGTCGTCGGCTGCGTCGGCTACCGCGGCTACTACCAGCGCGTTTCGGCCGACGCGCTCGCTGCCGATCTGCGCAGCGACACATTTGACGTCTCGGTCTACGGCGTTCCGGCGTACTCGACGCTCGGCCGCCTGCCGACCGGCGGCTGGTTCGCCGATCCGCTGCTCAATACCTTCATCGACTATTCCGAAGGCGAGCTCGCCCGGCTGATCTTTCACGAGCTGGCGCACCAGGTCGTGTTCGTCCCCGGCGACACGCTCTTCAACGAATCGTTCGCGAGCACGGTCGAGAAGATCGGCGCGAAGCGCTGGCTCGCACGCCACGGCGATGCCGCCGCACGCAGCGAGTACGACCGCATCGAGGCCAGGCGCGCTGATTTCGCGGCGCTCACCGGACGCTATCGGGACGAGTTCCTGGCGCTCTACGCCAGCGCCGCGAGCGATGCCGACAAGCGTGCCGGCAAGGCCGAGCTGCTCGCGCGCCTGCGCGCCGACTACGCCGTCCTGAAGGCGTCGCGCTGGGGCGGCTACGCCGGCTATGACGGCTGGTTCGGGCGTGCCAACAACGCCGCCTTCGGCATCCTCGTCAGCTACACCGGCCTGGTGCCGGCGTTCGAGCGGATGTTCGAGCGCGAAGGGCGCGACTTCGGCCGCTTCTACGGCGAGGTGCGGCGCGTCGCCGCGCTGGCGCCGGCGGAGCGCCGTGCCGCGCTCGAGCGCTAAGCTCCGGCATCACGACCGATCACAGGGCGGAGCGTCTCACCATGGCCGACATCCACATCCACCGCACGCATCGCCTCGGCCTGGCCAAGGCGCGCAAGACGGCGTGGCAGTGGGCCGAGGTCGCCGAGCAGAAGTTCGCCATGGAGTGCACCGTGATCGAAGGCAAGGCCGGCGATGTGGTGGAGTTCAAGCGCCCCGGCGTCCAGGGCCAGCTGGTGGTCGCGGCCGACTCGTTCGAGCTGACCGCCAGGCTCGGCCTGCTGCTCGGCGCCTTTCGCGGCCGGATCGAGACCGGCATCGAGGAGAACCTCGACGCCATCCTTGCCGAGGCGGCCGCGACGCCTGCGGTGAAGAAGGTGGCGCCTGCGGCGAAGAAGAAAGCGCCGGCGAAAAGCGCGGCGAAGAAAAAGTAGCGTCTCTACTTCAGCGACTCGACGAGGTCGATGTATTCCTGCTTGGCCTCGTCGCTCGACTTGCCGGCCAGGGCGTTCCACGCGTCCCACTTGGCGCGGCCGACCATGTCGCCGAAGCCCGGCCGCTTGCCCTCGGCATCGCCGCTCGACGCCTGCTTGTAGAGCGCGTACAGCTTCAGCAGCGTCATGTTGTCGGGCTTCTCGGGCAAGCTTTTCGAGTCGGCGACGGCTTGCTCGAAGGGGGCGGTGAGGTCGGCCATGGAGGTCTCCTGCAAAAGCGGGTCATGGTGAAAGTCGCGATTGACCGGGTGCATGTTAGCCAGCATCTTGACGACCCCTTCCGACCACTGCGCCCCATCGCCCGAATGACGACGTCTCCCGCCCGCCGCGAACGGATGTCGCGCGTCGACACCGCGTGGCTGCGCATGGACACCGACGTCAACCTGATGATGATCGT
>Ga0207650_10001486_pt1 | contig 16810 bp, 26 predicted proteins | sample KBSS63metaG_FD_184325 | JGI IMG/M metagenome (GOLD analysis project Ga0207650, IMG submission 184325) | Switchgrass rhizosphere microbial communities from Kellogg Biological Station, Michigan, USA - KBS S6-3 metaG (SPAdes) (version 2) | ecosystem: Host-associated > Plants > Roots > Rhizosphere...
GCATCCCGCCGAAGGAAATGCCGCCAATAATGTCATCAGGTTGAATAAAGAGACCCTCTGCAATTAGCGCGGCGTACTGCGTGACGGTTTCTCCCGATACTGGCTCCGCGTGATCCGGCGTGACGATTTTTACCTCTGGGATTCGAATCGATCGGAATCGACGACATCTGCCGCAATCCGCTAAAAAGCACAACCCGTATGGGCTTCATCTGTCGAACGTGATTGAGGCACCAGTGATATTATCTGACGGAGGATCCGCTACTTGCGGCAATGGACGTCTCGAAGAAGTTCGTCAAAGCGTCTTGATATTTGCTGCCGAAACGCGATGTGAGCGCCTCAGTATGCCCTCCGCTTTCGACTGTAATTAGGGTCTTCGGCTCCCGCGCTTTGGCAAATAATTCAAGGGAGTGAGTATAAGGAATCACAGGATCAGACGTTCCATGGATGAGAAGCAGCGGTATCGGCGCGATGCGAGCTATGTACTTCTCTGCGCTATAGGTATTGTCTACCAGAAAACCGGCGCCGGAAAATTTATCGTTTGCGATCGATGAGTATGAATAGAAAGTGGACTCAATCGCAACGGCCCTTACACCTGCGCGATTGCCTGAGCCTACGACCGCAATGGCGATTGTGCCTCCAAGGCTCTGCCCGAAAACAATCAGCCGCTCAGGATCAACATCTTGCAGAGAACGTACGTAGTTCAAGGCACTATGGGAGTCTTCAAATATCCCCTTGGGTTCGGGACGTCCTTGTGAGTTTCCATAGCCGCGGTAGTCGAAAACAAACACATTGAAGCCCCGCCGGGGTAACCAACTCACAAACATCCAGTGGGAGGACATGTTCTGAGCATTGCCGTGAAAATGAATGATAGTCGCTTTGGCGTCCTTGGGATTGTCATAGCCCTCGGCAGGAATGAACCATCCGGATAGTCTCGTACCATCGCTGCTCGCAAAACTGACGTTGCGAAAGCTAAGGCCCAGGCGAGTCGGTGTGTCATAGAGCACGCGATCCGGATAATAGAAAGCGCCGTCGAGACATCCCATAAGCTCGAGTGACGTGATCAACAGAAAAACCGAATAAAAAAAAACCGTCTCACGATAGCTGTACGCAGAAACAAATACTCGGCGTCGTTAGACGCTGTCATAACTTATGGAGTGGTCATGTCATAGCTCGCGAGACAGCGATCGACGAGGCTTTCCGCGGCCGCCCAATCGAAGGTGCGAAACTCGCGTCCCTGGATCGAGCCGGGCTCGCCCGCGTAGAACATTTCGTACTGCAGATGACGCGACCCGAACTCCGAGCCGACAGCATCCCACAGTAGCTTCAGCAGCTTCACCCGCTCGCCTGCTTTAGCGCCAGGCCAGCGCACGTAGCGCTCGATATCCGCCGCCGAGTGCGATACCCGTAGCTCAGCGACCGTCGCCGGCAGCTGTATCAAGCTGCCGCCCATCAGTCCACGGATCTGATTGAGCAGCACCGGATACATCGCCTGCTGGAATACCTGGCTGGCGTAGAGCAAGCTGTCTTTAGGACGCATCACTCCGAACGGGTCGGGTTCGGCGGCAGCTTCGGCGGCGAGAATCATGCCCTCCACGAGAGAGACACGGGTGGCCAGATCCCCGAGTTGGGCGATTGCCTCGCTTATCGCCGAGCGTCCGCTCAGGTCCATGCAGCGTTTGACGAGCCCGACCAGGAACTGCAGCTTGGCCCACGAGCGGATATGCGATTGAGTGTTGCCCAGGACGTGCGCCGACGTAATGCTAAACTGACCCGCGGTGAGTTCAATGTTTTTGTAAATGAACACGTCCTCCCACGGCACGAAGACATCGTCGAACACCACTAGTGAATCAGTTTCGTCGAGGCGGCTGGACAACGGGTAGTCGAATACGCTAGTGGGCCCGAGCGCATACGGCCGTCGAGGATACAGTTTCAGGCCAGGCGCGCCGGTCGGTACCACGCACGAGATCGCATAATCCTCGTCGCCAGCCCGGAGCGGTAAAATGACGGTGACGAGGACGTAGTCGGACATAACCGAACCCGTGCCGAGCATCTGCGCGCCGCGAATGACGATTCCGCTGTCGCGCTCGGCGACGACGCCAGCGTAAAGATATGGCTCGGCCTGCTGATGCGCTGGCTTGGCGCGGTCGATCGTAGGATGGACGATGACGTAGCTGATGTATAGGTCCTCGTCGGCGGCTTTGGCAGCGAAGCGCAAGAGATTGTCGGCGAACTGTTGACCGCCCCGTGCATAGAACCCTGGCGAGCCGGCAAATCCGGCGAAAAACGAAGCCACGTGGTCCGGAGAGCGGCCCAGGAATCCGTAGCTAGCATCCGCCCAGTATTTGATCGCGCGCCGCCGCGCCGCCAAATCTTTTCGGGTACGCGGCACCAGCCAGGACTTGTTGATCGGTCGGCCGTCGCGTGGCGAGGCATAAGTCATCAGCTCGCGATTGGCCGGGTCGTGGGCAAGGTCGTAGAGCCGCGCGACCGTGCGCACGCCGGCTGCGAAAGCGGGATGCGCCGTCACATCGGCTACTCGCTCGCCATTGAACAACACAGTACGGCCATCGCAGAGACCGCGCATGTAGTCATCGCCGCTGCGGATCATATCACCTCTTCGCTCACGCCCTTAGGCCAGCGCCCCGTATTCAATTTACTGTGACCGCAGGACCCAACGTCGCTGCACGTGTATTTCTTTCTCAAATTCATCTCTCCGGGTCCAAGATAATGTCCGTCGATTTCCGGTTTCGAATCATGGTCTTCAAAGGAATGTGTATTCTCCACGGTACGGCCAGAAAAATATAGCCGTCATAGGCTACAACGGGCAACTGCTATCTAGGAAAGTCGAATGCCCCGACTCGGAACCTCATTAGAAACTTACGCCAGCCAAGAGGCCCACGATTGGCTGCAGGACCGAGCGAAGCGAGCGCGAGGCAACCATGTTATCATTGATTGTTTGAAGATTACTTTTACTTTGACTTGATACCAAGTTCTCGCTGAGCTTCTCGCAAAATCGAAAGATCGGCGACTTCGTTAAATGCGACCTCACGGTCGACTTTCGTGATGCTCCTGGTGTCTTCGATCAGTCGTCGAAAACCGTCGTCTGGTAGATTTCCGTCGAGATTGAAGCCTTTCGCGAAAGAGTCGTAGAGCGCAGCGGCCGTGTCATTGTCGATCTTGTATGTCGCCGCGAGTACGGGAATAGTCCCGTCTCGATTATCGCGTATGTAACGGTTGGCTTTGATTCCCGCCCGGATAACTCGTTTGATTTCATCCGGTCGGTCTTTGATCTTTCGAATGTGAACGATAAGGCCGCTGATCGGGTACGTAAACAGTTCCTCAGAGCGCGCTAAGACGGTAAACCCAAGCTTTCTTCCGCGATAATCTCCTGGCACAGGCAAAGACTGAGCATCGATCAAGCCTTGACTCAATCGAGTAAACACACCCTCGCTCGTGCTTCGGATAAACTTCACGTCTCGGTCCGGGTCCAGTCCGTAATGTTTGATCATTAACCTCGCCATCAAATCAGGTGCGCCTCCGGGCACGGCGCCGATGTTTTTCCCCTTCAGATCTTTGACTGTCTTAAGCTCCGGGCGGCCAAGCAAGACAAAATGCGGCGACGGCCGGAAGCAAGCTACTATCCTGGATGGTAACAACCCCTGAACCATGGCGCGCATCGCGGAGCCAAAGCCCGTGTAATAATCGATATCTCCATTGGTCAGCGCGATGTTCGCGACCGGCCCTGTGATCGTGACGAGCTCGGCATCAAGTCCCTCTTCTTTTAAAAAACCCTTTTTCTGCGCCAGAGGTAATGTGAAATGCCCTGCATCCGCGGGCAAGCCGATCCTGATTTTATCCGCCGCATGGACTGAGCCGTGAAAAATAAAAATAACAACCAAGACCGCAATAGTCGGCGTCATACGCATTCTATATGTCTCTGCCGGCCTAACATCCCAATTCAGCAGCGAGACGGATTTTGAGTTTAGACACTCGTATGATGGTTCCGCTGTAACGCTTATCGACGCAACCGGCCGCCAATATCTTCGTCTGAACGATCCGATCGCTCATGCTCTGAAACCTCGAATCCCCTTTCGCAACATGCCGACACCGACACCAATCATGACAAACGGGAAAACGTAGGAGATCGGATTGCTAGGACTTTGAAACTCCGGCAGTCTTTGCACGAAAAAATTGTATGCTAACCAGATCGCAATGCCGAGGCCCAAGAGAATCGCGAGGGTGCCGAATATAAAATATCTGATTCGCATGGTAGATCTCGCACCTTGGTTCTGTACCACTCCCGAATGAACGTCTAAAACGAGTCGATTATCTAATGTGCCGCTACGCAGCGCGCTGCTGCCGCTCTGGTTAAGCTTGGATTATGCCCGGTCATTTGTCCTGTTTAAACAAGAGATCAAAATCGGACACAGCCATAAACTTATCTCCGACCGATTCATCATCAACCTTAAAATATTCCTGCGGAACGATATCCTTGCTATTGCTGAATCCGACAAGGTACATCCAGCTATCATCCTCGGCCTTCCATTCCCTCAATTTAATAAAGTGAGTACTACCTCGGGCCTTCGCGATGTCGTAAAAGCCACGAACGATAAACATAGAGACCGGGACAGACGCGCCAGAAACAAAAGTTACTTTTGCCAAAGAGGTCTTTTCGTCACGACGAATTTCCTGAAAGGACATGATCAGGTCTTTCCCTCCGGGATTGGCCTGTTTTACGTCTCGTCGGTACAAAGTATCAGCCGCTTCGGCGGGACTTCCGAGGATGATCACAAGCGAAAGAGTTAGGACTAGTAGATTACGCATATAGATTCTGGCCTCGAGGCTGAGCGAATGAGGCAGTAATCATCTCAGGTTGTCGGTTAAGCATCTCTCTTTGACGGACTGTGACCGTGGGACATGATTCACATAATTGTCCTCGGACATCGTCGACACCGTGGCGGCATCGCGGTCCGCGAACTCACAGCGAAGGTGCCTTCCCAGACATCGATTAGTCGCTGTTCTTCGGGCGTATAGATCGAATCCATGTCGAACCTCTCTTGAGCATTCGTGCTCGGCCTAGTGAATCAGGCTGAGAGGCGCCAGCCGTTCGAATTTGGCTGATTTCCCGGATCGCGCCCTCGTCTCCAGCGGGTCAGGCCGAATCGTCAGTACTTTCACTGGTCCGACGCTTTCTGAGCAACACCACAATGGCGGCTGCTACGACGAAGATTATGCTATAGCCCGCCAAGAACACCAAACCGAGAATAAACAGCGGACCCAACGTTGAGGAAAGCCAACTCGTTGGCTGCCTGCCCCAGCGCCGCGCCCAGGTAATGCGCCCAAAGATGCTTCGGTACGCCTACACCGGAGACCGCGCCAGCGACGGCCAAGCCGGCAAAGTAATAGAGCGAGTCTGCATCCCACGGCTCCTTGCGTCCGGTGATCGGTATGGGCAGCGTCCAAACTGTGGCGGCCAACACCGCAGACACGATGACGGCCAGTACCCGCGCCTTCACGGACCTTTAACTTGAAGACTGAGCCGCTAGATCGGGTCAAGTTAATTTATTAGCGAGCGATGCAATGCACTCTTCGCGCAGTTGCCAGGCCCGTTCAAAATCAAAACCAACCTGCGCCGCCCATCGAGCAATCGCTTCTTGATGGTATTTCAACTTTACAGCGGGTAGATCATCCGGCGCGACTGATCGCTCGTCCATCAAAGAATCGAACGGAGATGACTGGCCTGCCGCTAAACCGGTAAAATCGTATCTTCGGCCCTTGTAGATCAAATAGCAGTGCGCTTCAGGAATGACGTCAACTCCCGCAGCCGCCAAAATAGAGCCGACACCGGGCGTATTGCGCTCCGACATTTCATAGAGGCCAACGGTTAGCAAAACATCGAGACGACCGCACTCGTGCGCTAACGCTGCTAGGAATCGGTGCTTGGAACTACAAGTGCCTGTGTGTGCTCGAAGGACGGCTGCCGGGTCGTCGCCATCTGCCACCCGGCCATAAGGCAGCAGACGAATAAAATCTGCCACATCTGCAAAATTCTCGAGACCCAGTGCTTGAACGGCTACGGACAGCGGCCCATTACCAGTAAGCGGAAAGTTCAAATTGGGAAGATCATGGCTCATCATTACAAGCGATCCCGCTGAGCCGCTAGCCGCCGGGAGAATCAATCCATCACGGTACAATCTCGTCCGCTCAAGCCAACGGGTTAGGCAGCTCCTTGGTGGCTAAGGTTCGGTTGCATTTCGAGGCAAACGCCGCAGGTAAGCACGCGCGATGGTTACCGGATGACCGAGCACGGTAACAATCCGCCCGAGGCCTCGCACCGGGTCGTGGAAGAGACCGAGCTGTCGCAGGATCGTTCCGCGATCATAGTAAATACGCTCGCTCGCCAGCTTGCCATCGGCATCAAACGAGTAGATCCCACAAAGCGGGAATTCCATCCGTCGGCCTGTCGGCGGCAGACCCCGCCACGTATCGAGGTGCGTACCGCGGATCAGCACTTCGACCACCACACTCTCAGATGTAACGTGCCGTTGCTTCACCTCGATCGCTAGATCCGGTAACGCGCGCATGAGCTCGCTGTAATACGAGCGCACTCCATCGCGGCCAATGCGGTGGTCCCCCCACGGCTCATCATCGTACTGTGCGTTGATTCCGAACGTCGCCATTAATGCATCTAGATCGTGTGAATTCTCGCAGCGGATGTGCTCATCGACAACCGCTGCACGTGCGCGTGCGCGCTCCGACTCAATTAGGGACATTTCGCACTTCCCAGGAGTCGTGATGAGCTTTATTGATTCATTTGGATACTGGGTTTCGGATGGCCAACCCAGTCTCACCATTCAGTCAATGCGATCCGATCGTCTTGAATGTTACTTGCCTTTGAGCCCATCACGAAAGGCAATCGCTTCAAGCTCCACCCGGACAGCGTCCATCACAGGAACCACAGGTCGCGCCTCGAATTCAAAAGCAGGCAACATCGAGCAGAACTTGTGAACCGCCAATGGATCGTCGCAATCCAACATCATATACCCGCCCCAGTCACCGACTCGTATAACGAACAACTCGATCTTGAAATTGTCGGGCGCCTTCCATTGAGTGAAAACCTCCAGTATCCGCTTCTGGGCATTCTCATACTCAGTAGGCGATCCTTGAGGACGTTCGCACCAGCTAATCATGTATTTCATCGGTATTCTCCTTCATTGGATTGATGTTGATGTGATTGGAACCGTAGTCGTTTAAACAGGCTAACGCTAAGGCTGAGAGGGCGAGCCAGCGAGCGCCGCATTCAGCTAGCAGGAATCGAGTGATGTTCATGTAACACGATCCATTGGTCGCCTATCCTGCGCAGACCTATAGTCAGACGAAACTCTAGTTCGATTCTCTCTCCGTTCTTCTCCGTTCCAGCACATCGCATCAGAGCAGCAACAAATGCAACATCGCTGCCCGCAATAATGTTCATGTCCTTGATATCAAAGACCACCGGATCATTAGACCAAGAAAAGAACAACTCCCAAGTCTTCTTATACGCTTCAATGCCCTTCGATTGCAGTGGCGGCGGGACATCAAACATCAACATGTCCGTAGAGTGATTGGCAAGAATCCCGTCTAGATCCTTGGCACGGACCGCTCTCGCCCAGCTCTCAACTAGCTCGCGTATCGCGGCTTCGTTTACCGTTCTAGTGCTGCTCGCGCTCATTCCCATTCCTTTTGCCTGACCTGCTGAGAACCTTCACGGCGCACGTTCCGGCAGTCTATCGTCCTGCGTAGCCGCACCTATTCCGCGTCGGTCTGAAGTAGCGAGTTAGGCCCACGATTCAGACTGTCCTTTTTTTCTTTCCTTGGAGCGAAATTTACTTCTCAGTTAAGCAGGCACCATTCTTACTTCGCCGCGAAGCAGTAGAATCGGCCCGCGCCGCCGCCGGGAGCGGTATCGGCGCAGCTTCGACTCTCATGCGCCGAGTTCCACGAACCGGACGGTAATGCGGTATTGCCGCCAAGCCCGATCCCGTCAACGTGACCCACTTGTGCCTGCATATCGGGGGATTCCGACGTCCAGTCGTTGCAGGTTTTCCCTAATACGACTCTACCTTCCGCCGTCGAGCCGGTCAGAATGTCATGTTCGGTCGGTCTCGGCGACCCGGGCCACCCACCCGGAACCGGTTGGCCCCGTTCGTCAACGAACAAAATCGGATTTCCTCTGCGCTCGTGGAGGTCGGTGAGATCTTTTCCGACCATGAGACCATTGGCGTTAAACCAGGGACCGTTGCCGACTCGATCGCGCGCATTGGTAGGCTTGTCGTTGTTGGCGGGATCGCGCTCCACACTCAAGTACGCGCGCCACGTCTTATCTCCTTGCCCCACGGTGGTCGCCAAATTTTGGCAAATCCGATCCGCGCCAGCCAAGCCCCCCAGATTGCCGGTTTTACTCTTGGCGCTCGTAACAAAAAAACCCATGCTCGGGGGTGGGGCGCCGGCGCCGTCAACAATCCGGTCCATACCGCTGCCAGCAACAACCGCTAGCGTCGCGATTGCAATCACCGAGTTGTAAAATTTCATAAGATTCTCCTCTTTAAGATTACGATGCTCAACCTGGCGGCGTTCTCGTTCATCATCCTTGTGCCATAACTTTACGGCTGAGAGGAAGACACCCGGCGAGCGCAAGGGAAGCGGTCGAAGATCCTTCTCAAGCCGCTTGTAGGCAGCACGCATCGATCAGGTTGCGTTCGTACGAAAAATCAAGAGTTCAATTATTTCGATAACGGGTTCAGGCTGGCTCTCAAGAGCGCCTGACTCCTCGATCGCCATTTGTCCCATCTGAAACTCGGAATCAGAAATAAGCGCAAGAGCGGTGTCAGCGCGCAGCTGTGTTCGTTTAGCGAATTCGCTGAGACTTGTCGCGGTAACCTGCCGAACGCGTCGGTGCTCTGCCAGTAGGAATCCATTAGTCTCTAAAGCAGCGACCGTTTGCGGAATTGTCGGTAATTGCTGGCAGATTTCTCGGGTTGATGGCCAGTACCGAAACAATGTCGAAAAACCATCGAGTTGATCACCAAAAGATCCCCTTATGAAAACACGGCCGCTATCAGAGACGACAACGCGCCGAAGTTCACGCCCGCAGGCCCAATGGTCCCGAATGTGATGCCACACTTGCGATAACCACACGAGATCGCAGCTCTCGTTTCGCAGCGGAATGCATTCGGCGGCGCCGGCCAGATATGTGAGGTTCGTCGGTTTCTCGCCACGAGTGGCGGCGTCGAGCATGGCCTTTGAGGGCTCGATTCCGGTAACCTGAGTCTTGAACGTTCGCGCGAAAAGCGCCGCAAATCGACCGGTACCAGCGCCAAGATCAAGGATCCTGAAGTCTTCGTCGTGCTGAACGAACGGGGCAACGATCGCAGTCCAGGTCGCAACCGCCTCTGAAGAAAGTGTTCGTCCCCGCTGATAATTGGCCGCCATTTGACCGCTGTAGTCGATCACGCCGGGAGAAAGCTGCTTGGACTGAGACATGCGGTTGCAAACCGCTCAGCGCCTACTGGGGCGCATCGATTCTATAGAAAACGTGAATCTGCTCTTGACCGTGAATTCGTCCCTCGTGGGAGAAACGGCCGCCAATTTTTTCCATTGCCTTTCTTGAACGCCAATTGTTCGCACCCACATGAAACCAGACGACCTTAGCCCAGCGGAAGGCGTGGCTAAGCATGAGCTGTTTCATTTCTCGGTTCGTCGCTCCGCCCCAATGACTTCTCGTCAGGAAAGTGAAACCGACAGCCACCTCTCTCTCGACGGGATTCCACTCGTAGTAACGCGAAGACCCTATTATCTCGCTTGACGCATTGTCGATTACGACGAATGCACTGCCAGACGCCAACGCGCCCGCAAAGAATCCGTTTTCAAAGACCTGCCGCTGATATCTCGTTCGCTCCGGGTGCTGCTCCCATATCAAAGGATCGGATGCCGCAGCATACAATGCTTCAAAATCATCGGCTTTTAATGGACGCAGCGTAATCGTTCCACCGACGAGAGTGGGCTGAAAATCAAAAGGCGATGCTTGACTCATGGCTCTTCTTAGGCGCCCAACGTTTAAAGGTCTCTATGACTTGGGTGATTTCGTGCCGCCGTTCTTCAGAACGGTTCGAAAACTCTGCCTTTATGACCGCGGCTGACGTCTCGACAGCCCTACATCAACTCTCAGTAGGTTCAATCCCGTGTCGTTTCATTAGTTCTCGTTCTTCCTCAGGCGTGGGAATGGAATCCTTCCAGAGCGCTTCTAGCTCGGCGAAGTAGGCGTCTGCCGCGGGAGAATGAATGATCAGTAGTCGCGCCGGAGACTCGCCAGCATTGCCGAATGTATGCGACACGCGGCTTGGTGCTAGTGCCCAAAATCCGGGGCCTCCCGTTCTGCTTTCTCCTCCGACGATGAACTCAATGGAGCCTTCCAATACGTAAAAGTCTTCCGGGCCCTCATGAGCGTGAGGCGATGGCCGACGGTTTCCTACCGGCAGGTCCCGTTCCATGAAGCTGAAGGCGCCGCCGGTAGTCTCATGCAATCCCTTAAACACCATCTTGCTTCCCCGGGCAGAATAAATCGTTCCCTGAAGTGGATCCAAAAATATGCCATTAGCCATGGAATCTCCTCAAGTGCTTATGACGCTGAGACTGAGAGGGTGAGGAGACCAGGGAGCGGTCTGGTGTTGTTCTTACATGACTAACGCCCAGGCTTACCGGCCGGAGCAAGCAACGCGAGTCCGGTTTCGTGCAGCCTTTTCTTCGGTGACTCACGGCGACACGCGCCTCGACTGCGTAGATCGAAGGATGACGTCGCCCGATGGGAGCGGCTTGGCTTCCAGTAAGTTTAGCCGCAACCGTTTCGATACACCACGGAGCAACGGCTGGCCGCTTCCGAGGAGCACCGGGCAAACGGCGAACTGATACTCGTCGATCAGACCGTGCTCCGTGAGCTGCGACACGATGGAGCCGCTGCCGAAGATGATCAAATCCTTTCCCGGTTGGGCCTTCATGGTCGCAATCCCTCGCGGGTCGAGTTCGCGAAGCAAACGGGAGTTCTCCCAACTCGCGTCCTTCATGCTCCGCGAGAAGACTATTTTCGTCATTCTGTTTAGCGCCATCGCTATTGCGCCGTGTTCCGGAGATCGTCGTCCCGGATGATGCGGGTCGGGAACTGTGCCGGAGGCGTCGACGACGGCCTGCCACCAGAATGCCTCGAAGACTTCGTACGTCCGACGTCCAAACAGGACCGTATCGAAATTTGTGATGTCCGCAGCGGCCGCTTTGGCCTGGTCCTGATCCGGGACCACCCAGTCGAGGTTCCCATCGGTCCCGGCAAAGTACCCGTCCGCGGTCACCCAGTTGAACATCACAATCCGCCGAGCGTGTTCCACATTTTCTCCTCGTCCCACTGATTCCTTATTCACCTTAGGCAGGCCTGCTACCCGAGTAACGCGGTGCTGCTGGTAGAGAACGCATCAACGACCATTGAATTTGTCGTCGAATCAAGCCGCGGGTTGGAAGACGGTTACGCAATCATCTGGAAGAAATCCTAGCCCCATCGGGTTGTCCTTCCAACCCTGAGCTGGAACTCTCAGGGACGATGGCATCGCTACGCGCATCGCACCTTCACGCGGCGATCTCGCATCGACGCTCCCGTGCTAGCCTAACCCTGCCGCTTGAAGAATTGGACAGCGCGCTCGTGCTTCTCAGCCGCTGCGCGGGTCTTGAAGGTCCCAAGGTTTCGGCGCTTGCCGGTCCTGGGATCTTTCTTATTCGAATACAACCGGTATTCCCCGCTTTTCAGTTTCCGAATCACACAGACCTCACGAAGCTATCCTGTCGTTATAGCAACGGACCGCGGCTAGCTGCATCGCAGGTGATGTTGAATTCACGGCTTTGACCTATGGCAGACTTCCAACCGGTTGCCGCATGGATCTTCAAAGAACACGGCATAATAGCCGGGAGCATAGTGCAGCGGCCCTTCGATGCGACGGGCACCGCACTGTGAGGCGATCTCAGCCAACTGGTCAACCTCCGCCGCGCTCTCGGCCCAAAAGGCAATCCTGTTTTCGTTGATCGTGTGGCCGGGAGACTCGGTCACGCCGAAAAATTCTGTGATATCAGCGTCGGGCGCCTCGAACTGCAACCAGCCTTCGATCTCCACCTCGCGCGTGAAGCCTAACGCCGGGAGAAACTGTCGGTAAAAGTCGGCGACATCGGCGATTCGCGGAACGCGCAAGTCGATGTGATCGTAGTGTCGTCTCATAGCTGTGACTCCCGCTTCGCTCAATCACGCCGGAGCAAAACGCTCCGCTTGCACGATGATCGACCGGTAGGAAAGAACTCCCGGTTGCACCGTGTCGGGCTCGACTAACGCCACGAAGAAAAGCCAACCAAACGCACGCTCGACAGTGCAACGCTCTTCGACAAAGTGGTCGCGAGCATCTTGTCGATCCTTCAGCCGTTTAAGAAGTAATTGCTGAGCTTCTTCCCTCGTGAGCATACGGCGACTTCAAGTCGATCTAACGTTTTGGGTGAGAGGCGGTTTTCCAAGCGCCTATCTTAACCCAATGCTTAGACAAGGTAGAAGGCTTAGCGCGGTACGCATCCGACAATGATCGTGTCATATAGCTGCTCCAGACGATAGAAACTGAGTTTAGGAACTTTGACTCGAAGGTGACCGTGCTTGATATCGAGTTCGGTCGGCACCTCCTCATAGTAGTAATGAAGCTCTGATTGACTGCCGTGAAGCACTTCGCGAAATGCGCTAGGCTTGAGATTGGAAGGGATCTGCCGCAGATAATCGCTAGGGAGCATGATTGTGAGTTCGTAGTCCGAGTGCGGTTTTTGACTCGCCTCGATCAGCACATCGAACGAAAAGTATGGGCGACCGACCCCCCAAAGGGCGTAACCAGCCTGCACGGCATCCGTCGTGGGGGCATTGCTAATTCGAACGCTGACTGTTTCGGGTTTGCAAAAAACCCTCGAGGGAATGTAACCCGTACACGGCCCACGATCTCGGTAAATCCGCCAGTCGAACTGATGACCTTCTTGAAAAGCGATTCGGATACGGAACCGCGAACCTGCGAGTTGGCCAGTGCTCCGCAGACGAGAAGCACACAGAAGATCAGGATGATCGCATGTTTCCACTTCCTAAGCATGTTGTCTGCGCAAAAGCCGCGGCCGCTCTGAAACGGGCACCAGGCAGTGGCTGCCGGCTTCACGCGTGTTAGACCGCGTGGCCGGCGCGCGTTCCTGATGCATGCGGTCAGCTAAGAGACCCTCTCGGCGAGATAACAATACCGGGAGAGCCGCCGATCCGTCGAAAGGCTGTGGACACACGCGAGAAACCGCTGGAGCCCGTCGAAATTCGCCTGCCCTTCACGCTCAACCAGGGCCACTCGATGCTTCTCCCGCGCCTCGTACCAGCGTTGCGCGATCGCCGCCGCATCCTCGGTGACATCCTCACTGCTCAGTAACCGGAACCCCGACCGTGCGATCAGGCGTTCGTTTTCGCCAGGAGGCACGAACAGGTAAAACCCAATCGAACTCCGAATCGCAAGCTCCTCGTGTGACACCAGACCCGACACGATCATAGCGTCGGTGAACAGAATTCGGCCGCCCGGTCGGACGATGCAGTGCCAGTCGCACAGTACGTCCAGACGATTTGGGATGTGGCACATAGCGTCGTTGGATATCACCGCATCGAATGTCGCCGGGCCGAACGGCAGAGACTTGGCGGCGTCGGCCTTTTGAAATTTCACCCGATCCGCCAGGCCCCGCTTCGCGGCGAGTCGCTCGCCATTGTGGATTCCATGCTCGTTGATATCGACGCCGGTGATCCGGCATCCACGCATCGCCGCTAAGTAGACGGCCGGTCCCCCAGAGCCAGAACCGACCTCCAGGATGTGGCTCTCCGCGCGCACCTGAAGCAAATCGGCGAACCGAAGCCACGCCGCTGCGGTCATCCAGCTACTTTACCCAATATCCTCGCCGTAGGTGGCGCGTCTGACCGCAGCTTCCGCGTCGCTCGCGAAATCCGCGTAAACGTTGTCGTATAGATCGACGGAGTTGGACATAGCAATAACTGAACGGAAATTCGATCGAATATCTAGCGTCGGGCTAACCGTTCGGGCTGAGGAGCGCACGCTTTCACGCGGCCCCTCTCCAGCCCTCGTTAGGGCGGTTTGATATGTGCTCTTGGATTTACCCGTGCTCTTTCATTTGTGCGCGACAACCTCACCCGCTGTGGCCTGCGGCGGATTTGGGAGCAGTGAAGCTCGACTCTCCCGTATCCACTCGGCAGCTCTTCGGTTCGATTCCTCAGAAGCCGCTTTGTCTTGAAAAACACTGGTGGAAATCACGACACCGCCGCCAGCATCAACTAAGTAGTACGCGACGAACCCTGGGATCTCAGAAATGAGAGGTAAAAAACTTTCTCTTACCTGGCGTGTGACCTCACTAGGATTCGTCACGCCTTCGTACCGTCGCACCGTCGCATACATAGCTTTCTCCTTTCACAGTAGCGACCGCTGGTTCACTGATAAAACCGATAAAGACTATGCGCTCTAACTTTCCCGAGACATACCAATATATGGTGGCCTACGTTTTATCTGCCCATTTCCCGTCACAGCGAGACCTAATGACCCAGCTCAGCGATCCGGCCCGCAGGATGCGTAGATTGCAGCTGCCGCGCGATGGCCGGGCTCGCTGCAGCGACTTGTTAGATGCGCGATCTGTCATAAATAGCGCCGCACCGAACTCTTGAACTTTACGTACGATTCGCCAAATTTCTGTTCGAGATACCGCTCTTCGCGGAGAACCACTCCATAATGCAACATCAAAGTAGCGGGCACCAAAACGATAAGGCCCCACCACGTCCCTATCAAAAGAGACACACCGAAGAGCAGAGCAGTACCGCCCACGTACAAAGGGTTGCGAGTAAAGCGAAACGACCCCCCGGTAACGATAGCGGTGGTAGGCTTTAGTGGGCTGACGTTTGTTCCGGCCCGGACCAACGTGATCTGGCCCCAAGCCGCACACCCAATCCCTAGAGCGCAAAGCGTTGCACCCAGCGCAAAGGTCACTGGCCTCAGAAAAATGTCGAGAGGCCAAAGCCAATGCAGTAGCAGGATCACGACTAAAGCTGACGCCGCAATCACTGGCGGGAATATCACTACGCCAGGATGATCTGAGATGGGATCCATTGCGCTCTCACGTGCATCTAACGCCCGCAATCAGCGGCGCGGCTCAGCAGGCACGCGCGATAGCCGTATGCTGGGAGAGCGTCCGTCTGCATCGTGTGCTTAGATGGTTAGGCAGTAGTCATTTGGCGCGCTCGCTTTGCCGCTTTCGCTCCCTCTTTGCCGAGAGCGGTGCGCGTCTTTTTGGGCAGGTGCGCGACCGTATGTTTTTTCTTTGCAGCGGCCGCTGCTTTCTTGATGTTTTTTCGGGCAGCCGCTCGCTGTTTTTCACTGGCCATGTGCTCTCCTTATTCGAATCCGTCTAACGTTGTGGTGAACGGCGGGCCATAACGGTCACGAATGAAGCTCGGCGGCTCATGACCCGTCCGTTCCATCTAAATGTTAGGCGGCTAAGTTAATTGCTGAACCCTCCGCAAACTGCTTTCGCCTCGTCCCAGCATGAGGCACAGAAGATCTTAAATCCAGCATCTTTGAACCATTGCGCGGATGAAGCACCATTAAGTGCGATCAATGCGCTTTCGCATTCTGTGCACCAAGCATCTGGGCGGGCCGTATCGGTGTCATCACCCCAATAGAACCCGACCTTCTCTCCACGGTCGACGGCATGAGCAATGTGCGTACAGACTAGACCTATGCCTTGTTTTCCATGCATGGGGCAGTTCGTCTGTTTCACTTGAAGCCGCCTAACGCCATGCCGCTGAGCCGCCAAAGCAAAAAGGTTTATTAAGCACGAGTTCTCGCCGTCGGCTCAAGCGGCGGGTTACTCCCGCGCAACCGAAATACTCCTTCGTTTCGCCCGAGATCGTCTTTTCACTAGCGTGAGATGGGTTCCAAGTCTCGACGATCGCGAGGTTCGACCTCATAAGTTGTGTTGTATTGGCTGCCAAACCCCGTAACCCGCAACTGTCGTCCGGGTTTCAGATAAGGCGCACGAGGATCAATGTTCGTTGATGCGCTTAGGTACACTTGTACTACGCCACTACCGTCATCCAGGAGCACCTTGTAACCATACGGGAGGTCATCGACGACACCGTCCTGCGTGATGGTTCCCTCGACCGAAATGAGATATCCCAGCGTCGCCATTCCGACTTGACCGGTCGCCACTCCCAGTTTTACGCCCGGAAGCGCTTCGACATCAGCAAGGCTATTAGGAACGATCTGAAGCTTTCCGAAACTCTGTCCGAGTGTTCCACTGACTAGCACCCTTTGACCTACCTTGAACTTGAGGTTCTTCTGGACACTGATCCAAATACCTGCGGTCTGATCCTGGATAGCAAAACCCTCATCTCCGCTGGACGAGCGAAAATCTCCAGAGGGAACTGTTACCAAACCCATGACTGCAATCGTTGCTCCTTGCGCTTGAACCCTCGCAGTGACAATAGGAATGTAGTTCGGACCAGCCGCCGCTGCGCAAATGGGAGCGATGACAATCCATGCGAGAACGAGTGCTCGAGCGAATCGGTACTCAAACGCCACCACTTACCTCGGAATTTTGGCCATCGCCCGTTGTTGGGCAGACCCCGGATTGTCAATTGCATTGCTCATAAAAACTCCTTTACTTTCTGGGCCTAGCAGCCCGTGGC
>Ga0207650_10001490_pt1 | contig 16789 bp, 14 predicted proteins | sample KBSS63metaG_FD_184325 | JGI IMG/M metagenome (GOLD analysis project Ga0207650, IMG submission 184325) | Switchgrass rhizosphere microbial communities from Kellogg Biological Station, Michigan, USA - KBS S6-3 metaG (SPAdes) (version 2) | ecosystem: Host-associated > Plants > Roots > Rhizosphere...
GGGACTGGGGATAACGGCGTGCGATCCCGGCATCGGGATGGTGAGTGTCCCGGAGTTGGGAGGGTCGAGTCCTCGCGCCGCGTTCGCCGAAGCGGTAAGTCCTAGATTCAGCTTGCCTTAGCGAATCGGGTGGCGGTGGCACTGGCCTCGCCTAACGGGTGAGCGAACGAACGCGGTTGGTGAACGCGATCGATATCGGAATTACGCGTTTCCCAGTCCCCAGTCCCCAGTCCCCGGTGCCGATGTACGCACTTCGAACGCTCGCCAAAAATCCGACATGGACGCTGGCCGCCGTTGCCTGCCTCGCGATCGGTATTGGCGCGAACACCACCGTCTACACGGCCATGCGGGCCATCGTCATCGCGCCCGTACCGACTCCGAACAGCGACGGCCTCGTGATGCTGGCCGAGGTCTCACCGCGAAATCCCGATGATCCCGACTTCGACCGAATCGCGCCGGCGAATCTCGTGGACTGGACGCGTCAGACGCGCACGCTCGAGCAGGTCGCGGCGTTCGCGTGGTGGGACGTGAACATGACTGGCATCGACGAGCCCGAGAGCGTCACGGGATTTCGCGTATCGCCCGGATTCTTCAGCACGCTGGGAGAAGCCCCGGTGCTCGGGCGGGCGTTCACGGCCGACGAAGGCCGGGAAGGCAACACTGATCGCGTGATTCTCAGCCATCCCCTGTGGAAGCGCCGGTTCGGTGGCGACCCCGGTGTCGTCGGTCGCACCGTACAGTTGAACGGAACGCCGCACACGATCGTCGGCGTGATGGGTGACGATTTCATTTTCCCGCCTGGTGCGGAACTGTGGAAGCCGCTCGCGCTCGAGGGTAGCGTCGCCGCTGATCGCAATGGGCGCTGGCTAGGCGCGATCGCGCGACTGCGCCCCACCGCTACGCTCACGGAAGCGCGAGCCGAGGCGCGCACCATCGCTGGCCGTCTGGCGATTCAGTACCCGGACATGAACGCAAAGTGGGGCATGCAGGTGCAGCCGGCGCAGGCCTTTTACGGGCGTCACCCGCGACCATACATGGTGGTAATGCTCGCGTCCGTCGCGTTTGTGCTGCTGATCGGATGCGCGAACGTCGCCAACCTGCTGCTCGCTCGCGCGACGACGCGTGGCCGCGAGCTCGCGGTACGCGTGGCGTTAGGCGCCACCCGCGGCGATCTCATGCGCCAGATGCTGGCTGAGAGCGCCGTCATTGCTTCCATCGGGGGCGCACTCGGCGCGCTGCTCGCGTTGTGGGGCGTACGTCTCATGCGGGGCGCGCTCCCGGCGGAGCTGGTGCGGTTCAATCCGGGGTGGACGCGCATCGCGGTGAGCGGCGATGCGCTCGCGTTCACGGCGCTCATCTCGCTCGCCACGGCTGTCGTCGTCGGACTCATCCCGGCGATGATCGCGTCACGTGCGGATCCGCAGCAGGCGCTCAAGGACAGTGGACGCACGTCGACGGGGACCGGCGGACGCCAGCGGCTGCGGAGCGCGCTCGTCGTCGCCGAAGTCGCGCTGGCACTCGTGCTGCTCGTGGGCACGGGTCTCATGGTGCGAAGCTTCGTCGGCCTCATCGAAACCGACCAGGGATACACTGTCAAGCAAGCGCTCACGCTGCAGCTCACGTTGCCGGGCGCGCGGTACGAGACCGATGCGAAGATGGCCGCGTTCTACACGACGCTGCTGGACCGCGTGCGCGAGCGGCCGGGCGTCGTACGTGCCGCGATGACGAGCTCCCCGCCACCAGACTGGCAGGACAACTCGACGCGGTTCATCCTGGAAGGAGAGCCGAAGCCGCAGCGCGGGGATCCCGCGCACCGGGAACGCCTACGGGTCGTCTCGGATGGGTTCTTCGCGACCCTCGGTATCCCGGTGAAGCGTGGTCGCGAGTTCGACCGCCATGACGACAAGGCGAGTCCGAACGTCGCCATCGTCAGCGAAGCGTTCGCGCGGCGGTACTGGCCGGGCCAGGACGCGATCGGCAAGCGGATCTCGACGCTGGCAGACTCGATGAGCCTAACGACGATCATCGGCGTCGTCGGCGACGCGCGGCACAACCCGAACGTCGGTCGTCAGCCGCTGGCGCCGGTCGTGTACATCCCGGTGACGCAGGTGCCATGGAGCACGATGGCGCTCGTCGTGCGTACGGCGGGGGACCCGGCCGCCAGCGCAATCGACGTGCAGAAGGCCATCGGCTCGATCGACCCCGCGCTGGCCGCGGGCAACGTGCTCACGCTCGAGCGCATGCTGTCGTCATCACTGTCTCCGCAGCGGCTCACCGCCGGGATGTTGAGCGTGTTCGCCGGTATCGCGCTGCTGCTGGCGGTGATCGGGATCTACGGCGTGATGTCCTACACCGTGAGCCAGCGGACGCACGAGATCGGCATCCGCATGGCGCTCGGCGCGCAGCAGGGTGATGTCGTTAGGCGCATTCTGCGTCGTGGGCTGGTGCTCGCCACCCTGGGCATCGCGATAGGCACGGCGGGGTCGCTGGCGATGACGAGCAGCCTTGCGACGCTGCTCCACGAGGTGAGTCCGACCGACCCGCTGACGTTCAGCCTGGTGGCGGTAATTCTCGCGGCTGTCGCGTTGCTCGGTAGCTGGCTCCCGGCGCGGCGGGCGGCGGCCGTCGATCCAGTCATTGCGTTGCGCGACTCATAGAGGAAGGCGGAAGGAGGACGGAGGAAGGCGGAAAAACGACGGGGAACCCAAACGAGGAAACCGGGCTGCAGCGAGTTCTTTTCTGACACGACTATGGTGATAAACGACATTCGCTTCGCTCTGCGTGCACTCGCGCGCAGTCGCACGTTCACGATCACTGCCCTGGCCACGCTGGCGCTCGGGATCAGCGTGAACACCGCAATCTTCAGCGTCATCGACTCCGTGCTGCTCACGCAGCCGCCGTTCGACGCGCCAGAGCGCATCGTGTCGATCGAGAGCGAGAACAAGGCGCAGGGGCTCGCGGGGTCGAGCGTCGCGTATCCCGACGTTCTGCAATGGCGTGCGGACGCGCGTGCGTTCGAGGAGATCGCGATCGTGCGTCACGCGACGTACAACGTCGCCGGTGACGAGCGTGCGGAGCGCGTGAACGGCGTGCGCGTTTCCACGAACTACTTCCGTGTGTTCGGCGTTCGGCCGCAACTCGGTCGAGCGTTCCTACCTGAAGAAGAGACCCCGGGGCGGGATCGCGTAATAGTGTTGAGCGATGCGTACTGGCGGCGGCGGTTCGCGGCGGATTCTGCCGTCGTCGGACGTCAACTGCTGCTGAACGGCTGGCAGTATACGGTCGTGGGCGTCATGCCCAAGGGATTCGCGTATCCACCGGACGCGGAGGCGTGGTCGCCGTTCGCGGTGGACTCCCAAGCGTTGCAGCGCGGCAGCCGGTTCGTTCGCGCCGTGGGACGTCTAGCGCTAGGCGCGACGGTGGAGAAGGGGAACGCCGAGCTCAATGCGGTATCGAAGCGGCTCGAGCAAGCGCACCCGGGGTCGAACACGGGCTGGCGCGCGAACGCCCGGCCGATCCGGGAGGTGTTGGTGGGGCAGGCACCCACGATCCTCTACACGTTCCTTGCCGCCGTCGGGTTCGTGCTGCTCATCGCCTGCGCGAACGTCGCGAATCTCTTGCTCGCCCGCGCCTCGGGACGGGAGCGCGAGGTCGCGGTGCGCAAGGCGCTCGGCGCGTCAACATGGCGCCTAACGCGCCAACTGCTCACCGAGAGTGTGGTGCTGGCGCTGGGTGGTGCCGTGCTGGGTGTTCTGCTGTCCCTCTGGGAAGTGCGGCTGCTCAGATCCATCGTGCCGATTCCGCTTCCGCCGTGGCTGTCGATCCAGGTGAGCGGTCGTTCGCTCGCGTTCACGATCGTACTCGCGGTGCTGACCGGTGTCATCGCCGGGATCGTCCCTGCGCTCCGGCTCGCGCGCGGAGGCGTGCGCGAGTCGCTCGCAACGGGAGTTCGCGGATCGGGTTCGGCGCGGCGGAACCGGACGCAGCGGGGACTCGTCGTTGCCGAAGTCTCGTTGGCCGTTGTATTGCTCTCGGGCGCTGGCCTCCTGCTGACGAGTCTCGCCCGACTCGAGGCTGTTCCGCCCGGCTTCTCGCCCAGAGGCGTGCTGGTATCTCGCCTAACGCTGGCCGGCCCGCGTTACCAATCGCGTGAGGCGATGGTGCGGTTCTACGACGACGTGCTGAATCGGCTACGGGCAACGCCGGGCGTCGAGGCTGCGGGCGCGGCCGGCGCACTGCCGCTGAGCGGATCGTCGAACACGTCGAACTTCCATCTCATCGGGCGCCCCGAGCCCGCGGACGGCCAGGGACCCACGTCTCGATGGGAGCGAGTGACGCCGGACTACTTCCGCGCACTCGGCATCCCGGTCAAGGCGGGACGCGAGTTCGACGGACGCGACAAGGCGGACGCGCCGAAGGTCGCCATCGTATCGGAGTCGTGGGCGCGCACGTTTTTCCCGGGCGATCGTGATGTCACGGGGCGCGTCATTCGCTTAGGCGGATCGGAGCAGGAGACCACGATCGTGGGTGTCGTCGGCGACGTGCGGCACGACGCGCTCAACGAGCCGGTGCAGCCGACGTTGTTCCTTCCCTTCGCTCAGCACTCTGACGGCGGCATGACGATGGTCGTTCGCTCGGCAGGTGACGCCGCGGCGATGACCGGAGCGGTGCGTGAAGCGGTGCGGAGTGTGGACGCCACGATTCCAGTGTACGACATCTCCACGATGCAGGAGCAGGTGTCGAAGTCGATCCTCGCGCAGCGCCTGAGCGGGTCGATGATCGGGGTGTTCGCGCTCATGGCGTTGGTGCTCGCGACCGTGGGCGTCTACGGGCTCATCGCGTATTCGGTGGCCGAGCGGCGGCATGAGATCGGAATCCGGCTTGCGCTCGGGGCGCAGGGGCGGGACGTGCGGCGCCTGGTGGTGGGGCAGGGTGTGCGGCTGACGCTCGCGGGCGTTGGCGTCGGGATCGTGGGCGCCGTTCTGGTCGGACGCGCGATTCGGAGTATGCTGTTCGGCGTCGACCCGATTCACGTACCAACACTCGTCAGCGTCTCGGCCATTCTCATCACCGTGGCGGCACTCGCGAGTTGGATCCCGGCCCGCCGCGCCGCGCGAACCGATCTACTGGGAGCGCTGAGAGGAGAATAGCGGGGACTGGGGACTGGGGACTGGAACAGCGCTACGCGCCCGGGAACGCGGTTCGCTAGTCGCCGCGAGAGCCGGGCGGTTTCCGGTAGAGAGCGGTCAGAAGCTTTGTCAGCATTCGCCCTATGGAGTTGATCAGCTTCAGCGACTCTGCGCACTGAGCTTCACTCAAGCGGTTCGCACGAATTGCTACGAACAGCACCGACTCTACCTCATATAGGGAGCCCCGCGCGATCGAAACGTGGTGCGCGCACTCGGCTCGGTGCACTCTACCGTTGCCTTCGGCAATATTCGACGGTACGGATAGGGAGGCTCGGAGTAGCTGGTTCGCCATCGCATAACGGCGCACGGAAACGAGGACGTCCGCGAGCAGATCGGCCTGCACTGCCAGCTCGACACTCAGCTTCCACACGTCGAGCTCCTGGTAGCTGCGGATTCGCATTGCCACTCGTCGGTTGAGCCCTTTTGGGCGACGAGCCGAAACTGCCTCACAGCTCAACACGTGCGGCATCCGTACATCGCGCACTGTTCCAAATCATCGCAGAGATGCCGCCCAATCCCCAGTCCCCAGCCCCTAGTCCCCATAGCAGTCCCCAAATCCTCATCGCCGACGACCAGCCTGCCGTGCTGGACGCGCTGCGGCTCATGCTCAAGGAAGAGGGATACCGCATCGTGCAGGCGGCGCGGCCGGTCGAGATTCTGAAGGCCGTCGAATCGAACACGCTCGACGCCGTCATCATGGATCTCAACTACGCCCGCGACACGACGTCGGGACGTGAAGGGCTCGACGTGCTGGCCCGCGTGCGCGCGCTCGACGCGACGCTGCCGATCATCGTCATGACCGCGTACGGCAGCGTGCAGAGCGCAGTCGAAGCCATGCGGCGCGGCGCGGCGGACTACATCGAGAAGCCGTGGGATGACGAGCGCCTCATCGCGATCCTCCGCACCCAGATCGAGCTGTCGCGCGCGCGGCGCGCGAACGAGCGGCTGGCAACCGAGAACCGGCGCCTCGCACCTAACGTTCCAGCGCTCATCGCGGGCTCACGCGCAATGCAGTCCGTGTTCGAGCTCATCGACCGCGTGGCGGCGTCCGACGCGAACGTCCTCATCACGGGCGAGCACGGTACCGGCAAGGAGGTCGTCGCGCAGCAGTTGCACGCTGCCTCGAACCGCGCGATGCGGCCGCTCATCACCGTGAACGCCGGCGGACTGTCCGAGGGTGTGGCGGAGAGCGAGCTCTTTGGCCACGTGAAAGGCGCGTTCACGGATGCGAAGACCGACCGCGTCGGATGCTTCGAGCTCGCCGATGGCGGCACACTCTTCCTCGACGAGATCGCGAACATGGCGCCGAAGCTTCAGGCGAAGCTGCTGCGCGTGCTGCAGACGGGCGAGTTCCAGCGCGTCGGCTCGTCCCGCACACTGCGCGCCGACGTGCGCGTGCTCGCCGCCACGAACGCGGACATCCGCGCCGAGATCGCCGCCGGGCGGTTTCGCGAGGATCTGCTTTACCGATTGAACACGGTCGAGATCCGCCTGCCCCCGCTCCGCGACCGGCGCGAAGACATTCCTCGCCTCGCCACGCACTTCCTCGGCGAATACGCCGCGCGTTACCGCAAGACGATTCACGGCTTCGATGATGGGGCCACCGCCGCGATGCAGGCGCACGGCTGGCCGGGAAACGTACGCGAGCTGCAGCATGCGGTCGAGCGATCGATCCTCATGGCACGCGGGGGGCTCATCACGAGCGACGACCTCGGTCTCCGCGGTGCGGCGCCGTCAGGCGCGTCCGACATTGCGGCGATGACGATGGATGACGCCGAGAAGTATCTCATTCAACAGGCGCTCGCGCGGAGTGGCGGGAACGTGGTCCAGGCGGCCGAAGCGTTAGGCATGAGCCGGAGTGCGCTGTATCGCCGGATTCAGCAGCATGGACTCTGAAACCGGGCCGGACCCACTGGGGACTGGGGATTCGAGACTGGGGACTCAGCGACCCCAGCGGGAGTCCGGGCGCGTTGCGCTGGAATCGAGAATTCCCCTGATCGTTCTCGGCGGCGGGCTTCCGGCAGTCACCATCTCGCTCATCTGGTTGTGGACCGGTGAGCATGGCATCGAAGTACGATGGACGCTCACCGTTCTCGTCATCGTCGCCTGGCTTGGTGCGGCAGCGCTCGCCCGGGAGCGGGTCATCCGGCCACTCCAGACACTATCCAACCTGCTGTCCGGGCTGCGCGAAGGCGACTACTCCGTGCGCGGCGCTGGCGCCGACGAGAATGATGCGTTAGGCGTCGCCGTGGCCGAGATCAACGCGCTCGGCAACACGCTCCAGGCGCAGCGGTTTGGCGCGATGGAAGCGACGGCGCTGCTGCGGACGGTCATGGGCGAGATCGACTCGGCCATTTTCGCGTTCGACGCGGACGGCAAGCTCCGGCTCGTGAACCGGGAAGGCGAGCGGCTCCTCGGTCAGCCGCTCGAGCGGCTGCTCGGGCGGGGCGCGGAAACGTTAGGCCTCGACGTCTACCTGCGGGACGACGCGCCACGCACGCTGGAGATGGCACACGACGGGCGCAATACGCGGTGGGAAGTGCGGCGGCGCGCGTTTCGCCAGGACGGCTTGCCGCATCGGCTGCTCGTCCTCACCGACGTGAGTCACGTCCTGCGCGAAGAGGAGCGACTCGCGTGGCAGCGCATCGTGCGCGTATTGAGCCACGAGATCAACAACTCGCTCGCGCCGATCAAGTCCATCGCGCGGAGCTTACAGCGTGTGCTCAAGCGCGAGCCACGATCCGCGGACTGGGAACAGGAGGCGCTGCATGGGCTCGATGTGATCGAAGGGCGATCGGGATCGCTGAGCCGTTTTCTCCAGGCATACGCGAGACTCGCGCAGCTGCCGAAGCCGATGCGCCGCGCCGTCGACGTCGACGCCTGGGTGAGGCGCGTCGTAGAGCTCGAGGAGCGAATGCCCGTTGCGCTGTGCCCCGGGCCGCCGACGTCGATCCTCGCTGACCGGGATCAGCTCGATCAGCTTCTCATCAACATCGTGCGCAACGCAGTCGATGCCGCGTCGGATACCGGAGGCGGCGTGAAGGTATCGTGGGCCAGCGACGATGCCGCGGTTGTCGTTACGGTCGAGGACGAAGGGCCGGGGCTCTCCGACACGGCGAACCTGTTCGTGCCGTTCTTCACGACGAAGCCTAACGGGACGGGAATCGGGCTCGCGCTCAGCCGGCAGATCGCCGAAGCGCACGGGGGTGTGTTGGCGCTGGAGAACCGCGAGGATCGCTCGGGCGTTCGCGCTCGGCTACGGCTTCCGCTGGGGTAGCGGCGCGCCGCCTAACGCTTTTGGCACACCGGGTAGCCAGCCAACGTCGATCACGCCCCAGAGCCCGATCAGGATCGCCTCCGCCGCATCGTGGCGGAGCGAGGTAGGGCGGGCGGCGTCGGACCACTCGACGACGCGACGCGCGAGGCCGTCGGCGACGCGCTTCGCTTGCTCGCCGGAGCGCTGATCGCGCGGGAGCAGGAAGGCGGAGCGCCATTCCTCGGCGCCCACGCGCCTGACGTGCGAGCCGTGTTTCTCTGACGCCGTCGCCCAGTGGTCCGCGAGTGGTCCGCCTCCTTCGAGCACGACGTATTCAGGGTCGAACGCTTCGTGCAGCAGCGCGGGAATGGCGCGCTTGAGTCGGGCGGCGGCGCCAAAATTCCGCGAGCGATACCAGATGAGGCGGCCGTCATCGCGATACACCGCGAGTCCGGTGCGGACGCCAACATCGACGGCGAGCAGTGACGGCAACGGTCAGCGACCGGTGCTTGCGACAATAGCAGCGTCGGCCGTGTTGCCGACAGAAGGAAGTCGCGCGGCTGTTCGGTACGACGTGTGCTTCATGGCGACGTCTCTCATTTCAGCGAGGCACAGATGGCGGAACGGCGCACCGACAACGACAGCGCGGATAAGAAGGGACACGGCGCCCACGGAACCAGTGGGTTTGGGCAGGAGCAGCGCGTCGATGACGCAGATGTCGAGCCCGACATGACGGCAGACACCGAGAGCAGTGGGACTCGTGGCGACGCGGGCTGGGGCGACCAGGCGTCAGGCGGCTCGGTGATCGACAAGCGGAAGCCGGACAAGAAGAAAGACTAGGAGCGACCAATTCTGCGATCACTCATCCGGGAATCCCCAGAGCTTTGGTGACGCCAGCTCCACGCAGTTGCTGGCGGGGTCGCGCACGTAGATCGAGCGACCGCCGCGCGGCCAGGTCACTTCTGATTCGATCGCGACGCCAGCGGCATCGAGTCTCGCGCGCCATGCTGGAATGTCCGTATGGGGGATGGCGAACGCCACGTGTCCGGGGCCGGTCGCGCCATGCGTCGGCACGACCGCTCCGCCAACGCTGGATGCTTCCGCGTTCGTTCTCAGCGGATTGAAGACGAGAAACATCCCGTTTCCGCAGCGGAAGAACACGTGGCGGCCGGGCGAGCTCGAGAACCGCTCGAGTCCGAGGACGTCGACGTAAAACCGCTCGGCGGCGTCGAGATCGCTGGCGTAGAGGCAGGCTTCGAGAATGCGGTTGATCATTGTCATTCCGAGCGGATGTGCCGAGCCGTGTCATTCCGAGCGGACCGCGTCATTCCGAGCGAACGAAGTGAGTCGAGGAATCCTTGGCTCACGGGGTAGAGAGAACGGCCCCTCGATCGGGACGTCAAGGATTCCTCATGCGCCCACCTGCGGTGGGCACCCGCGCGCCTACGGCGCTCCGCTCGGAATGACAACCCCCGCTCGGAATGACCAGACGCCTCACATCATTCGCACACCGTTTAGGTGAGCCGGGCTGGGCCATCGTGGCTAAATTGGGCGGATGTTCGCAACCGCCTTTCTTCTACTACAAATAGCCGGCGCGCAGGGTCCTGTCACGCCGGGTCAGTCCTATGATGGAGCTGGTCGACCCGCCGTCGCCATTCCGCGGCTGACCACGACCGCCACCATCGATGGGTCGCTCACCGACCCAGCATGGTCCCAGGCCGCGAGGCTCACCGGTTTTCATCAGTATCAGCCGCTCGATAATCGTCCTGCCGAGGACCGCACCGAGACGCGCGTCTTTTATTCGCAAGATGCGATTTATTTCGCCATCATCGCGAACGCGAAGAATCCGGGGTCGATCCGCGCCACCGTCGCTGACCGCGACAAGCTCGGGAACGAGGACCGCGTCACGATCTACCTCGACACGTTCAACGACCATCGGCGCGCGTACTTCTTCATCGTCAACCCGTTAGGCTCGCAGGGTGATGGCGTACGCACCGAGGGCGCGGCGAGCGCCGGCAGCATGTTCGGCGGCAATATCGACGCGAACCCGGACTTCCGCTTCGAGTCCAAAGGGCAGCTGACGGACAGCGGGTATGTCGTCGAGGTCCGGATCCCATTCAAGAGTCTCCGATTTCCCGCGGGCGATCCGCAGACGTGGGGGATCAACGTCGTGCGAAACGTGCAGTCCACCGGCTTCGAGGACACGTGGACCGACGCACGCCGGGCGACGGCCAGCTTTCTCAGCGAGTCGGGGACGCTGACGGGGATCGCGAACATCGAGCGCGGCATCACCACCGAGGTGCAGCCGTTCATCACCGCGCAGTGGAACGGCGCGCAGAACGCGGCGGGCTCGTTCGAACGAGAGGACATCAATCCCGATGCCGGCGTGAACTTCAAGGTCGCGCTGCCCTCCGTCACGCTCGACGGCACGGTGAAGCCCGACTTCTCGCAGGTCGAGTCCGACGCCAGTCTGGTGACGGTGAACGAGCGATTCGCCCTGTTCTTCGCCGAGAAGCGGCCGTTCTTCCTCGAGGGGATCGAGCTGTTCAACACGCCGAACCAGCTCGTCTACACGCGGCAGATCACGCGGCCGATCGCGGGCGCGAAGGTCACCGGCAAGCTTGGCCCGGTGAGCGTGGCGTATCTCTCCGCGCTTGACGATGTGTCGTGCCCGACGCGGTTCGTGAACGGCGTCGAGATCGGGCGGGACTGCGACAAGGCGCTGTTCAACGTCGCGCGACTGCGTCGAGACTTCGGTGGTAACTCGACGATCGCGTTGACGCTGACGGATCGCCGCGCCGGCGACACGACGAACACCGTTGTCGCCACCGATCTCCGCTACGTGTTCGGACGGATGTACTACTTCGAGACGCAGGTCGGCGGTTCGTACACGAAGGATTCCCTGTTGTTAGGCACGTCCGAGGCGAAGACGTCGCCGGTATGGAAGGCGGAGCTCGACCGCACCGGCCGACTCTGGGGCTTCAACTACAAGTTCAGCGGACTCGGTGAGGAGTTCGTGAGCCGCTCGGGCTTCGTGCCGCGGACGGGCATCATCAACGCGAGCGGCTTCAACCGGTTCTCGTACTACGGAAAGCCGGGAGCGCGCTTCGAGAACATCACGGCATTCTTCGGCCCGACGCGGATCTGGTTGTACAACAACTTCGGGCTGCGTGACGCGTACGAGGGGCAGGAGTCGATCAGCGGGATGTTCAGGCTCCGCGGCGGGTGGAATGCATCCATCAACACGTCGCGGAACTTCTTCACGTTCGACCAGCAGGCCTACAGTAGACTGGCGATCGTCGGCCCGGACGGTCTCGAGCCGTACGTGCCGCCCGACGATCAGCTCGCGGGGTTGATCAATGCGTCGGTGACGTTGACGACGCCGACGTTCCGCCAGTTCAATGCGACGGCGACGGTGGCGCGGAACGAGGTCCCAATTTTCGCCGAGGGGTCGGAGGGGCTAGAGTGGCGGGCGACGGGGACCCTAACGACGCGGCCGACGAAGAGTGTGCGCGCCGAGGCGAGCTTGATACTGTCTCAGCTCGACCGCGCGTTCGACGGGTCGGAGTACGCGCGGACGGTCATCCCGCGCGCGAAGGTGGAGTATCAGCCGACGCGGGCGTTGTTCTTCCGGGTGGTGAGCCAGTACCAGGCGCAGCGGACCACGGGGCTCCGGACGCCGACGGGGGAGCAGATCTTTCTATCAACTGGGTCGCCGGTGTCAGGCGGCGACGCCGGGTCGTTGCAAACGGACTGGCTGGTGTCGTACGAGCCGACTCCGGGCACGGTGGCGTTCTTCGGGTATGGCGATACGCGGGCAGGGCTCGAACCGTCGAGCTTCTCGGATCTCGAGCGGCGGAGCGACGGGTTCTTCGTGAAGGTGGCGTACCAGTGGCGGCGGTAGTTCCTCACAGCGGCGACACGGTGATATCAAGAACGAACGCTCCGCTCGTCACCACGAGCGGAGCGTTGGAGCATCAGCGGCCCGGCGTCGGGTAGGCGCTGCAGATCATCGCGCTACGGTCGCTGGGCGGCGGCGCCGCAGGAAGCGCTCGCCCGACCGCCGTGCCGCCAAGTGCTCCGATGCCGACGTACGCGAGGTCGATCATGAAGGCGAGGCGGAAGGAGAATTCCGTGAGCCTCCCGCCCAACCGACCCTTCGTCGTCCGTTGTGCGCGTCCCTTGATGACCGCCTCGCCTCCTGGGGTGCGGGCGACGAGCCGACGAACGCGAATGACGAGCTCAATGAAGCGACGCATCTTCATCCTCCAGAATCTCGGGACACCTCGAGTGCGTCGGAATGACGCGCTCCCCTCTGTCTGGAGTGACACCGCCGTGTTACTCGATGGTCACACGACGGCTCGGCCCAGCGTCTCAGTGCACTGAGCGATCGCCGTGGGAGCACCAGCGCAGCAACACGGTGCCTAACACGAGCGACGGATCGCGCGGGATGACGATGGGTGGATAATCCGGGTTGAACGACTCCAGCTCTACCCGCGAGCCCGCGAGTCCGCCGACTCGCTTCACCACGTACCCGCCATCCGGCACACGCGCTACGACTACCGCGTCAGGCACGAGCTCATCTCCCAGCTTCACGAGGATCGTGTCGCCGTCATGCAGCAGCGGCACCATGCTGTCGCCCGTCACTCGCAGCGCGACGTAGCGCCCGTCCGGCGCGCCGTCGGGCAGTGGAATCCAGCGTTCGCACGGTTCATCCCAGAGCTCGCGCCCGACGCCAGCCGCCACTGACAGCTCCAGCGCCGGTGCGTGCCTAACGCGAGCTGCCGCCGCGACCACCTGCGCCAGCGTCCCCTCCTCCCACGCCGGGGCGCTCTCCGGTTCGGCCGCGACCTCTCGCACACGCGTCCGCTCGACGCCGCGGCGAGCGAGCACGGCACGCACGAACCGATCGGCGCCGGCTTCGAGCTTCTGCTGGTCCGCCGCCGACAACGTCAACCGCGCCTCGCGCGCATACCACTCGAGAAACGGGGCCTCCGACGGGTCCAGTGGATCGAGCCGCTCCATGGCGCGGTCACCCGCGACGCGAACGAGAAGGTCCTTCGCGCGCTCGATACCAGCGCGCTCGGACGCGGGGGGCGTGGTGTCGTCGTATCTCACTGGTCCTCCTCTGGTGACTTGCGGCCAGCCTGCGGCCGGCTCCGTTCCGGTGCGCCGCCACTCGGCGCTCCTTGCTCGCGTGCCTGGCTTGCACGGAGGGCGCGCTCCGACAGACCACAGCGGCGGAAGAACGCGTACAACTCGTCTCGCTCGCCGGGCAGCCACGGGCCGTCATATCGAAGCGCGACCTCGATGAGACGATCGCGCAACCGCAGCACGCGCACACGCGCCGCGTTATGCGTGATCCCAAACCATTCACCGATGAGACGCTGTGGGATGCCCGCGCTGATCCACCGCAGGATCTGCCGCTCCTGGTCAGTGATGCCGGCGTCGATGACACGCGACAGCCGCTCGAGCACGGGTGATAGCGGGGGCGCTTCGGCGGCCGGCCCCGCGCTCGCGCGCAGTGATGCCTCGGAGCAGACCTCGCGCACGACCCGCTCGTCGAAACCGTACGAGACCGCGGAGGCGCCAGCATCGAGACGGCGCTTCGTCGCGCGGCGATCGTTCGCCAGCCGGTGGCGGAACGCGGCGACGAGATAGCCCGTCAGGTTCGACGGAACGGCGACGGTCGCTTGCATGAGATGAATGGCGGAATCGCTCAGACAGTCGATGGCGAGGTCGTCACGCAGCGCGGGCTGCACGTGCGCGCGACGCGCCTCCTTCCAGAGCACGGGAGTGAAACGCCGGTAGAACTCCCGGATGGCGACCGCATCGTCGCGGCGCATTCGCTGCAACAGCTCGTGATCGGTCCACGACTCGGCGTTCTCCACGTGCTGCTGCCTCTCGATTCGCATCGCTCGCGCTTCCGCCTGGTTGTCACTGTCATTCCGAGCGAGGTTGTCATTCCGAGCGAGCGACAGCGAGTCGAGGAATCGCGATCATACGGGCAGAGGGACCCTCTATCGGGACGGTCGCGATTCCTCGACTTCGCCGCTCCGCGGCGCCGCTCGGAATGACAACGCTCCTCATGCGCCCAGAGGGCACCCGCGCGCCTCCAGCGCTGTGCTCGGAATGACAGCCACTCGCTCGGAATGACACCTTCTATTCCTACTGACACCGGGGTGTTACAGGCGCAGATGCGTGGCATGGCGGGCGGCGGTCCAGGCGCGGATCATCCGCTCCACACGCTCGACGGTTACGACGCTCGCCGCCGGCTCGGTGAGCGCATCGCGAAGTCGCCGCGCGCGCTTGTGCGGGAGGCCGACGCGCTCAGCCTGATCGAGCAGATCGAGCGCGTCCATCACTCGATCGGCGCGGCGCTGCATCGAGTTGCTACTCGCCGCACTCACCCCAGCTGCACGCCTCGTTAGGCTCGGCGAAGGTGGTGCTGGCTTCTCCGCAGGAGGCTGTGCCGATCCGCCACGCGGCGCGACTGGCGATCGCGGGGCGGGCGCAGGCTCCGAAACGCGACGAACGCGCTCGCGATTCGCCTTGTCGATCTCCTCGCGACTCGGCCGATGCGACGACGCCGTGAGACCGAGGTTCGCGAGCGCGCGGCCTATGGCGGACGTCTCGGTGTTCTCGAGACAGGCGACGGTGTTGATGTCGCCGTCACCGATGCGCTCGGACGCGAGACCGGTGGCGGACGGTCGCTCCTCGCTTACCGACCGGAAGACGAACGCCTGCACGGTGATCTCGTACCGGGTTCGCGAGATGAGCCGAGTGAGGATGCGCCCGGTGGGGTAGCGGGCGTAGAACAGCGTGATGCGGTCGGCAACCGGCGCGTACTCGCCTGCGTCCAACCCCAACTCGTGCTTCGGCACTGGCACCTCCCGTCGTCAGCGCCGACGCGACAGGCGACGGCGGGGGAAACAGAATATACCGAACAAACGCCGAAAACAAGAGCCGGTTGAGGGCCCGAGCGCAGTACCCTATCGCCATAACTGATAACGTCTTACGTCAATATTATTCCTCGCTACGCTCGGAACGACAAACCGCCGCTCCGGAATGACCATCCTGACGGTTGGCGGGCCCCCTCTACCAAGACGATCTCGATTCCTCGACTTCGCTCGGAATGACAGCGCTCTCTACGGCATCCGCACGATTCCTCGACTCGCTACGCTCGCTCGGAATGACAACTAACGGTCGGAATGACAACTACGCTCGGAATGACAACTACGCTCGGAATGACAGGTCACACACGTGGACTTCCGGGTCCGCGTTGAAGCGCATCGGCAGCGAGCCCTGGCCGATGCCTCGGCTGACGAGCAGGATGCGCTGGCCCGGCGGCCCGAGCTCGAACACACCGCCATAGAGGTAGCGCTGGCTGAACGGGCCCTTGGAGGAGATCAGCGACTTGCCGCCCGGCAGCACGAACTGGCCGCCGTGCACGTGGCCCGTGAACCCGACGGCGAACGGCTCGTGGCCTAACGCTGACAGGCCGTCCGGCGAGTGCATGAGCATGAGACGAATGCCATCCGCTCCCGCGACCGCGCGGCGGCCGTCCGGGGCGCCCTGCTCAGTGTTGTCGAGCCCGCAGACCCACAGCCGATCGTACGGCGGCGGCAACCGCACGTTCTCGTTCACGAGCGTGCGTACGCCGATCGTCGCGAGGCGGCGCACGAGGTAGGCGTCGTCAGCGATGAGGTCATGGTTCCCGAGCACCGCGAGCCTGCCTAACGGCGCGTCGATGCCGTCGATCGCCTCGAGAACGCCCTCGACGTGGCGGGCGTGGAACGACACGAAGTCGCCGCCTAACAGCAGCAGGTCAGGCTTCGACTCGGCCAGCAGGTGACACGCCCGGCGAATCGTGGCCGAATGCGTGCCGGGACCGCCGTGGAGGTCAGAGGCAAATGCGATGCGGAGCGGAGGAACCGGCGGCCCTTCACCGGCGTCGACCGAGAACTGATACGTCTCGAGTCGAAGGCGGCCCTGCAAGCCGAGCGGGCGGGCGAGCCACGAGGGCCAGCCGCCGAAATACATGACGTCGTACAGGCGTTCCATCCGCCGCTTACGCGCGCTCAGGCGCAGCGCACGACCGAAGCGTCGTGGCGAATCGCTCACGCCTTCATCGGCCCACGCATCACGTCACTCGAAGAGCGATGGCTTCTTCGCTGCTCCGTCTGGCCTGGTGGTGGATGACGCACCGTTCGGGATAACGCGCTTCGCGGAATCTGCCCTGGCTGAATCGGCCTTCAGCTTCGCGACGGAGTCGGCGCGCGCCTTGACCCGCGCGGAGTCGGCGGCTGTGCGTGGCGGCTCCTCGAACTCTTCCTTCGGGATG
>Ga0207650_10001491_pt1 | contig 16786 bp, 13 predicted proteins | sample KBSS63metaG_FD_184325 | JGI IMG/M metagenome (GOLD analysis project Ga0207650, IMG submission 184325) | Switchgrass rhizosphere microbial communities from Kellogg Biological Station, Michigan, USA - KBS S6-3 metaG (SPAdes) (version 2) | ecosystem: Host-associated > Plants > Roots > Rhizosphere...
AAGCGGCGTTGTGGCTGCGCGCTGTCGTCGATGGTCGACGAAGACGAAACGATGGAGGTGGCGAGCGTCGCCGGTCGCAAGCCGCGGCTCATGGCGCGGCGAATCCTGTCAGAGATTCTCCAGCCCCGTGCCGAAGAGATCTTCCACCTGCTGTGGGACGAGATCCGGCGCGCCGGGTTCGAGAAGTCGTTGAACTCCGGCATCGTGCTGACCGGCGGCGGCGCGATGCTCGAAGGGATGGCGGAAATCGCCGAGCAGATTTTCGACCTTCCGATCCGGCGCGGCACGCCGGCGGGCGTCGGCGGCCTCGCCGACCACGTCAACAGCCCCGCATTCGCAACGGCCGTCGGACTGGTGATGTATGCGCACCGGAACCATGCGGGCGAGCCGGCGCGGAGCGTCGGGGCTGGGGCATTCGGCCGGGTCGCCGGCCGGCTGCGGACACTGTTCAAGGAATTCTTTTGAAGCAACGCGGAGGACATATGGCACAACGAACCCAGGTCACATCACTGAGCTCTGACGTGTTGCGGCTGAAGCTGGATGACCAGACGCGGTCGGGCGCCCGCATCAAGGTCGTCGGCGTCGGTGGCGGCGGGAGTAACGCGGTCAATCGAATGGTGGCCGCCGGCCTCGGCGGCGTCGAGTTCATCATCGCCAATACGGATCTGCAGGCGCTGCGGCTGAACGAGGCGCCGAACAAGCTGCAGATCGGCGCCAAATTGACCAAGGGCCTCGGCGCCGGCGCGGATCCCAACGTCGGCCGCGAGGCCGCGCTCGAAGACACGGAAAAGCTGATCGAAGCGCTCGACGGCGCCGACATGGTGTTCGTCACGACCGGGCTCGGAGGCGGAACGGGTACCGGCGCCGCGCCGGTCATCGCCAGCCTCGCCAGCGAGCTCGGCGCGCTGACGATCGCCGTGGTGACCAAACCCTTCCGTTTCGAGGGCAAGAAACGGCAGATTCAGGCCGAGCGCGGCCTCGAAGAGCTCCGCGAGTGCGTCGACACGGTGATTACCATTCCGAACGAGCGGCTGCTCGCCACCATCGCGCGCACCACATCGCTCACCGATGCCTTCACCAGCGCCGACGACGTCCTGCGGCAGGCGATTCAGGGCATCTCGGATCTCATCCTGGTGCCGGGATTGATCAACCTCGACTTCGCCGATGTGAAGACGATCATGGCGGGGATGGGTCTTGCGATCATGGGCACCGGGCTCTCGGAAGGCGAGAACCGCGCAATGAGCGCGGCCAACCTGGCAATCTCGAGCCCGTTGCTTGAGGATGCATCGGTCAAGGGGGCGCGCGGCGTCATCATCAACGTGACGGGCGGCGAGGATCTCTCGCTCATCGAGGTGAGTGAAGCGTCCGCCATCATCCAGGAAGCCGCGCATGAAGACGCGAACATCATCTTCGGCGCCGTGGTCGATCCGAGGATGGAAGGCAAGGTGAAGATCACCGTCATCGCGACGGGTTTTGAACGGCCGATGGCCGCCAGCATCACCGCCCCGTCTTCCTCGATCACGCCGGTCGATCTCCAGTCCTATTCGTCCTGGAAGCAGGAGGCGGTGGACCGCGCCGTCGTCAACGGCGGTTCGCGGATGGCGTTCTCGCGCCGCGCCGTCCTGGACCTGGCGCTCGCGCCGCCGAAGACTGACGTCGGCCTGGAACCGGCTGAGCCGCTGCGTCTGGGCGCGGAGTTCGAACCCGTTTCTCCGCTCGACGTGCCCGCATTCCTCCGGCGACAGAGCGAAGGATAGGCCGCGTGATAGACTAGAAATATCCACGGGACGCGGGATCGACGCCTTTTCAGCGTGATCCCGCGCACGATCTTTCCGTTCGCCCGATCTGTCATCGCCATAAATGAAGAACTGGCAACACCGCGAACGCGCGCGTGATGTGCTCGCGCGCGAAGTTGGCTACGTGCGCAAGCCACACGGCGGCCGCGTCCGCGTGGCCCTCGCGTTCCCGAACACCTACTACGTCGGCATGTCGAGCCTCGGTTACCAGACCGTCTACCGGCTCTTCAATGAGCTCGACGACGTGGTGTGCGAGCGGGTGTTTCTGCCGGCGAAACAGGAGCTGAAGGCGCAGCTGGAGAGCCGCACGCCGCTCCTGACTCTCGAATCGCAGACCCCCGTCGGGGACTTCGACATCCTCGCGTTTTCGGTCTCGTTCGAATGGGACTACACCAACGTCGTGACCATGCTGCGCCTGGCGGGGCTGCCGCCGCGCGCCGACAGTCGCCACGGGCGGCACCCGCTGGTCGTCGTCGGCGGCGCTGTGACCTTCGTGAATCCAGAGCCGCTGGCGCTGTTCGCCGACGTGATTGCCGCGGGCGAAGGGGAAGTGCTCATCCCGTCGCTGACGCGGCACGTTCGCTCCGCCGCCGATCGCGCCGACTTGCTGCGCGCGCTGACGACGGAGCCGGGCTTCTACATCCCGTCCTTCTACGACGTCCGCTACGCGGAGGACGGGTCGATCAGCGCGTTCGAACCGAAGCCCGGAACCGGTGCGCCGCCGGTCGTGAAGAAGGCGGCGCTGAAGAGCGTCGATCGTCTCGATCCGCCCGCGACGTCAATCTTTACGCCCGACACCGAGTTCGGATCGCGCTTCCTCATCGAGGTCGTTCGCGGCTGCGCGAATCTCTGCCGCTTCTGCTGGGCCGGCTACAACTACCTGCCGGTTCGTTCGTTTCCCGCTGACCGCATCCTCGAGCTCGCGCGCCAGGCGCGGCCTCACGCGGGTCGCGCCGGCCTGGTGTCGATTGCGTTGTGCGATCACCCGGAGATCGAACGCATTCTCACCGGCCTGCTCGACATGGGCTATTCGATCAGTCCGGCATCGCTGCGCCTCGACGACCTCACGGAACCCATCGTCAAGCTGCTGCGCGCGAGCGGCGAGCGCTCCATCACCATCGCGCCGGAAACCGGTTCCGATCGCCTGCGGCGTGTGATCAACAAGACCGTCACCAACGACGAGATCCTCGCGGCGACGGAGCTGATCTTTGCGAACGGCATCGACAACCTGAAGCTCTATTACATGATCGGGCTGCCGACCGAGACAGACGACGATCTCCTGGCGATACGCGACCTCACGGTGCGCATGCGGGAAGTGATGCTGCAGCACGGCCGCGCCCGGGGCCAGCTCGGGCGCATCGTCGGCAGCGTGAACCCGCTCATCCCCAAACCCGGCACGGCGTACCAGTGGCTGCCGATGGAAGACCCGGCCATCACCGACGCAAAGGGCAAACGGTTGCGCCAGCTGCTCGCCGGTCTCGACAACGTGTACTTCAACATCAAGTCGGAGCGGCACTCGTACTACCAGGCGCTGCTCTCGCTCGGCGACCGCCGCGTCGCGGCGACGATTGAAGCCGCCGAGCGGAACGGCGGGCAGTGGCGCGCCGCCGTCGCGGAAACAGGGCTCGACGCGAACTTCTACATCTTCCGCGACCGCAGCCGCGACGGCGTCCTTCCCTGGGACATCATCGACGGCGGTATGAAGACCTCCTTCTTCCAGTCGGAGTTCGACAAGGCGCTCCGCGCCGAGTGGACGCTGCCGCCGAAGCGCCAGAGAGAAAACGCGAAGTTCCTGCCCGTTCTCGGTTAGGACGCGACCGCGTTTTCGGCTTCGTACTCCGTGTACGCCTGCAGAATCAGATCACGCAGGCGGTCCTGCGCTGTAGCGTCACCGATCGGCCGCAGCAGCGAGAAGCTGCGCCGCTCGCCATTGACCGAGTATTGGCGCGCCGGGAACGTCACGTTGCGCCCGTTGCCGCTTTTCCGTTCCCACACGCCAAAACCAATCAGCTTCAATCCCTCGAGGGGTCCCTGCGAGAAATGCAGTTCAGCATCGGCGAGCTTTCCGGGCGGGTTGCCCTTGTCGTTCGGCACAATCTTGATCGTCATGTATGTGTTCTCCCTGACGGCTGGCATCAGCGCCCGTCTCTGAGGCCGACCACCGCAAACGGAGTGCCTCCGGCGCACGATTGGATGCTGTGCGGGCATGAGGCTGAAACGACTGGGGTTAGGAGGGACGCGCGTCAGAGGGCAAACGGCCTGGCTGTCGATGGCCGTGAGACTGTCACCCGCGGTTGCCGCCTATTTGCCGAGAAGCAGCACCTGGGCCATCGCGAGCGCCTCCGAGTGGGTGAGCGTCAACAGCGACGATTGCACCCCCATCCGCTCGGCGCGAGCCGCGGCGCCGCCATGCAACCGCAGTTGCGGAGGACCGGATACGCGTACGACCTCCAGGTCTTTCCACAGCACGCCGCGCGAGTGGCCTGTGCCGAGCGCCTTCATCCCCGCTTCTTTCGCGGCGAAGCGGGCGGCGAGATGCGGCACCGGGTTCCGGCGCCGCGTACAATAGGCGATCTCGCCTTCCGTGAAGATGCGGCGCAAGAACCGGTCGCCGTAGCGTTCCACAGCCTGTGCGATTCGTGGGAGGTCGGTGGCGTCGAACCCAAGCCCGATGATGGTCATGACTCTGCCCCAGCCTAGCGACGGATTCGAGTGGACGCAAGCGCCGTGGGGATCCGTGCTGCGCTGCCGTCCGCTGTTGGCCGTCGCCGATCACCTGTTCACCGCCCGCGACCTGCGGCTCCGCGAGGATCCTGCGGAATGGGCGCACGTCGCCGATCGCGTCGGAGTGCCGGCGGCGCGCCTGCTGCTCATCCGGCAAGTGCACCGCAACGATGTGGCGATTGCGCGGAGGGATCGCACCGGCGATTGGGTGCGCCCCGAGGCGGACGTGATCGTCAGCGACGACCCGACGAGCGCGATCGGCGTACGCGTCGCCGATTGCGCGCCCGTCGTGCTCGCGGATCGCCGTATTCACGTCGTCGGTGCGGCACACGCCGGGTGGCGGGGAACCGTTCAGGACGCGGCCGGCGCCGCCGTCCGGGCGATGGCACGAGAGTTCGGATCGGATCCGCGCGATTTGATCGCGGCCGTCGGTCCGTGTCTCGGACCGTGCTGCGGCGAAGTCGGGGATGAGGTGCCGGACGCGTTCGCCCGCGCCGGTCACGAACCACGAGCGATCATGCGGTGGTTCACGCCCGGCGCGTCAGGGCGCCGGCACCTCGATCTGTGGACCGCGAATGCCGATCAGCTGATCGCGGCCGGCGTGCCGCCGCCGCATGTCCATGTCGCGCGGCTCTGCACCCGCACGCATGCCGACCTGTTCCATTCGTACCGGGCGGACAAGGCGAATGCCGGACGAATGGTCGGCGTGATCAGGGGCCGGCCAGGCCTTTGAGCTGCTTCTCGGATTCGTCCATTCCCAGATTCGACAGCCGGTCGGCCTCCGTGTTGAACTCCCGCCGCACGTGCTCGAACTTGACCTCGTCGAGTTGTGCCGTGAGCAGCCGCGCGCGGACGTAGAGCGGCTGCAGGCCGGGATTTTTCACTTTGTATTCCCCGCGCATCTGCTTGACCAGGAGCTCCGAGTCGGCGCGGATGTGGACGCGGCGCTCGCCGCGATCGACCGCCCACTGCAGCGCCGCGAGCAGCCCGTTGTATTCGGCGACGTTGTTGGTGGCTCGGCCCAACGCGCCGTAGAGTTCGTCGACCACCGCGCCATCCGGCGCTTCGATGCGTACGCCGTAACCGGCCGGGCCCGGGTTGCCGCGGGCGCCGCCGTCTATGTAAGCGAGGATCATCGGAGGCGTCAGGATGGCTGTGGCGCGGTGCCGGGCGCCGCGGACGGAACGTAATAGAGGATGCGAGTGCAGCTGTCGCACTGGTGTAGCCCGTCGTTGCGCCGGACCTCATTGAAGATCTGAGGCCGCAGCCGGACGTGGCAGACGGTACAAAGGCCGTCCCGCGCTTCCGCGACGGCGACCCCCTTGCGGCCGTGGGCGATGCGCTCGAAGAGCATCAGCGCTTCGCGCGAGAGTTTGGCGGTCACGGCCGCGCGGGCCTCGGTCAGCCGGGCGAGCTCCTGTTCGACCCGAGCCCCTTCGGCGTCCAACGTTTGCTGCTCGCGCGCGACCTCCGCCTGTTCCGATTTCAACTGTGCTTCGACCGCCTTGAGCTCGGCGGCAAACGTCTCGGCGCGCTCCATGTGATCGAGAAGCCGGTCTTCGTGCGAGCGCACTTCATTCTCGGCGACCGACATCTCCTTCTGCATCGCCTGGTATTCCTTGTTGGTCTTCACTTCCATCAGCTGCCCCTTGAACTTGGACAGCCGGCTCTGGACCGCGGCCAGCTCCTTTTCCACCTCGCGCCTGACCGCCTGGTCCGCGGCGATGCGCGCTTTCACCGCGGCGACGGCGGCGTTCTTCTCGGCGACGCGGGCGTCGAGGGCTTGCTGCGCGACGGGCACCTCCGCGATCCGGCGCCTCGCGCGCTCGGCGGCGAGGTCCAGGTCCTGGAGCTCGATCAGATGTTGGAGGTCAGAATGCATTCAATAGATGAAGGGCCCGTCCACCTTCGCGGCGAACTCACGCGGGCGCCGCTGCGGCGCACACCTTCGCCCGCCTTCGCCGCTCCCGGCTACGGCGCGCCAGGCCGTGGGCTTGCCCGCCGTAGCTCGCGCGGCAACGCGAGCGAAGGTGGGCCCACCAGGACTCGAACCTGGAACGGGCCGGTTATGAGCCGGCAGCTCTAACCATTGAGCTATGGGCCCGTCGGTAGACTATCGCAGTCAATGCTAAATGCTCAATGTTGAATGCGAAAAACTCGGTTTTCAGCCGTTCGGCATTCGGCATGTCATCACTGAACATTCAGCCTTGACCCGGGCCGCGGCGGGATTACGTCCGTCCTTCGAGGAACGCCCGCAATTTCCGGCTGCGGCTCGGGTGCCGCAGCTTGCGCAGTGCCTTCGCTTCGATCTGCCGGATTCGCTCGCGGGTGACCGCGAAGCTCTGACCCACTTCCTCCAGCGTATGCTCGCTGCCGTCGCCGACGCCGAACCGCATCTTGATCACCTTCTCTTCACGCGGCGTGAGCGTCTTCAGCACCGAGTCGGTCTGTTCCTTGAGGTTCAGATTGATCACCGCGTCGGACGGCGAGACCACCTGGCGATCCTCGATGAAGTCGCCAAGGTGCGAATCTTCCTCTTCCCCGATCGGCGTCTCGAGCGAGATCGGCTCCTGGGCGATCTTGAGGACCTTGCGGACCTTGGAGACGGGGATGTCCATCCGCTTCGCGATTTCCTCCGACGTCGGTTCGCGGCCGAGCTCCTGCACCAGCGCGCGGGACGTGCGTATCAGCTTGTTGATCGTCTCGATCATGTGGACCGGGATGCGGATCGTGCGTGCCTGGTCGGCGATCGCGCGGGTGATCGCCTGGCGAATCCACCAGGTCGCGTAGGTCGAGAACTTGTAGCCGCGCCGGTACTCGAACTTGTCGACCGCTTTCATCAGGCCGATGTTGCCTTCCTGAATGAGGTCGAGGAACTGCAGGCCGCGGTTCGTGTATTTCTTCGCAATCGACACCACCAGGCGCAGGTTCGCTTCGACGAGCTCCTTCTTCGCCTGCTCCGCCTGCACTTCCCCGCGCGCGATCGTCTCGAGGGTGCGCATCAACTGGTCGGGCGTCTCCTCGAGCTCGTCGGCCATCGCCTTGACCTGGACCTTGAGGTCCTTCTGTTGCTTGAGCAGGTTCTTCCGGTCGTCTTCCTTCAGCTTCGCCTTCTTGTTCTTCGGGTTGAGCTGCCGCTCCATGTGATCGATCTGACGCTTCACGCGCATCACCGCTTCGACCTGATCCTTGATCTGGTCGATCAGGCGGCGCTTGATGTTCTCGGTGAACTCGATCTTGCGGATCAACTTCGACAGCTCGACGCGCGAGCGCAGCGACTCCCAGCGCACGCGGCGATACTTCCGCTTATCGCGCGTCGTCGCCCCTTTCGGCGTCTTCTCGAGCTTCTCCTTGCACTTCTCGACCTGCTGCCACGCCTTACGGACCGCTTCGATCTGCCGCATGACCTGTTTCTTGCGGTCGTCGATCTTCTCGTCGGTCAGCTCCTCGTCGACAAACGTCACCAGCTCGCGGATGCTGCGCTCGTCGGCCTTGAGCGCGTCACCCATCTGCATAATCGTGCGAGCGACGGTCGGCGTGCGGGAGATCGATTTGATGACGGCCAGCTTGCCGCGCTCGATGCGCTTGGCAATCTCGACTTCGCCTTCGCGGGTGAGGAGCGGCACGGTGCCCATCTCGCGCAGGTACATGCGGACGGGATCGTTGGTCTTGTCCAGCGCGCCGGGGGTGAGGTCGAGCTCGAGCTCCTCGGCCCCTTCTCCCGTTCGATCGAGCAGCTTGTCTTCGCGGTACTTCTGCTCGGAATCGACCACCTCGATTCCGGCGCTGCCGAACGTGCTGAACAGATCGTCGAGCTCGTCGGACGACGTGATGTCGGCCGGAAGGAGCTCGTTGACCTCGTCGTACAGGAGGTAGCCTTTTTCCTTACCGATCGAGATGAGCTGCCTCACCTCATCGTATTTTTCTTCAATCGACAACGCCATGTCCTCCTCAACTCCCGCTTTCCGTACCCTACGAACCGCTTTCCACTTCTATGAGAGATCGACGCCGGGTGTGCAAGGCCTGTTTCCTCGACAACACCGCGTCGATTCGTCCGCTCTCCACGGCCTGCCCCTGTTCCTGCAGCCGATCCAACTCGCGCTGAATCTCGGCAAGCTCCCCGTCGACCCGCAGTTTCTTTAGTGTCGTGACGCAATATGCGAGCGTAATCGCCGGGGGGCTCGGCTGACGGCAGATTTCCTCCACGAGACCGGCTTCCCCTTTACTTAGACGCTCGAGGAGCGTCCGCGGTATTGAGTCCGCCGGCCATCCCTGCAGGGATCGCGCCTGCCGAAGGATCCCCGCGGCCGGCAGCCCTTCCAGGTCGGCGTCCTCCAGTTCCCGGAGCGCGTCCACCGCTGGAGCCGAATCCTTCATAATGCCCCAGATCAGGCCTCTCTCAGCAGCCTTTATTTGGCCGATCGCCGGAAGTTTCCGGTCCTCGACGACAGTCTGCCGCTGAACCGCGGCCTTCCGGATCTCATTTCGAACCACCTCTTCAGTAATTCGGGCCTTGTGGGCCAGCCTGTCTGCAAACTGGTCACGAGCCGCGGCGTCCGGAATCCGCGCAGCCACTGTCAGCATTGCGTTCAGAAACTCCCGCCGGCTCTCGTCCTTCGACAGATCGTGGCTGGCCGAGGCTCGATCGAGCAGATACTCGAGGTAAGGCCGTGAATTCCGCAGTTTTTCCTGGTACGCGGCCCCGCCGAACTTCCGAATGAAATTATCGGGATCATCCCCTGCCGGCAGCATCGCGACGTTGACCTGGAACCCCTCGGCGACGAGCAGCTCCGACGTCCGCGCGGCCGCCCCCTGACCCGCCGCGTCGGGATCAAAACTGAGGACGACTTTCGCGGCAAATCGTTTCAGCAGCTTCGCCTGAACCGGCGTCAGCGCCGTGCCGGACGACGCCACCACATTCGTAATTCCTGCCTGGTACGCCTGGGCGAGGTCGAAATAACCCTCGACCATGACCGCGTGTTTCGTTCGGAGGATTGCCCCCTTGCTCAGGTGCAGGCCGTACAGAGTTCGCCCCTTGACGTAAATCGGCGTCTCCGGCGAGTTGAGATATTTCGGCTGCTGCCCCGACTCCATCGCCCGCCCGCCGAAGGCGACGATGGCTCCGTTGTCCCGGTGGATCGGAATCATCAGGCGGTTCCGGAACCGGTCGAGCACCGTGTTTTCGTCGCGCTGAACGAGCAATCCACTGCGTACGAGCAGCGGGATTGAGAAGCCTTCCTTCAGCAGCCGCGTCTTCAGCGCCTCGCGCGCGGCGGGGGCGTAGCCCGCGCCAATGGCCTCGATTGTTTCCGGTGTCAGGCCGCGATCGTTGAGCTGCCGCCGGGCGGGGGCGGCTGCCGCCGTCGCCAACTGTTCGCGGAACCATGCGGCCGCCACTTCGTGTGCCTTCAGGAGCGTCTCGCGGTCGCGCTGCCCCTCGGCATCCTGCTTCGACTCCTCCGGCTCCGGCACCGTCATCCCGACCCGCGCCGCCAACTGCCGGACCGCGTCGGGGAAGGACAGCTTGTCGAAAAGCTCGACGAATTTGATGACGTCGCCGCCGACACCGCACCCAAAACAGTGGAAGAAGCCCTTGTCCCCGTTCACCTGGAACGACGGGGTCTTCTCGCCGTGAAAAGGACAGAGTCCTTTCCAGGCGCTGCCGCTCCGCTTGAGCGGCACGCGTTCCTGGACGATCTGAACGATGTCGGCGTGCGACTTCAGGTCGTCTATGAATGAGGGAGGAAACAGTGCCATGCGCTAATGCAGATTGCCGGTTGCCGAGTTCCGATTTTGCGACTGTCGATTGCTGATTGAGACCGTCGATTGTCGATTGGATTGTCGATTGTCGATTCGTCCCCAAACCAGCAATCGTCAATCGGCAATCTCCAAGTCGGCACTCGGCAGTCGGCAATCGGCACGAGTTTTTACTCTTTGAGTTCCACGATCGTGGCCCCGCCGCCCCCCTGGTTGTCCGGTGCGGGGCCGTAGTTTGCGACGAACGGTTGCGTGCGGAGGAACTCAGCGACCGCGCGGCGGAGCTGGCCGGTGCCGTAACCGTGAATGATCCGCACGGACTTGAGCTCGCTGAGCAGCGCTTCGTCGAGAAACTTCTGCGTGCGTTCGAGTGCCTCTTCGACGTGGTTGCCAATCAGATTCAGCTCCGTGAGCGATCCGTCGCGCGGCTGCAGATCCACGTTCACGCGCACGCGCGCCGGCGGCGCGTTGATCGCTGCGGCGGGTGTCAGGACGCGCAGCTCGTCGACCTTCGCGCGCAGGCGCTTGCCCCGGACGTCCACCTCCGCCTCGCGATCGTGCACCGCCTGAACGACGCCTTCGAGTCCGAAAGCGCCGACGAGGACGCGATCCCCGACCGCCGGCGTGCGGCCGGTGTCCGTCCGCGCCGCCGGCGCCTGCTCCGATAGCTGCGACGGAGCGCGCAGCCGCTCACCGATCGCGTCGATCGCGGCGCGCGCATCGGCGCGGGCCGCGCCCGTTTCACCGGTCGGGATCACCAGCCGCGGCGCAATCCGCCGCTCGGCGTCTGCGGCGAGCGCGTCCGTCCGCGCCTTCAGCGCTTCGACCACGGCGTCGATCTCGCGCCGCGCGTCGCGAAGCCGCTCGTCGATCTTCTCCTCGAGGCGGCGCCTGAACGTTTCTTCGCGGTTGCGCAACTCCTGGTCGCGTCCCTGGAGCTTTGCCCCCTCCTGGGCCAGCGTCTCCCGCTCGCGGGCGGCGAGCCGCCGCTCGTGCTCGAGCGCCTGCATGTCGCGCTCGACCTTCGCGAGATGTTCGGCGAGCTGCGACTCGCGCGCGCTCCGGTGGGCGCGGGCCTGCGCCACGACGTCGGCCGGCATCCCGAGCCGCTGGGCAATCTCCAGCGCGAGGCTGCTGCCCGGTGAGCCGTAGTTGAGCCGGTAGGTCGGCGCAAACGTCTGCGGATCGAACCCGAAACCGGCAGCCATCACACCCTCGGTCGTGGACGCGTACGATTTCAAGGCGTCATAGTGCGTGGTCGCGATCACCGTCGCCCCGCGGGTGCGGAAATGATCGATGATCCCCATCGCCAGCGCGCCCCCTTCGAGCGGGTCGGTGCCCGCGCCGGCTTCGTCGAGCAGCACGAGCGAGGGAAGCGCGAGCGCCTTCTCCATCGCGACAATGTTCGCGATATGCGCCGAGAAAGTACTGAGGCTCGCCGAGATCGATTGTTCGTCGCCGATGTCGGCGAACACGGTGCGGAAGACCGGAATCTGTGAACCGCCGGCAACCGGGATCAACAATCCGGCCTGAGCCATCAGCGACAGCAGCCCCGCCGTCTTGAGGGCCACGGTCTTACCGCCGGTATTCGGCCCGGTGATTACCAGCACGCTGACCGGCGGCACGAGCACGATGTCGACCGGGACGGGGCCTTCGGCCGGCGGCTGGCGGTCGGCGGCTGGCGGCTGGTTCTCGATCTCCTCTTCCAGACGTCGCCTCACCGTCGGAATCAGCAGTGGGTGGCGCGCCGCAAGGAGCTCCAGCCGCCCATCGCTCGCGATCGCCGGCTCGACGCCGTCCACGGCAATCGAGAACTGCGCGCGCGCGTGCAGCACGTCGAGCTCGGTGGCCGATTCGACCGTGCGCTGCAGCTCGGCGCCGCGCCGGCGGAACGCGTCGGTCAGCGCCAGCAGAATCCGGCGCACTTCCTCCGCTTCCTGCTGCTCGAGCGCGACGATGTCGTTGTTGATCTCGACGGTGCTCAACGGCTCCAGGAAGAGGCTGGCGCCGCTGCCCGAGCTGCCATGCACGATTCCCGGAATCGCCGCACGGTGCTCGGATCGTACGACGAGCACGTAGCGGCCGTTGCGATCGGTGACGATCTGCTGCTGGAGATATTTCGATGTGTCTTTGCCGCGCAGGTACGATTCGAGCGTGCCGCGCAGTCTCGTGCGCTGTTTTCGCAGCCGCTCACGAACCGACTTGAGCTCCGGACTCGCGTCGTCGACCACTTCGCCGCCCGGGTCGATCTTGCGGCGAATCTCGGCAATCTCGGGCTCGAACGAGGCGGCGGCATCGCCGAGGGCGCGGAGGATCGGGAAGGAGCTGCGCGCGCGTCGAATGGCGCCGGCCGTCGAGTCGATCGATCCGAGAAACACGCCGAGCGCAATCAGATGCGCCGCCTCGAGCGCCCGTCCTTCGACGGTCAGCGACTCGAGGATTTCGCCGAGATCGGCCGGCGCACGCAGCGCAATCTGGTTCTCGTGAAGAAACCTGACGGTCTCGGCCGTTGCCGCCAGCGCATGACGGACCGCCTGCGCGTCGCTCGCCGGCGTCAGCCGCGCCAGCCGTGCCGCGCCGACAGGCGTCAACGCGAAACGCTGTACGACGCCGACGATGCGATCGAATTCGAGAGCCCTCAGGGCGCTGGCGTGCATGGAATCCTGGGAGTGTCCGTCCGGGAACAGGGGAATCCTAAACTATAACCCAGAACCCCCAACCTCGCAGCCCCTTGCGAAACGCCGCAGCACCTAGGGTAAATGATTGATTGCGCTGGCGATAGCTGCGGCACCGAACCCGTTGTCGATGTTGACCACCGAAATTCCGATCGCGCAGCTGTTCAACATCGCGAGGAGCGGCGTAATTCCGCCGAAGCTGGCTCCATAGCCGACGCTCGTTGGAACGGCGATGACGGGTGCGTCGACGAGCCCGCCGACAACGCTCGGAAGCGCCCCCTCCATTCCCGCCACGACGATGAGGACGTGGGCCGCGCAGAGCCGCGCGTGTTCGGCGAGGAGCCGGTGCAGCCCCGCGACCCCGACGTCGTACAACCTATCCACTTTGTTCCCCATGATTTCCGCGGATACGACGGCTTCTTCCGCGACCGGCAGATCGGCGGTGCCGGCGGCCGCCACCAGGATTGTGCCGCGCCCCGGGGGCATTTCGACACTGCGGAGCGTGATCGCTCGCGCCTCGGGGTGGAAGGCGGCGGCGGGGAGTGCTTTTCGTACGACTTCGTACGCGCCCGCAGTCGTTCGCGTCACGAGCAGATTGTGTTTGACCGCGACGATGCGCTCTGAGATGGCGGCTATCTGCTCGGGGGTTTTGCCCTGGCCGAAGACAACTTCCGGAAAGCCCTGCCTTACGTTGCGATGGTGGTCAATGCGGGCGAAACCGATGTCTTCGAAAGGCGACTGGCGCAGAAATTGTAGGAGCTGGTCCTGTGCCGCCTCAGGCGTGAGCGCCCCCGACTGCACGTCGTCGAGCAGCGCGCGCAGCTGGAGGCGGTTCATAAGCGATTAACTGTCGTAGTTTTGCTCGCCCGCTGAGCTGTAATATTATCGGTTTTTGTTCGTGACGGAATCATCGCTATGACGCCTGTTGAGACGCTGATCCTTGTCCTGTATTTCTTCGTGTGCAGCATTCTGGCTATTTATGGCTGGCACCGGTATTACCTCGTTTATCTTTACACGAAACATAAGGACCAGGCCCCGCCGCCGGCTCCCGAACTGACCGTCCTTCCCCGCGTGACGGTGCAGCTTCCCATCTTCAACGAGATGTACGTCGCCGACCGTCTGATCGCCGCGGTCTGCGAGCTCGATTATCCGAAGGAGCTGCTCGAGATTCAGGTGCTCGACGACTCCACGGACGAAACGGCAGAAATTGCCGAGCTTGCGGTGCGCCGTCATGCATCGCGGGGATTCGACATCCGCTTCCTGCATCGGGTCGATCGCCGCGGCTATAAGGCGGGGGCGCTCGAGGCCGGACTGGCGGACGCCACCGGTGAATACATCGCCATCTTCGACGCCGACTTCATTCCGCCGCGCGACTTCCTCCAGCGGACGCTCCCGTATTTCGCCACCGATGCCAAGATCGGCATGGTGCAGGCGCGCTGGGGACACATCAATCAGGATTACTCGCTCCTCACCAAGATCCAGTCGATCCTGCTGGATGCGCACTTCGTGCTCGAGCACGGCGGCCGGAACCGGGGAGGGTGTTTCTTCAATTTCAACGGCACCGCGGGCGTGTGGCGCCGCGAAGCCATTTCATCGGCCGGGGGATGGCAGCACGACACGCTGACCGAAGATCTCGATCTGAGCTATCGCGCACAGCTGGCGGGCTGGCGGTTCGTGTTCCTGCCCGACGTGGTCTCCCCGGCGGAGGTGCCGGTCGAGATGAACTCGTTCAAGTCGCAGCAGCACCGCTGGGCGAAGGGTTCAATCCAGACGTGCATGAAGCTGCTGCCGCTCATCCTGCGATCGAAGCAGCCGCTTTCGGTCAAGGCAGAGGCGTTCTTCCATCTGTCCGCGAACTTCAACTACCTGTTGATGTCGCTGCTCTCCATCCTGATGTTTCCCGCCATGTGGGTGCGCTACAACATGGGCTGGACGGAAATGCTGCTCATCGACGTGCCCGTGTTCTGCGCGGCGACGCTGTCGATCGGCGTGTTCTACGTGAAGGCGCAGCGCGAGCTGTATCCGGACTGGCGTCAGCGGATGAAGTATCTGCCGTTCCTGATGTCAATCGGCATCGGATTGTGCGTCAACAACACGCGCGCGGTGCTCGAAGCGCTCTTCGGGAAACAGAGCGAGTTCACGCGGACGCCGAAGTACGGGATTGAGCGCGACAGCGACGAATGGGTCGGCAAAAAGTACCACCAGGCGGTCGGCGTCCAGCCGCTGATCGAGCTCGCGCTGGGTCTGTATTTCACCTACACAGTTTTCTATGCCCTGGTGAATCAGATCTACGCCACGCTGCCGTTCCTGATGCTCTTCCAGATCGGATTCCTCTACACCGGGGTGCTCTCGATCCTGCAGCAGTACACCGGCGAGAGCGTCATGCTCAAGACGCCTGAAGTAGCGAAGTGACGACCGAAGCGGCCAAGCCCAAAGGTGGCCTCGAGGATGTCGTCGCCGCATCGTCCGCCATCTGCTACCTGGATGGCGACCGTGGCGTGCTCGCGTATTACGGCTACGACATCCACGATCTCGCCCGCGGCGCCTCCTTCGAAGAAGTCTGCTACCTGCTCTGGCACGGCCGCCTCCCGAACCGCGCAGAGCTCGGAGATCTGCAGTCGCAACTGGCCGCGGCGCGAGCCGTTCCTGAACCAATCCTGCGCCTGATGAAGCAGTTGCCGTCGTCGGACGGCATGGACGCGCTGCGCACGCTGACATCGGCGCTGGGTCAGTACGACCCGGATGCCAGCGACAACTCCCAGTCCGCGAATTACCGGAAAGCGATCCGGCTGACGGCTCAGCTGGGGAGCATCGTGGCGACCTACGGGCGCATGCAGGCGGGGGGCGGTCCGATCTCTCCGGATCCGGCGCTGGGGCATGCCGCGAATTTCCTGTACATGCTCACCGGAACGCGCCCGAACTCGCTCTCGACCCACGCGTTCGATGTCGCGCTCGTGCTGCACGCGGATCATGAACTGAACGCATCGACGTTTGCCGCGCGCGTCGCAGCCGCGACGCTCACGGATCTGTATTCCGCAATCGTCGCCGCCATTGGTACCTTGAAGGGGCCGCTTCACGGCGGCGCGAACGCAGACGTCATGCGCCTGCTGATCGAGATCGGTCCCGACGCTCCACCGGAAAGAATCGACGACGTGATCCGCGGGAAGCTGGCGAAGAAGATCAAGATTCCCGGGTTCGGGCACCGCGTGTATCGCACCGAGGATCCGCGCGCGACGCATCTGCGGCGGATGTCGAAGGAACTGGGGGAGCGGGCCGGAAACACGCGCTGGTTCGAGATGTCGCAGCGGATCGAGAACCTCGTGAAGGGGGAGAAGAAGCTGAACCCCAACGTCGATTTCTACTCGGCTTCGACCTACTACACGCTCGGGATTCCGATCGACCTCTTCACGCCGATCTTCGCCGTCAGCCGTGTCTCTGGCTGGACCGCGCACTGCCTCGAACAGTACGCGAACAACCGGTTAATCCGGCCGCGCACCGACTACATCGGCCCGCCGTATCCCCAAACGCTGCTGCCGCTCGACCAGCGCTAGGGGTCAGATCTCGATTTTCCATTTTTTTGACAACCCGGTAATCGGTTCGATTGAAAAATGGAAAATCGAGATCTGACCCCACCGAATTGCGCGTTCATTTTCCGGTAGCGCGCAAGTTCCCGTGCTCGTATTCTCGTCCAATGATGATGCTGCCGAACCCCACCGAGATGTATCGCGCGCTGGTCGAACGCGATCAGTCGTTCGAAGGGCTGTTCTTCGCGTGCGTGCGCACGACCGGTATCTTCTGCCGGCCAACCTGCCGCGCCCGAAAGCCCAAGCCAGA
>Ga0207650_10001492_pt1 | contig 16764 bp, 17 predicted proteins | sample KBSS63metaG_FD_184325 | JGI IMG/M metagenome (GOLD analysis project Ga0207650, IMG submission 184325) | Switchgrass rhizosphere microbial communities from Kellogg Biological Station, Michigan, USA - KBS S6-3 metaG (SPAdes) (version 2) | ecosystem: Host-associated > Plants > Roots > Rhizosphere...
TAGCTCGGCGTGATCTTGATGCCGACAGCCTTCGCGCTTTCGGCGATCACCTGGATCGAGGTCATCCAGTCAGACCATCCGTTCGGACACTGGATGCTCAGCGAGATGTCCGAGCCGTCCTTGTTCTCGACGTAGCCGTTGCCGTCCTTGTCCTTGTAGCCGGCAGCGGCCAGGATCGCCTTCGCCCTGGTCGGGTTGTACGAGAATCCGTACTTCGCGACGACCTTCTGGTCGATCCACTTGCTCCAGATCGGAAGCAGGCCAGTCGGGCTCGCCTTATTGACGAGGCCCTGATAGGACTTCACAAGGATCTGGTTCATGTTGACCGAGTACGCGAGTGCTCGCCGGAACTGCGGGTCATTGAGCGGCTTCTTGGTCGTGTTCGGGAACAGCCAGGTCGTGTTCGCGCCGAGGTGGAACGGCGCCTTGTTGAAGTAGGTCTTCGCCGAGCCGCTGATCGCGGCCCTCGGAGCGAAGTTGTTGAAGAGATCGATGTTTCCGGCCTGGAAGTTGGCGAACGCGGCCGCGTTCGACGTGTTGTGGATGTCGACGACGTACTTCGGTGCGGGCTTGAGGCCAAGGGCCTTCGTCGCCCACCAGTCGTCTCTCCGCAGCCAGACGAACGTCTGCGCTGTCGAGCTTGCCCCTGACAGGTACCTGTACGGCCCGGTGCCGACCATGGCGCTCGGGCTGAGGTTGCCGGTCGTGAGGTCCACCTTGCTGTACTTGCTGAAGACGTGCTGCGGGACGATCGCGACGTTGTAACGGTAGAAGTCGAATTGCTGGTAGCCCGGCTTGCCCGCGAACGTGAAGACGACCTTCTTTCCGACTGCCTTGACGCTTTGCAGTCCCGTGGAGGCCCACAGGGCGTGCTGTGCATGTGTCGGGATCTTCAGCAGGTCGAAGCTGTACTTGACGTCCCTTGCCGTCAATGCCGTGCCGTCGTTGAACTTGACGCCGCTGCGGATCGTCATGGCGTACACGTTCTTCGTCCGCCACGTTCCTTCCGTGGCGAGCCACGGGATGAACTTCCCTGCCAGCGGGTCGTACCGGAACGCGGTCTCGAACGCGAGCCCGACCGTTCCGGTCGAGTAGTCCCAGGTCTTGGCGGGGTTGACGTCACCGTACGGCGACCACTGGCTTCCGCTCATGTAGAGCGTTTGGGCGCGTGGGAGTGCGAACGCCGACTGCTCGCCGGCTCCCGCCCCCGCGACGCCGAGCGACGTGACGACGACGGCGGCGACGAGAGCTAGCGCGCCCGCGCCAATCGCCCTTCCTCTCCTTCGTGTTGACATTTGCTGCCACCCTCCTCTCGTGGAGGACTCGCTCAGCCTCACAAGCGTCACTGGGCACCCAGCGGGGCTCTAGGGCAGAGCGGGTCTGCCTCCAGTAGCCGTTGTCTTGTTCCGAAGCGTCCTTCTTCGCGTGCGGTCATCCATCGGTGGCGGCGCTGACAGGGCGGGGGAAAGTACGTAGGGCAGAACCGAAGCCGGCGTCTCGTACCCACGACAGGCGATCCACCGAGTACCTGCGCCAAGAACCCCTGAGCCCGGGCACGCCTGACGACACACCGCCTGCGAAAGCGGCAGCACGAGGGCCGGGCGACGGACCTGCGCAGCATCGCGAGACCGAGCGCGAAGGTCGCGAGGCCGAAGTCCTTCCCCCACGGCTACCTCCTGAGAGGATTGCGCGGAGCTTCCACCACGAGCTCTAGATCGGCTCTCCTCACACGAGCCCGGGCTGGTCTGTCGCGCAAGCTCCCCTCCGAGGCGCGGCCGCTGAAGCCCCTCGTCGAGCCCGATCCGGACGAAGCCCGCCGGTTGCACGAACCCGAGCGTGTCGAGTAGTGCCCCGAACGCCGCTGCGTACTTCTCCGGATGCCACGTCGCGCTGGTGGTCGGAACGTTCAGGCACGAACTGCAGGAGGTGGACCATGAAGCGACTCGGGATCCTGACGGGAGGCGGCGACTGCCCCGGACTGAACGCGGCAATCCGAGCGGTCACACGCCGCTCGCTCGACCTCGGCTCGGAGGTCGTGGGCATCGAGAACGGCTGGAAGGGTCTCGTCGAGGGGAAGACGCGGGAGCTCAGTCGGCAACGGATCAGCGGGATCCTGCCGAGAGGCGGGACGATCATCGGCACGGCGCGCACGAACCCATACAAGTTGGACGGCGGCGTCGACAAGGTCACCGCCAACATGACCGCGCTCGGGCTGGATGGGCTGGTGGCGATCGGCGGCGAGGATACGCTCGGGGTCGCGACGCGGCTGTACCAGGAGCTTGCGCTTCCGGTCGTCGGCGTGCCGAAGACGATCGACAACGACCTCTCGGCGACCGATTACACGATCGGCTTCGACACGGCCGTCGCGATCTGCACGGAGGCGATCGATCGACTGCACACGACGGCCGAGTCGCACAACCGCGTTATGGTCGCCGAGGTGATGGGCCGCCACGCTGGCTGGATCGCCGTCCACAGCGGCATCGCCGGCGGCGCGGACGTGATCCTCATCCCCGAGCAGCCGCTGCCGATCGCCGAGGTCTGCGCGCTGCTCGAACACCGCCACCGCAGCGGCAAGGACTTCTCGATCGTCGTCGTCTCGGAAGGCTACGAGCTCGAAGGACTCGCGGACGAGGCGGAGGTCGATCAGTTCGGGCATGTCCGGCTGGGGCTGCGTGGCGTCGGCGATCGGCTCGCTCACGAGATCGAGGCGCGCACCGGCTTCGAGAGCCGGGTCACGGTGCTCGGTCACGTTCAGCGCGGCGGCTCACCGACTTCGCGCGACCGCGTGCTGGCGACGCGCCTTGGGCTAAAGGCGGCGGATCTCGCTCATCAGGGGCACTTCGGCCGGATGGCGGCGCTCCAGGGCGACGACATCGTCGACGTTTCGCTCGTCGAGGCGGTCGCTAAGCTCAAGACCGTGCCGCCAGACTGGTACGCCGTGGCGGAAGCGTTCTTCGGGTAAGCCGCGACCTCCGCGACGGGACGTGTCCACCGCGCTCGACAGCTCCGTTGCGCCGGGCCTGACCGAGGCAGAGGCCCGAGGGGCTGCTCTCCTCGGTGGAGACGTTGGGCGAGACGAAGCGCACCTGGTCGCTGATCGCGGAGCTGAATGCGGTGCCGCGCCCGTCCCTACCGGCTCCAGGGGCGGCGGTCCGGCTCGACGAACTCGCGCAGCCGATTCGCGCATTTGGCGGCCACGGTGGTCAAAGGGGGCAGCAGCCTCAGCGCTCAGTCCTGAGACAGATCGGCGAGCGACGCGCCGGTCACCCCGACGAGGTCGCTCGTCCGCAGCCGCAGCGACTGCTCGTGCGTACCCGCCTCGAGAACAACCCATTCGTTCTCACAGAGACGTGGGTCCACGAGCACCCGATCACCATCGCCGCCGGTCAGCGGAGGCACGGCGCCGAGTTCGAACTCCGGATAGGCGCCGGCGAGGACAGCCTCCGTCGCCAGCTCGACGTCCTTGGTACCCAGGATCTCGCGGAGCTTGCCAAGGTCGAGTCGGTCCGACGCGGGCAGAACCGCGCGCACGAAGCCGTCCGGGGTCGTCAGCACCACCGTCTTCGCAACCTCGTGCGGTGCGACCGCGAGAACGCGAGCTTCGGCCGTCGCGGTCGTGGTGCGTTCATGCTCGATCAACTCGTAGGCGATCGACGCCCGCTCCAGCTCGTCGACGAGGCTTTGCGGCGTGCTCCGAGTCGTCATCGCTCGACCCTCGGTGACCGTCGATGCGTCGCGTGTTTGATCGTCGCGTCGCTGCCGGGGTAGTACACGCTCTCGCGTCCGTCGTCCCAGCGCACGCGATACCGCTCGTTCGGGAGTTCGCCCAGGACCTCGAGGATCTCGGCGATCTGCTCGGACTCGCCAACGCGGTGTCCGACGACAACGATCAGGTCGCCCACCTCGCCTGCGTGTGCGGCTTTGGTCACGTCAGCCTCCTTTTCCGGGCCTGACTGGAGCATCCCTTTGCGGGTACGTCGCCTGAATCGGGGCAACTACTGATTCGCGATCCGTGAGCCGGCCGCTCGCCGGTAGCGCTCTTTGAAGGAAGATCACGGCCCGGCGGAGGCGCACGCCGTGCCGCGAAATTGCGGCAAACCCACACGCACGGCGGCCCACGCCCCGATGTGGAGGGTCGGGGCGTGCGGTGACCCTTGGCTGATGGGACCGCCGCCGGAACGCGACCACGAACCGGTCACTCGTCGAAGCCACGCCGCGACGTCATCCGACTGCATCATCCCGAGCGTCTTGAACCGCGTCGTCGCTCCTGCGTTGCAGCCGCCGTTTCAGCCGCCGAGGCGAGCGGGGTTGCACGCAGGTCGCGTCGGCAGCACGAGAGTGACCCCGCCGAGCTGCTCCACGCCTGCGGGCGTGCTCGTGACGCCGTCACCGCATCGAACCGGCGGGCGGGAAGAGCTAGTCGGCATCGTCGGGTGGCCGCAGGAGACCAACGATCTGATCGTCGAGGCGTGGCGGGAACAGGGAATCGCTGCCGGGATGCTGTCGCCTTCGGACGCGCGCCTACTACTCGGGCGCAATGATGTCGCGATCGGGCGATTTGACGTGCGCGAGACACTCGACGGCGTTCAGCCGGGGCTCGAAGTCCTGGCCGAGCTCGACCGCGACGGCATTCGCGTGATCAACGGCGTCGACGCGCTCCTGAACGCCCACGACAAGCTCCGCACGGCGTGTCTACTCGGTGGCGCCGGCCTGCCGCATCCGACGACTGTCCACGTCACCGCGCCGGACGAGCTGGTCGATCTCGAACCGCCCGTCGTGGTCAAGCCCCGCTTCGGGAGTTGGGGCACCGACGTCTTTCGGTGCGAGACGAGAGACGACCTCGCGCGAACGCTCGTCTCGGTCAGCGACAGGCCATGGTTCGTTCGACACGGCGCGCTCGTGCAGGAGCTCGTGCCTCCGATCGGATACGACCTGCGCATCGTCGTTGCGGCCGGTCGCGTGGTCGGCGCGACCGAGCGAGTGGCACGTCCGGGCGAGTGGCGGACGAACGTCGCGCTCGGCGGGACGAGACGGCCGACGCGGCCATCGGAGGAGGCTCGCGCGCTCGGTGTAACGGCCGCCGGGGTGATCGGCGCCGACCTCATCGGCGTCGATCTTCTGCCTGCTTCGGGCGGCTACTTGGTCCTCGAGCTCAACGGCGCCGTGGAGTTCGATCGTGCGTACGACATCGGGGGTTCGAACGTGTTCACAGAGGCGGCCATAGCGCTCGGGCTGCCGAGGCTCGGCCATCGGCCGAAGCCGAAGCCGAAGCTCAGCGTGGGTAGATGTCCGACCCCGTCGCGACCGAGATCGCGACGGAGCTGACAACAAAGACGAACCAGACGACGGGCCGCAGTATCGCGAGCCTTTCGGACTCCGCGATCTGCGCGAAGAGCACACCGAGAGCCGCGAGGAGCCCGCCGAACGTTCTCACGACCGCCATGCTCACGAGGTACGTGCCACCAGCCACTTACCGACGCCGTAAGCACCGACGCGGCCCAGTCGACTCCGAAGAGCGAAGGATGACGCCCGGGACGAGAGCCGCTGCGATTGGTCCACGCACGAAGATCTCGAGCAAGCCCGACGATGCGCTGCCGAGATGTACGGACGGACCTGCGCGCGTACTTTTCCGCTAAGGGCTCAGCGGGCGCTCGGATGCAGGCTGCTCGGGCTGCGGCGACGCTCAGCGCATGACGCTGACCACACTTGTCTTCAAGAATCTCTTCCGACAGCGCGTGCGAACGCTGCTCACCGTGCTGGGAATCGCCATCGGTGTCGCAACCGTCGTCGCTCTCGGCTCGATCACCGAGGGACTCAAGGGTTCCTCGGGCGAGTTCATCCGTGCCGGTGGCGCCGACTTCATGGTTGCCCAGGCCGGGGCGTCCGATCTCAGCTTCAGTGCCGTCTCCGAGAGCGACTGGCGGGCGATCGCGGCCCGCCCCGAAGTCGACCGCGCGACCGGGTTCTTGCTCGAGGTGGCGGACGTCGGATCGAACCCGTTCTTCCTCCTCTTCGGATACGAGCCAGAGGCACTTCCGGACGAGCCGATCGAGCTCGTCGCCGGGCGACTCCTCGCACCCGGAGCTGCGCACGAAGCGCTGCTAGGCGGCGAAGGAGCGCAAGCCCTGGGCGCCGAGGTCGGAGCCAGGGTCGAGCTGGACCACACACGCTTCGATGTCGTCGGTATCTATCGCACCGGGGAGCAGTGGCGGGACTCTGGAGCGATCGTGCCACTAAAGACAGCACAGGAACTCGCCAGCAAGACGGACGTAGTGACGGCTGTCCACGTGTGGGTCGTCGATGGCATGGACGCGCACGAGGTCGCGGTGGCGATCGAGCGAGAGCACCCTCAGCTCGCCGCGCTCGAGGAGCCGGCGGATTACGGGGACGTCGACCAGGGCTTCAAGATCTTGGACGCCGCCAACCTCGCGATCTCGCTGCTGGCCCTCGGGATCGGGGCGATTGGCGTCATGAACACCATGATCATGTCCGTCTTCGAGCGGACGCGTGAGATTGGGATTCTTCGTGCGGTCGGCTGGCGTGGTTCGAGGATCCTCCGAATGATCTTCCTCGAGTCGCTCACCCTCTGTCTGATCGCCGTGGCGATCGGCATCGTCTTCGGGGCGATCGCGAGCCGGGCCGTGCTTCTCATCCCGGCTATCTCCTCGTTCCTGGTTCCGTCATATTCTCTGGACGTATTTGGCCGTGCGATCGCTGTCGGTGTCGTCGTGGCGATGTTAGGCGCGCTCTATCCAGCCGTTCGCGCAGTGCGGCTGTCCCCGATGGAGGCGCTTCGGTATGAGTGAACGCGTCATCTGCGTCCGCTCGGTGAGCAAGTCGTTCGACGACGGGCGCATCGTGGCACTGGACGGCATGGATCTGGACGTCGCAGAGGGCGAGTTCGTCGCAATCGTGGGACCGTCCGGATGTGGAAAGTCCACATTGCTCCATCTGATCGCGGCGCTCGACGAGCCGGATGACGGCTCGATCGAGGTTGCGGGGCACGAGCTGGCGTCCGGACACGACCTGACGCACTATCGGGCTCGCCACGTGGGCATGATCTTCCAGCTCCACAACCTGTTGCCCACGCTGACCGCCGAGGAGAACGTTCAGGTTCCGATGCTCGAGCTCGGCCTGTCGCGTCGTGAGCGCCGGTTTCGCGCGAAGCAGCTGCTCTCGGCAGTCGGCCTCTCCGGCCGCGAGCACAGCCGGCCGCCCGAGCTTTCAGGCGGTGAGCGTCAGCGCGTCGCAATCGCGCGCGCGCTCGCGAACGAGCCGCCAATCCTGCTTGCCGACGAGCCGACGGGCAGCCTCGACTCAGAGGCCGGCCAACGAGTGCTCGAGCTTCTCGAAGAGCTTCGCCGAACAAGAGGGCTCAGCCTCCTGCTCGTCACACACGACACGGACATAGCACGGCGGGCCGATCGCATCGTCCGGATGTTGGACGGACGCGCAGCCCCCACTGTGCGCGAGCTCGAGCCGGGCCGCACGCCGACACGAGCTGTCGCCTAGCTACCGGATTACAGCGTCGTCGTATGACCCCATCGGTCGGGCCGTAGACCAGATCGGGAAAGTGGCGCCGGACCAGGCCGGTGCAGCTCGAGTGCCCGTCGCATCACGCCTGAGCTCCTTCGAGCGTCCATCCGAGGCGGCGGAACAGCCCCTTGCCGGCCTCGACGCAGCAGAACGGCATGAGCGAGAGCGCGACGACGACGCCGAGCTCCGGCGCGTCGAGCGCGACCGTGCCGAGCGGCCCGTTCAGAGCGGGCACGTACGTAGCGAGAACAACGACCGCGGCGGAGAGCACGACGCTCCCGACCAGATACATGTTGCGCGGTGCCCCCCAGGCGGCTCGGATAGGCGAGCGCAGCGAGAAGACGAGCGCGAGCTCGGCAAGTGCGACCGTCGCGAAGGCCATCGTGCGGGCTTCGTCGTCGCCGGCGGAGCGACCGACGAGGAATGCGGCGAGCGCGGTGAGAGCTACGAGGCCGCCCACGGCGCCCAGCGCACCCCATGCACGCCGTGGAAACAGCAGGTCGCCCCGCTCCGGTGGACGCCGCATCGTGTCAGGCGCGGCGGGGTCACGAGTCAGCGCGATTGCGGGAAGACCGTCAGTGAGGATGTTGACGAGGAGGACCTGGACGACGGTCATCGGCACCCCAAGGCCGGCGAGGACGGCGATCCCGAAGAGTGCGACCTCTCCCAAGTTGGCGGAGAGGAGGAACGCAACGAATTTCCGAATGTTGTCGGCGATCGTCCGCCCCTCTCGGATTGCGGCGACGATCGTCGCGAAGTCGTCGTCGGTGAGGACGAGATCGGCCGCTTCTCGCGCGACCTCGGTGCCGGACCGTCCCATCGCCACGCCGATGTCCGCCCGCCGGAGGGCTGGCGCGTCGTTGACGCCGTCTCCCGTGAGCGCGACCACTTCACCCTCGGCCTGAAACGACTCGACGAGCCGCAGCTTCTCCGCTGGCGTGACGCGTGCATGAATCGCCCGCTCGGGTAGGTGGAGGACGCGGCCGATCGCCGCAGCGGTGACCGGGTGGTCGCCGGTGACCATCTCGACCCGCAGTCCGGCCGAGCGCGCCTCGGCAACGGCGGCAGCCGCCGTGGCCCGCAGCGGGTCATGGAGCGCCACGAGCCCGACGACGCGGAGGTCCTGCTCGAGCATGTTGTCCTCGGGAAGCTCGTGGAGAAGGACGCGCTCGGCGACGGCGATGACCTTCAGCCCGCTCGCTGCCCAGCCCTCCGCGACGTCTTCCAGCGCTCGAGCGTCCTCGGGAGCGAGGTCGGAGCGCTCGAGGACGACCTCGGGTGCCCCCTTGACGCACAGGTGGGCGCCGCTTGCCTCGTGGTAGACCAGGCTCATCAGCTTGCGTGTCGGATCGAACGGCAGCTCGTGTGCCAGCGTTCGCCGCTCGAGGAGCAGGCGTGGGGTGAACCCGCGCTCGTACGCAGCGAGCGTCAGAGCCGCATCGACCGGATCGCCGACGACGTGCGGCCCTTCGTCGTGTTCATGGACGTGCGCAGTCGAAGCGAGCGCCGCCACCCGAAGCAGCTCGTCCTCGTCTCTTCCTGTTGCCGGGTAGGCCTCCGCGACGCGAAGACGGTTCTCGGTGAGCGTGCCCGTCTTGTCCGACGCGATCACCGTCGCGCTTCCGAGCGTCTCGACGGCGGTCAACCGACGTGCGATGGCGCCTCGCGACGCCATCTCTCGTGCGCCCAGCGCCAGCGCAATGGTCACCGTCGCGGCGAGCCCCTCCGGCACCGCAGCTACGGCGACCGACACGCCCACCAGGAACGCCTCGTCGAGCGAGGATCCGCGCGCGAGCATGGCCCCGCTCAGCGCAAGGGTCACGACGACGCCAAACAGCACCATGAGACGCGTCAAAGCGTCCACACGCCGTTGCAGTGGCGTCGGTGGAGGTTTCGCTGCCTCCGTCAGGCCCACGATCTCGCCGAGCTCCGTTGCGGGACCCGTCGATGTGACGAGCACACGCCCTCGTCCCCGAGTGATGGCCGAGCCCGCGTGGACCATCGAGGCACGGTCGGCGAGGGGTGACGAGGCGGCGACCGCTTCGACCGCCTTGTCGACCGGCACGGACTCGCCGGTCAGGGTCGACTCGTCCACTGCGAGGCCCGCGGCGGCAACGAGCCGTCCGTCCGCCGGCACCCACTCGCCGTCGCGCACGACGACGAGGTCGCCCGGGACGATCTCTTCCACCGCGAGTTCGCGCGCCCGCCCGGACCGGACGACGGTGGCGCGACGCTCGAGCACGTCGCGGAGCGCAAGGATTGCTCCTTCGGCTTTCGCCTCCTGGCCGAAGCCGAGGGCTGCGTTCAGCAGGACGATCGCACCGATTGCGGCCGCCTCGATTCGTTCGCCGATCAAGGCCGAGACCAGAGCTGCGACGATCAGGAGCAGCACGAGCGGGTCGGTGAACTGCCGCAGCGCGATCGCCGCGTACGCAGGTCTGAGCGCGCGCGGGAGCCGGTTCGGCCCGAACACCTGGAGCCGAGCCGCCGCGGTCTCCTCGTCCAGTCCGCGGTCGAGGTCGACGTCGAGCGCCTCCGCGACCTGCTCGGGCGCGAGCGCGTGCGGCCTCTCCACCTCCGGTGAGCTCGGATGAGTGCTCAGCTCATTCGCCTCGTGGAGTCCGCCCGAGCTGTCGCGCGTGCGGTCTGCTCGAGTCGAGGGCGATCGCCAGGATCAGCGTTCTCATGCAGTTCAAGCCGCAGCGCGCTCCGCAACGCGCGACGCGCGAACCACGAGGACGGGCCGCTTCGCGCGAGCGAGTACGCCCCGCGAGACGCTTCCCAGCAGCGCCGCGGCAATCGCTCCGTGACCTCGCGAGCCGACGACAATGAGATCGGCACCGAGGAGATCGGCATACCGGACGATCTCGGTCACTGGGTCCCCGCGGAGAATCTTCGAGATCGCAGCGACACCCTCGCGATCGGCAACCCCAACCGCGTCATCCAGCACCGCCTCGTCGTCTGCGGTCAATTCGTATGGAACGGATCCCGTGAGCCCGAAGCCGTTCATCGCGACGATATCGGCCGGAGGCACGACGTAGACAACCGCTATGGCCGCCTCCTCGTGCCTGGCGAGGTCGACGCCGAGTTCCACGGCCTGTTGTGCAGGTGGCGAGCCATCCGTTGCGATCAGGATCCGCTTCATCGTGGGCCTCCTGTTCTCTCGGCTTCATCGTCTGTCGTGTGCGCGCGCCACGTATCCGCGAGTACTCAGATCGCGCTGCGGATTCCCCGTAGCCTGTCTACTGCCCTCATCCGGCCCGCGCGGACGTTCGTGTCTCCACTCGGGGTCGTCCCGGACGTGCCGTGGCCCTCTTAGCCTGGTACCGCCTGCGTCACCCTCGCCCTCGCGATGCGCATGAGCGACGGGGGCTTGGATCGGCGCCGCAGTCACACAAGCGCGCGGAAGCAGTCGCGTGGATGCCACGCCTCCGATCGGGGCTCTCCCCCCTCCGATCGGGGCTCTCCCCGATGCCCATCATGGCTGCGCCGCGCAAGCATCTGTGTCAGAGAGGAGGTGTGAGATGTCGACCATTTCCCACCCGCCCGCCGGAGTCTCTCAGGAGCAGGGCTGGGCCTTGCTGCTGCGTCTCAAGGAGGTCTGGGCGTCGCTCGCGATCACCGCGATGTGGATCACCGTCGCGGTGACCGCCGTCTGGGGTTCGGACTTCGTGGGATCGAGCAACGACGGCAACCACACGACTATCCCGTCTGGGATCTTCGTGGCGCTCTTCGCGTCCATTGGCACCTGGGCGCTCGCGAAGTACGCCTTCGGTCGAGCGCGAGACAAGCAGTGATCCCAACAGGAATGAAGGGAGGTTTGAGATGACCACACTTTCGCCCGTCTTTCACGCGCACCAGCCGGAGCCGGCGGAGAGCGCTGAGAAGTGGGAGTACCTGGTCGTTCCCCTTCAAGAGGCCAAAGGGCTGAAGAAGGCGGACGACCCCTGGGCGCCCGATCAGCTCAACGAGCTTGGCGGGCAGGGCTGGGAGGCAATCGGCCTCTCGCTCAAGTACGGCGACCTCATCGCCTGGCCCGTCGTATTGCTCAAGCGACGGCTGCATTGAGAGACGGCTGCATTGAGGAGTGTCGGGGGATCGCAGGAACCACCGGAACCTCTGCGGTCCCGTCGACCCCGAGCCGGAAAGTCGGCCGAAAGTCGCGCCGCGCCCGCCCTAGTGAGGAAAGACGAACGGCCAGGCAAGAACGCGACGCCACGTCGCCTGCGGAGTACTGGCGGGGGATGGAGCAACGGACCTGAGTGACGCCTCCTAATTCATCCCGCCCGCTTCGAGCTCGTGCTCCTCGATCCGCAGGGAGCTCGCACGATCTGGTTCCTCCTTGCGCATTTCCTCGATGAATCGCTCGGCGTCCTCGCGCCGCGTGAATGTCTCCCGTCCGAACGGATAGTTGGCGCTCGTCGAGCCGAGGTCGACCGAGTAGACAATGAGCGGCTCCCTCATGGGTTTGAGGGCACGGCGCAGCACCGCAACGCACGACGGCGCGTCAGTAGGACTCGCTACCGGTGGCATGTCATCGCCTCCTTTCATCTCCCACACTTGCGCTCACCGCGCCCCAGCACATCCGAGACGACCCCGATCCGACACTGTGGTCTGCTGCTGACCGATCCGACAGCGTCAGACGACGTGTGCGGCGTCGACCCTGAAGTGGACGTCATGGAGGCCCTCGAGGGAGAAGCCCGAGCCCGCGCCAGTGGCCACGTCGAGCACGAACGACGGGCTCCCCCAGCGCTCGTATTGCTCGATATCGACGTAGAACGTGCAACCGGCAACCTCCCCGAGAGAGAGGTCGCTGTCGCGAACCCGCAGCTCCCCGGCCGGGAAGCACATCGGGGCGCTGCCGTCGCAGCAGCCCCCCGACAGGTGCAGTTCGAGTGGACCATGCTCCGCCTGCAGGCGCTCGAGCTCCGCGACGGCGGCCTCGGTGGCGACGACCCTCAGAGCCTGGTCCGCGCTCATCGGCCTAGAAGAAGCCCAGCGGCTTCGGGTCGTAGGAGACGAGCATGCACTTCGTCTGGCTGTAATGGTCGAGCATCATCTTGTGGTTCTCACGCCCGACCCCGGACACCTTGTAGCCGCCGAATGCGGCGTGCGCCGGATAGAGGTGGTAGCAGTTCGTCCACACGCGGCCGGCTTTGATACCGCGCCCCATCCGGAACGCCCTGCTCGTGTCACGAGTCCACACGCCGGCACCGAGACCGTAGAGCGTGTCGTTCGCGATCTCGAGCGCCTGCTCCTCGCCTCTGAACGTCGTCACGGCGAGCACTGGGCCGAAGATCTCCTCCTGGAAGATCCTCATGCCGTTCTGGCCCTTGAATACGGTCGGCTGGAAGTAGAACCCTCCCTCCAGCTCGCCGCCGAGGTGCGCACGCTCGCCGCCGATGAGCAGCTCTGCGCCTTCTTTCTTGCCGATCTCGACGTAGCTCTCGATCTTCTCGAGCTGTGCTGTCGACACTTGCGCACCCAGCTGCGTGTCGGGATCGAGCGGATGACCCTGCCGGATCATCGCGATCCGTTCCAAGGCTCGTCCCATGAACTCGTCGTAGATCGACTCCTCGATCAGTGCCCGAGACGGGCAGGTGCAGACTTCGCCCTTGTTGAAGGCGTAGAGCACTAGCCCCTCGACCGCCTTGTCGAGGAAGTCGTCGTCGGCGGCCATGACGTCGGCGAAGAAGATGTTCGGCGACTTGCCGCCGAGCTCCGTCGTCGACGGGATGATGTTCTCGGCCGCGTACTGCATGATCAGCCGTCCGGTCACCGTTTCGCCGGTGAAGGCGATCTTCGCGATCCGCTTGCTCGTCGCGAGCGCCTTGCCGATCTCGGCTCCCGGGCCGTTCACGACGTTGATGACCCCCTCGGGGACGATCTCCTCGAGGAGCTCCATCAGCTTGAGAATCGACCACGGGGTCGGGCTCGCCGGCTTGAGGACCACGACGTTCCCGGCCGCGAGAGCGGGCGCCAGCTTCCACGCCGCCATGAGCAGCGGGAAGTTGAACGGGATGATCTGACCGACCACTCCGAGCGGCTCCTTGAAGTGGTACGCGACGGTGTTGCGGTCGAGCTCGGAGATCGAGCCCTCCTCGCCACGGATGACCGAGGCGAAGTAGCGGAAGTGGTCGACTGCCAGCGGGATGTCCGCGGCGAGCGTCTCGCGCACGGGCTTCCCGTTCTCCCAGCTCTCGGCGACCGCCAGCAACTCGAGGTTGTCCTCGATCGCGTCCGCAATCTTGTTCAGGACACGCGAGCGCTCGGTCGTCGACGTCTCGCCCCACGCTTCCTTCGCGGCGTGCGCCGCATCCAGCGCGAAATCGACGTCCTCGCGCTTCGAGCGTGGAACCTCCGTGAACGGCTGCCCGGTTGCCGGGGTCACGTTCACGGAGTACTCGTTGTTCACGGGCGGAACCCAGTGGCCGCCGATGAAGTTGTCGTACCGCGACTTCAGCTCGACGGGACTGTCGACGTGTCCCGGAGGCGCGAAGGTCGCGACCTTCTCGATGGTTGCCATGACTCTCCTTCCGTCAGGCTTTCCCAGCCGATGGATACGGCTGCGTCCCGAACATCGCAGCCGCCGCCGGCCGAGCCATCGGGCGCAGCACGGATCAGGGTGTGGGAAAGCCACAACGGTCTCAGGAGCCCGCCCAAGGACCTGCCGGCGGCAGCCGTCGCGTAGAAAGCCTGTGCCCCTAGGGGTTTCTACAGATGTCTCCGTGAGCCAAACGCATGAGACTTGCGGTATCAGAGGAGGTGTCTCATGAAGACCATCGTGCTCGGGTACGACGACACAGAGTCCTCGATGCGCGCCCTTCGCCGCGTCGTCGAGCTCGCTAATGCATTCGACGCTTTCGTTATCGCGGTCAGCGTCGCACGCGCACTCGTGCCCGCCGGGCATGGGATTGGCCCCATGGACCCGACGGATCCGCTCGAGCTGCATCGCGAGGAGCTCCATCACGCAAGGGCAGTGCTGGACGAGATGGATATCGCGGCTGACTACGAGGTTGGTCTCGGAGATCCGGCCGACCTGATCCTGAAGACGGCCAAGCAGCGTGGCGCCGACATGATCGTCGTCGGAACGAGCGAGCCCGGACTCATCTCACGGCTCCTCGGAATGAGCGTTAGCGAGACCGTTCAGCGGCGCGCGCATTGCGATGTGCTGATCGTGCACTGACCGCCGCTCGCCACGCGCGCTGGCGAAAGAACCCGGACTCGCGCTCGAGTGGGGCACGGGAGCGCAGCCCGTCTACGTGGCGTCGCCCTCGCGGATTGCGCCGCAGTACCGAGGGAGCGGCCCGCTCTTCGAGCTTCACTGGGGAGACGGCGGCCCTCCGAAGCTCGTCCGGATCGACACGGAATGATCGAGCTGCGCATTACTCCGTTTCTCGGCATGGGTCGGGCGTTTGGGGAGAGACGTCCGGCCCACACTAGACACGGGCGAACTGACCTAGCGGCGTGACGAGCTTGCCACGCATGTCTCCGCAGCCGGCGGCTTCGAAGGATCTGATCCGGTGGTAGCGACTAGGCGTCGTGTTCGCGGGCGAGTTCCGCCGCCTGGGGCCTACCTTGGAGACCGCCCTCTTGGAAGATCGCAGGGACCTCGGGGTCGGAGACGAACCTCTGCCAGCCCTCCTCGTCCCAGTCGAAGACCACCCAGACGCGGTCGTCCTCATTGGGATCCCGAAAGACGTGCGCACCTCCGGACCCGTACTGCTTTCGCTTCTCGGCGCCCTTGGTCGAGAACGTATTCCAGAAGCGGTCGAAGTCCTCGACCTTTGCTGTTGCCAGGATCACAACTCTGTCCTCCTATGTGGGAAGGTGTCGTCGCTCTGGGGCCTAGCCCGAGCAGTATCCCGTACCCCGTCCGTTCGCGCTGATCCGGTCGTTAGACGGCTTGACCCGTAGCGGGAAGTGAATTCCCGAACCGGCTCGTCTCAGAACAACCGCAAAGAGCGACAATCGCCGCGTCAGCACCCTTGACCTCGTGCCTACCAGGCCATAGGTTCCCGCGTGCACCGAGCACGGAGCGCGACTAGGTCGAGACTCAGCCTGGCGGCACTACGCGGAAGCGGAACGTCAGTAGGTTGAGTGGACGAAAGCGCCACCGGCTCGGTGAATTTCTTTCTCTGGGCCGGACGCCTCCTCGTTACGTCTGAAACGGCGCGAATCGCCGCAGACCGAGCGAGGTGAGGAGGAGGACACAGGCAGGATTCCTCGCCAGGGGAGGGCTGGCTGGCTCGCTCGGTCTGCGTTGTCTCGCCCGCTTACCCTCGTCGTCGACGGATCAAACCCGCCGGCGCGAATCTAGACTCGGCGAGATGAGCGGTCAGATCCTGGCCATGGGCGGCGGCGGGTTCATGGCGGAGCGCGACTCGCTCCTCGACTCGTTCATGCTCTCGCTGTCGGACGCCTCCCGCCCTCGCGTGTGCTTCGTCCCGACCCCGTCCGGCGATTCGGATCGAGGGATCGCGGTGTTCTTCGAGGCGTTCTCGTCACGCGACTGCGAGCCGAGCTGTCTCCGTCTGTTCGGCGTGCCCGAGCGCCCGGCCGAGCATCTCGCCGCCCAGGACGTGATCTACGTGTCCGGCGGTAACACGGCGAACGCGCTGGCGCTCTGGCGGCTGCACGGGATCGACGATGCTCTTCGCGCAGCGTGGGAGCGTGGAGCCGTACTCGGCGGCGTCAGCGCCGGAGCGAACTGCTGGTTCGAGTCGTGTGTGACGGATTCGTTCGGCCCGCGTCTCGAGCCGCTGCACGACGGGCTCGGGCTCCTACCGGGAAGCTTCTGCCCGCACTACGACGGCGAGGAGCTCCGCCGCCCGGTCTACCGCGGGCTCGTCGAGGACGGGTTCCCGGCCGGCTACGCAGCCGACGACGACGCGGCGTTCCACTTCGTCGGGACCGAGGTGCGCGAGGTCGTCAGCTCCCGGGAGGGCGCCTGCGGGTATCGCGTCGAACCGGGCTCTGAGACCCCGATCCCCGCGCGCGCCCTGTTCTAAGGAGTCTGTAAGGGCGACATCTCGCCACGCGGCGCGCCGAGTAGCCTGCGCGCGTGGCAGGCGCCGTGCGGTTCCTTGGGATCGTCACCGCCGGCGTGGCGCTCCTCGCGCTCTCGGGAGTAGCAGCTCCTGCGCCCACGCGCACGGTAACGGTCCGCGTCGACGCCCGCGACTTCGCCTTCTCGCTATCGCGGAAGACGGTGTCCGCGGGCACGAC
>Ga0207650_10001504_pt1 | contig 16684 bp, 12 predicted proteins | sample KBSS63metaG_FD_184325 | JGI IMG/M metagenome (GOLD analysis project Ga0207650, IMG submission 184325) | Switchgrass rhizosphere microbial communities from Kellogg Biological Station, Michigan, USA - KBS S6-3 metaG (SPAdes) (version 2) | ecosystem: Host-associated > Plants > Roots > Rhizosphere...
TCATGATCGAGCGCTACATCCCCGGCAAGGAGCTGACCTGCGCGGTGCTCGGGGACCGGGCGCTCGATGTCATCGAGATTGTTCCGACGACCCGCTTCTACGATTACGAGGCAAAATACGCCGCCGGAGGCTCCCGGCACGAGTTGCCCGCACAAATTTTACCAAATGTTTACCAGGAAGTCCGCAGACTCGCATTGGCCGCTCACGGTGCGCTTGGCTGCCGCGGCGTGAGCAGGACCGACTTTCGTTACGACGATCGGGGAACGGGGACTCTGTTCTGTCTTGAGATCAATACGCAGCCGGGCATGACCGAGACCTCGCTCGTGCCCGAGCTCGCCGCGTACGCTGGCATCACCTTCGATGAGCTGGTGCGATGGATGGTGGAGGATGCCTCGATCAACCGCTGACGCGGTCGAGGCCTGTAACGACAGAAGAGTTCGGCGCATTGGCGTCCGCTTCGCACCCTCCGCGCGGCGCCGATGATTTTGCGCGCCCCTTTGGGACCGCTCGCGCTTTCGCCGATCGCTTCGCCTGGCCGAAGGTCTATCGCCGCAGGATCACGCGCTGGCGTTCGCGAATCATGCGGCTGCCGCCGCCGCCCGGCCTCGGCATTGCCGCCTCGCTCCTCCTGCTCGGGGCGACGCTCGGTTATGGCGCCGTCGCCGGCGATCACCTCCCCGTCGTCATCGACTGGGTCAAGGACGTCCGCGACGCGGCGGCGAACGCGACGGGATTCCGCATCGCCGCGATTTCCCTTACCGGCCCCAAGGAGGTCAGCCGGGAAGAAGTGCTCACGGTTGCCGGCGTGACCGGGCACGCCTCGCTCCTGTTCCTCGACGCCGATGCGGCGCGCACGCGGCTCCTGGCAAATCCGTGGATCGCCGACGCCGCCGTGCTCAAGCTCTATCCGGACCGGCTGCAGATCACGATCACCGAACGGCAGGCTTTTGCGCTATGGCAGAAGGACGGCCGGGTCGGCGTCATCGCTGCCGACGGCACCGTGCTCGAACCTTTCGTTGAGAACCGCTATGTCCGCCTGCCGCTCGTGGTCGGACGCGGCGCCGAACGCAGGGCCAAGGATTTTCTCGCCATCCTCGACCGCTATCCCGACATCCGCTCGCAACTGCGCGCGTCGATCATGGTGGCGGACCGGCGCTGGAATCTGCGGCTCAAGAACGGCATCGACGTGCGGCTGCCGGAATCCAATGTCGAGCAGGCGCTCGATCGGCTGGTTGCGCTCGACCATGAAAAGAAGATCCTCTCGCGCGACATCCTCGCCATCGATCTGCGCTTGTCCGACCGCGTGACCGTGCGCCTCTCCGATGCGGCCGCCGCCGCGCGCGAGGAGGCGCTCAAGGACAAGAAGAAGAAAAAGGGCGGCGAGGCATGAGCGCCCTCCACTACGGTCTCACCCCGAAGATGAAGCCGATCTCGCCGCGGCGCAGCGGGATTGTCGCTGCGCTCGATGTCGGCTCGAGCAAGGTCGCCTGCCTAATCGCGCGGCTGCGCCCGCACCCGCCGCAGCAGGTGCTCATGCGCCGCAGCCACGTTGTCGAGGTGCTCGGCTTCGGGCACACCGGAGCGCGCGGCACCAAGGCCGGCGTGGTGGTCAACCTCAAGCAGGCCGAGGAATCGATCCGCCAGGCCGTCGACTGGGCCGAGCGCACGGCCGCGGTCGACATCGAATCGGTCGTGCTCTCGATCTCGGCGGGGCGTCTGGCCAGCGAATCGTTCGCCGCCGAGGTGGAGATCGTCGGCTCGGCGGTAGCGGAGGGCGACATCGCCCGCCTCCTTGCCGCCGGCAGTCGGCATTCGCTGCGTGACGGCCGTGCCGTGCTGCATTCGCTTCCGGTCGGCTATTCGATCGACGGCGGCAATGGCATTCGCGATCCGCGCGGCATGCTCGGCAAAAGGTTCGGCGTCGAGATGCATATCGCGACCACCGATCTCACGTCGGCGCGCAATCTGATGCTGGCGGTGGAGCGCTGCCATCTCGACGTCGAGGCGATGGTGGCGACCCCCTACGTCGCCGGCCTCGCCGTCCTCGCCGACGATGAAGCCGATCTCGGCGCGGCGGTCATCGACATGGGCGCCGGGACGACGACAATGGCGGTGTTCCTCGGTGGCCGTTTTGTTCATGCGGACGGCTTCGCGCTCGGCGGACACCACATCACCATGGACATCGCGCGCGGGCTCAACGTCCGCATCGATGATGCCGAGCGTATCAAGACGTTCTACGGCAGCGTGCTCGTCGGCGGTTCGGACGAGCGCGACATGCTCACTGTTTCGCATGTCGGCGAAGAAACGCGCGAATCGCCGCAATTCGTCTCCCGCTCGGCGCTCGTCCACATCATCAAGCCGCGGGCCGAGGAGATCCTCGAAATGGCGCGCGACCGGCTTGCCGCATCTTCATTCGCGGCCGAGCCGCGCGGCCGGGTGATCCTCACCGGCGGCACGAGCCAGCTCACCGGACTGCCGGAGCTTGCCGCACGCATCTTTGATCGGCCGGTGCGCATCGGGCGACCGCTCGGCATTGGCGGGCTGCCGGACGCCGCCAAGGGCGCGGCGTTCGCCGCCGCCGCCGGGCTCCTGGTCTATCCGCAGGCTGCGCATCTTGAACACTTTGAAACACGCGGTGCCCGGTATCTGACGAACGGCAAGGGCGGCGGCTACTTCGCCCGTGTCGGACAGTGGCTTCGCGAGAGCTTCTGATGTCCAAAACTTCGCAGCCAGGACATCACAGCGGCCGGTGGCGGACCGGCGGGGGCTGGGCGTCGAGGACGCCCGAGCAGGAAAGATGAGGCAAAGATGACTATCAATCTGAAAATCCCCGACATTCGTGAGCTCAAGCCGCGCATCACTGTCTTTGGCGTCGGCGGCGCCGGCGGCAATGCCGTCAACAACATGATCACCGCCGGCCTCCAGGGCGTCGATTTCGTCGTCGCCAACACCGACGCGCAGGCGCTCACGCTGTCGAAGGCCGAACGCATCATCCAGATGGGCGTGCAGGTCACCGAGGGCCTCGGCGCCGGATCGCAGCCCGATGTCGGGCGCGTTGCGGCGGAGGAGGTGATCGACGAGATCCGCGATCATCTGTCGGGCGCCCACATGGTGTTCGTGACCGCCGGCATGGGTGGCGGCACCGGCACCGGCGCCGCCCCGGTCATCGCCAAGGCGGCGCGCGAAGTCGGCATCCTCACCGTCGGCGTCGTCACCAAGCCGTTCCACTTCGAGGGCCAGCGCCGCATGCGCATGGCCGAAGGCGGCATCACCGAACTGCAGAAAGGCGTCGACACGCTGCTGGTCATCCCCAACCAGAATCTGTTCCGCGTGGCGAACGAGAAGACCACGTTCGCTGATGCCTTCGCCATGGCTGACCAGGTGCTCTATTCCGGCGTTGCCTGCATCACCGACCTGATGGTGAAGGAAGGCCTCATCAATCTCGACTTCGCCGACGTGCGTGCCGTCATGCGCGAAATGGGCAAGGCGATGATGGGCACCGGCGAGGCCGAAGGCGACAAGCGGGCGCTGACCGCGGCCGAGGCCGCGATCTCGAATCCGCTGATCGACGATGCGTCGATGAAGGGCGCGAAAGGGCTGCTCATCTCCATCACCGGCGGCCGCGACCTCACCCTCTATGAGGTTGACGAAGCGGCGACCCGCATCCGCGAAGAGGTCGACCAGGACGCCAACATCATCGTCGGTGCGACCTTCGACGAGGGTCTTGACGGCATCATCCGCGTCTCCGTCGTCGCCACCGGCATCGACAACGCCTTCGCGCAGCGGCCTCCGGTTGCCGCCGCCGAATCGCGCATTGCCGAGGTGGCGCAGCGGCTGCGCGCCTCCGAGCCACCGCGCGTCGCCGAGCCGGTCGAGCGCATGGAGCCGGCCAAGCCTGCCGCGGCAGCGCCAGTCGCCATGCCGGCTTCGGTCAACGATTCGATCGAATCGGCCAAGGCCGCGATCGTCGCGGCGATCATGCCGTCGCGAACCGGCGACGAGGTGACCATCCGGCCGCTCGCGCCCAAGCCGTCGCTGTTCATCGATCCGGCTTCCGAAGGCCCGGAGCAGCACGAGCCGAAGGCATTCATTCCGCCACAACCGGAACGCATGCCGCAGCGCGCCCCGCGCATGCCGCGGGTCGATGAACTGCCGGTGCCGGCGCAGAATGAAATCCGCGCCCGGCGCGGTCAGCTCCCGCCGGAGGAACATCCTGAAAAACGGCGCATGTCGCTCCTGCAGCGGCTGGCGCAGGTCGGGCTCGGACGTCGTGAAGAGGAAGAGGATCAAGGCCCGCCAACCCCGAAGCGCCGGCCGGCGGGCATTGCGCAGCCGACGGTCGAGCGGCTGCCCGGACGGCCGCTGCCGCCGGAGGTGCGCTCCGACCCGATTTCCGAATACGCCAAACGCCCGATGCCGCAGGGTTTGGACCAGCACGGCCGGCAGGCGCCTGTGCATAACCACAGCGAAGAGGATCAACTCGACATCCCGGCCTTCCTGCGCCGGCAGGCGAACTGAGCCCGGTTTGACGGTCGAGACCGCGTCGGACCGGCGGAGGAGCGGGCGCCGACCGCTCCGAGGCCGGGGCACCGGCCTCGCCGGCGTGCTGTGGATATCTTGTTCGCCGCCCGCCCGGACCGATTCGCTGGGGAATTGAATTTGCGCGAGAATCTTTGAGGCACGCTGCTGACGAGAGTGCGGCCAGAAGAAGGTAACAGTTGGTAAGAAAGCGTGAATTGGCCTCCGGCGGCCCCACCGGTATTGTTCAACTGTCAGAGGGGGAGTTGCTTTCGGGGGATAGTAGGGTTGCGTGGTTGCGCTTTCAGCGGACACGACCCTTTGCCTACGAACCTTCACTTCCCTTCATGTGGGGTTGGCCCGGCTGCTTGCAGCTTGGCCATAGGGTGTAGGATCTGGGCATGACGAGGGGTACGCAAGCCGGCAGGCAGACGACGCTTCGCGAGCAAGTCACGCTTTCCGGAATTGGCATTCATTCTGGGTCGCCTGTCACCCTCAGCTTGCACCCCGCCGAGGCTGATACTGGAATCGTATTTCTGCGCTGTGGCGCCGCCGGTCAGGCCGATCGCGAGCTTCCCGCCAATTTCCGCTCGGTGACCGCGACTGAATTTGCCACGGTGCTCGGCGATCACAGCGGACCGGCGGTCTCGACGACCGAACACGTTCTTGCCGCGCTCTATGGGCTCGGCGTCGACAATGCCGTGGTCGAGGTCGACGGCCCGGAAGTCCCGATCATGGACGGCAGCGCAGAGCCGTTTGTCGCCGCGATCGACCACGTGGGCATCGAGACATTGCCCACGCCGCGGCGCTACATCCAGGTGCTCAAGCCGGTCAAGGTCGGCAAGAACGGATGCTATGGCGAATTGCGCCCGCATCTGCGCGGCCTTCGGCTCGAGACCGAGATCGAATTCGATCATCCGTTGATCGGCTGCCAGACCTTGGCGGTCGAAGTCGAGCCCGATGTGTTCCGCCGCGACCTCGCGCGGGCACGCACTTTCGGCTTCATGCGCGACGTAGCGAAGCTGTGGAGCGCGGGCTACGCGCTGGGAGCGAGCTTCGAGAATACCGTCGTGGCGGCGGACAACCGAATCCTCAATGCCGAGGGAATGCGTTTCCCCGACGAGTGCGTTCGCCACAAGGCGGTCGACGCTATCGGCGATCTGGCGCTTGCCGGCGCGCCGCTCATCGGCGCGTATCATTCCGTGCGCGGCGGGCATAAGCTCAACCATGCGGTGGTCTCGGCGTTGATGGCCGATCCGTCAGCGTGGACCTACGTCGAAATGCCGGAAGTCGCGCGCCGCGCGCGCGGCCATGCGGAACTCGCGCCGGGCTTGGCGGCGCCGGCCTACGGCCCGGACGTCTCCTGATTCGCTTGCTTTTTTCGCCTTAATCCGGGCCGATTGTCGGCCTAATCGCCTTTGCGTCAGCGGTCGCTCGCGAATGGCGCGCGGCAGCGACCGGGGCATCGGCGGGGCGGGATTCTCTTCACCATCATGATGCTGCGGCTATTGCGAACGCACGGATCTGGCTCAAGGCTGCGTGCGCTGGCAGGCCTCCTTGTGCTTGCGCTGGTGGCGGCGCCACTTGCCGGCTGCAGCATGTTCAGCAAGGACGACGACTACATTCCGGACGATCCCGCCGACAAGCTCTATAACCAAGGCCTCTTCCTGCTGAACCAGAAGCAGGACTATGAAGGCGCGGCGAAAAAGTTCGACGAGGTCGACCGGCAGAATCCGTACTCGGACTGGGCGCGCAAGGCGCTGCTGATGTCGGCCTACTCCTACTATCAGGCGAAGAAATACGAGGATTGCGTCAACGCGGCGAAGCGCTACGTGACGCTGCATCCTGGAAGTCCGGATGCCGCCTATGCGCAATACCTGATCGGCGCCTCGTACTATGACCAGATTCAGGACGTCAATCACGACCAAGCCCGCGCCGACAAGGCGGTCGGCGCACTCTCCGAGGTGCTGCGCAAATATCCGGATTCGGAATACGCCATCCAGGCCAAGAAGAAGATCGAGATGGCACGCGATCAACTGGCCGGCAAGGAGATGGAGATCGGCCGCTTCTACATGAAGCGGCGCGATTTCACCGGCGCGATCAACCGCTTCAAGGTCGTTGTGACGCAATTCCAGACGACGCGCGAAGTCGAGGAGGCGCTGGCGCGGCTCACCGAGGCCTATCTGTCGCTCGGTATCGTCGACGAGGCGCAGACCGCGGCCGCCGTGCTTGGGCACAATTTTCCGGACAGCCCCTGGTACAAGGACGCGTACGGCCTCATGAAATCCGCGGGCGTCGAGCCGAACGAGAACAAGGATTCCTGGATCAGCCGCGCCTTCAAGAAGCTCGGGCTTGGATGACGCCGACGGCGGCCGCCTGAAGGGCGCCAGGGCTCCGGCGTCGATGGAAGTCGGCGATACCGAAACGGGCGATGTCATAGGACAATCTGAGAATCACGGATATCATCCGGCGTCCGCTCTCTGACAATCGATCTCCGAAATCCGCTTCCGCCGCCATGCTCGCCAGGCTCTCCATCCGCGACATTGTCCTGATCGACCGGCTCGATATCGATTTCGGCGGCGGCCTCGCCGCGCTGACCGGCGAAACCGGGGCCGGTAAATCGATCCTGCTCGATGCCTTTGCGCTCGCGCTCGGAGCGCGCGGCGAAGCGGCGCTGGTGCGCGAAGGCGCTGAGCAGGGGCAGGTGACCGCTGTCTTCGAGCTGGGCAAGCGGCATCCGGCGCGCCGCGTGCTCGCCGCCAACGATCTGCCGGCAGACGATGAGCTCATCGTGCGGCGGGTGCAGATCGCCGACGGCCGCACCCGCGCCTTCGTCAACGATCAGCCGGTGAGCGTCCAGGTGCTGCGCGCGCTCGGCGCGGCGCTGGTGGAAATCCATGGCCAGCACGACGACCGCGCCTTCGTCGAGGCGGGGACGCACCGCGCGCTGCTCGACGCCTTCGGCGGCCTCGACACGGCGGCCAGCGAGGTGCGGGACGTATGGCAGGAGCGGCGGACGCGCGAGGCCGCCGTCGCCGCGCACCGTGCCGACGTCGAGCGCGCGAGCCGCGAGGCGGAATGGCTGCGCCACGCGGTCGATGAGCTGCGCCGTCTCGAACCACAGCAGGGCGAGGAGACCGCTCTGGCCGAGCGGCGCGCGGCGATGATGCAGGCGGAGAAGGTCGCCGAAGATCTGCGCGTGACGTACCAGAGCGTCACCGGCCCGCAATCGCCGGTGCCGCCACTCGCCACCGCAGTGCGCCGCCTCGAGCGCCGCGCCGCGCAAGCGCCGGCCCTGATCGAGCCGGCGGTGAAGGCAATCGATGCGGCGCTCTCGGCGCTCGACGAGGCGCGCGGGCATCTCGAAGAGGCGCTGGGCGTCGCCGCCTACGATCCGCGCGAACTCGATCGCATCGAGGAACGGCTGTTCGCGCTGCGCGCCGCGGGCCGCAAGCACAACGTTCCGGTCGACGACCTCAGCGCGCTTGCGCGCCGCTACGAGGCCGATCTTATTCTGATCGACGCCGGCGCCGAGCGGTTGGCGAAGCTCGAGCAGGAGGCGCGCGAAATCGAGGTGCGTTACCGGCAGGCCGCGCAGGCGCTGTCAGCCGCGCGCCGCGGCGCGGCGGCGACGCTCGACAAGGCGGTCAATGCCGAGCTCAAGCCGCTGCGGCTCGAACGGGCGCAGTTCTCGACCGAGATCGGCAGCAACGGTGAAGGACCGGAAGGCCTCGACCGCGTCGAGTTCTGGGTGCGCACCAATCCAGGCACGCGGCCCGGGCCGCTGATGAAGGTCGCTTCCGGCGGCGAGCTGGCGCGGTTTCTGCTCGCCCTCAAGGTCGTGCTTGCCGACCGCGGCTCGGCGCCGACGCTCGTGTTCGACGAGATCGACACCGGCGTCGGCGGCGCGATCGCTGACGCGATCGGGGTCCGTCTCGCCCGGCTCGCCGCGCGCGTGCAGGTCATCGCCGTCACCCATGCGCCGCAGGTGGCGGCGCGCGCCGACCGGCACTATCTCATCGCCAAGGATGCGTTGGCCAAGGGCCGGCGGGTAGCGACCCGCGTCAGCGAGCTTGCCGCCGAGCGCCGCCGCGAGGAGATCGCGCGCATGCTCGCTGGCGCGGAGATCACCGCCGAAGCGCGCGCCGCCGCCGAACGTTTGATCCGCGCCGCGGGGTGACGTCATTCCGGGGCGCGGCCGCAGGCCGCGAGCCCGGAATCCATAACCGCCGTCTACCGGGCGAGAGTCTCGTACGCATCAACCCATTCGGGGTTTGTTTGCTCGATTGGACTGATTTCCACTCCCGGCGCGATTTCTTAATCGCTTTCGCGCGCGCGATCGCGGTTGAGAGAACATCATAGCAACCAAACCAGACGCGCAGGTATGCGCGACAGCGGCTGCCCAGTGGGGTCGCTGGTGACCCCCACTACAGGGTACCGCGCGTCCCGCTTGCTATTAAATAAACGTACTACACGACGCAGCGATCCGTGGTTATGGATTCCGGGTTCCGGCCTTCGGCCGGCCCCGGAATGACGGAATATCATGGCATCCAAGGACAGCGCGAAACTTCCGGTCGACACCCTCACGGAAAAGCAGGCGAAAGCCGAGCACGCGCGGCTTGCCGAAGAAATCGCCTCACACGACCAGCGCTACTATCAGGAGGACGCGCCGACCGTCTCCGACGCCGAATACGACCGGCTGCGCCAACGCTACGGAGCGATAGAGGCGCGCTTTCCGCAGTTACGCACGCCCGACAGCCTGACGCAGCGTGTCGGCGCGGCCCCGTCCGCGCGCTTCGCCAAGGTCCGCCACGCGGTGCCGATGCTCTCGCTCGACAATGCCTTCGCCGAAGAGGACGTCGTCGACTTCGTCGGCCGCATCCGGCGCTTTCTGCGGCTTGGCGAGAGCGAGGAGATCGTGTTCAGCGCCGAGCCTAAGATCGACGGCCTGTCGATGTCGTTGCGTTACGAAGACGGCGAACTCGCCACCGCGGCGACGCGCGGCGACGGCAGCGAGGGCGAGGACGTCACCGCCAATGTGAAGACCTTGAAGGACGTTCCGCAGCGCCTCAAAGGCCGCGACGTGCCGGCAATCTGCGAGGTACGCGGCGAGGTCTACATGACCAAGGCTGCGTTCCTCGAACTTAACCGCAGGCAGGCGGAGGCCGGCAAGCAGCTTTATGTCAACCCGCGCAACACCGCGGCCGGCTCGCTGCGCCAGCTTGACCCGGCGATCACCGCATCGCGCCCGCTCGGCTTCTTCGCCTATTCCTGGGGCGAGATGAGCGCGATGCCGGCCGGCACCCAATCCGGCATGATCAAATGGTTCGCCTCGTGCGGGTTCAAGACCAACCCGTTGGCGACGGTCTGCCGTTCGCTCGACGCGCTGCTGAATTTTCACCGCGAGATCGAGGCGCAGCGCGCCGCGCTCGACTACGACATCGACGGCGTCGTCTACAAGGTCGACCGCATCGACTGGCAGGAGCGGCTCGGCTTCGTGTCGCGCAATCCGCGCTGGGCGATCGCGCACAAATTCCCCGCCGAGCAGGCGACGACCGTGATCAAGGACATCGAGATTCAGATCGGCCGCACCGGCGCGCTCACCCCGGTCGCCAAGCTCGAGCCGGTGACGGTCGGCGGCGTCGTGGTGCAGAACGCGACCCTGCACAATGAAGAGGAGATAAAGCGTCTGGACGTTCGCAGAGGCGATACCGTCACCATCCAGCGCGCCGGCGATGTCATTCCGCAGGTCCTGGACGTGGTCATGGACAAGCGGCCACGCGACGCTAAGCCTTACGAGTTTCCCAAACACTGTCCGTGCCCGCTGCATACGGACGTCGTGCGCGAGACCATTGCCGGCGGGGCAGAAGGAGCGCGCGCGCATTGCACTGGCGAATTCGCCTGCCCGTATCAGGCGCTCGGCCATCTCGAGCACTTCGTGTCCCGCCGCGCTTTCGATATCGACGGGCTCGGGGAAAAGCAGATCGCGTTTTTCTACGAGCAGGGCTGGGTCAGGGAGCCGGCTGATATTTTCACGCTGAGCGAACGCAACGGGAAGCTCGTGCTCCAAGAGAGCGGCGAAAAAATTCGCCTCGAAGAGGTGGAGGGGTTCGGCGAAACCTCGGTGCGCAATCTGTTCGGCGCTATCGAGGCGCGACGGGAAATCCCGCTGGAGCGCTTGATCTATGCGCTCGGCATTCGACATGTCGGCGAGACGACTGCGGTGGCGCTGGCGCGTGGCTACGGCACCTGGGATGCGTTTCACGACGCGTGCCTCAAGCTCACCAAAGGTGACGCCGAGGCGGCAGAAGAGATGGACGCGCTCGATCAGATCGGCGACACCGTGATCGAGAGCCTGCGCAACTATTTCGGCGAGGCGCACAACCGAAGGCGCATCGAACGCCTGGCGGCGCAGGTGCGCATCCGCGACGCTGAAAAGCCGCGCGCCGATTCAGCGATCGCCGGCAAGACCGTGGTGTTCACCGGATCGCTGGAAAAGATGACCCGCGACGAAGCCAAGGCGTCGGCCGAGCGGCTCGGCGCCAAGGTGTCAGGCTCGGTGTCGAAAAAGACCGACTACGTCGTCGCCGGCCCCGGCGCCGGCTCGAAGCTCGCGGAGGCGAAGAAGTTCGGCGTTGCCGTGTTGACCGAAGACGAATGGGCGGAGCTCATTCGCTGATTGGCGCCGTCATCGCGAGGAGCCCCAGGGCGACGAAGCAATCCATGTGTCAGACCCTGAAGCGCTGGATTGCTTCGCGGAGCCTGTCATCGGGCCGGCCATTTCGGGCCGGACCCGTTGGCTCGCAATGATGTCGATGATGATTACCCGCGCCCGAGCGGCGCCGTCGCCTTGACCAGCCATTCGCGCGTCGGCGCGTCGACGATCGGGGCGAGCGCGTCACGCACGCGTGCGTGATAGGCATCGAGCCAGGCGATTTCGTCTGCGGTCATCAGCGCCGGCTCGACGAGCCGCGTGTCGATCGGCGCCAAGGTCAAGGTCTCGAAGGCGTTGAGCGGCTTTTCCGCCCCTTCGACCGGTGGCGCCTCCACTACAAGCACGAGGTTCTCGATGCGGATGCCGTAGGCGGCGGTGCGATAATAGCCGGGCTCGTTGGAGAGGATCATGCCACGCTTGAGCGGAGCGCTGCCGAGCTTGGAGATGCGCGCCGGGCCTTCATGCACCGAGAGATAGCTGCCGACGCCGTGGCCGGTGCCGTGGTCGAAGTCGAGCCCGGCCTGCCAGAGATATTGCCGCGCGAACGGGTCGAGTTGCGCGCCGTTGGTGCCGTCGGGGAACACCGCGCGCGCGATGGCGATGTGGCCTTTGAGCACGCGGGTGAAGTTCGCGCGCATGTCGGCGTCGGGGGCGCCGACTGCGACCGTGCGCGTGATGTCGGTGGTGCCGTCCTCGTATTGGGCGCCGGAATCGACGAGAAAAAGGTCGCCCGAGGCGATGCAGCGGTTGCTGTGGCGGGTGACACGGTAATGCACGACGGCGCCGTTGGCGCCGGCGCCGGCGATGGTCGGGAAGGAAACGTCCTTGAGCAGCCCGGTGTCGCGGCGGAAGCTCTCCAGCGCCTCGACCGCATCGATCTCGGTGAGGCGCCCGGCCGGTGCTTCGCGGTCGAACCAGGCGAGAAAGCGCGTCACCGCCGCGCCGTCGCGCAGTTGCGCGGCACGCGCGCCGGCGATCTCGGCGGCGTTCTTCACCGCCTTCATCGGCGCCATCGGATCGTTGCCGCGGAGCACCGTGCCGCCACTGTCGGCGACGAGGCGCGCGATCGCCTCCGGACAGGCGGAGGGATCGAGCCGCACCTTGCGCCCCTCACTGCCGAGCGCGGCAAGGTCGCGCTCGAACTCCGCGCTGGCGCGCACGTCGGCAAGCTCTTCGAGGCGATGGCGCACGTCGTTGCCGAGCTTGCGGCCGTCGACATAGAGTGCCGGCCGGCCCTCGCGCGGCACCAAGGCGAAGGCGAGCGCGACCGGGGTATGCGGCACGTCGCTGCCACGGATGTTGAACAGCCAGGAGACCGCGTGCGGATCGCTGACCACCAGCGCGTCAGCGGAAAGCTTCTCGATCGCCGCGCGCACGCGAACGAGCTTTTCTTCCGCGCTTTCGCCGGCGTAGCGGAGATCATGCAGCACGATAGCGCCGGTGGGCGCCGACGGCCGGTCGGGCCAGATGGCGTCGATCGGGTTGTCGGCGACCGGAACGAGGATCGCGCCGGCCGCTGTGCAGGCCTTGGCCAGCCGCTCGGCGCCGTCGACGGTGTGCAGCCACGGCGAATAGCCGAGCTTGGCACCGGCGGAAAGACTGGCTTCGATCCATTCGTGCGGCGGCCGCTCGACGAGATGCTCGATGGCGAAAACCGCGTCGTCGACTTCCTCGCGTACCTGCACCTGATAGCGGCCGTCGACGAAGAGCGCGGCGCGGTCGGCGAGCACGATGGCGAGGCCGGCGGAACCGGTGAACCCGGTGAGCCAGGCCAGGCGCTCGGCGCACGGCGGGACATATTCGTTCTGGAAGCGGTCGGCGCGCGGCACAACGAAACCGTCGAGCCCGCGCCGCGCGAGTTCGGCGCGCAACGCCGCCACGCGCGGCGCGCTGGCGCTGCGGTCGCTGCGCTCGTCGAACGACTGGAAACGCGCCTCGAACATGCGCGGCAATCTAGGGACGCTGGCGGCGGCCGGCAACGGCGCGCTGCCGCCGCGCCGGGCGCGCCAGTACCAGCGTAGTCCAGCCGTCGAGGTCGATGCGCCGTTCAAGCGCGAGCGGGCGATAGGCGGCGAGCGCCGCGGTCGCCTGTGCCTGCAGGAGGCCTGAGAGGACGATGCGGGCGCCGGGCGCGGTGAGTTTCCGCAGCGGCGCGGCGATGCGCTGCAACGGACCGAGCAGGATGTTGGCGAAGACGAGATCAAATGGCGCGCGCCGGCGAAGGCTTTGTGCGGTCACCCCATCCGCGTGAGAGACCTCGATCATCGCGCCGGCGCGATTGAGCCGGGCATTGGCGCGGGCGACGCGCACAGCGGCGGGATCGATGTCGGTCGCGAGCACGCGCTGCCGCAAGGCGCGCGCCGCCGCGATGGCGAGAACGCCGCTGCCGGTGCCGAGATCGAGAATCCGTATTCTGCCCTTGCACCGTGAAGGCGCAGGTAAGGGCCTGCGCATCGATTTGCAGAGCCGATCGAACGCCAGCAGGCAGCCGCGGGTCGTGCCGTGATGGCCGGTGCCGAAGGCGAGCGCGGCCTCGACCTCGATGCCGATGCGGTTGACCGCAATGCGGGCGCGGTCGTGGGCGCCGTGCACGATGAAGCGGCCGGCCGCGACCGGCCTGAGGCCTACGAGGCTCTCGCGCACCCAATCGGCCGGCGCGATCTGCGCGAATGACAGCGCCGCAGCCGCCTCGGAGCCGACCACCGTCCCGACAAGCTTGCACACCGCATCCTCGTCGGGCGCCGAACGGAAATGGACCGCGACGCGCCAGCGCGCACCGCCCGCATCGCACATATCCACCGCCACCTCATCGGCGGCGAAGCTTTCGGTGACGAGATCGGCGATGCGGTGCGCTGTTTGTTCACCGGTTTCGAGCCGCGCGACGGTGCTTGGAGTAACGCGCGATCGGCCCGTGTAACTCACTGATCTATCTCTCCATGGGGAAAGTTTTCCGTGCAGTTCACAGCCCAAAGTGGGAAACAGGAGTGCGAGCGTGCGATCGACCTGTCCACAAATCGATCCTCTGCTCATCCACAGCGTCTCTACAGGTCATTCAACAGCTTAATCACACGCTGCAGAAAGCCAATCCAGGCCGGCGGGCGCCGCCTCCCTGCGCGGGATCGAGCAGACGCGAGGGGTCTGGGTGATCCGCGGCGCCGTTCCCGGCGCCGCGGCGCTCCGCGTGCGCCGGACGCTCAGTTGAAGGTGAGCGGTCGCGGCGCGAAGAACTGTGGCGGAGGCGGCTGCGGCGGCAGTGCGTGGCTCGGCTGCCCGTAAGTCGCCGACGGCTGGCGATAGGAGCCTTGCGGCTGACCGCGGTATTGCTGCTCCGCGTAATAGGGCTGCTGCTGCCGGTCGTAGTAGGGCTGCTGCGGCTGCCGGTCGTAATAGGCCCGCGGCTGCTGCGCGTAATACGGCTGCTGCGCTCGTTCGTAGTAGGACGGTCGCGGCGGCGCGTAGGCGGGCTGCGCTTCTCGCGCATAGTCGTAGTACGGTGCCGGCTGCTGAGCATAGTAAGCGCCCGGCTGCCGGTCGTAGCCTGGCGCGATGTCCATGGGCTCGCCGGCGGCTTCTTCCATGGGCGCGCGCCGTCGCGCCGCGTCCGCCGTCGCGAACGGCGTCTGCCCGGCGATCACCACCGTCGTGTCCTTCAGGCCTTCGGCCCCTATCAGCGCGTAGAGCGTCGAGGCGTTGGCCGGCGAGAGCCGTACGCAGCCGTGCGACGCGGCGCTGCCGAGGTGTTTGGTGTCGAGCGAACCATGAATGGCGTGGCCGATCTTGGTGAAGAACACCGAATGCGGCATCGGCGCGTCGTCCCACTCCTTGGAGAAGTGGTCGGCCTCCATGCGGAACGGGTGATAGACGCCGTTCGGCGTGTCGTATCCGGGGCGTCCGGTCGAGACCGGCCAGACGTAGCGGGTCTCGCCGTCGACCGCGACCGACATGCGTTGCGTCGTCTTGTCGATGCTGACGAGGACGTTGGCGTGCGCCGGCATGGCGCATAGCAGCGAGAGCGCCGCGACAAGGAGCGAGGCGGGGAGGAGGGCGGTACGCATGACTGAACACCTGATGGGACCGGCAGCACGCCGGTGCGGGAACGCGGGAGGAAGTCTCAGACGAAGAGTTGGTTCAAACTATTAATATAATTTCGCCGATTGGCGGAAAGGTGAATGAAATGCGGCGCGGCGGCGTTGTCTTGCGTCGATTGCGTTCACGTTCGCGTGGAAGGTTTGTGAAAATCACGGTCACGCATCTTCCGTCATTCCGGGGCGCCGGCCCTTGCCGGCGAGCCCGGAATCCATAACCCCGGCGCGGTGATTATGGATTCCGGACTCGCGGACTACGTCCGCGCTCCGGAATGACGCGCGTGCTTACTTCAATGCCGCTTGAAAAACTGCACGGCGCGCTCGTGCTTCTGCGCCGCTGCACGCGTCGCGAAGGTGCCGAGATTACGGCGGCGGCCGGTCTTGGGATTCTTCTTGCGCGAATAGAGCCGATATTGGCCGGATGCGAGCTTACGGATCATGGCGTCGTGCGCGAATTGAAGCGTCTCCACAAAGACAAATCGCCATGCCGCTCGCCGGTTCGGGAAACCCTGCAGTCAATGCGGCAACTCGGGAGCGCTCGCAGTGCCGAGCGCAAAAGAAAACGGCCGGACCAGAGGTCCGGCCGCCGTATCGATCGGCCCTTACTCGTTGGGCCAGCAGCGTTTGCGCTCCGGACCCAGATGGTAGCCGGGCGGGCACGCGCGGCCGTTGTACATCGGATGGCACCTGCCGTTCGGGCCGCGCCAGAAGCCCGGACCGCAGCCTTCCGCGACCTTGGTCACCAGGGTGTCGGTCTTGCCGACGGGGGCGGGGGCGATGCCCGCGTTGGCGGCGGTAGCGAGACCGAATGCCAGCGCGGCACCCAGCAAGAGTGTCTTCGTCATTCTTTGCTCCTTGTGCATTGAAATTTTGCGCGAACGATTTCCAAAGACCGAAGCGGAAATCGGCCGCGGCCTTGTCATTCCGCACGCAAAGACACGCGCCGCCCCCGTTCTCGACGGCCAACTCTACCGGACAAATCGTGGCCGGCGCCTGAACAATCCGCTCAGACCCCATTCATTTTCCGTGTGCGTTTGCGGCAGCAAACGGAACCGGCATTTGGCGGGTGCGAAGCTAGCGTACTCGCGGATCACCACGTACGCGCCGTTCGTCGTTCCGGGGTTGCGCCAAGCGCAGAGCCTGGACGCGATACCCGGCGGGGTCTAAGGACTATGGCTGCTTATTCGCAGGCGCCGCGCTCGGTTTCCCGCGCGTCCCTGATGCCAACGCCGCTCAGAGGACCATGCCGCGCAGTGCTTTATCGACGATACTGGAAATTTGCCTCAATTTTTGCTACAACCTCTGCTTCGCGGGGGAACGATAGGAAGGGAAGCTGTGGCAAAATCCCTCTATCTGATCAATCCGC
>Ga0207650_10001506_pt1 | contig 16663 bp, 12 predicted proteins | sample KBSS63metaG_FD_184325 | JGI IMG/M metagenome (GOLD analysis project Ga0207650, IMG submission 184325) | Switchgrass rhizosphere microbial communities from Kellogg Biological Station, Michigan, USA - KBS S6-3 metaG (SPAdes) (version 2) | ecosystem: Host-associated > Plants > Roots > Rhizosphere...
ATGTCGACGGCGTGGTCGTCATCCCGCGCGAGGCGGAGCAGGAAGTCGTGCGCCGCGCGCTCGAGAAGGTCTCGGGCGAGAACCAGTCGCGCGACGCCCTGCGGCGCGGGGAAAAGCTGGCCGACGTGTTCCGGAGACTGGGAATCCTGTAAGTCATGCGCCGCCCTTCCCGATCCGTTCTCTATGCGGTCGTGATGACTGTCGTCACGACAGCCACGTCGTGCACGCACATGCGATCGGACTGGCGCACCGCCAGCAGCGAGCCGGTCGGCCTCGCGCCGGATCCTGCCGAAGTGAAGGAAGCGGTGGTCCAGGTGTACGGTGCTCGCACCGTCGGGGCCAAGGGCCTCTTCGGCGTGCACACCTGGGTCGCAGTCAAGCCGACCGAGGCCGAGGAGTGGACGGTGTACGAAGTGGTGGGCTGGCGGCTGCGCTGGTCGGAAAGCGCCATCGTCGTGCACAGCCGGCAGCCTGACGCGCGCTGGTATGGCGCGGCACCGGAGCTCTATGTTGATCGACGCGGGCCCGGGGTCGACGAGCTGATCGAGCGCATCGACAAAGCGGCCCGCGCTTATCCGTATGGCAGCGAATATCACGCGTGGCCCGGTCCGAACTCCAACACGTTCACGGCCTGGATCGCGCGGGCGGTGCCGGAGCTGGAACTCGATCTTCCCGCCACCGCCATCGGCAAGGATTACCTTGGCAGCTCCATCTTCGGTGCTGCGCCCAGCGGCAGCGGTGTGCAGGTGTCGCTCGGCGGCGTGCTCGGCATGGCCATCAGCGCCGTCGATGGCCTCGAGTTCAACGTGCTCGGCTTGAACTTCGGCGTCAGTCCGAACGGCGTGAAGCTGCCCATGGTGGGACGGGTGGGAAGCAGTTCCGAGCCTCGCAATGGCGCAGAAGAGTCGCGACCGAAAGCGCCGCCGCCGAAGGTATCGAAGGTGTATTGAAATCTGGTTGGCAGCGCAACGCCTCGAAGCGGAGCCGCTACGCTGGCGCCGTCTCGGGAGCGGGCTGTTCCGACGGAAGCCATAGCACCGTGAACACGGTGCACAGCGCGACGCCGGCCAGGATCAGAAGCAGCTTGTCGAAGCCCATGCCTTTAACGAGCGGCCCCAGCAGCCAGACGGCGAGCGAGCTGATGCCGAGCGACACCGCCAGCCGCATGCCCGCGACGCGCGAGCGCATGTGGTCGTCGACGTAGCGGACGATCATCGCGTCGGTGAACGGGATGGCGCCGAAGATGAAGATCATCATGCCCAGCATGCCGGCGTAAAGCCCCCAGCCCTGCTCTTGCGACGAGTAAAGCAGCACCGGAATCTGGAGCAAGGCGATGCTCAGATAGAGCGGCTTGAGCGCCACCCGGTCGATCAGGCGGCCGACGACGATCTGGGCCACGGACGCGATGGCGTAGATGCTTGCCAGCAGCAGGCCGAGCACCGCGGGATCGGTCATCACACCCCGGAATCGTTCGGTCAGCAGCTGCGCGTTCCCGTTGGTGGTGAGATTGAACAGGATGCCGCCGGTGGCCGAAGCCAGCGTCATCACGGCGAGCGCGCTCGCGACCTGGGGGCGCGACAGCCGCACCTTGGCACCACCCTTGCGCTTGGACGGTGACTCGGTCTCCCGAGGCACGACGCGCATGAACACCAGCCCGAGCACCAGGCAGGCCACGCCGGGCACCGCAAACGCTGCGCGCCAGCCCAACCATTGCATCAGCAAGCCCGTCAGCGCGGCTGCCACGGCGATGCCGAGGTTGCCGGCCAGGCCGTTGACGCCGATCGTCGCGCCTGGCCGTGCCGCGCCCTGCAGCAGCATCGGGATGCCGACGGGGTGATAAATCGACGCGAAGGTGCCGATCAACGTCAGCGCCGCCGCCAGCTGCCACGGCCCTTGCGCCAGGGACGCCAGCAGCGAGGACGCTCCCATCCCGAAGAAGAACACGATCATCATCGCGCGGCGGCCCCAGAGGTCACCAAGCCGGCCCGAGGGCAATGACCCGAGGCCGAACATCACGAAGGCACCGACGCCGAACGGCATCAGGTCTTCCCAGCGCGCGAAGCCGAACTCGGCGGCGATGCTGGCGACGGCCGTGGCGAAGATCAGCAGGAACATGTGGTCCACCGCATGGGCCACGTTGAGAAGGAGCATCGCGCTGCGCTTGTGCATCGCCGGCCTGCTACGGGTGCTGTTCAAACGTGACGCCTGCTTCGCTCATGGTCTCTCCGCGCAAAGAACCGATTCTGCCCGCCGTCGGCACGACTGCAGGGAGCAGCCGATCGCGAAGGGATCGCTTCTGATCGGGAACGACGGAAGCTAGCGTCGCGCGGGCAAGCGTCTCAGCGCGATCGTCAGCAGCAGCCCGGCGACAGAACAGGCGCCCGTGACGACCCACGTCCATTGCCAGCCGCCCGTGGCGCTCGCCACGGTGGCGACGAGCGGCGGCCCCGCGAACTGGCCCAGCGCCGACCACTGCTGGACCCAGCCGAGCGTGGTCGCCAACGTGCCTTCGCCCGGCGCCAGCCGCACCGCCAGCGCGAACAAGGTCGCCGGGATCAGCCCGCCGACGCTCGAGAACAGCAGCACCGCCGCGTAGCGCAACGCCGGCGCAAGGCCCGCATCGCCGCCGCCGGCAAAGCTGGCCGTCGCGGCCAGGCCCATGGTCGCGAAGCCGATCGTGAGGAGGCGAGACGGCGCGACGCCGCGTTGCAGCAGTCGGCCCGAGGCGATGTTGCCGACCATGTTGCCCGCCGCGACCACGGCCGTGAGCACACCGGCCGCGGCGCCCGCGATACCGCTCTGGACATAGATCGACGGCAGGAAGCCGATCACCGCCAGCCATTGGCCCGAGTACATCGCGAACGAGACCGCCACCAGCCACGGGCCGGGCGAGGCCAGCGTCATGCGCAGGCGCGCGCGTGACGGCAACGGCGCTGCGGCCGCGGCCGGAGCGGCGTCTGCAGGCACGGCGCGGCGAAGCCATATCGCCATGGCGGCGGACAACGCCGCGAGCGCGCCCCACCAGCCGCGCCAGCCGATGGTCGCGATCGCCAATGGCCCGAACAGCAGCGCCATTGCCGTGGCCAGAGGCATGTAGGCGCCCCACAGGCCCATCATCGCGCTGGCCCGGTGCGGCTCGACGAGAGAGCGCACGAGGCCGGGCGCCGGCAGCACGACGAGCAGGAAGCCGAAGCCTTCGGCGGCGCGCAACAACATCAGCGGCGCCACCGCTTGGGTCAGGCTGCCGAGTGCACTGACGATCGCCAGAAGAACCAGCCCCAGCGTCATGCTAAGGCGGCTGCCCAGGAAATCGGCGACGACGCCGAAGACCACGCCGAGCGTCATGCCGGCGAGCTGCACCAGCGACAGCAGGAAGCCGGCCTGCACCAGCGTCAGGCCCAGCGCGTCGCGCAGCACCGGGATCGCGGGCGGCAGCTTGCCGATGTGCAGGGCTGCGACGACGCCGGCGAGGATCACCAGCAGCGCCGGCTCCACGCGGCGCGCGGGAGTCGTTGCCATGAGCCCAGGCCTATCGCGGCCGGACATCGAGCGGCAGGTCGTTGCAGGTCGCGCGATAGTCGACCTCGCCGAGGAATTGCTGCCATTCCGGCTTCGACAGGTTGCGGGTCAGGCGTGCGCACGCCTGCGCCACCAGGTCCGTCGGCTTCCAGTAGTAGACGGCCGCGTCGCCGGCTTCGGTGCCGACCGCGAGGATGCGGCCATCCGGACTGAAGGCGACCGTGTTCACGGTGCCGGTGGTCGCGAATCGAGCAGCCTCCGTCCCCTTCGACGTGTCCCAGATGCGCGCCGTCTCGTCGAAGCTCGCTGTCGCGAGGTGAGTTCCGTCGGGACTGAAGGTCATCGCGGTGATCTCCTTGTTGTGACCCACCCCGGCCGACACCACGCGCTTGGCCGTCGAGATCTCCGAGACATAGAACCCGTACTGATTTGTCGACGAGGCGCCACCGCCCGTCCGGTCCGCCGCCGCAGCCAGGCGTCCATCGCTTGTCATTGCGGCTCCGTTGCCGTGCAGGGAGTCGACCTGATGGACGACACGACCGCTGCTCGTGTCGAGCAGGCTGGATCGCAGCGACATCCTGTCGGGTGATTTGCCCTCGACAAACGACCGAGTCATTCCGGCGTCGAACCCCACCGTCGTCTGCTCGGAGCCGGCCCGGAATGTCGCGGTCGCCGATCCCAGGTCGAAGACGCTGCCACCCTTGCCGAGGATACCCACGCGGCTCGAGTCCGCGGAGAACAGGATCCTGGCGTCGCGCGCTCCCGTCGCGAAGACATTGCTCGGCCTGCCGAGCGACTTCGCCGTGCCGGGTCGGCCCCGCTCCTGAGGCAGGGTCCAGATCCGCAAGGTGCCGTCCTGGCTCATCGCCGCGACCGCGCTCTGGTCCGGAGCGATCGCGGTCGACGTGGCGATGCCGGGGAGAACTTCGTTCGCCAGCTCTCGCCCGGATCGAACATCCCAGAGTCGAACGACGGACTGTGTTGCGGACCGGCGTGCCGCGGACTCGGGCGTGTGCTCGGACGACGCCTGGGTCGGGCTCCAGCCGCTCGCAGTCACGAGCATCTCACCCTTGGCGCTCAGCCCGACCGAAACCACCGGCTGTCCGTGCCGAAAGCGAAATCCATCCTCTCGATCGACCTTGAACACCCAGGTCGATGAATTCATCGAGCTCGGCGGTCGATCCGGGTCCCATCCCTTCACGACCCAGATTCCCTGCGTGCGCCTGGCATCGAGATAGCGCAGGGATTCGATGCTCATGCCGCTGCCCGCGTAGGCGCTCACGGCGAGCATCGAGCCGTCGCCGCTGAGCGAGACGGTGACGACCTGGGAATCGAACGGAGCGCGCACCTCTTCCGCGCCGGTGCCCAGACCCCAGACCCGAGCGGTGTTGTCCCGGCCTGCCGTCGCGATGCGGGTCTTGCTCAGCGACAGCGCCGGTGCGTACGTGCTGGTCAACGCCTGATGGATCGTGCCGACCGTCGGTGCGGTCGATCCGTCGATGCGCCTCGACTGGATCTCGTCCTTGCCTGACGGCATGGCGACCCTCGAGCCGTCGGGCGCCATCACCGAAGGCCGATCGAAGCGAGCGCCCAGGCCGACACGGGTGACGTCGCGACCGGTCGCCGCATTCCAGACGCGCAGCGTTCCATCGCGTTCTCCCGAGACGACTTGCCCTGCAACGGACGAGAACGCCACCTGATGGACAGGCGACCGGTGGCGGATGGAGCCGCGAGCCTGTCCGCTGGCGACCTCCCAGACGACAGCGCGGCCGAGCTCGTCGCCGGTCGCGAGGAATCGGCCGTCGGGACTCAACGCCACGGCGATGACCGGCCCTTCCGCCGGCAGGCGCCGCTCGAGCCGCTTCTTGTCGAGATCCCAGATCTCGATGCCCTGCTGCACGGCGGGACCCGAACTCTCGCGTCGTCCCTCGCGGGGAAGGATCGCGAGCCTCCTGGCGGTGGCGCTGAACACCAGGCGAGTGATCTCCGCCGCGATCGGCACGCGAAGCAGCTCGGCCCCGCTCGTCGTGTCGATCACCAGGACGACCGACCGCGATGCCGGCGCCCCGTCCTCGGCCGCGACCGCCAGCAAGCCGCCGTCGTCGCTCAACGACACCGCGTTCGGTGCGCGGGAGTGAAGCACGCGCCCGACCGGGATCGGCAGGAGACTCATGCCGGCGCGCAAGGCCATCGCAGCTTCGAGGCTCGGCCTTCGCCGCATCGCCTCGATCGCGAGCAGCGTGTTGCGCTCGATGAGGCTCGGCTCCTTGTCCTGCGATGCGCCCGCCTGCGCCGCGAGGCGCCCTGCCAACGCGGTGTCGACACGAGATACCGCCAGATTTCGTTGCCCGACCGCGAAATAGGCGATCGCGGCGAGCCCTGCCGTCAGGCAGGACAGCACGGCGACACCGCCGAATGCCAATCGGCGGGAGCGGCGGTGCGCGCGCAGGTCCGCGGCGTCGATGTCGTCCTTGGCCTTGCCATGGAGGGGCGTCGCGATATCGAGGATGGCAGCGCGGAAGCGCTCGGACTTGAGCGTCAGCTCCGGCTGCGAGCGAGCCCAGCGCAAGTCCACGAACAAGGGCTCTTGCGCAAACCCGCCGAGCAGTTGGGGCGGCAGGGCCGAGGACGCTGCGGCGTCGAACTCCTGCCGCGCAGCGTCCCAGGTCAGCTCACCGCCCGTGACGACGATGATGAATCGCTCGATCGAACGATGCTTCAGCCACCATTCGATCTCGCGGCGCACCCAGGCCGAGCCCGCCGCCTCCGGCGAGGCCATCAGCACGAACCACTCGGATTCCTGCAGCGCGCTCTCGATCGAGAGCCACAGGCCGGGACTCGCGCCGAGGTTCGTCTGGTCGCGAAAGACATTGAGCGCACGCCGCTTGTGCCAGGGTTTCGCCAACCGCTGCAGACCCGACTGGATCGCAGCGGCGACGCGTGAGTCGCCCGAGTGGCTGTAGGAGATGAAGGCTGCGAAGCGCATTCACCCGCCAGCGAGCTTGCTCTTGAAGCCCTCGCTCGCAAGCAGCGAGACGAGTTGTTCGCGGTGGTCGCCCTGGAATTCGAGTGCACCCGACTTGACCGTGCCGCCGGTGCCGCACGCCGCCTTCAATCGTTTCGAGAGCGACGCCAAGGCGGCCGCGTCGAGCGCCAGGCCTGTCACCACGGTCACCGTCTTGCCGCCGCGTCCACCCACCTCGCGACGGATGCGCGCCACGCCATCGCCGGCCGGTATCGAGCGCGCAAGCGATGCACACCGGCAAGACGATAGCGGCTGCCGACACGCGGGGCACATGCGGCCCGCGTCGGTGGAATAGACGAGGCCGCCGGAGGACGGGCGCTTGGGCATGAGGGAATTCTGGGGCGAAGAAGGCCGTCGGCGTGGCCCACACTTGCACGCTGGTTCGTCCACGCTTCGACAACTTCATGACCACGACGCTTCCCCTCGCCCGCCCCGCCGCGCTCGGCTTCGACGGCGAGCGCCTGGCGCGCATCGACCGCTTCCTCGCCGAGCGCTACGTCGAGCCAGGCCTTCTGCCATGCGCGCTGCTGCTCGTCGCGAGGAAGGGCGAGCTCGTCCACAAGTGCGTGCTTGGTCATGCCTCGCTCGAAAAGAAGACACGCCTCGAGGAGGACACGATCTTCCGCATCTACTCGATGACCAAGCCGGTCACGAGCATCGCCCTCATGATGCTCGCCGAGGAAGGCCGGATCTCGCTCGACGACCCGGTCGCGCGCTGGATCCCGTCGTGGCGCGAGCAGACCGTCTACCGCGCCGGGCAGCCGGGCGCGTTCGTCGCGCAGCCGGTCGATGCGCCGATGCGCGTCGTCGACCTGATGCGCCACACGTCGGGACTGACCTACGGGTTCCAGAACCGCACCAATGTCGATGCCGCGTATCGCAGCCTCCGGCTCGACGCCTTCGACGCGGAGAGCCTCGAGGCGCTGGTCGAGGGACTGGCCCGCGTGCCGCTCGAGTTCTCGCCGGGCACGTCGTGGAACTACGGCGTCTCCACCGACGTCGTCGGCCACCTCGTGAGCCTCGCGTCGGGCCTGCCGTTCGACGAGTTCGTGCGCACGCGCATCCTCGTGCCGCTCGGCATGCACGACACCGACTTCCACGTCCCCGAAGCGAAAGCCGCGCGCTTCGCTGACTGCTACGTGCGATCGGCCGCCGGCACGCTCGCGACCGCGCAGCTCGGCAGCTTCCTCGCGCCGCCGCGCGCGCCGTCGGGCGGCGGCGGCCTGGTCGGCACCGCCGCCGACTACCTGCGCTTCTGCGAGATGCTGCGTCGCGGCGGCGAGCTCGGCGGCGTGCGCCTCGTCGGCCCGAAGACGCTCGCCCTGATGCGCACCAATCACCTGCCCGGCGGCAAAGGCATCGCCGATCTCGCGCCGCCCGGAATGTTCTCGGAGGCCGCCTACCAGGGGATGGGCTTCGGACTCGGCTTCGCGATGGTGACCGATCCGGCGCGCTACGGCGTCACTGCATCGATGGGCGACTTCTCGTGGGGCGGAATGGCGTCGACCGCGTTCTGGGTCGACCCGGTCGAGGACGTCTGCGTCGTCTTAATGACCCAGCTGATGCCGTCGAGCACGTACCCGATACGGCGTGAGCTCAGGACGATGGTGAATGCGGCGATCGTCGGGCCGGCGTGACGATTCACCGGACGCGGGCCATCAGGCCCGGCAGCACATCTCCGCTCTAAGATCAGACTCCTATGCGCACAAGAAGGCTGCCCGGCCTGATGGCCTCGGTTCTAGCCGCGATGCTTGCGGCAGGGGCGCCGGTGCGGCGCAGGGCGCAGCCGCGGTGGGCAAGGTGCGCATCGCGACACTCGCTCCAGGCTCGGTCGGATGTCCCCTGATGTCCGCCAACGCGGCCTTTCACAAGGGGTTCCAGAACCTCGGCTACGACCCGCTCCCCGTCATCGAGTTCGCTGTTTTGCCCAGACCGCCGAGCTCCCTCTCCTGGTCGCTGAAACCATTGCGTGCAAGCCTCCGCTGGTCGTCGTCTGGGGCACCACGGTCGCCGTGCGGCTGTTGCACGAAGGCGCGCCGAGCCTGCCGATCGTCTTCGTGAACTTCGTCGATCCCGTGGGCGCAGGTCTGGTCGAGTCGCTGAGCCGACCCGGCGGCAGGATCACGGGAATCTCCGACGCGACGGACGAGCTCCTGGCCAGGCGGGTCGAGATCCTCCGAGAAGCACTTCCGCGCGCAACGCATCTGGGGGTGCTTTTCAATGCACCGAGCGCCGTCCAGCAGGACCGCCTGAAAGCCACGCAGCTGGCTGCGCGCAGCGTGAACTTCGATGCGCGCGCGTATTCGGCGTGGAGCGCGAGCGATCTCGCGAACGCGTTCGCGGCGATGAAGAGCGATGGCATGGATGCCGTCGTCCTCCTGCCCGACATCTTCTTCTACGTGAATCGCGAGCACTTCTCGGCCTTGGCGCGGCGATTTCGAATTCCGCTGATGTCCTACACGACGGCCTACGTCGACGTGGGCGGCTTGTTCGTCTACGCGCCCAATTTGGACGACATGAGCTATCGCGCGGCGACGTACGTCGACAAGATCCTCAAAGGCTCGAATCCTTCCGAGATGCCCGTCGAGCTGCCCGCTGTGTTCGATTTCGTCGTCAATGCCCAGACCGCCCGGGAGATGGGGGTGTCGTTGCCGACCTCGATCCTTCTTCGCGCCACACGCGTGGTCAATTGATGGCGTGAGGCGGTCCTTCGGCGCCGCGATTCACTCGCCATCATTCGATCACCTCATCGACAGCCACCTGTCACGGGAAGACGGGCGGGTGATAGTCGAGCGTTAAGGCGAAGAGCCACAGCATGAACAGCACGACCGGCAGGTGGATAAGGAGCTGGAGGAAGGTGTAGCCGACGATGTCTCGGGCCTTCAGAGAGAGGATGCCGAGGAGCGGCAGCATCCAGAACGGGTTGATGAGGTTCGGCAATGCCTCGGCAGCGTTGTAGACGTTCACCGTCCAACCCAGGTGCACCTTCAGCTCGATGGCCGCCTGCATGATGTAGGGCGCTTCGAGCAGCCACTTGCCGCCGCCGGAGGGGATGAACAGGCCCAGGATGGCCGAATAGACGCCCATCACCACCGGGAAGCTGTCGTGGCTCGAGATCGCCACGAAGAAGTGGGCAATCTGGTCCGACAGCGCAAGCCCGCCAAAACCTTTCGCCGACACCATGATGGCGGTGATCGAGCCGTAGAACGGGAACTGGATCAGCACGCCGCTGGTCGTCGGCACGGCCTTGGAGACCGCGTTGAGGAATGACTTCGGCCGCCAATGCAGCACGAAGCCGAGCATCAGGAACACCAAGTTGTAGGTGTTGAGCCCGGAGATCGCCGTGATCCACGACTTCGAAGTGAACTCGTCGATCATCCATCCCAGGGTCAGCGCGACGATGATGACGGTCAGCAACGGGCTGTACTCGAGCCACTCGCCGGGACGGTCACGCTGCGGGAGTGCCGCGGTCTTGATATCGACGTCGATGGCCATGTCCTGCGCCGTCACGGCCTTGTTGCCTATCGGCGCCGACGACCAGGCGATCGCCACCGAGATGATCAACAGCACCACGAACATGGCGATCGACTGCCACAAGAAGATCGTCTCGGTGAACGGGATGATGCCCACCATCTTGAACAGCGCCGGTGGTAGCGACGCGGGGTTCGCATGCAACTGCGCGGCCGAGGACGACAGGCCGAGCGCCCAGGTGGCGCCGAGGCCGAGGTAGGCGGCCGCGGCAGCGGCGCGATAGTCCATCCGCAGTTCCCTGCGCCCGGCCAGCGCCTTCACCAACAAGCTGCCGAACACGAGGCTAAGCCCCCAGTTCAGCATCGAGGCAAGAATCGAGATGAGAGCGACGAACCCGACGGCGCCACGGCCCGACTTCGGAACGGCGGCGAGTTTCTCGATAAGCCGCGCCGCGGGCGGAGAGCTGGCGACGACGTAGCCGCTGATGGCGACGAAGGCCATCTGCATCGTGAACGGAATGAGGCTCCAGAAGCCGAGGCCGAACTGCTTGGAGACCGCCATCGGCCCCGCACCATTGACCATCGCACCGGTCGCAACGATCACCAATGCCACCGCGACGAAGATGAAGGAGTCCGGGAACCACTTCTCGGCCCAGGCGGTAAACCCGAGCGCGAGGCGGGCCATGTAGCCCTGCTCTGCACTGTCGCCGGCGGTCGTGCCGGGCTTGACGCTGTCAGCGCTCATTGTTCTTCCTCTTTCGGGAATCGCCGAATGGAATCATAGTCATCCAAGTGGTGCAGCAAAATCTTGCGTGGCTCACGCGAGACTCCAACCCGCGGCGCACGTCCATTGCAGTCCCTAGCGGCCGACCGCTCGTGCGCCGGCCGCTGTTCGGCCGCCGGGCATCCAGCTCATCGACCGACGCTTCCTGAAGAATTCAAGAAATTCTCCGGGGGGCATTGCTGGCGCCCAGTGCAGCCCCTGTCCCTCGTGGCAGCCCAGATCAACCAAGCGGGCCAACGTCGATTCGCACTCGACACCTTCGGCGATGGCCACCAGCCCCAGGCCGGTGGCCATCTGGATGAGCGCCCGGACGATAGCCTCGTCGTGCCTGTCATCGGTCAGCCTGCGGATGAAGGACTGGTCGATCTTCAGGCGTGAAACCTCGAAGCGCTTGAGGTAGCTGAGGTTCGAATAGCCGATCCCGAAATCGTCGATGGAGAAGCTCACACCGCGCCCCCGAAGGCGGCGCAGCAGCGCAGAGATCATGCTCGAATCCTGGATCAGCAGCGACTCCGTCAGCTCCAACTCGAGCGCCAACGCAGGCAGCCCGGAGGCGTCGAGCGCATTGACGACATCGGTCTCAATGACCTCGCGCTGAAACTGCAGCGAGGAGACGTTGACCGAGATCGTCAGACCGGCAAGGCCCATCAGACGCCAGAGCTGCATCTGTCGGCACGCTTCGGCGAGCACCCAGGCGCCGATCTCGATGATGAGCCCTGATTGCTCGGCGACAGGGATGAAGCGGCTAGGCGGCACGAGACCGAGCCTGGGATGGCGCCAACGCAGCAGGGCCTCGGCGCCCACGATGCGGTCGCTGGCGAGATCGATTTGCGGCTGGTAGTGCAGCATGAACTCGCCTCGGACGAGCGCAGCGCGCATGTCGGAGACCAGGTGCACATCTTCCAGAACGCTAGAGCTCATCTCGTCGGCGAAGAAGCGGACCGCATTGCGCCCAGCATCTTTGGCAACGTACATCGCAATGTCCGCCTTCTTGAGCAACTCATCAAAATCGGCCCCGTCGTCGGGATACATCGCGATTCCCATGGAACCCGAGGTCGAGACTTCCAACCCGTCCAGCAGGAACGGCGCGGTCAGTTGCCCAAGCAGCTTCGCGCCGATCTCGGCCACGTCACTGCTGTCGCGCACGTCTCCGAGCAAGATCAAGAACTCGTCGCCGCCTTGACGACAGACCGTGTCGCTATCGCGCAGGACCTTGGTGAGCCGGTCGCCGACCGTACGCAGCAACTCGTCGCCCTTGGGGTGACCAAGCGAATCGTTGACGCTCTTGAAGTTGTCGAGGTCGAGGAAAACCAGAGCCGCCATTGTTTGATGGCGTCGGGCGAGCGCGATTGCATGGCCGAACCGATCACGCGCGAGTATTCGGTTTGGCAGCCCGGTCAGGGAGTCGTGAGTCGCCAGGAACTCGATGCGCATCTGTGACCGCCGCACTCGTTCGTTCTCGGTCGTCAGGTCTGCAAGGGCGACGCGTAGGTCGCCGGCCATCAGCCAGATGAGGAACGCGGTCAGCGAGAGCACGATGCTCACATTGATCATGCTGCCCAGGGTGTGCGTGGGCACTGCATTGACATGCCAGCCCTGCAGGTTGGCGACACCTACCAATACAACGACCAGAAGGATCATGGCCAGCAAGATGAGAAACAACCGCCGGCCACCCATCGTGCTTGCGAAGGCCAGGATCGCGGGGTAGGCGAGCATCGCCGGATCGCGCAGGCCTGAGTTCTGCCAGACGAGCGCGCTGATCGAGACGGTGGCCGTGACGAGCAGCAGGGTGTTCGCAACCTCAAAGCGAGCTTTGCGCAACGCCCATAGCGCACAAAGCAACGCAAGCTGCGCCGGCATGTGAACGTTGAGGTTTGTCCAGTCGCCTTCGATCAGGTTGATCGCGCCGCTGATTGCCAGGCCGATCATCGTGGCGACGATGACCTGCAATAGGCGGCGCGACTTGAAGCGGGACGCGATGAAATCAACGTCCGCGTCCGTCTTGTGGCCGAGGTCCTCCATCGAAGGCAATTATCGGCCGCGAGCGTTCCAAGGGACCGCAGTCGCCGTTTCTCTAGCCATTGCCGCTCGTCAGGCCACTTGTCTGAGCGCCCGCCTTTGGTCAATATGCCCGACCTGGCCCGAACAACACCTCACTCTCGCGTGGATTTCAGTTCCGTCTTTCCCCACCGGGTACCCGTCATTTCGCTCTCGTTCACCTTTCGTATCTGAATCGTCGCGTCGGCGCACCCCGGAAGTGCTTCAGCGTACTTGAGACGGATTCTTGTTTCGGGATGGGCGGGGCTCCCGCGTCGGCACCCCGAATCCGCTACCGATTCCCGGAGCAGTACCCGGGCGGGATCAAGTGATCTGCGACGTCGGCCGCGGCAGCTGCTGCTGGCCCGCGCGATCGCTGCATCGTGATGCCGTGCGCCGCCTTGACACTGCTCCTGGCCGGGCGTAGAAGTCCCGAGGCCGGGGCGTCTCCGGCGCATCAAGGAGAACGGTCCTCACGGCCGTTTCCAACACCAACGGCCACCGATCGCCGAACCAGGAGACAACGATGCAGCCCCATTCCTTGCCAGTCCTTCGATCGTTCATACCGCGATGCAAGGCAAGCCGTGTCGCGCTGCTGTTGGGAGCTGCGGCTGCGATGCATGCCGCGCCCTCGGCGGCCGCGACGACCTGCGCTGACTTGAAGAGCTTCATGCTGGCGGACACCACGATCACGTTGGCCCAGGCGTACACGAAGGGCAGCATAGTTTCGGGCTCGACGTTGGCGCCCGTCGATCTCTGCCGTGTAGCCGGGACGATCAAGCCTGGAGCTCAATCGAACGTCCGTTTCGAGGTCTGGATCCCGACCGAAGCCAACTGGAACGGCAAGTACCAGCAGACCGGCAACGGCGGGTTCGCCGGCTCGATCTCGCTCGGCAACATCGCCAACGCCGTGTCGCGCGGCTACGCGACCGCCGCCACCGACGACGGCACCTCGGGGCCGCCGGCCGGCTCGCCGGCGTTCATCAACAACCCGGACGTCGCGCTCGACTACGGATATCGCGCGGTCAACCAGACCAGCGAGAAGTCCAAGGCGATCATCAGCAAGCTGACGGGGCGGGCGCCGAGCTATTCCTACTTCGTCGGCTGCTCGGACGGCGGCCGCGAAGGCTTGCAGGAGGCGCAGCGCTTCCCGCACGATTTCGACGGGATCATCGTCGGCTCGCCCATCAACGATCAGATCGGCGAGTTCGCCTCCTCCTATCTCTACAACATGCAGGCCACGCTCGGCGGCCCGCAAACCAACGGCGTCCCGGATGCCTACATCCCGGCGAGCAAGCTGCCGCTGCTCACCAATGCGGCGCTGGCCCAATGCGTCGGCAAGGATGGCGGGGTGTCGAGCGATCTGTTCCTGAGCGACCCGCGTCAGTGCCGCTTCGATCCCGAGGATGTCCAGTGCCGGCGTGGCCAGGATCCGGCCACCTGCCTGACGTCGGCGCAGGTCGATGCGGCGCGCAAGCTCTACGACGGCCCGCACGAGCACGGCATCCTCCTGTTCCCCGGCCTCGAGCCCGGCGGCGAGGCGGCGGCCGGGGGCTGGGTCAACTGGATCACGGGCAGCTCGCCTTCGTCGCCAGGTTCGCAGTATTCGCTCGGCAAGGGCTTCACGTGCAACCTGATGCAAAACGAACTGGACTGCAACTACTTGGCTGTCGACGTGGTGCAGCAGGACAAGGAAGCGCGTCTCCGCTTCCAGCCCATCATCGCCTCTATCAATCCGGATCTGCGCCCGTTCAGGGCGCGCGGCGGCAAGATGATTCAGTACGCAGGCTGGGCGGACGCGGCGGTACCCCCCGCGAACGGCCTCAACTACTACCGCGAGGTGTCCCACACGATCGGCGACCCCAGTGACTTCTACCGCGTCTTTATGGTGCCGGGCATGGCGCATTGCAGCGGCGGAGCCGGCCCCAACGCGTTCGGCAACGGCCTCGCCAACGGGCCCGTGATCGATGCGGAGCACGATCTGGTGAAGGCGCTCGAGCGCTGGGTCGAGCAAGGAATCGCGCCGCAGCGGATCATCGCGACGCACTACGTGAACAACACGCCGGCGCAGGGCGTGGCGTTCCAGCGGCCGCTCTGCCCGTTCCCCGAGCGCGGTGAGTACGCAGGATCGGGTGATCCGAACGACGCGTCGAACTTCCAATGCGTCGCGTATCGCAACCCACACGACCCGCGCAGCCAAGGGCCGCAGAAAGCCTACAAGTAGGGGCGGCGAAACGGGGCGGCCGCACGCGCGGTCCGCCCCTCTTCACCGAGTTAGTAAGCCCCTTCGACCAGATTTGTAGGCCGCCCGGCGACGAAGTTCTCGATGTTGTCGACCAATTGATCGGACAACGCCTGTTGCGCTTCGTCGGAGGCCCAAGCCACATGCGGCGTGAGGATCACGTTGTGGCGCGCGGCGGCGCGCATCAGCGGGTTGTCTGGCTTCGGCGGCTCGCCGTCGACCACGTCGAAGCCGGCGCCCGCGATCAGCCCGGCATCGAGCGCACGCACCAGCGCGGCTTCGTCGACCAGGCCGCCGCGGGCGGTGTTGATGATCAGCGGGCGACGCTTCATCGCCTCGAACTCGGGCATCGCGATCATGCCGCGTGTTTCCTTCGTCAGCGGCGAGTGCAGCGTGATGACGTCGCTCGTCTCGATCACTTCCTGCCACGGCGTGTACAGCGGCCCCAGTCCGCTCTTGCTCTTGTGCGCGGCGAACATCGGCACCATGCCGAACGACTTGCCGAGCTCGGCCACGCGCTGGCCGAGCACGCCCTCGCCCATGATGCCCAGCCGCGCACCGCGCAGGTCGCGGATCGGATGGTCGAAGAAGCAGAACTGCCCTGACTCCTGCCAGCGCCCCGCCAGCACCGACTGGCGATACGCGACGATGTTGCGTCGCAGCGCAAGGATCAGCGCGAACGTGTGCTCGGGCACGGTGCTGATCGCGTAGCCGCGGATGTTGCTCACCGCCACGCCGCGCGCAGCGCAGGCCGCCTTGTCGACGCAATCGGTGCCGGTCGCCGCCACCGCGACGAGCTTCAGCGCCGACAGGCGCTCCAGCGTCGCGGCGGTGATCGGCGCCTTGTTGGTGATGGCTATCGACGCACCGGCCAAGCGCTCGACCACCTGGTCGGCACGGGTCTCGGCGTGCTCGATCAGTTCGTGCGCGAACGACGGCGGGCGGACGCGGATCTGCGGCGCGATCGTCGCGCGGTCGAGAAAGACGATGCGATGGCTCATGCGAGTGCGCTCTCGGGTTGAGTGACGAGCAGGCGGCGCGCCTCGGCGACGATCGCCTCGGGCGTGATGCCGAAGTGCCGGTATAGCACCTCGGCCGGGCCGGAAGCGCCGATGCCGGTCATGCCGACGAAGCCGCCGCGCAAGGCCTCGGTGTGCATTGGAGAGCACGACCACCGGCAGCAAGCACCTGGCCGAAGGCAAGCTGCGTCCGGTGCTGGGCATGGACAAGTCGATTCGCGTGAAGGCGCACTTCGCGGTCTACCCCGCGCGCCACGCCGAGCGGCCTCCGGTCGAGGCGTTCCTGTCCTGGTTGCATGGCGAGGCGGCCGCGCGCGCTTCGCGCACGCAGACGATGGCGACCTGACTTCGAATCGTCACTAACGCGTCACGAAGCAGAGGTCTCGAATCCGCTTCGTCCTTGCACAGCACAGGACGTGCCTGCGCTGTCGATGTGCTTGAAAAAAAAATCCGCGAGCAATGTCTTGCATGACAAGTGCAGGGGGGCGATGATTTGAGAACTTTCACACGCAGATAACTGTTCGGAGAAGAAGCGCATGAAGACCTTGCCCCGGTTCCGCCCCTCTC
>Ga0207650_10001508_pt1 | contig 16638 bp, 12 predicted proteins | sample KBSS63metaG_FD_184325 | JGI IMG/M metagenome (GOLD analysis project Ga0207650, IMG submission 184325) | Switchgrass rhizosphere microbial communities from Kellogg Biological Station, Michigan, USA - KBS S6-3 metaG (SPAdes) (version 2) | ecosystem: Host-associated > Plants > Roots > Rhizosphere...
TTCATCGCCGCACCTTCTCCAGCCGGGCCGGAACCCAGTACCACCACGTCGTAGTTGTAGACAGCCATGCGTACTCCTCAGAACAGGCCAGGCGTACGGTTGGACGCCGGGCTAAATCATGCCGCGGCCAGCGGGCATGAAGGACAATTTGGCTCAAGTGTGTGAACCGGGGCACAGTCTATATAAGGCTCAACGCCGCGCACATTAACCCTTGGTCGCGTCGTAGGCCAGTATTGCCATACTACATGACGCAAATCAGCGCCAATTTCAGGATGAGCCATTATGCGACAACTCTTTATCTGTTTGATGCTGATGATGTCGATCACGGCTCACGCCAACGATGCGGATCGACTCAAGCATGCTGATTTCCCCGCACAGTTCGAGGGCCTGGCCCGCAAAAACCAGGCGGTGCTCACGTATCTGTGGGCCGATGTATACGCAGCCGCGTTGTATGCCTCTGCGGATGTGAGCGCCAGACAGGCCTGGGCCCAACAACAGGACCTGCGCCTTGTGTTGTATTACTTTCGCGACATCGACCGAAAGGATGTGATCAAAGCCGCCACCGCGACGTTGGAGCGCCAGCAAGCCAGTGCTCGTTTGAAGCCTGAGCTGGATCAACTGCATGCGCGCTTTCGCAATATCCGCAGCGGGGATCGTTACGCCCTGGATTTTCGGTCGGGGCGCGGTTTGAACCTGGAGATCAATGGCCAGGTGGTGTTCAGCAGTCGGGATACTGAATTGGCGAAAGCCTATATGGGTATCTGGCTGGCACCGAAGGGGTTGTCGGACAGTTTGCGTGGGCAGTTGCTCAATTGATGCGTCGGCTGAGCTACCAAGCCTCTTCCCACATTTGAATATATTCACAAATCAAACTGTGGGAGGGGGCTTGCTCCCGATGAGGCCCATACCCACACCACAAACCACCAGCCATAAAAAAGCCCCGAACCAGTCGGGGCTTTTTCATTCAGCACTCAGGCTTAGCGCGGAAACGCAGGCGGGTTGACCCCGGCCATGTCTTCCATCACGCGAACCACCTGGCAGCTGTAGCCGAACTCGTTGTCGTACCACACGTACAGCACAACGCGGTTGTCCTGGGTGATGGTCGCTTCCGCGTCCACCACACCGGCGTGGCGCGAGCCCACGAAGTCGGTGGACACCACTTCCTGCGAGTTGACGAAGTCGATCTGCTTGTGCAGGTCGGAGTGCAGCGCCATGTAGCGCAGGTACTCGTTCATCTCTTCACGGGTGGCGGCTTTCTCAAGGTTCAGGTTGAGAATGGCCATCGACACGTTCGGCGTCGGCACGCGGATCGCGTTACCGGTCAGCTTGCCGGCCAGCTCAGGCAGGGCCTTGGCAGCAGCGGTGGCGGCACCGGTCTCGGTGATCACCATGTTCAACGCGGCGCTGCGACCACGGCGATCGCCTTTGTGGAAGTTGTCGATCAGGTTCTGGTCGTTGGTGTACGAGTGAACGGTTTCAACGTGACCGTTAACGATGCCGAACTTGTCGTTCACTGCCTTGAGCACCGGCACGATGGCGTTGGTGGTGCAGGAAGCGGCGGACACGATCTTGTCGTCAGCGGTGATTTCGGCGTGGTTGATACCGTGCACGATGTTCTTGAGCTTGCCCTTGCCAGGCGCGGTCAGCACAACACGGTCAACACCCGGGCATGCGAGGTGCTGGCCCAGGCCCTCGGCATCACGCCATACGCCGGTGTTGTCCACCAGCAGGGCGTTCTGGATGCCGTACTGGGTGTAATCCACCTCAGTCGGGTTTTTCGCGTAGATCACCTGGATCAGGTTACCGTTGGCGGTGATGGTGTTGTTTTCTTCGTCAATGGTGATGGTGCCGTTGAACGAGCCGTGTACCGAATCGCGACGCAACAGGCTGGCGCGTTTGGTCAGGTCGTTTTCGGCGCCTTTGCGCACCACGATCGCACGCAGGCGCAGGCCGTCGCCGCCGCCGGTTTTTTCGATCAGGATGCGCGCCAGCAGGCGGCCGATACGACCGAAGCCGTACAGCACAACGTCGGTGCCTTTGCGGGCCGCCGCGTTTTGCTGGCCAACCACATCGGCCATTTCTTCACGCACGAACTGCTCGGCGCTGCGGCCATTGCCTTCGTTGCGGAATTTGTACGCCAACTTGCCCAGGTCTACCGAGGCCGCGCCGAGCTTGAGCTCACTCATGGCCTTGAGCAGTGGGAATGTTTCGTGGACGGAGAGTTCGCTGTCGTCGGCGGAGCGATGGCGCGCAAAGCGGTGCGCCTTGAGAATCGCGATGACAGACTGGTTGATCAGGCTGCGGCCATAGATCGAGCTCACCACATTGTTATTGCGGTACAGCTGACCGATAAGCGGGATCATCGCTTCTGCGAGTGCTTCACGGTCGATCCATTCACCAAGACACTGGTCGGGCTTCTGAGTCACGGGAACCTTCCACATGTAGGGGCTGAAAAAAGGGGCTACATTATGTCGCCCGACTGCGCGTTGAGCAATGCGCGACGGGCAACAAAAAGCCCTTGCAAAAAAATACCACCCCGCCACAGGCCAGGAAATACGCGGGCTTCAGAAGGCCACCATTGGCACAAGCCTGCCGACTTGTCCGTAACCCTCCGAAATATCCGCGCCGTTTGGCACTACATATTGAGTCAAAAGGCTGCATTGTTTGTCTTAACCACTACATTTCCTACAAACCGCATTACACACAGTCAGCAACTGACAGGCGGCACCTCGGGCCGCTACAATTACCGACTTTGTCGCAACGCTTGGAGCTCAACCTTCCGTGCCCGTTCTGCGTCTACCGCTACTCCCTGCCGCGGCAGGTAAACAGCATTGGGGCAACCTGCCCGGTGCCGCCCTGAGCCTGGCCATCGCCGAGGCTGCCAGCGCAGCCAAGCGCTTTACCCTGCTGCTCACCGCCGACAGCCAAAGTGCCGAACGGTTGGAGCAGGAGCTGAGCTTCTTCGCCCCCGATTTGCCGGTGCTGCATTTTCCCGACTGGGAAACCCTGCCCTACGACCTGTTCTCGCCGCACCAGGACATCATCTCCCAGCGCATCGCCAGCCTGTACCGCTTGCCGGAACTGGCCCACGGCGTGCTGGTGGTGCCGATCACCACGGCGCTGCATCGCCTGGCGCCGACCAAGTTCCTGCTGGGCAGCAGCCTGGTGCTGGATATCGGCCAGAAGCTCGATGTGGAACAGATGCGCACACGCCTGGAAGCCAGCGGTTACCGTTGCGTCGACACGGTGTACGAGCACGGCGAGTTCGCGGTGCGCGGCGCCCTGATCGACCTGTTCCCGATGGGCAGCAAGTTACCGTACCGCATCGACCTGTTCGATGACGAAATCGAGACCCTGCGCACCTTCGATCCGGAAAACCAGCGTTCCATCGACAAGGTGGAATCGGTCAAGCTGTTGCCGGCGCGGGAATTTCCACTGCAAAAAGATGCGGTCACCCGTTTCAAGGCGCGCTTTCGCGAGCGCTTCGACGTGGACTTCCGCCGCTGCCCGATCTTCCAGGACTTGAGCAGCGGGATTACGCCGGCCGGTATCGAGTACTACCTGCCGTTGTTCTTCGACGAAACCTCGACCCTGTTCGATTACCTGCCCCAGGACACCCAAGTGTTCTCGCTGCCAGGCATTGAGCAAGCGGCCGAGAACTTCTGGAACGACGTGCGCAACCGCTACGAAGAACGCCGCGTCGACCCCTCCCGGCCTTTACTGCCGCCCGCCGAACTGTTCCTGCCGGTGGAAGACTGCTTCGCACGCCTCAAAAACTGGCCGCGCGTGGTCGCCAGCCAACAGGACGTGGACGCAGGCGGTGGCCGCGAACGTTTCCCGGCGCAAGCGTTGCCAAACCTGGCGATTGAAGCCAAGGCCAACCAGCCGCTGGAAGCGCTGTCGAACTTCCTGGGTGGCTTCCCCGGCCGCGTGCTGTTTACCGCCGAATCCGCCGGGCGCCGTGAAGTGCTGCTGGAGCTGCTGGAGCGCCTGAAGCTGCGGCCGAAAACCGTCGACAGCTGGCCGGACTTCATCAGCAGCAAAGAGCGCCTGGCGATCACCATCGCCCCCCTGGATGAAGGCTTGTTGCTGGACGACCCGGCCCTGGCCCTGATCGCCGAGAGCCCACTGTTCGGCCAGCGCGTGATGCAGCGTCGTCGCCGTGAAAAACGCGCCGACGCCAACAACGACGCGGTGATCAAGAACCTCACAGAGTTGCGCGAAGGCGCGCCGGTGGTGCATATCGACCACGGCGTCGGTCGCTACCTCGGTTTGCAGACCCTGGAGATCGATAACCAGGCAGCCGAATTCCTCACCATGGAATACGCCGAGGGCGCCAAACTCTACGTGCCAGTGGCCAACCTGCACCTGATCGCCCGCTACACCGGCAGCGACGACGCCCTGGCACCGCTGCACCGCCTGGGCTCCGAGACTTGGCAGAAAGCCAAGCGCAAGGCCGCCGAACAGGTGCGCGACGTGGCCGCCGAACTGCTCGACATTTATGCGCGCCGCGCGGCCCGCGAAGGGTATGCGTTCGCCGACCCGAAAGCCGACTACGCCACCTTCAGCGCCGGCTTCGCCTTCGAAGAAACCCCAGACCAGCAAACCACCATCGAAGCGGTGCGCGCCGACATGCTCGCGCCCAAGCCGATGGACCGCCTGGTCTGCGGCGACGTAGGCTTCGGCAAAACCGAAGTGGCCATGCGCGCCGCCTTTATTGCCGTGCACGGCGGCCGCCAAGTGGCGATCCTGGTACCGACCACACTGCTCGCCCAGCAGCACTACAACAGCTTCCGCGATCGCTTTGCCGACTGGCCGGTAACCGTCGAAGTGATGAGCCGCTTCAAGTCGGCCAAGGAAGTGAACGCGGCCGTCGCCGATTTGGCCGAAGGCAAGATCGACATCGTGATCGGCACCCACAAGCTGCTGTCGGACGATGTGAAGATCAAGAACCTGGGCCTAGTGATCATCGACGAAGAACACCGCTTTGGCGTACGGCAAAAAGAACAGCTCAAGGCCCTGCGCAGTGAAGTCGACATTCTTACGCTCACTGCAACGCCAATCCCACGCACCCTGAACATGGCCGTGTCGGGCATGCGCGACCTGTCGATCATCGCCACGCCGCCGGCGCGACGCCTGTCGGTGCGCACCTTCGTCATGGAACAGAACAAAAGCACGGTCAAAGAAGCCCTGCTGCGCGAACTGCTGCGCGGCGGCCAGGTGTACTACCTGCACAACGACGTGAAGACCATCGAGAAATGCGCCGCCGACCTCGCCGAACTGGTGCCCGAAGCACGCATCGCCATCGGCCACGGGCAGATGCGCGAGCGCGAACTCGAACAGGTGATGAGCGACTTCTACCACAAGCGCTTCAACGTGCTGATCGCCTCGACCATCATCGAGACCGGCATCGACGTGCCGAGCGCCAATACCATCATCATCGAGCGCGCCGACAAGTTCGGCCTGGCGCAACTGCATCAGCTGCGCGGCCGCGTTGGGCGCAGTCACCACCAGGCTTATGCCTACCTGCTGACGCCGCCGCGCCAACAGATCACCTCCGACGCAGAAAAGCGCCTGGAAGCTATCGCCAACACCCAGGACCTGGGCGCAGGGTTTGTGCTGGCCACCAACGACCTCGAAATCCGTGGCGCCGGCGAACTGCTGGGCGACGGCCAGAGCGGGCAGATCCAGGCGGTGGGTTTCACCCTTTATATGGAAATGCTCGAGCGCGCCGTGAAAGCCATCCGCAAGGGTGAACAACCGAACCTCGACCAACCCCTGGGCGGTGGCCCGGAAATCAACCTGCGCCTACCGGCCTTGATTCCCGAAGACTACCTGCCCGACGTGCACGCGCGGCTGATCCTGTACAAGCGCATCGCCTCGGCCACCGACGAAGAAGGCCTCAAGGATTTGCAGGTCGAGATGATCGACCGCTTCGGCCTGCTGCCGGAACCGACCAAGAACCTTGTGCGCCTGACGCTGCTCAAACTGCAGGCCGAGCAGTTGGGAATAAAGAAAGTCGACGCCGGGCCTCAGGGCGGGCGTATCGAGTTCGAAGCGCAGACGCCGGTAGATCCCTTGGTGCTGATCAAGTTGATCCAGGGCCAGCCCAACCGCTACAAGTTCGAAGGGGCTACGCTGTTCAAATTCATGGTGCCGATGGAACGTGCCGAAGAACGCTTCAATACCCTGGAGGCGTTGTTTGAGCGCCTCATTCCGAAATCTGTTTGAAGGACGCCCCAATGCGCTTGTTCCGCATGCTGAGCTTGTTGTTGGTAGTCGTGGCGCCTTCGGCCTTCGCCGACAGCCCGTACCTGGTAGAAATGATTTTGGTACGCCAGAACGCGGAGCCCGTGATCAACAGCCGCGCCGCGCCGGAAAACTGGGATGCCGGGGCCGTGCGCCTGGGCGATAAAATGAGCCCGCCGCGCCTGAACAACATCGTCGACAAGCTCAATGCCGATAGCAGCTACACCGTGCTGGCGCATAAAACCTGGGAGCGGAACCTGGGCGAGCAGCCGGTGAAAATCGCGATCACCGACGGTCAGGAGCAGTTCGGCCAGTTTCCCATTGAGGGCACATTGAGCCTGCAACTGGGCCGCTTCACCGATATCGATGCGCAGTTCTGGGTCAACCAGTTCGACAGCAACGCCAGCGTGATCGCCAGCGAACACCTGAGCCAGACCGACGTGCGCACCAAGAACAATCAGCTCAATTACCTGGATGGCGGCCACCTGGCGCTGCTGATCAAGATTACCTCGCTGACCGCCAAGCCACCCAGCGCACCACCGCCCGACATCCAGGACTGATCCAGCGCCATGCCCCTGACGTCGTCGTTGACCAAGCCCCTGGCCCCTTCGTGGGCCAATCGCTTCAAAGAGCAAAGCCTGGAGCGCGGGCGGCGGTATGCCTTGGAGAACCGCGTGCGCATCGTCGAATCCGGCGACAGCACCATCATCGCCAATTGCGAAGGCTCGGGCGGCAACGTTTATCGGCAGACCATTTCACTGCGCGAGTCAGCCAAGGGCACGTTGATCCTGGTGGACAGCCGCTGTACCTGCCCGGTGCACACCAACTGCAAACACATCGCGGCCGTGCTGCTCAAAGTCCAGGAAACCCTGGCCTACCCGGCAGCGGCCCAGGATGCCGAGTTGTTGCAAAAACTCCAGGCCGTGCTGGATAACCGCGTGGTGCTGCCGCAAGTGGTGATGGACGATGTGCTACCGATCCCGCGCCTGTGGCTGGCCAGTGTCGAATTCAGTGCGTTTGAGCCGCGCAACGGCAAGATGCAGCGCTATATCCAGCACCGCGCGGCGCTGTCGTTCAACTATTTGGGCAACTATGTCAGCGGGCAGAAGAACGCCGACATTATTGTGCGCCAGGAAACCCAGAGCCTGCGCATCAAGCGGCATCCCGAGCTGGAGCAGCGCTATCGCGAGCAACTGCGCCTGCTGGGCTTCAAAATCGCCACGCGCCAAAGCAAGGCCTTGCCTGAAAGCGCCGGCGAGCTGTTCGAGATGGTCAATGACAGCGCCTGGCTGAACTTCACCCTCAATGCATCGCCCACCTTGCGCAGCGCGGGGTGGGAGTTGCAGATCGATGAGGATTTCGGCTTCGACCTGAGCCCGGTCGATGACTGGTACGCCACCGTCGATGAAGGGCCCGAGCGTGACTGGTTCGACCTGGAGCTGGGGATCATCGTCAACGGTGAACGCCTGAGCCTGCTACCGATCCTGCTGAACCTGATGCGCTCCCACATCGAGATCCTCAACCCGGAAAAAGTCGCGCGCCGCCGCGATGACGAACTGATCCTGGTGAACATTCCCGGCTTGCCCAACGGCGGCCACGGCCCCCTGCAAGTGGCACTGCCCTACGGCCGCCTGAAACCGGTGCTGGCCACATTGGGCGAGTTCTACCTGCAAGAGCCCGGCACCACCACCCTGCGCCTGGCCAAGGCCGATGCGATTCGCTTGAACCCTCTGCAAGACCTGCCCCTGCAGTGGGAGGGTGGCGAGAAGATCCGCCACTTCGCCCAGCGCCTGCGGGATATCAAGGACTTCACGTGTGTGGCGCCCGAAGGCTTGAATGCGACGCTGCGCCCCTATCAGCTGGAAGGCTTGAGCTGGATGCAGTCGCTGCGCCAGCTCGACGTCGGTGGCATTCTCGCGGATGACATGGGCCTGGGCAAAACCCTGCAGACCTTGGCACATATGCTGAGCGAAAAGATCGCCGGGCGCCTGGATCGGCCGTGCATGGTGGTCATGCCCACGAGCCTGATCCCCAATTGGCTCGATGAGGCGGCGCACTTCACTCCACAATTGAAAGTGCTGGCGCTGTACGGTGCCGGGCGCAAGAAGCATTTCGACAACCTGCAGGATTACGACCTGCTGCTGACCACCTATGCGCTGCTGCCCAAGGACATCGAACGGCTGGCCGCCCTGCCCTTGCATGTGCTGATTCTCGATGAAGCCCAGTACATCAAGAACCCCTCCAGCAAGGCCGCCCAGGCCGCAAGCGAGCTGAACGCGCGGCAACGCCTGTGCCTGAGTGGCACGCCACTGGAAAACCACTTGGGTGAGCTGTGGTCGCTGTTCCACTTCCTGTTGCCGGGCTGGCTGGGCGACGTAAAAAGCTTCAACCGCGATTACCGCGTGCCCATCGAAAAACGCGGCAGCGAGGTGCGATTGCAGCACCTCAATGGTCGGATCAAGCCGTTCCTGCTGCGGCGTACCAAGGAACAGGTGGCCACGGAATTGCCGCCCAAGACCGAGATCATCCACTGGGTGGACCTCAACGAAGCGCAGCGCGACGTGTACGAAACCATGCGCCTGGCCATGGACAAAAAAGTCCGCGACGAGATCACCCGCAAGGGCGTGGCGCGCAGCCAGATCATCATTCTTGAGGCGCTGCTCAAGCTGCGCCAGGTGTGTTGCGATTTGCGCCTGATCAACGACGCTACCCTGCCCGCCCGTGGCAGCACCTCGGGCAAACTCGACAGCCTGCTGGAAATGCTTGAGGAGCTGTTTGCCGAAGGCCGGCGCATCCTGTTGTTTTCCCAGTTCACCTCGATGCTGAGCCTGATCGAAGCAGAACTGAAAAAACGCGGGATTGCCTACGCCCTGCTGACCGGCCAGACCCGTGATCGACGCACGCCGGTGAAGGATTTCCAAAGCGGCAAGCTGCAGATTTTTCTGATCAGCCTGAAGGCAGGCGGTGTCGGCCTGAACCTGACCGAAGCCGATACCGTGATCCACTACGACCCTTGGTGGAACCCGGCCACGGAAAACCAGGCCACCGACCGTGCGTATCGCATCGGGCAAGAGAAGCCGGTATTCGTCTACAAGATGATTGCCCGCGGCACGGTGGAGGAGAAAATCCAGCACCTGCAGAAAGAAAAATCCGACTTGGCAGCGGGCGTGCTGGATGGACGTACCACCGGGGACTGGCAGTTGGGCAACGAAGATATCGAAGCGCTGTTTGCGCCGTTGCCCACTAAACAAGAGAAGCGCGGTTAGAGTGCGCCGGATGCCCAATCATTCGATGAGTTGGGCGGCCCTCAGAGCAGTCAGCGCCGCCAACCAACGCGGATCCTGCTTGTAGTCCGGTGAAGCGATCCCCTGGCCGCGCATGCGCGCGATCCGTGCCGACGGCTTGACATTCATGCGCTGCGCTGCGGTGAGTGCCAGCTCGGCAGCCGCGCGATCATTGCACACCAACCCCATGTCGCAACCGGCGGTCAGCGCCGCTTCTATGCGACTGGCTGCGTCACCAACCACATGGGCACCGGCCATGGACAGATCATCGCTGAAAATCACCCCGTCAAATTGCAGCTCGCCACGCAGAATCTCCTGCAGCCAGCGGCGCGAAAAGCCGGCGGGCTGGGCGTCGACCTGCGGGTAGATCACATGCGCCGGCATCACCGCCGCCAGTTGCTTGCTCAAACGTGCGAAAGGTATCAGGTCATTCGCGCGAATCTGTTCCAGGCTTCGTTCGTCATTGGGAATGGCGACGTGGGAATCGGCCTCAGCCCAACCGTGGCCAGGGAAATGCTTGCCGGTAGCGGCCATACCCGCGCTGTTCATGCCACGAATAAACGCCCCGGCAAGCACGGCGGCGCGCTCGGGATCGCCCTCGAAAGAACGCGTGCCCACCACGGCGCTGCGCTGGTAGTCCAGGTCCAGCACCGGGGCGAAGCTCAGGTCCAGGCCGACGGCCAGCACTTCGGTGGCCATGACCCAGCCGCACTGTTCGGCCAGGTACTCAGCGTTGGGGTTGTCCGCCAACGCGCGCATGGCCGGCAGACGCACAAAGCCCTGGCGCAGGCGCTGTACCCGACCGCCCTCTTGGTCGACAGCCAGCAGCAGGTCCGGGCGCACCGCGCGAACCGCCGCACTCAGCTCCCGCACTTGGCGCGGGTGTTCGATATTGCGCGCAAAAATGATCACGCCACCCACTTCCGGCTGGCGCAACAGGTGGCGATCCTCGGCCGTCAGCCAGGTACCGGCAACGTCGACCATCAAAGAACCTTGCAGGGCAGCAGTCATAAACCTTCCTTAAATAACGCGCACAACCCGTTGCCCTCAAGCGGCGCAATAAGCACAGCGAGGTACAACGGGTTGCGAGTAAATAGCTGAAATCGGCATGGCGGCTAGCTTAGCGGATGCAAGCGGCCGCGCACACCCGGAGCGGTCAAACCTTGGCGGGAACCGGCACGGTTTTGCTGCGTGGGCGCAACTGTGCGGCGGCCATGGTCGGGTCGGTCACACCGGTTTCGGCGCGCATGCCGGCGGCGAGGAACGGCACCATCAGGCGCATCACCTGCTCGATGGACGTGTTGACGCCAAAATCGGTCTCGGCAATCGCGCGCAACGCCTTGATCCCGGACATGCTGAACGCGGCCGCACCGAGCATGAAGTGCACGCGCCAGAACAATTCGATCGGCGGAATACGCGGCGCGGCGTCGTTGACCAGCAGCATATAGCGACGGAACACCTTGCCGTACATGTCTTCCAAATAACGACGCAAGTGACCCTGGCTCTGGCTGAACGCCAAGCCCAACAAACGCATGAAGATCGACAGGTCATTGCCGCTGCGAGGCTGAACCACCAAGGCCTGCTCGACGAGGATTTCCAGCAGTTCTTCCAGGCTGGGCTTGTTGTCGGCCTTGGCTTGGCGGCGCTCCAGTTCGCGGTCGAGACTGGCGCAGAACGGGCCCAAAAAGCGCGAGAACACCGCCTGGATCAGGGCCTTTTTCGAGCCGAAATGGTAGTTCACTGCGGCAAGGTTGACCCCGGCCTTGCTGGTGATAAGCCGCAATGAAGTTTCGGCAAATCCTTTTTCCGCGAACAATTGCTCGGCAGCATCGAGAATGCGTTCAACGGTTTCCGACTGGGCCATGGCTACTCCGCCTGACAAACACTTGTTTGAAACATACGTTTCAGGGTGTGTCTTGTCAAGCCTGCAGGTTCGTTTTGCGGCCGGGCAGTCATCTATTTGAGCGCTATTTAATCACATCCTTTCAGGTCTGTAGGCAGCGCTATCTCAACGGCGTAGGACGGCGGACCAATGACCGTCCAGCGGAGTCATGTAAAAGGATGATTGCCAAGCGCAGTTCACTGTATATAATCCCAGTCACTGTATAAAAAGACAGAGCGATCAACATGCTAAAACTGACGCCACGCCAAGCTGAGATTCTGGCTTTTATCAAGCGCTGCCTCGATGACAACGGTTATCCGCCGACACGAGCCGAGATTGCGCTGGAACTGGGGTTCAAGTCCCCCAATGCCGCTGAAGAACACCTCAAGGCCCTCGCTCGCAAAGGTGCGATCGAAATGACCCCCGGTGCCTCGCGAGGTATTCGCATCCCTGGTTTCGAAGCCAAGGCCGACGAATCGACACTGCCGATCATTGGCCGCGTCGCCGCCGGTGCGCCGATCCTGGCGCAGCAGCACGTCGAGGAATCCTGCAACATCAACCCGACCTTCTTCCACCCGCGCGCCGACTATCTGTTGCGGGTACATGGCATGAGCATGAAGGACGTGGGTATCTTCGATGGCGACCTGCTGGCCGTTCACACCACCCGCGAGGCCCGCAATGGCCAGATCGTCGTAGCGCGTATCGGTGATGAAGTCACGGTCAAACGCTTCAAGCGTGAAGGCAGCAAGGTCTGGCTGCTGGCCGAGAACCCTGAATTCGCCCCGATTGAAGTGAATCTGAAAGACCAGGACCTGGTGATCGAAGGCCTGAGCGTCGGCGTTATTCGCCGCTAAAGGAGGCATCATGCAGCTCGTGCACACCCCACAACACACGCAACTGTCGCTGTTCGAAGCCTTTATGGCCCAACCCCTTGTGCCTACTCTCAAGGAAACAGTCGAGGCGCCCTGGAGCGCCGAACCTGAGGCGTTCAGTGAACTGTCGTTGCGCGGCGCTGCCGGAAGCTGCCTGAGCCTGCTGGCACCGATACTGCGTGAGTTGAGCGAAGAGCAGGATGCCCGCTGGCTAACGTTGATCGCCCCGCCCGCCAGCCTCACCCAGGCCTGGCTGCGGGATGCCGGCCTGAACCGCGAGCGCATCCTGCTACTGCAACCACGCGGTACGCAAAGCGCCCAGCAGTTGACTTGTGAAGCGCTGCGCCTGGGGCGTAGCCACACGGTGGTGAGCTGGTTGAACCCGTTGAACGCGACGGCCAAACAGCAGTTGATCAGTGCTGCGCGCACAGGGGATGCGCAGAGTTTGAATATTCGATTGGGATAAAATCACAGGCTTGGCCTGTAGTGATCGGGCTCGCCACTAAAGCCCGTTCACCACGAGACTCAGTGAAGAATCCGCGGTCCGTCGTCTTTTTCCGGTTCGCCTTCCGCCAACCGACCGGCCATCTGCACACCCACGCTCAACATGGCTTTTGCCACTTCCACGTGCTGGCCTTGCAGAAACACTTTGGCGTCTTCGGAAAAATCCAGAGTAACCAGAGAACCTTCGTCCTCGGCCCGGCGCAGTTCGATTCGACCGTCAGGCAGTTCAACAATTTCCAGAAAGGACGTCGGCATAAAAGTCTGTTCTCCACGAAAGGCCGGGATTATATCAGTCATACACCCAGCCTCGCTGAGGATCTGAACAGGTTTCTTTACAGCTTGATGAACGGTGCTTTTTGAGTCCGAGCCGCTATTAGCACTCGTTAAGACCTTCACGAAAGCGCAGTGCCATCTTCTTCAGCTCTTGCCGCCAACCTTCCAGCTCCGCCCGACTCAGTGGCTGGGGCTCCTCCTCGTCCAAGGCTACCGCTACGATCAGCGGTTGAGTGACGTCACCCTTAGGCACATGGGGAACACGCGGCGGCTGGAACATATCAGCATGGGCCTTGAGCAAACGCGCCACCCAGCTGTCGGGGCTCTGAGCCATCTCTACCAGCTCGGCCAATTCGGGGATGGCCATGGACTCCAGCACTTCATGGTTCATGATCATTTCCGCACGAGGCGAACCGGCCTGGGGCAAACGGTAGAACCCTGCGATCTCATGGCACAGCCCGAGCAAGGCGCCGTACAAGTGGAACAACGCCGCCTCGCGCCCTGCCTGGACCAGCGCGATAGCATTCATCTCCTTGCCTTCCTCCGCACGGCCAAGGGCCTCCAGAGACAAACCCGCGAAGTAAATTTTCTGATTGGTACGGGTATAGAGTTCGTTGGCCATACGGCAATCTCCACAACGAATGAGGCAGGATGCTGGCTGAACAGTGTCACGGATCAGCCGAGCCCACTGCAAGTGCCATGAACGGCCGCTTACGTGAGAAGAAACTTCACTTACAGAACCACGCAGATGCAAAAGGGGCTTGCTCCCGATAGCGGTATACCAGTCGACGTGTATATAGACTGATGCACCGCTATCGGGAGCAAGCCCCCACACTCAAGCGTCGGCGTCTCCGGCGGATCAAGCGCCCTGGCGCTTGTCCTCGACTTTCCACTTGCCACCGTCGTAGAACGCTTTCCAGCCGGTAGGCTTACCGTCCACTTCGGTCTGCACGTACTGCTCCTTGGTTTTACGGCTGTAGCGGATCACGGCTGGACGACCATCCGGATCCTTCTTCGGCGCTTCACACAGGAAGTGGTACTTCGGATCGATCTCATCCTTGTGCGGCACGATCTCCAACACCAGCGGTGCACGGGTCTCGCGGTTTTTCGGGAACTGGCTGGCAGCCAGGAACAACCCCGAGGCACCGTCACGCAGGATGTAGGTGTCGTTGACCTTCTCGCACTTGAGTTCAGGCATCTTCACCGGGTCCATCTTCGGCGGCGCTGCGTCACCGCTTTTGAGCAGTTTGCGGGTGTTCTTGCAGGTCGGGTTGGTGCAGCCGAAGAACTTGCCGAAACGGCCGGTCTTGAGCTGCATCTCGCTGCCGCACTTGTCGCATTCCAGGCTCGGACCTTCGTAGCCCTTGATGCGATAAGTGCCCTCTTCAATCTCGTAGCCGTTGCAATCCGGGTTGTTACCGCAGATATGCAACTTGTGCTTCTCGTCGAGCAGGTAGGCATCCATCGCCGTGCTGCAGATCGGGCAACGGTGCTTGCCACGCAATACCAGCGACTCGGATTCACCTTCGTCATCGGCAGCGATTTCATCACCCGGCACCAGGTTGACCGTGGCCTTGCAGCGCTCTTTTGGCGGCAGGCTGTAGCCCGAGCAACCGAGGAACACACCGGTGGATGCGGTACGAATCTGCATCGGGCGGCCGCAGGTCTGGCACGGGATGTCGGTCATCACCGGCTGGTTGGCACGCATGCCGCTGTCAGGGCTTTCGGCCACTTCGAGTTTCTTTTTGAAGTCGCCGTAGAACTCGTCCAGCACGTTTTTCCAGTCACGCTCGCCCTGGGCCACGTCATCGAGGTTCTCTTCCATGCCGGCGGTGAAGCCGTAGTCCATCAGGTTGGAGAAACTCTCGGACAGACGCTCGGTGACGATGTCACCCATCTTTTCCGAATAGAACCGACGGTTGTGCAGCGCCACGTAGCCACGGTCCTGGATGGTGGAAATGATGGCCGCGTAGGTCGAAGGACGACCGATACCGCGCTTTTCCATTTCCTTGACCAGGCTGGCTTCCGAGTAACGCGCCGGCGGCTTGGTGAAGTGCTGCGACGGATCGAGCTTGATCAGCTTCAACGTGTCGCCCTGGGCCATGTCCGGTAGCACATCGTCATCGCCCGGTTTGGCGATTTGCGGCATCACACGGGTATAGCCGTCGAACTTGAGGATACGGCCCTTGGCACGCAGCTCGAAGTCGCCGGCGCCCACGCTCACGGTGGTGGACAGGTATTGCGCCGGCAGCATCTGGCAAGCCAGGAACTGGCGCCAGATCAGCTCATAGAGGCGCTCAGCATCACGCTCCATGCCGCTCAGCTTGGCCGGCGTGGTGTTGGCGTCGGAAGGACGAATCGCTTCGTGAGCCTCCTGGGCGCCTTCCTTGCTGCTGTAGACGTTTGGCTTCTCCGGCAGGTACTTCTTGCCGAATTCGCTTTCAATATAGGTGCGCGCCATCGCCACCGCGTCTTGCGACAGGTTGGTGGAGTCGGTACGCATGTACGTGATGTAGCCGGCTTCGTACAGACGCTGGGCCATCATCATGGTTTTCTTCACACCGAAGCCCAGGCGGTTACTCGCGGCCTGTTGCAGGGTGGAGGTGATGAACGGCGCCGACGGCTTGCTGCTGGTCGGTTTGTCTTCACGCTTGACGATGCTGTAACTGGATGCCTTGAGCTTTTCCAGCGCGGCCATGGCCTGGGCTTCGTTCAGCGGCTTGAAGGCCTCGCCTTTCTCGCGGGCCACTTCAAAGCGCACGTTGGCGCCCTTGGCGGTGCCGAGGTCAGCGTGGACTTCCCAGTACTCTTCGGGGTTGAACGCACGAATCTCACGTTCGCGCTCCACCACCAGCTTGACTGCTACCGATTGCACACGACCGGCGGACAGGCCACGAGCGATCTTGGCCCACAGCAGCGGCGAGACCATGTAGCCCACGACGCGGTCGAGAAAACGTCGCGCCTGCTGGGCGTTGACGCGGTCGATATCCAACTCGCCCGGCTTGGAGAAGGCTTCCTGGATGGCTTTTTTGGTGATTTCGTTAAACACCACGCGTTTATAGCGGCTGTCATCCCCGCCGATGGCTTCGCGCAGGTGCCAGGCAATGGCTTCCCCTTCGCGGTCCAAGTCCGTTGCGAGATAGATGGTGTCGGCATCTTTGGCGAGCCGGCGCAGCTCTTCGATGACCTTTTCCTTGCCCGGAAGGATTTCGTGCCCGGAAGGATTTCGTACTTGGCCTTCCAGCCATGATCCGGGTCCACACCCATGCGCGAGACCAGTTGCTTGCGCGCTTTCTCTTTTGGCGTGAGTACCGGACCTTCACCCGCAGCCGCCTTGCCGCGCTTGGCGGCAGGCTCCTTGCTGGCGCTAGCCGAACCGCTGGTGGGCAGGTCTCGGATATGGCCGATACTCGACTTCACCACGTACTCGTTGCCCAAGTACTTGTTGATGGTCTTGGCCTTAGCCGGGGATTCCACAATGACCAGCGATTTGCCCATGGATCGGAAAATTCCTGAATTCGAGAAGTGAAAGGCAGTTGGCGCCTGACGCGGCAACGCTATATATAGTGGCAAC
>Ga0207650_10001510_pt1 | contig 16628 bp, 16 predicted proteins | sample KBSS63metaG_FD_184325 | JGI IMG/M metagenome (GOLD analysis project Ga0207650, IMG submission 184325) | Switchgrass rhizosphere microbial communities from Kellogg Biological Station, Michigan, USA - KBS S6-3 metaG (SPAdes) (version 2) | ecosystem: Host-associated > Plants > Roots > Rhizosphere...
GAAGCCGGCGCTGTTGTATTATCTCCTGCACAAAGCTATGATTATGGCTACAGGCAAGGGCAAATCAAAGATCCATTCGGACATTTATGGCTGATTGAAATGAAAATATAAGTCAATACTGGAAATAAATCTCAGTAGCTCCGTAACCAAACGAAGGATGATACTGATTCACGAATGACTTCACTTCCTTTTTTAATCGTAAAAGATCATGAATCTCATCTCTTAGTCTACCACTACCCACTCCGTGTATCACTATTAGTTGCGGCTGGTGATGCGCCACTGCCAGCTCATACCATTTTTCAAATTCCTTTAATTGTATGTTCAAAATTTCGCTATTGCTTAAATGTTTCCAGTCGTTGTGAAGCTTGTCAATATGAAGGTCAACAACGGTACGAGCAGGAGGCAAGTGCCTGCGGGCATCTTTAGCATTGTACATCTTAACTCCGCTGGAAAGCATGGAATCTAGTTCCGGCTTGTCATCAAAGGGTTTATCAGGATATTCTTCAAATAAGCGATACATAAATGTAGCCTCGCCCTTTTTTTGAATTTCTTCAATCCTGGTAAATAATTGTTTTGGTTTGAGCTTGACACTGGATTCAAAAAACTCCGTTTTAGCTTTATCAGGATTGAGTAATGAAAAATCGAATGTAAATGCGGGGCTATCACTCATATCTTCAAAAGCTACATCATGCAAATAAAAATCAGCAAAAGGGTGAATTTCATTTTTCAATTCAAATTCAGATTTTCCAAAAAACTGGAGCTTATAAAAAAATTTGTAGGATTTGTATGTCCGGTTGATCAAATGAACTTTTAGTTCGGTCACCACATCATCGCCAAATTCATCGGTGTCCATAACCGGTAAAAAAGAAAGCCATACCCCATCAACCGTTTTGTGTTTTGGTGATTCTTTTTCTTTCTTAAGGTCTTCAATATATTTCTTACCCTTCTTGTCGGGAAACAATTTCTTTTCCGTAAAACGCTTGAAGTAAGGAAAATCCAGTTGATCAATATAAGCAGGAAACTTTACGCCTCTAACATCAATCATCACCATTTTATCATTGATAATGTCGATCACCTCCCCTTCTTCGTTGGAATGCAGCACTAAAACTTTGTCACCAATCTGGAATTTCATCCTGCAAAAATAATCAGATGTTACCCTTGTGGAGCGCCAGCAGCAGAAACGGTATCTTTTGCAAGACGGCTATTGTGATAGCCGTAAGTGAAATAAATACAAAGCCCAATCACCAGCCAAATTAAAAAGCGCATCCATACAGTATGTGTTTCCTGTGCCATCAGGTAAAAGCAACTGATCATTCCAAGAATCGGAAGCAGGGACCATTTTTTTATGAATGCCATGACAGCCACTATGATAGCTATTAACCAGAAAACAGCCATTGGCCAGGTTTCTTTTGTCCAGATATCTTTAGTGAAGTGCGTTGGAAAGTAGGTTACAATCAGTGCAATGGCAGTTATGACCAATAAAGGATAAATATATTGTCCATTCACATACGGCACCTTGAATTTGCTTTCCGGCTTATCTTTTTTGCCTTGCAAAACCAGCACGCCGCCACATACAAGCACAAAGGCAAACAAAGTTCCTATGCTGGTGAGTGACAACACCTGCCCAAGGTTTAGAAACAGCGCAGGAATGGCTACTACAAAACCTGTAAGGATGGTGGAAAATGAAGGCGTTTTATATTTCGGATGAATTCTGGAAAATATTTTTGGAAGCAGGCCATCGCGGCTCATACTCATCCAGATTCTTGGTTGTCCCAACTGAAATACTAACAACACACTGGCGGTAGCAATAATGGCACTTACAGCAACAATGCCTGATATAAATTTCAAACCGTGTGCATCAAAGACCATGGCCATTGGATCGCCTACGTTTAGTTTGGTATAGGAAACCATTCCTGTCAATACCAGGGCCAATGCCACATAAATGACGGTACAAATTATTAGGGAATAGATCATGCCCCTGGGCAAATCTTTTTGTGGGTTTTTGCATTCTTCTGCCGTTGTTGAAATGGCATCGAAACCGATGTAGGCAAAAAATACTGCCGAAACACCTTTCATAATACCTGAAAAACCTGTTGGCGTAAATGGTGTCCAGTTATCAGGGTTGACGTAGTAGGCTCCCAGTACAATAACAAAAAAAATCACTACCAGTTTTACAATCACCATAATATTACTTAGCGACCTTGACTCCCTGATACCAATAAAAATGACATAAGTGATCAGCGCAACAATTAATAACGCCGGTAAGTCCATTATAGCTCTAAACCCAAAGATTTGAGGAGCATTGGTCCATGCGGCAACCTGGTTTGCTGTTCCTTCGAGAAATCCACGTTTCGCTGTTAAATAATCCATAGTAAGCCACTCGGGAATGTGTAAGCCAGCTTTGCTCATGAGGTTGGTAAAATAATCACTCCAGGAAATAGCTACCGCAATATTACCAATAGCATATTCCATTAAAAGGTCCCAGCCAATGATCCATGCTACCAGTTCACCAAAGGCCACATACGAATAGGTGTATGCACTCCCGGACACCGGAACAGTAGAGGCAAATTCGGCGTAACAAAGTGCGGCAAAGCCGCAGGCAATGGCTGTAAATACAAAAAGAAACACAACACCCGGTCCTCCATTGGACGCTGCAGTACCAATACCGCTAAAAATGCCGGCGCCAATAACTGCCGCAACTCCAAAGAATGTAAGGTCGCGAACACCTAAAACTTTTTTGAGTCCTTCGGTATGTCCATGTCCATCTGTCAATCCTTCCTGTGCCTCCTTTAAAATAGTGGGAATCGATTTTTTACGAAGAAGTTGGTTCATGCAGTTCGTTTCAATAGTGGAAAATAGAAAAAAATAAAATGTTAACGTTCAAATTTTATGGCATGAAAAACGATGCCTGATAAAAATCAGTTTTTCACATTATATAAATCATTCCATAGCACGCCACGGCGAAGCAACTTTGTGTTTCAAAATTGAAACGAAAATGGCAATTACTATTTTTAATCAGTCAATAGCTGCGAGCTATTCAGGAAAGACAACAAGCACTTCGCTCTTTAAAAAATTAGTAACCTGGAGTGATGGACAACAGAAGAATCGCTTTTTGTGGTTAGGTATTGCTCTATCCGCTCATGGTTGTATAATCACGCCGTTAACAGTAATGGCAATTCTTTTGGCCGGTACCAATATGTTCCTGTTTGTTCTTGCCATTGTGGCAATGGGAGCTTCGTTGGTGACTAACCTTGCTGCTTTACCAACCAGGATTACGATACCTGTTTTTATCTTAAGTACCCTAATTGATATCGCAATTATTTTCTCATGTGTGTTTATGGGGTTGGATATCGCCAAAACTTATATCTAACCCTTATCTCAGTTCTGACGTTCAGTTAAGAGGAGAGCCAGTTGTTTCAATGGCTCTTTTCTTTTTGAAAGAACCGCCACATCTTCGAGGTGAGCAAATGCTTCTGCGATGTATTTTTCCTTCAATTCATTAGCCCATTCGCCTACTTTGCACTCTTTAAATAAATGCAGCACTTTTTCAACCTTGCGTTCGTCATTCCCATCCATCAACTCAATTAGCTGTTTTTTTTGTTCGGAAGATGCACTTTCCAGTGCATGAATCAGTAAAAAAGTTTTTTTGTTTGATTTAATATCACCACCTACTTGCTTACCAAATTTTTCAGGATCTCCAAAAGCATCCAGGTAATCATCCTGCACCTGGAAGGCCAGCCCTAGTTTTCTTCCAAATTCGTACAGCAGGTCCTGGTTTCTTTCTCCGGCCCCCCCCAGGATTGCTCCCATTTTCAGGCTTGCAGCAAGAAGTACGGATGTCTTTAAACTTATCATGTTGAGGTAATCTTCCATCTTCACCTCGTTTGAATTTTCAAAATCCATATCGAGCTGCTGCCCTTCGCAAACTTCACGTGCGGTTTTGTTGAAGAGATGAAGAACTGCAAATACATATTTACCGGATATTTTGTTCAGACACTCATAAGCAGCAACAAGCATTACATCACCTGCCAGCAATGCTGTGCTTTCTCCATATTTTGTATGAACTGTTTCCATCCCGCGACGCAGGGGCGCCTTGTCCATTATGTCGTCATGAATCAATGTGAAATTGTGAAAAAGTTCAATAGCGGTAGCAACCTGCCAGGTATCTTTATTAATATCGTCAAACAATTCATTGCCCATTAAACACATCACCGGGCGAACTCTTTTTCCACCCAACTGCAAAAAATAACGGTTAGGGTCATAAAGTGAGGAAGGTTGTTTTGGGAAATGATCTATTGAAAATTTTTCTATGAATTGCTGCGATAGTTGATCAAATGAATGCATTTATTCGATTTTCTTTTTCTTTTTGTGTTTTGGCTTGTGTGCGGGTACGTGCTTCTGACTTTCTTCTCCCTCTTCCATTACAGTAGTCAATACCCATTCATAATCCAGCTGACGTTTTTCCAGGTTAGCTGCAATTACTTTTATGGTAACCTTATCTCCCATCCTGAATTTTCTCCCGCTACGCATACCTACCAAACTATAATCGGTATCTACTAAACGGAATTCGTCATACTCAGCTAAGCTGGTCACACTTACCATTCCCTCACACTTATGCTCGATAGTTTCTACCCAAAATCCAAAGGAAGCCACACCACTGATAACACCTTCAAATTCTTCACCAATGAAATCCCGCATGTATTCAACCTGCTTGTATTTATTGGCTGCTCTTTCTGCATCCATTGCTGCCCGCTCACGTTCACTGCAATGTTTACACTTCTGGTCCATCTTTTTGTCAGGCTTTATATCTTTATTCAATACCTGTTCTAAAACTCTGTGCACAAGCACATCAGGATAGCGTCGAATGGGCGAGGTAAAATGACAATAATGTTCAAAACCCAGTCCATAATGACCAATATTTTCAGTGGTATAAACGGCTTTGGCCATGGTGCGAATTCCCAATTGTTCCAATACATGTTGCTCCGGCTTACCCTGTACGTCTTTCAGCATGGTGTTGAATGATTCGGCAATTTTATCCGGCGTGGAGGTGTCGAACTTATGACCAAACTTTCGTGCAAACGCCATAAAGGGCAATAGCTTTTCTTCAGAAGGAAGATCGTGTACACGATAAGGTAATGGAACAGGTTTTTTGTTAACTTCTATTTTAGAAAAGTTTTCTGCAACATATTTATTGGCAAGGAGCATAAACTCCTCAATAAGCTGATGTGCCTCTTTACTCTCTTTAACAACTATCCCGATAGGCTTTCCTTTTTCATCCAGTTTAAAACGAACTTCGGTGCTGGAAAAATTTATGGCACCTGCATCAAAACGTTTTTTACGAAGACGTTGTGCTATGTTGTTCAACAATAAAATTTCATCTGCATAAAGGCCATCCTCTTTTTCAATAATTTCCTGAACCTCCTCGTAAGTGAAACGATGATTGGAGTGAATTACGGTTTTACCTAACCAATATTGTTTTACCTGTCCCTTGGGACTCATTTGAAACACTGCAGAAAAAGTAAGTTTGTCCTCATGCGGGCGCAATGAACACAAAAAATTGGAGATGTGTTCAGGGAGCATCGGATTCACCCTGTCCGGCAAATACACTGATGTAGCTTTGCTATAAGCATCCTTGTCCAATTCGGTTTCTGGCTTTACGTAATGACTTACATCGGCAATGTGAACACCAATTTCGTAATTGCCATTTTTCAAAACCCGAATAGAAAGTGCATCATCAAAATCTTTAGCGTCAATCGGGTCGATGGTAAATGTGAGTATTTCCCTGAAATCCCGTCGTTTATTTATTTCCGCCTCTGAAATTATATCAGGAATTCTTTGAGCTTCTTCCATTACTTCGTCCGGGAAACCAATTGGAAATCCATTTTCCAATAAAATTTCCTTCATGGCAATATCGTTACCATCTTCTGCATTCAACACATTCACCACTTCACCAACAGGACGTTTGTCGGTATCTTTTTCCCATTCCTTAATACGCACCACCACCCGATCATCATTTTGGGCGCCGTTAAAGTTAGAGGAAGGAATAAAAATGTCAGGAATTTTTCGTTCTCCTTCAATAACTGCAAAGGCAAAACCTTTGTTCATCTGCAACCGGCCAACAAATTCAAGCTGTTTCCGCTCAAGAACATCAACCACCGCACCCTGCATCCTTTTTCCTGTTTTTTCAGGATTCACTTCCACTCGCACGGTATCCCCGTGAAGTGCTGTATTAAAATCATTTGGCCGCACAAGAATGTCTGTTTCCAATCCCGGAACAACAACAAATCCCATCCCTGACCTTGTAATTTCTAAAAGTCCTTTATACTCATCAAAAATCCTCCGTCTTTTTTTGCCTGGTTTCTTTGAATTTTTGCGTCCCATTAATCGAGATGTTTAAAATTTTGAATAAATCGAATTACAATGTCGTTGAATTCGTGTTCCTGGTTAAATAAAAATTTGTGTTCGATAGGTAATACATAAAATGGCATGCCATTCATTTCCCCGCTAAATTTAAGCAGCCGCATGGCATCCTTTTCTGTTGTAAGTAGAATCTTCTTTTCAGCCTGTATACCATCAAATCTTTTTTGAATGTCCTTCCAATCCTGCATAGAAAAAATATGGTGATCTCTGTAGGACATCATATAATATGTTTCAATGCGTTCCTCCAAAAAGTTTTTTAGTGGACGGGGGTTAGCAATGCCTGCCACTAACAGTACCTCCGTTCTTTCATCAAAAAACCGGAAATCTCGTTTTGTTATATGATAAGGTGTGCCATAGGAAATACATGTAAAAAAAACCTGTTGATGCGGAAGTGGATTGATCTCTTTTATAATTTTTTTTCGTTCTTCTTCCGATAAATCATTTTTACACTTAGTAACGATAATGATGTGTGCTCTTTTGGAGCTAGTTCGCTGGTCACGGAGATCTCCTGTAGGTAAAAAGAAATCCCGCGTAAACAAATTATTATAATCAGTTAACAGGATATTGAGCCCGGCGTTAACAATACGGTGTTGAAAAGCGTCGTCTAATATAATGGCCTGCGTATCCGGCCTGTCATGAAGCAACTGTGGAATGGCATCCAGTCTTTCCTCACCAACGGCCACGGGTATATCCGGAAATTTCAGATGGAACTGCATGGGTTCATCACCAATATCGATAGCAGTTGTGTCACTTTTAGCCAGCGCATAGCCTTTCGTTTTTCTTTTATAACCACGGCTAAGCGTAGCCACTTTAAAACGGTTTTTCAAATGCTTTACCAGGTATTCTACCATTGGCGATTTGCCTGTTCCGCCAACGGCCAGGTTACCAACACAGATCAGGGGAAGTCCGAATGAAATTGATTTGATAATTTTTTTATCGTACAGCCAATTACGGATTACTACGGCAAGCCAAAATAAAACTGCAAATGGAAGAAGTAAAACTCTGAATGACTTCAAAAACCAATTAGAAAACATAAGTCCGTTGCGGTGTAATACAAAAATCTAAAGGTACATCAAATTCATTGGCATCGTCGATGGAGTCAAGAGGTTCAAAGTACGAGAATCCCACTTTAATGCAATCATCGCGACACTCTTTTAAATAGCGATCAAAAAATCCTTTGCCATAACCAACCCTGTTGCCATTAACATCAAAGGCCAGCATGGGAACAATTACAAGATCAATTAAAGCTGGATCAGCAATTTCTGCATCCAACGGCTCTGGAATGTTGTACTCGTTTGCTTCGAAAATAGAATCTGCATTGCAGATGATTGCCTGCATGGTACAATCTTTCAAATTGGTTTTTGAATAACAAATCTGGAGGTTGGGATTTCTGAAATGTAAATAATCAGTGATTAAAAAAGTGTTGACTTCGTTATTTTGTTCAATAGGATAAAAGCTCAACACGTAGTTCAAAAAAGGAAGATCCATTGTTTGAAATTGGATCAGAAGTAGATCATCCCATTTTTGTTTATCGGTTTGACTGATCGTGTATCGCTTTTCTTTAAAATAATTTCGGGCTTCTTTTTTAAGCATGCAGCGAAGATAAGGGGCCGCCTCCCTAAATCCCTCCGGTGGAGGGACTTGGCTTTACACAGACCCTGACAGTTCATTATTCATAACATATTCGAAAAATCTCAACGTGGAAGCTGTCGAGACTAGTAGGTTTAATCAAAGCAAATGCTGTGCGTTGTTGGTCGCGCCTCAGGCGGGATCGGGATGGGCTTCAAAAATTGAGAAAACAGTTGTTCCATAATTTCTTGACGATTTGAAATGAGAAAAGCCCTCGTAATTATTTTTTGGAGTATGTTCCAGTATAAACCAGCCATCTTCATTTAATAATTGCTTCTCAAAAACAAGTTTGGGAAGATCATCTATATTTTGAAGTGCATAGGGAGGTCCTGCAAAAATAAGATCGAACTTTTCATGACATTGATTGATGAACCGAAACACATCTGACCTTATTACTTTAAAGTTTTCAAGTTTGAGGGCTTCGGCAGTTTTCTTAATAAATGAAAACATCTTCTCGTCCTTTTCTACAATAGTTAAATCGTTTACACCACGTGATGCCAATTCGTAGCTGATGCTACCCGTTCCACCAAAAAGATCAAGTGTTTTTAATCCCTCAAAGTCCAAATGGTTTTGTAGCATATTAAAAAGACCTTCTTTGGCTATATCCGTTGTAGGTCGTGTGTAAGGCATTTTTGCGGGCGGGTTAATTCTTCTTCCTCCCAAAGCGCCACTTATGATACGCATGCAGCCAGATTATACAATGAAGTAAAATAATGCAATGGGTATTCATTCTCAGGAACTGAATAAGAGGGTGCCTGTGCAAAATCAAGATTCAAATAATAATTGCGTAGTTCAGCATACATAGCAGAATCTTCATCAATCAAACCTGAAACAATTATAGCCACTGTTGATTGGTCCAGGCCAAACTCGAGGCATATTTTCAGAAGAAAATAAATAACATCCAACGGGTTTTTGTACGAATAGGTCTGCGCCAGCTGAATATGCTTATCTTTTTTTACAAGCACCCTGAAATGCTGTGTGCTGAAATGAATATCAATTTGATCGGCCGATAAAAAGCCATTGAACACTTTAATTGAAGGCGTATACGCATGCATGAAATCAGGAAACCTAAATCTTTCTTTTATGGAATTGTAAACTGAAATGGGAACAGTGTACGTGATATCCATCTGCCATTCTGGTATCTCGTCCTTCAAAAACTTTTGCGATGGTGAATCATAAAGCACATTTAATAAAATGTAATCATTTTTATGACCGTGCTTGGGAGTTAAGAGCGATTGTGGAAATGCAGAGCAAATGACTATTTTTTCACAATTCTCTTTTTTTAATTCTTCAATGATCTGCAAAAGTTTTTCTTCTGCCTCCAGTTCTTCAAACGTCACGTATTGAATTTGGTGGAATGTTCTTTCATTGCCTTTTAGCAAAGCGTGGCAACAATAACCTTCTCCAATCTCGAGAAGTAAAATGTCGCAACCATCATTAGCAGTGCCTATCGTAAAAACCTTTTTCAACTATTTCTTTTTTGCAAAGTAAAAGGATTACACGAATTAAGGCCAATTACACGAATTTCGCTGGCACAACTGGCGTTTTTGTTTTATGAACAATCTTTGGATTAGGTTTATTGTTTATTGGTAATAATTCGTGTAATTCGTGCTCCTAATTTTAATAAATGTCTGATGGTTTACAGGTTGAAGTTTCATACAAACAGGTGGTAAAAATTGCTGCGCCTATTGCATTGGCATTATTTGTACCACAATTAAACCTAATTACCAACAGTATTTTCCTGGGCCATCATAGTGAAGAATCTTTAGCCATTGCTGCGCTTACAGGTGTTTACTACCTGGTTTTCGCAGGAATTGGTTTCGGATTAAATAATGGACTTCAAACCTTGATCTCCAGAAGAGCCGGAGAAAATCGCCCCGAAGAAATTGGTAAAATATTTACGCAGGGAATATTTATAGCATTTATTGTTGCTGCATTTGGAATTATCATTACTGAATTTGTTACACCTTCTATTTTAAAAGCATTTCTTACACCGGAGCAGGCCAACAAAGCAATTGGTTTTTTGAGGATACGAATCTGGGGTTTGCCGTTTTTATATGTGTACCAGCTAAGAAACGCTTTACTGGTGGGAATTAACCGAAGTAAATTACTGATCATTGGAACACTGGCCGAAGCACTCGCAAATATTTTCTTTGATTACAGTTTGATTTTTGGAAAGTTGGGCTTCCCGAAAATGGGTTTTAATGGAGCAGCGGTAGCATCAATTATCTCTGAATTTACAGGCATGATCGTCATTTTTTGGGTGATTAGTAAAAAAGGCATCTCGCGAAAATTTTCATTGCTCGGCAATTTTCGATTTGAAAAAGAAACAGCCAGACTCATTGCTAAAATATCTGGTCCACTGGCCTTTCAGCATGCAACCAGCATCCTGGCCTGGTTCTTCTTTTATATGTTAGTCGCAAGAAATTCATCGCAAACCGGGCTGGCTATTTCAACGGCAATGCGAACTGTCTTTGGATTCTTTGGTACTTGTTTCTGGGCATTGGCTGCAACAACCAACAGCATGGTCAGCAACGTTATTGGGCAGGGAAGAAGGGACGAAATCATTCGCCTCGTATGGAAAATCAGTAAGCTTAGTTTGGGCATTGCTGTTGTTGTGTGTGTTATATTAAATTTATTCCCGGCTCTTTATTTATCACTCTTCAGGCCTAACGATTCTTTATTTGTAAGTGAAGGCATCCCGGTACTGAGATTAATTGGATTCGTTACCTTGTTTTTGTCAGTGGGAACTGTATGGTTGAATGCAGTTACAGGAACAGGAAATACCCGCGTTACCTTTTTAGTGGAAGTAAGCACCCTTGTCTTCTATTGTGCGTATGTTTTTGTAGTGCTGGAAATAAAACATTTATCCATCCTGTGGGGTTGGCTTTCCGAGGTTTTATACTGGACGTTTTTATTTTCTCTTTCCTATTTTTATATGAGAAGCAAAAGATGGAGGCAGACAGTAATTTAAGCCGCGAGCATACAGAAATTATTTAAAGATCCTGCTGTAGGTAATGCCAACCGAGCCAGAAAAATTTGTGATGGGTGGAGTTAATTTTCGAATACTGATTTTCACAGATTCGATTTCCGGAAACTGATGTTTCAATTTATCAGCAACCTTCATGGCAACGGTTTCCAACAAAAATTGCCTTTGGGCAAATTCCTCCTGGAGAATGCTATAGACTTCTGCGTAATTAACGGTTTGTTCAATTGAAGAAATGATCTTCCTGGGCGATTTACACGCAATAGAAACATCAACTTCGAATTCGTTTCCCACTCTCTTTTCTTCCTCGTACATTCCGTGTTCGGCAAAGAAGCGAATAGAATTAAGTTCTATGGTGAAATGACCAGCCAAGATGTTTACAAATTGTTGCTGATTGCTATTGCAATCGATTTATGAATTAGTGAAATCCCTTTTCTGAGAGATACCGTTCTGCATCAAGAGCAGCCATACAACCACTGCCTGCTGCCGTAACGGCCTGCCGGTAAATTTTGTCCTGTACATCTCCGGACGCAAACACACCTTCTAAATTTGTTTTTGAGGTGCCGGGAACAGTTTTGATGTATCCTGCTTCATCCATATCAATAAATCCTTTGAAGATTTCTGAATTGGGAGTGTGACCAATAGCGACAAAAAAACCCTTTATTGGAATGTCTTTCTTTTCCCCGGTTTTATTATTTTTTATCCGAACAGCTTCTACCGTTTTTTCGCCTAAGATCTCATCGGTTTCGGTGCTCCAATACATTTTAATGTTAGGAGTTGTCTTCACTCTATCCTGCATCACCTTGCTTGCACGCATTTCATCCTTGCGAACAAACATATGAACATTAGTAGCAAGTTTAGAAAGATACAGGGCTTCCTCCGCAGCTGTATCCCCTGCTCCTACGATAGCTACTTCCTTTCCCCGGAAGAAAAAACCATCACAAACAGCACAGGCACTTACTCCATATCCATTTAACCTTTGTTCACTTTCTATACCAAGCCATTTTGCAGAAGCCCCGGTTGAAATAATTATAGCATTCGCTTCGATCCATTTTTCCTCGTCGATTTCAACTTTGTAAGGCATCGATGAAAAATCAACCTTTGTTGCCAGGCCATAACGAATATCAGCACCCATTCTCTTTGCCTGTTGTTCAAAATGAACCATGAGTTCCGGGCCTTGAATACCATCCGGAAAACCAGGGTAGTTTTCAACGTCCGTTGTAATAGTTAGCTGACCACCTGGTTGAATACCCTGGTACAAAACAGGTTTTAAATTGGCTCTTGAAGCGTATATAGCTGCAGTATATCCTGCGGGTCCCGATCCTATAATGAGCAAATTCACTTTCTCTACTTGGTTATCCATTTCTGTCGATACTTAAGTGCACGAAAATAATTGTAAATAAACAAATGGTTGAGGTAAGAAGTTTACTCAATGAGGAATAATTAAGGTCCGATATTGGGAAGCATATCCTCCGAAATACCCCAAAGCATCACCTTTAATATTAGTAAGCACCTTTGTAGGTGTTGAAAAAGGATCGCCCACACTTGCATACGAAAACTCCATTGTTCTCCAGAAATCATAAGTAGCCTTGTCAATATTGCTTAGTTTAAGACCCACGGTGTCACCTTTTTTAAAATACACATCATCATAACTAATACTTAAGTTTCGATCTATGCCTTTGTCCACCTGGAGTTCATAAGTAGTACCATCAATAAAATAGTCGTCAAAAGTTGAATTCAGTGGCGGATAATAAGGTTCTTTATTTGTTTTTGTATAATAGCGGACATAATCTCCATAACCAGGTGCATCGGTTGCTTTCACCATAACAATTACTTTGTTAGTATCCGAACCAGAAGTAACGGGTGGTTTTTTCCACCAAACGGAATCAATTTTTTTAGTGAGATTTGGAATAGTCGTAACCGAGGTATATTCTTTTCCGCCTGAAATTATTTTTAGTGAATACTGATGGCCTAACTGTCCAACAAAACTGGTGGCAAGATTGGATGAGTCAGTGGAATAATAGTAAAGGGTGACCCCGTTGCTCAAGGGTCTTGAATATTCCTTTAGTTTGTGAGTTAGCGTTCCATTGGAAACCGATATGTCAGCACCATGAACAAAAGATTGATTGAGCATATCTGCACTGATAGTTGAAAAGTATCCAATAGATTTAGAAAGAATAACAACAGGTGGTTGGTCGTTTTCAATGATACCTTCTATCACAAGTTTATCAGGTTGGTCATTTAGTTTGAATTCAACTTTTTTTTCACATCCAATCAAAAAAATTACTGCTGCTACTAATAACCACTTCATAGTGTAAAGATAAAATCAAACAGCCCTGATCTTTCGATCAAGGCTGTTATAAAACCCATCAATTTGCTATTTTTAAGTGAAACGCTGTCATATTCACGTCTCTCGTTGACGTCTCACTATTCTTTATCCCAAATAAGCTTTCAAGGCATTGCTGTACCGAGCTTTTTGCAAACGCTTAATCGCTCTTTCTTTAATCTGGCGAATTCTTTCTTTTGTAAGATCATATTTTTGGCCAATTTGCTCGATGGTGGTACCATTCTCACCGTCCAAACCAAAATAAGCATTAACGATCTCAGCCTCTCTCGGAGAAAGCGATTTTAACACTCGACGAATTTCATTTCTTAATGAATCTTTCATTACATCATCATCCGTATCATCATTGCCTTCCAGTAAATCGCCCATTGCTACATCCTCAGCCTCGTGAACCGGGGCATCCAGTGACGTGTGGCGTGTGTTACTTTGAAAGATATTATTGATTTCAGTTTCACTCATTTCAAGAATATCAGCCAGCTCTTCGGTACTTGGCTCTCTCTCGTGCTCCTGCTCAAAAGCCATATAGGCTTTATTTGCCTTATTATAAGTACCAATCTTATTTTGTGGCAAACGAACCAAACGGCCCTGTTCTGCCAAAGCCTGGAGTATGGATTGACGAATCCACCACACCGCATACGAAATAAATTTAAAACCTTTGGTTTCATCAAAGCGCTGAGCGGCTTTAATTAAACCAAGATTTCCTTCATTAATCAGGTCACTAAGGGACAAACCCTGGTGCTGATATTGTTTTGCTACTGAAACGACGAAACGAAGGTTTGCCTGTACCAGCTTATCCAAAGCCCTTTGGTCGCCCATTTTGATTCGTTGAGCCAGGGTGGTCTCCTCTTCCGGGGTGATCATCGGTATCTTCGAAATTTCCTGGAGGTATTTTTCTACGGCCTGCGAATCCCGGTTTGTAATCTGGGTAGCAATTTTGAGCTGCCTCATAATCTAAGTCCTTATTGTTAAATGATTAAATAACTTGACAAACGATTTTCACAGAAAGTTGCAAATGGATAGTTAAACAGGTACCGACTATCGGCAAAAATAACTCTCATTCACTAAACGTCATAATCATTTGCGACAAATTATTATCTACAAAAACTGTACTACCATTCAATTTTATGAAATACTGGCTGGTTAAGCTTTTCAAAAGTTTTTATTGGAGTAATCGAGTAGAGTTATTCACACACTCATACCTTGGCCTGATATTTTTGTCTCAGAAAAATCCATAATGTAATGCCAATAATTATCAATCCAAATGATATTACTTCGGCCTGAGTTGGATGAAGTCCTAATATATTCATCCGGTTATTTACCCTGATCTTTTCAATAAAAAATCGCTCCAGCCCATTTAATATTAGATACAGGCAAAACAAAGCCCCAGCTGGCTTCAACCGATCCCTTAAGCCCCATAAAACAAGAAACAGGACGGAGCAGGTAATGATTTCATATAATGGTGTTGGGAAAACCGGAACCGGCAATTGAGCGCAGTAATTATCCTCACAGCCAGGGATTGGTACTCCTACCTTATTTACGTTATTAGGATAGTTATAAGCAAAAAACCAATTTGGTAAAAAACCAAGCCCTGATGGTTTTTGAAAATAGGCATGGTGCTGGTTTGGCTCTTCCTGGAAAAACCTTGGATTAGCAACGATGGCATTTTGAAAATCCGGCGGTGCAGCTGCAACGATATGGCTACTCGAATCAACTCTGTAAGCAGTATTATAAACCCCCCAATCTCCGTCGCCGGACACCTGGCAGCCAATTCGGCCAATGGCATAGGCTATCATAAGAGAAGGGGCGATGGCATCAGCTAAGTAGCGAACTCCTATTTTATGTTTCCTCGCATAAAAAATGATGGCAATTGTCGCACAAATCAATCCGCCATAGAAGGTTAATCCACCTCCGGAAAAAATATAAGCTGCGGGATTTTGAAGGAATCCGTTCCAGTTTTCGAATATATCGAAAAGCTTTGCGCCGGCCAGTCCTACAACCAATGCAATTATGGTTAATTCCCCTACTCTATCCTGAGGCCATATGCGAACAGTTCTTTCTTCAGGTTTTTCCAGCTGATGTTTTTTCTTCTCCCAATATTTTAAAAAAGCAAAAAGGGCACCTGTAACGAGGCCGGCGGGCAAGTTACCCATGCTGGAAAAAATATATGCCTGGGGATCCTGCGTTGCATCAGAACTTAAAAAGAAAAGTGCTATGATTTTGTATCCAAGTAAAAAACCCAATAAAAAATTTAAGATCAATTCGGTTGTGGTTGCAGGTTTACCAACGATATGCTTCATTTCTGTTGGATGAAAAAGTCCTTGCTTGCTTTTTCTTCTTAATTCGTGGGCCAGCAAAGCGGCTGCAACTAAAAAGGAGATCGCTACAAAAAAACCAAATGAATTAATAAACCGAAGAAAGCCAATCTTAACACCAAATGCGTCTTTGAAAAAATAATACAGGTTTGGATACATAAGCCTTAATGAAGCGCAATGTTAATTTAAATCAGCGATAAAAAAGCCTCTCAGGATAGAGAGGCTTTATAAATAGATAAAACATCTTAGTTACAATACGCTTCAAAAGCACCGATAAGGTTTTGTGCAATCATTTGAGCCGAACGTCCTTCGATCATGTGCCTTTCAATGAAATGAACCAGCTGTCCATCTTTAAATAAAGCAATTGAGGGCGATGAAGGTGGATATGGGAACAAGTGTTGACGAACAGCTTGTACAGCTTCCGTATCAAAACCCGCAAACGTGGTTGTAAGATGATCTGGTTTTTTTGACGAATTCATAACAGCCATTACCACTCCAGGACGGGCAGTGCCTGCAGAACAGCCACATACAGAATTAATCATAACAAGAGTTGTTCCCTGCTGGTTTAATTGACTATCGACTTCTTCTTTAGAAAGCAATTCTTTAAAACCATTCTCGGTTAATTCTTCTTTCATTGGTTGTACTATCTCTATGGGATACATATTTTCAATTTTTCGCAAAGCTACAAAACAATCATTGACTAAACAGCAGCTTTTCAACACAAACTGTCACATCAAAGTAAGATAAAACGCAGTTCTGGCAGGCATTTCAGCGAATTTGGTTGATGGTATATACTTTGAACAGTCGTAACCGTAATCAAACTTACAACCATCAAAAAAAATAATTAGATATGACACTAGTAAAACTTTATGACAAGCCTGTTTCAAAATCTTTTAACAATTTTGTAGACGACTTTTTTGCAACTATCCCGTCTATA